>Ga0114946_10002118_pt1 | contig 13610 bp, 8 predicted proteins | sample WalLakDeSediment_FD_88676 | JGI IMG/M metagenome (GOLD analysis project Ga0114946, IMG submission 88676) | Lake sediment microbial communities from Walker lake, Nevada to study Microbial Dark Matter (Phase II) - Walker Lake 11/02/13 Deep Sediment | ecosystem: Environmental > Aquatic > Freshwater...
ATAATGAGAAATGCGCTGGGATGTTGCCGGTATTAATGAGTGTTTCAGAGGAAGGTCTCGATGCCTGGGAGCGATCAGTAACTGCGTATGCCTCCCAAATCAGTTCTTTTTGGTCGAATCCGCAGGCAGCCAGGGAGGCCATTCGTGAGTACCACCGGCAATTCAATGGAATTCGGCTTTGGAGAAAGGGAAATTGATGGTCTTGACATTGATAACGCCCGCGCGCCCTTGCTTTATGTCGTGATCTGTGTTAAAATTCGACTGCGGCGATGGAAAGTAGTTTAATGTTCCAGAACGCCGCGCATCGTTTATATTAGAGCTACAATTACCAGAGAATCGCTCCAAAGGAGTGGTTTTATTTATCTATAGAACAGTACAGGTAGGGTGAATATGCCTCCTTCATTTTTAACTCAAAAAGGTTATGAAAGGCTACAGGAAGAGCTGATAAATCTAAGAACGAATAAACGCCAGGAAGTTGCCAAACGCCTTAGGGAGGCAATGGAGGGTGGTGGCGATATGGGCGTAGACCTGGATGCCGAGTATGAAGCTGCCAAGAATGAACAGGCGTTCGTTGAAGGACGTATCCAGGAATTAGAAGCATTGCTAGCCAATGCCCGGGTTATCGAAGAAGGTGCTAAGCATGAAGTGGTAGGTGTGGGCGCGACAGTGACCATTCAGGAGGACAGCAATGGTCCTGAGGAATACACCATAGTCGGTCCAGCTGAAGCAAACCCGAAAGAGGGACTAATTTCGAACGAATCTCCCCTTGGCAGGGCATTGATAGATCACCGGGCTGGTGATACAGTAAAAGTGGAAGCACCCGGGGGTTCTTTCACCGTCCATATCTTAAAGGTGAAATAGAACCGGGGCTTAGATAAACAATCCCCGCGCAACTATCATGAAGCGCGGGGTTTTTTATTTACACGGAGAAGTGTATGTCGAAAGATTATTCAAACCTGGAACTGAACCGCCTGAATAAAGTAAATCGTCTGCGCGAACAAGGAATTGAGCCTTACCCGCACCGGGTAGAACGGACGCATACCAGTCAGGCAGCCATTGAAGCTTACCAGGCTGCAGAATCTGCTAAGCAAGGGGATGAAGTCAGCGCTGTTCTGGTTGGGCGTATTCGCTCGATGCGTCAGATGGGAAAAATTACCTTCGTTCATATCGAAGATGGGGCTGGACGAGTACAGCTTTTCTTACGAGCTGACGATCTGGGACAAGAAAAATTCAAACTGTTCAACCGGGAATTTGACCTGGGTGATTACATGGAAGCTAAAGGTGTCATGTTCCGAACCCGCACGGGTGAAGTCAGTTTGCGGGTAGCTGACTATCGCATGTTAGCAAAATCGATCACACCCTTACCAGCAGCCAAGGATGAAGTAGTCGATGGCGAGGTTGTTCGACATGCTGTCTTAGCTGACCCTGAAATGCGATATCGCCAACGCTACGCTGACCTGGCGGTCAACTCTCAGGTTCGTGAAGTCTTCCTGAAGAGGGCGGCTGTCTTGAGATCATTGAGGGATTTCCTGGATGAGCTTGGCTTTCTCGAGGTAGAGACGCCAATCTTACAGCCCATTTATGGTGGCGCAGCCGCGCGACCATTCATTACTTATCATAACCAGCTTAAGCAAGAACTATATCTACGCATCTCCTTTGAACTATATTTAAAGCGTTTGTTGGTTGGTGGTTATGAGGGTGTTTACGAGATCGGGCGTGACTTTCGCAATGAAGGAGTAGACCGCACTCACAATCCTGAATTTACTCAACTGGAGTTCTACCTGGCTTACGCTGATTACACGAAGGTGATGGAAATAACCGAGGAGATGATCGTGTTTGTGGCTGACCAGGTCTTGGGTAAGCGAAAATTTTCATATCAGGGGCATGAGATTAATCTTGAGCCACCCTGGAAGCGGATAAAATTAAACCAGGCTATTTATGAATGTGCTGGGATTGATGTTGCGGATCATCCCACCTCCGAAAGTCTGGCGGATGAGATGCGCTCCCGTGGTTTGAACACCGATCCTAAAGCAACGCGTGGTAAGCTGATCGATTCCTTGCTCGGAGACCTGGTTGAACCCAAGCTGATTCAGCCCACTTTCCTTTACGATTACCCTCGCGATATCTCTCCATTGGCAAAAAGTAAGCCTGGAGATTCGCGGACAGTTGAGCGCTTTGAAGGGTTTATCGCTGGCATGGAAATTTGCAACGCCTTTACTGAACTTAACGACCCCCTTGACCAGGAAGCCCGTTTTCTTGAGATGGGACGTGATTATGGGGTTGAAGATGAAGAGCGTCATCCAATGGACGAGGATTATTTACAGGCGATGCGATATGGTATGCCGCCAAATGGTGGTTTTGGAATGGGCATTGACCGCCTTACCATGTTGTTTACCGACAGCGCGAACATTCGGGAGGTTATTTTGTTCCCTCACCTGCGAACCAGAGAGGTGGAAGGTTAATTTCTGTTAGCCGATAAGGGTGTATTATCCTGAGTGCCTTGGCTCCTGAAGGCATCAGCTTGACACGGGTCAGACCTCGGGTATAATCGCACCATAATACTTATATCACGACCAGCACAGAGACTAGTAGCCGTGTAACTTGTCAGAGAGCTGCCGGGTGGTGTGAGGCAGTAAGCCAGACGGTGAAATCCCCTCTGTCTGCTCGAATTGAGCAGGTCACCCCTGGAGGGGTTGCGGCAGCCAGAATGCTGCCCAACCGTAAAGGGGATCGGGTTCGCCCGTTAGCGCGTATATGAGGCCACATCCCAGTTGTGTGGATGTGGTGAATGCAGGTGGCACCACGAGCGCCCCTTCGTCCTGCGGCGGAGGGGTGGTTTTGTTCATATTTAGTATGCGGAGGAGATAGATACCCTGACGATTGCTGGAAATATCCCTTCCCAAGGAGGCGCTCTATGCTTGACATAAACTTAATCCGTGAAAAACCCGAAATTGTTAGAGAAGCTCTGGAGAAACGCTCTCAAGATTCATCGGTCGTGAACGAAATCCTGGGATTAGATGAACGCCGGCGAGAGCTGATCCAGAAAGTGGAGACACTCAAGGCAGAGCGCAACCTGGTTTCGAAAGAAATTGGCCAGATGAAAGTCCCCGCAGAGCGTCAGAATAAAATTGAAGCGATGCGGGCTGTTGGCGAACAGATTGAAAGTCTTGATGCTGATTTGCGTGGCATTGAAACCCATTTGGAAGACCTGTTAGCAAATATCCCCAATATTCCAGACCGGCGTGTTCCATTGGGCAAGGATGAAAGCGAAAACGTGGTCATCAAGCAGGTGGGAGAAATACGCCAGTTCGAATTTGAGCCAAAACCGCATTGGGAGTTGGGAGTGGATTTGGGGATCATCGATTTCGAGCAAGGTGTTAAAATTACTGGATCACGTTTCTATGTGTTGAATGGTGCCGGTGCCCGTTTACAAAGGGCGTTAATTGCCTGGATGTTGGACCTGCACATCCGCCAGGGATATACAGAGAAATACACTCCTTTTATGGTAAAGAGCCAGGTGCTGTACGGGGCTGGCCAGTTGCCAAAATTTGCTGAGAACCTGTATCGAGATCATGAAGAGGATTTATGGATGGTACCTACCGCTGAGGTGCCCTTAACTGGACTCCACATGGACGATGTGCTGGATGAAGATGACCTGCCTCGATATTACACTGCGTACACGCCGTGCTTTCGTCGGGAGAAAATGAGCGCTGGCAGAGATGTGCGCGGAATAAAACGTGGGCACCAATTCGACAAAGTGGAAATGTATAAATTTACTAAACCGGAAGATTCGTATAGCGAATTCGAAAAAATGGTGGCGAATGCCGAGCAGACCTGCGCTGAATTGGGGTTTGCCTATCGAGTCAACCAGTTGTGCACTGGAGATCTGGGCATGGCAGCCATGATCACCTATGACCTGGAGGTGTGGGCACCCGGTTGTGGAGAGTGGTTGGAAGTATCATCTGTGTCGAATGTGGGCGATTACCAGGCGCGGCGAGCTAACATTAAATATCGTCCGGAGAACGGTGGTCGACTACGCTTTGTGCACACTCTGAATGGTTCAGGTCTAGGCTTGCCGCGTACCTTGATTGCAGTTCTGGAGAACAACCAGCAGGCAGATGGATCGGTGGTTGTCCCCGAAGTTCTGCAACCATGGATGGGTGGCATAGAAGTTATCCGTCCGGAGGGCTAGATTGAATCCCTGGCTCAATGCTACGGTCTTTGCTCTGACTTTATTTGTCATGCTGGTAGGCTTGGTGGGAGTTGTGATTCCTATCTTCCCTGGGGTTGTGGTCATTTGGCTGGCTGCATTGGGCTATGGCATTATCAACGGATTTGATCCACCAGGATTGTTAATCTTTATCTTCATCACCATTGCATTGATCCCCGGGGTGACAGTGGACAATGTCTTGATGGGGGCAGGTGCACGCCAAGGTGGTGCCTCCTGGATTTCAATCCTGGGCGCTCTTGTTGCAGGTATCATCGGAACGTTGTTGTTTCCTCCGGTGGGAGGCTTAATCGCAGCACCATTGGCTGTTTTACTGCTGGAATTTCAACGCGTGCGTCATTTTGGAAAAGCCTGGGTAGCAACTCGGGGGCTGGCAGTCGGTTGGCTGTTGTCAGTGGGGGCAAAATTCATCATTGGCAGCCTCATGATTGGTTTATGGTTAATTTGGGCTTTGTATTAGCTGCGATCTACAGGTGCAAATGGCAGGAATACGCAAATCAGAATTATCCTGGCTTGAGAGCTCAGGTTTTTTACGCTCAGGTTCGACTTAGGGTTTGAAAAAGATCATACCTACCCCCATACGCTCTAATCCTTCATCAGCCCAGAATTCCATCAGGGCAGAATTTTGTTCGTAAGCAGAAAACAGGACAGGTATGGTTTCAGGATCACCAATTCGTGCCAGGGCACGAAAGGCTTCCAGACGGGCAGCGTGTGGGCTGTTATTTATTGTATCAATCAGGGCTGGGACGGATGGTTTTCCAATGGCAGCTAACGCATCAGAAGCCAGGTGAGCCAGAAGCCGGTCGTGGCTTCCCAGCAGGCTGACGAGCTGAGGCACTGCTTCAGGCTCAGGATGCTGGCGTAAAGCCAGTGCTGCACATTGACAAACTGAATTATCCGAGTCGTTGAGCTTATCTAAAAGCAGGGGGATAACCTGCGGATCGTTTATCTCGGCCAAAGCACGGGTTGCCCACCAGCGGGTTTCGTTTTCTTGAGACGAGAGCATTTCTTTTAAAAATGGAATTGCCTGGCTGCCATGTAAGGCAATTTCAGCAACTGCTTTTTCAGCCAGGTTGTCATCGCCACAAGTCAGGAGCGAACGCAAGCGAGAGAGATCGTCCGCTTTCATTTGAACTAGCTGGGAGGCGGGATAGGCAAGTCTTCAGTCGCTACCTCCTGCCACTTATCTCCCTCATCGATCAACATAACAGGTATATCGTCACGGATTGGGTATTTACGTCCGCAATCCTGGCAAATCAACCAGCTCTCTTTATAGTAATCTAAAAGACCGTCTTTCTCACGCACGCAGGCAGGGCAACGGAGGATGTCAAGTAGTTCTTGGCTGACCATGGATGGACTCCTGAATAATTGTAGTGGTGTATTAACTAAAGGCCATTTTACCACTGTGTATCAGGGATTTATTCCTCATCCTCTCCATTTTCTTCTTCTGGGGGCATACCCTCTGTGCCGGGGCCATATTGATATACTGCCCTCCAGGGCAAATAACGGGTATGAATCGTGTCGGTTATGTAAACTTCACCATCACGTAGGACATTACGAGTGACGGTCACTTCGGCACCCTCGACTGCCCAATCTACCTGCTTTATTTCTCCCTCTTTCAGTTCTGGGTTTTCTTCGTAAAGGGGATCTGGTGGTGGTTTAATGTTTCTTAAACCAGTAGAAGACCACTCTACTGTGCGACCATCGGAAGTTGAGTAAAATTTCCAGGTCAAAGCGTTGCCATCTGCTCGGACATAGGTTTCCATTAGCAACCAATGCGGGGTATCATTCTTGAATTTCACATCAACGACTGGGACATAAACGGCTGCATCCATACCCGCCAGGCTGGCGTCATAGCGCCCATCTGGGGTTTGTTCGTAAAACCTAACCCGGTATGCATGGGGATGGCGTTCGACAATAGGATATCCGCTGAAGAATATTGTACGGAAGAGGGTGGTGGAAACTTGACAAACGCCGCCTCCGACACCCTGGATCGTGCGACCAGCATAAATGATCAGGGCTTCAGCGTATCCTTCATCCAGACTGATCGTGCCCAGAGCTTCTGCCATTGAGAAGGTAGCACCAGGAGGCACCATTAAGCCATGGAATCTTGAAGAGGCTGCGCGGATATTCTGCAGCCGCTCGCGGCTGGAACCATAAAAGTAAGAGGTGGCTTCACCTACCAGTTCGCGGATACCTAACTCCTCAGCAGTGACATCATCAACGATGTCCGGTTCGAGATAAATCATCTGCAACGGAACATGGTGGTCTCCCGCCATTAACTGGTCATTGATAGCCTGGATGGTGCCGTCAATATCCAGTTGACGACCGATAGAGGCTGATTCGAGAACCTCAAGCTGGCGAGTTTCATCATTGAAAATCATACGGGCGTTTTGTTTTTCACGCACAAACAGAGGTGAGATATCAATCAAGAAATCGTGTAGAAGTCCAGCGTCCAGGTTGACCTGGTAGTAATCGCCTTCCGGGGAATTTACCCGTTTGATGGTCATCATCTCAGCGATGGTCTTAGGTGGGAAGGTCCAGGGCCCATTATCATGTTCATCAGGGTCAGGAACACTTAGGATCAGTGGGGCGCTTAATATTTGCCGAGCTAGCGAAACCTGCTCTTTCACATCCGTGATGACAGGAGGAGTCTCGGTGATGACCAGTGGAACCTCCCCATCTCGTAAGCTTTGGAGTTGGTCGGTCAGCGCTTCAATTGTCTCCCATATTTCCAGCGTTCGCCCAACCTGGCTGGTCTGAACAACCACTTCTGCACCTTCAAGTCTTAGAGAGGCCTCAATGGTAGGTTGATCGATCTCCAAGGCAATGTTCTGCATATATCCTTCAGCAACATTGGCCTTAAAAACGTATAGAGGTGCTATGGTCTTCCCATGATAGAGGCTGTCAAATTGTTCCTCAAAGCGGGTGAGCAGGCTGCCCTGGCGACCTATTTTGAAAGCGGCATTAATGGATGATTCAAGATCCAACTCAAAGCCTAATTCCATGGGAGACGCCAGCCATATGCTTTCGCCATCTCGGAACAGGATCCGCCCGCGTTCTGGATAATCAGACTTTTGAGATAGTAGAGCGTTAGCCTGCTGACGATCCAAGCCAGAAAGGTCTACCCCGGCAACACTGACGCCTGGGAAAACTTGATCGGTGAAATAATATTCATAGGCGGCAATCAGGCCTCCAACCAGCAAGATAAAAATGATTGCGCCAAACACCAGAGAAATCACAACCTGGGAGACAACATATATCGAACGGTAGAGGGCAACCGAGTATTCTGTAGAGGGTGAAGGATAGGTTCTCATGGTCAATCCTTGATACAAATAATCTAAGCCATAGACGGAAATAAGCTTCAAGTGGTTCCCCAAATTGCTTTTTTATTGTACCAAAAGAATGCGAACTGAAATTAGATCAAATATATCCTGAATTTAAGATGCACGAATCAAGCCAAATTTCAGGATTGAGCATTGGATTATTCAGGTTAATATGGAATTAAACAGTGGGTATAGTTTTGGATGAACAATCTATAAAGGCGTATAATAGCCGTTACGTTTATATACAAGGAGACGGAATGGAAGAATTCTCACGGTGGCGCGGTCTGAGTACACTAGTTACCCACTTTGAAGAGGGTGACAACCCCTATCGAGCTCATATCACACCCATATACCAGACTTCAACCTTTATTTTCCCAGATCTGGTCACAGCTAGTGCAATAAATGCTGGAGAACAGGCCGGGTATACCTATACCCGAACGACAAATCCTAACCCAGACCAGTACATCAGAAAGCTCGCTCTTTTGGAGGCCCTGGATTTATTGGAGATACATGCAGATGCGAGTTTGGATGACCTGGTCGCTGGGAAAACCTTTGGGTCAGGTATGGCGGCTATCTCATCGGCAATTCTGGCCAGGGTAAGATCAGGTGAGACAATCCTCTCTCAGGGATCGTTGTACAGCAATGCATTTAATTTTCTACACAGCGTTGCGCCTAGACTGGGAATTGACGTTGCCTGGGTCCAGGACACCTCACTGGCTGGATGGGAGAGGGCTTTTCAAAACCATCCCCAAGCATCGATGGTTTACCTGGAGACCCCTGCCAACCCCACTATGCTGATTGTGGATATTGAGATGGTTGTGGAGATGGCACATCGCCATGGGGCTTGGGTAATGGTTGACAACACTTTCGCCACACCGTATTGCCAGCGACCTCTGGGTTTGGGAGCTGATGTGATCCTGCATTCAACCTCGAAGTATTTGTCTGGTCACGGTGTCATCATAGGCGGGGCGGTTATCAGCCCTCACCTGGACTATATCCGAGAAGATGTCCACTTGATGTTGAAAACGCTTGGGGGTGCGCCAAGCCCATTTGATTCGTGGCTAGCAAATCTTGGACTGAAAACCTTCGAGCTGCGGATGCAGCGACACTGTGAAAATGCGATGGGGGTGGCACGTTACCTGCACTCTCACCCGCAGGTAGACAAGGTGTATTATCCTGGATTAGAGAGCGATCCAGGGCATGAAATTGCCCGAAAGCAAATGCTTGATTACGGTGGGATGCTGTCCTTTGAGCTCAAAGGTGGTCAGAAAGCCAGCGAAGCATTGATGAACCGATTAAAAATCCCTACGCTGACAGCCAGTCTGGGCAACGTGGACAGCCTGATCCAGCACCCTGCCAGCATGACTCATGCAAGTGTTCCCCCTCAGGAGCGCCAGGCAATGGGCATCAGCGATGGTTTGGTGCGCTTCTCGGTAGGAATAGAAAACCTTGAGGATATTCTCGCTGACCTGGAACACGGGTTGGGTTAGATGAGTTGGCAATATGGCTTTTTAGATCAGGATCGGAGCGTAAAAACACTGATCTGGGGCTTTTTTTTGATTAGAAAGGACAGGTGTCTGACCTTTAGAGCTTCATCTATCGTGTATAATGCAAATTGAGTCGGTTTTTCCTGGATAATTGTCTTAACCAGGATGAATGAGTTTATGAGAATCGAAGAAATCAGGTGGAAGCGGAGTGGCAGGGTTAAATTCGGGTGCTTAAGTGTAGCTCTCGCAGTTTGTTTGTTGCTGATTGCTTCTTTCGCCTGCTCACTACCTGACCTGACCCCCAGCCCACCAGAAGAGGCGACACCCACGCTTGAGGGGGTTACGGCTGCACCAATCAGTTCACCTATCCCACCCACTCCAACTCCACCCATCCTACCCCCCATTCTAGTTGAGAGTGAGCCTTTCACAGGTGCACAAATCTCTACCCAGGGACACATCACCTTGTATTTTAACCAGGCGATGGATCAGACCTCGGTTGAGAATGCAATATTGGCACAAGACGAGCTGTCAGGAGAATTTCAATGGGAGGATGACGCGACAGTCACCTTTATTCCTGATGTTCCCTTTTCGCCTGCCTCCCATGTTGAGATCTTTTTGGATCAGAGTGTACGTGCAACCAATGGATTAACGCTGCGTGATCAACAATCACTAACGTATGAAGTTGTGGGCTACTTGCAAGTAACCCAGGTGATACCTGAGGCTGGCAGCGTTGATGTGGATCCAACCTCAGCTATTGTAGTAAGTTTTAACCGACCAATGATAATGGTGGCAGGTCCAGAGGAACATCACCCTGCTTTCTGGTTAGAGCCAGCGGTTGAGGGCAGTGGCGAGTGGATCAACATCAGCACATATATCTTCTACCCTGAGCCAGCACTGGCTGGTGGAATGGAATACACCGTCTACCTTGATCCTGATTTGACCTCAATTCACGGGAGCCGTCTGCAAGAACCTGTTTCCTGGTCTTTTTCAACGCTGCCGGTTCAGGTGGTCTCAATTGCACCGACCCCTGGGGCCAGAAGCGTACGATTGGATTCTCGAATTAGGATGGAATTCAACCAGCCGATGGATGTTGAGAGCGTGGAAGCTAATCTGGTTCTTTTGGATCCCACCTCTCAGCCTGTTCCTGGTGAATTTTCTTGGAATGAGAAACTTACTGAAGTTATCTATAAGCCAAGATACTTTTTGAAACGTGATCTGACGTATACCGTCTTGCTGGATGAGGGGGCAATGACGCTCGGTGGGACAGCTATTAGCCCCCAAGTAGAAACGATCTGGAAAACCAACCCTGCAGTGGAGGTGATAGGCACAGAACCCTTCCAGAATGGTTTAATCGATGTCGATGATCCCCTTCTTGTCTATTTCACTGCTCCTATACAAACCAGGAATGTACTCCAATTTATATCCCTGATCCCCAGAGTGGATGGCTTGCAAGCGTTAGTAGAAGATGAAGGACGAACCTTACACCTGTATGGTGACTTCGCACCAGAGACCACCTATTCATTGATCATCTCACCGAACCTCCCAGATGTCTGGAGCGGTCGTCTGGGTGAAGATTTTGTGCTGAATTTTCAGACTAGACCGCTCGAACCCGAGCTCATTCTTGTTCAGGATAGTGATATTTTATTTTTTACCCCGCAGGATTCAAGCCTGATTGTGGAAGTGACCAATCTTGAACAGATTTCGTTTTCATTAGGAAGTGTACCGCTGGAAACATTTACACAAATGATTAATCCAGACGGCATGTCTTTGCTAGAATCCTATACGCCTCAAGACCAGCGAACCATCCAACATTCCCTGGAGCTGCCAGTTAATCAACGCCAAAAGGTTGAGCTTCCTCTGACGCTGGAAGATGAACCTATACAACCAGGCCTGTATCGTCTGGAATTTAATGTCCCTTCCATACAAAACCCTGGCGAGCCTTTCTTATTAGTCGTTAGCAATATGAACCTGACCTTTAAGATTGGGGCTAAAGATGCGATGGTTTGGGCTGTTGATTTACGCACCAACGAACCAATTTCAGAGGCAGCCATCTCTATATTTGCTGGAGATGGAGAGCTGCTGGGGAGTGGGCTTACCGATGCGGATGGGATTTACAAAGTCTCAATCGACCCTCCAGAAGAGGACTTCATAATCTATTATGCTGTGCTTGACCAACCTGGTGATGACACCTTCGGTCTGGCGTTATCTAACTGGAATCAGGGGTTAGAAAGTTGGAATTATAGTCTCTCAACCGATTACGGGCCATCTCATCTGGTAGCTTATATTTACAGTGACCGGCCGGTTTACCAACCAGGAGAAACAATCTTCTTCCGGTCTGTTGTGCGTCAGGCTCATAACGGACGGTACAGGCTGCCAGATGAGGAAGACTTTCCGAATGGGATACTGTCATTAAGCCTGCAGCAAGAATCTGGGGAATTAATATCTGAATTCAACCTTCCGTTGTCAACTTATGGCACGGCGCATGGATCGTATTCCCTCCCAGCGGGGTTACAGCCGGGAATATACCATCTGGCTATTGAGGAGATTCCCGGATCGCGTTTGAATTTTGAAGTAATCACACATCGCCAACCAGGGATTGAACTTGATATATCCTTCTCGGACAAGCAGGCTTCGGCTGGGCAAGCCTTGCAGGCATTTGTTAAGACGCGCTACATATTCGGCTCACCAGCTCCGGCAACCCCTGTCCAGTGGGCGCTTTATCGAGAACCAGTTTCAGTAGATCTCCCCGGCTACCATGTGGGCACCTTGGACTTAGATTGGTTGAACCCCTTAGCCTCCCGTCAGGATGCATCCCCGCCCACTGCCCTGATAGAGGGAGAAGGTGTGACTGGCGGTGAGGGCGAATTAACCCTCGAATTTCTACCCGCGATTGAGGCAGGATTGTACCGTTACATTCTTGAAGCTGCTTCGGAGGATGAATCCGGATTTCCTGTAAGCGCTAAAGCCGAGGTGCTTGTCAGTTCGACAGAATTTCTGGTCGCGGTTCTCCCTGACAACTGGATTGGTCAGGCAGGCTCACCGTTAGGTTTTGAAGTGTTGGTGCTTGATTTAGATCAGGTCCCATATGGTGAGCTATCCCTGCGAGCTGAGTTCCAGCATGTTGTCTGGGAGAGAGATAGATCGACACCCCCTGACAGCAATGAATCTGTACCCACATTCTTGCCGCATTACACCCTTATCGGGAGTACGGATTTTATTACTGCACCAGATGGAGTAGCGCGGCTGTCCTTTACGCCAACAGGGCCAGGATTATATCAACTGGATGTCTCTAGCTTGCAACCAGAATCACCGAGCGCCAATACACAAATATTAATCTGGGTTGGCGGGTTAGGTGAGGCAGTCTGGCCTGATCTACCAAACCAACGTTTGCATCTGATCGCCACTAAAGATTCGTACCAACCAGGAGAAACAGCCCAGGTATTCCTCCCCAACCCCTTTGGGGAAGACGCGCTGGCTTTGGTGACAGTTGAGAGAGGCGTGATGCTTCGTCATCGCGTCCTGGAATTGGAAGGGGCAGGAACCAATCTTTATCTCCCACTTGCTGACGAAGATGCCCCTAACGTAATTGTATCTGTAACTATATTGGGCACCTCGGTTGAAGGACGACCTGATTACCGGCATGGTTACATCAACCTGCCAGTGAAGCCGCGCGAGCACATTATCCATTTAGAATTTATCGGTCTTCCCGAGATGATCAATCCTGGTCAGGATTTATCAGTTGGAATTCGAGCAACAAATGCGGAAGGAAATCCCGTAGTGGGTGAGTTTTCTTTTTCTGTTGTGGCTCATTCTCCACAGGATATGGCGCCTCCCAGCCCTGAAGATATTGTTGAGGCATTTTATGCAAACCAACCTCTAGGAGTGCGCACTGCAATTCCCATCTCTGCTCACATCTACCAACCGGCTTTCTTCGGTCAACTGCCGGTTGGAGATGACATAGATTCGGCGGAGACTCCATCAGTTCCCTACGGACTCTCTCAGGCAACCACGGCTTATTGGGACGCAGAAATTGTGACAGATGAACAAGGTGAAGCTGAGATCACCGTTCCTTTACCAGAAGAGGTGATTTCATGGTATATCCTCGTGCGTGGTTTGACTGAGGATACCCGGGTAGGTCAGGCAGAAGCGCATCTGGTAGTCACCAAAGAGCTACTCATCCGCCCATTTACGCCACGTTTCCTGGTGATAGGCGATCACTCTCGACTGGCGGCTGAGGTAACCAATAACAGCCAACAAGATCTGGTTGTAGAGGTCGATTTGGATGCCAGCGGGTTTGAGCTGGATGATCCTGGTGCTGCCAGACAAACCGTACAGATTCCTGCTGATGGAAAAGCACAGGTTTATTGGTGGGGACAGCCTCTGGATGTTATGGGTGTTGACCTGGTCTTCTCAGCGAAAGCGATACCTGAGGCTGAGGAGGATGCCCAGGTCTTGGAGGATGTAGCCAGTTTACCATCTGGCATGCTCCCGGTAATCCATAATTATTCGTCTGCGTCTTTTGAAGCCGCGGGGTTCCTGGACAGCCGCGCAGAGCATCGATACCTGGTA
>Ga0114946_10002119_pt1 | contig 13607 bp, 13 predicted proteins | sample WalLakDeSediment_FD_88676 | JGI IMG/M metagenome (GOLD analysis project Ga0114946, IMG submission 88676) | Lake sediment microbial communities from Walker lake, Nevada to study Microbial Dark Matter (Phase II) - Walker Lake 11/02/13 Deep Sediment | ecosystem: Environmental > Aquatic >...
TGCCGTGCGAAGCCACTGCACCTCCAGACCACCAAGTCTGAGCCAACATGATGCACACTAAACCGCACATCTCTACAGCCCCTATGTCGTGAGTTCTGAAGTTGGCTCATCTAAAAATAGGACTTTGGGATGGTTCATGAATCCTCTGGCAACCTCGAACCTGCGCTGGGTACCACCGGAACAATCATCTATCTTCATATCTTCCTTTCCCCTCAAATCCATTAAGTCCAGCACCTCGGCAATTCTTTTTTCCCTGGTCTTCCTATCCATATGATACATTCGGGCATGGAAATCCAGGTTCTCTTTGCCCGTCAGGAATATGTCAATGGCTGGTTCTTGAAATACAATCCCGATGCATTCCCTGACCCTCTCTCTTTGCTGCACAATGTCATATCCGCAGACTTTGGCTGAGCCTGAACTGGGATTCAGTATAGTGCATAGCATCTTTATAGCTGTTGTCTTCCCGGCTCCATTGGGACCAAGAAAGCCAAATATCTCCCCTTCCTCAATGTTCAGGTTAATATGGTCTACCGCCACCAGACCATCGAATTCATTGGTCAGGGTTTCAATCTCTATAACATTATTCATGCCCCACACCTTCCAATTTCTTCCCAACATAGTGCAGAAAAACATCCTCCATACTTGGCTTATGTTCAGCGATTGAGGAAACAGTAAAGCCGTGGTTCCGTGCCAATCTCACTATCTCAGGTATTTTCATGCCCTCATTTCCTATGCTTAACTTCAGTTGAGCATCATGCCGATTAATCTTTTTGACCCAGCTCATTTCGCTTAGCAAATCTGCAAACTCATTAGCTAAAGCCTCATGGGAAAGCTTAATAGAAAGCATGCTGCCTCCCAGGGAATCTTTTAATGCTTCGGGGGTATCCATCACCGCAATCTTTCCATGTTCCAAGATAGCTATTCTATCGCAGAGATAGTCCGCTTCCTCAATATAATGGGTGTTTAGCAATATAGTGGTACCTGACTCTTTGTTCAACCTCTTGGCATAATCCCATAATAGCCTTCTCGTTTGTACATCCAAACCTAAAGTTGGCTCGTCTAAGAATAAAATCCTGGGAGAATTTAACATCCCTCTAGCTGCCTCCAGTCTGCGTTGCATGCCACCGGAGTAATATTTTACCAGTATATTCTGCTTATCCTTTAACCCTACCAAATCCAAAGCTCGAAATATCCGCTCATCCCTCACTTCTCTGGGAAGGTGATACAATCTGGCATGAAAGTCCAGGTTTTCCCTGCCTGTCAGACTAATATCCAGGCTTGGCTCTTGGAAGAGGATGCCCATGTATTCCCTGACTTTGTCCCTCTCTTTGATGATGTCATAACCGCATACTGTAGCTGTGCCAGAGCTGGGATTTAGCGCCGTAGCCAGCATCATGATGGTGCTTGTCTTGGCCAGCTCCATCAGTCCCAAGAAAACCAAAAATCTCCCATTCTTCGACTTCAAATGAAATATGGTCTACTGCAACAAGGTGCCCGAACATCTTGGTTAGATTGTCAGCTTTTATTGCCTTCATTCGTGGTCTCTATTTCCATGAACAAGCTCTTGACCAATGCGAAATGCATCTTGCAGAGCCGCAGGATGCTCCCCAATTTGAGCTTTGCTATCAATGCCCTTGACTAATAAATCACCGGAATATTTCACGCCTATAGCATCAAAGAAGTACTTCACCGTGAGCACTGCGCCATCAAAAAGCTTTTCCCCTCGGGTAGCGCCTACTGAAATAAAAACACCCCCTCGCATTCGGCTATCCCCACCCATACCCAGCACATGTTTTCTTACCCAAAGCGCCTGACATCTGTCTATTATTGCTTTCGCCTGGCTGGTAATACCATAGAAAAATATCGGTGAAGCAAAGATGATATGGTCTGCTTCCAGAAGTTTCCCATAGAGCAATTGCATATCATCCTTAATGACACAGTTGCCATCCTTGAGACAGGCATATATTTCCAGGCATGGTGAGATTTTGAGTTTTGACACTAACACCTTTTCGACCTCGGCTCCCGCCTTTCTGGCACCTTCCAGCGCCTTATCAAGAAGAATCTCGGTATTGCTTTGTCTTCTGGGGCTACCCATGATACCTAATACTTTCATATTGCTCTCCTTCTTATAGCGTCCCAAATAATTGAGCATAAACTCTTCGGGCTGAGACGAAGACGAAATCCGGAACAGTAATCATAGTCAACTTCGTAAATTATCATAATTCCCTCTCCCCTGGCGGGAGGGAGTTAGTAGGAGGGGGAAAGCTGGCAGAGTTCACCCTCACCCTAGCCCTCTCCCATCAAGGGAGAGGAATTCTATACAGAATCATGCGGAAGACTATCAATCCTATCCTTTATACGCCATACTTATCACTCAGTATCTGCGAGAGTTCATGCAAGCAGGCAAATGCCTTCTCAACAAGCCCTTCCTCAGTGCTTGAAACCTGGCATTTGCCTGCTGTCTTACCAATTGTGTTAACCTGACCTGTGTCCCTAAGGCAGCATCTGGCTGGTGCCACTAATGCCTGCTTCGCAATTTGATGCAAAGACAAACCAGCATTCTGTGAGATTATCTCCCAATAGTCTGAGAGAATCACTGCCAGTGTTTCTGGTGTCTGCGTCTCCAGAATTGCGGATTCAGTAGGGATAATGCCCCAGGAGATAACGCCGCCTTTTCTGATGAATTCAGCCACGCTAACAGCATATTCCTTGGGCATAAACCCAATTTGATAAGCGTCGAAGGACAGAATTTCCACCTCCAGCTCTAACAGATAGGGCAAATTTACCTCGGCGCAGAGGTGCAGCCCTTTTGGACCTTCTAATCCTTCAACAAAATTATGGTAATCTTCCTTAGCTTGTTGCTCATTATATCCCGACAGACCACTAAAAACATAACCCAGCCCTGGCTCATCTAACCAGACAAAGGCATTGGGGTTCTTTTCCTTAAGCTCTTGATACTGGATGTTGGCTTTCTTCTGAACAAAATCAAACAAGATAGTTCTTGCAGCATCGTTGTAAATGATTGGCTTGAGGCTCTCATCAAGCACCTTAAAGCCAAAGCTAACTGGACCAATGACCTGCCCCCTGACGGCTTTATAACCTCGAAGCTCCTTAGAGAGAAACTTGTGGAACACTGCGGAATACTCCGCGGTGAAGGCAAAAGTTTCCCGGATATCCATTTTCACAAAATACTCGTCGAGTTCTTGTTCAAATCGTGCAGTGTTAAAGACGAGCCTTTCCCTGTCAAAGTCAATAGCTATACCGGGGAAATTCTGAGATGCTTGAACATACATATCCTCATACAAGCTCACCTGGGGAAGTTGAGGCCAGAATGGAATATCCAGGCTCAAAGCAAGCGCCAGCGCCCGGTCAACATCCCTATGAGGCAATATCCCCATAGCGGTGGTGCTGCACCTTGCCTCAAATGCCATCATGAATTTTTGCCCTCTCTTCCTACAAATGTCCATTAAATAATAGCATGAAGGCAGAAAATGCATAAGGAGGGGAGGGAGAATTATAAAGGTTTTTGCGGTTAACTAAATATGGGATGTCAGCATCAATATATATAGTCTTGAAGCTGTATCACTTTACCAAATGTTCTCCTTTGGGAAATCCAATTGCTTAACAAAATATTCGTTAAAATCAGGACGATAAGAGAGTTCAATATGCTCAATGAAACCGACAAGGTCATTGGCCATTTGCCAGTGTCTTTTGGACAACAGTGCCATGGAGGCTCCTCTGCTGGCGGCGTTACCCAAAGATTTGATAATCCCTGTACTTGTGCGTGGGAGCAGACCGATGCGTATAGCACTAAGCGGATCGCAGTAATTCCCAAGTGCACCGGCTAGATATACATGATTTATGTCCTTGACTCCAATGCCCAGTTCGTCCATCAGTGTTTCGATACCAGCGGCAATTGCTCCTTTAGCAAGCTGCACTTCACGAACATCTTTTTGAGTCAGGTATATTGGTTTCTGGTCATAGCTTTCCTCGGGAGAAGCAACCAAAAAGCTATGACCAACGGATTGTTTTTTCATCACTCTTGAGATTAGTTTTCCAGCTGATTTTTTTCGCGAACGGTGAATTAAGCCTTCGTAGTTGATGATGCCGCAATGTAGAAGCACAGCTACCAGGTCAACCAGCCCGCTGCCGCAGATTCCTCGAGGTTTGATGTTACCGATGACCCGATACTGTAGCTGGCCGTCTTCCAACCGGGCACCTTCAATAGCTCCAGCCTTAGCAATCATACCATGAGCGATTCTGGCGCCCTCTAAAGCAGGACCAGCGGCTGCTGAGCAGGTGAGTAACCTCTTGCTGTTACCCAAGAAAATTTCTCCGTTGGTACCTAAGTCCAGCCCAAGTATTATTTCTTCCTGTTCCGCAATTCCGGAGGTCAAAATATCACTAATCAAGTCTCCACCAATATAGCCGGATTTCACTGGCATGACATAAAGCAGGGCTTCCGGGTGCAATTTGAGACCAATATCCGCCGACTTGATGACCAGCCCGTCTGTTACTACCGGTGAAAAAGGGGCCTCAGCAATGCCAAGGGGAGGCAGGCTTAGAAGTAGATGCTGCATGGTAGTATTCCCAGCGGCGATGGCAATGAAAATATCATCTGCCTGGAGTTCCGCTGTCTGCAGGAGATGCGCCGTAAGCCTGCTCAAATCTCGGACAAGGAGATATTGTAGGGTTTGTAGTCCACGGGGGTGTTCTTTTAAATACTGCAGGCGACTTATGACATCTGAGCCGTATTTACTTTGACTGTTAAGACAGGAGGCAACAGCAACTTCACTGCCGTCGCCTAAGTTGAAAAGCTTGCCAGCCAAGGTACTTGTGCCGATATCGAAGACCAGACCATAGTGGCGATGCACCTCCTCCCAATTCTGCCACTCAATAAGGCAATCCTCGTGGAGGACCATAGTTCCATGGTAATGGCTTTTCTCAAGCTTCTGAGGCAAGGTGCGCAGGCAATGAAGCGATGCCTTCAGGCTGCGAGACTCGTCACCCATCGCCAGCTTTATCCGGTCTAAATCAGAAGGCACATCGTTCTGAGCTTCGGTGGGTAGTGTGATAAGCTTCTTATCTACGAGGGGCTCTAATTCCGGTTCAGGTATGTATCTGCCGCCGATTGCGTGACTGGAAGTGAGAATCTGCAAATATTCCGGTTCGGTGCTGAGTTCATGAACAGAAATCACCAGATCGTGAACCATCCTGGTACGGCAAGCCAGGCGTATCCCCTGCTCCAGTTCAACATCATCTAAAAGCTCTCTTTCATCTTTGGTTGGCTCGTCTACTAGAGACAAAATTTTGACCTTGCACTTGCCGCATTTGCCCAGTCCGCCACAATCCCCTTCCAGTTTAAGGTCTCCATCACGCAATGCCTTGCGGATGGTATCCCCCAGACGAACCCTGAGCCAGATATCCTCAGGCTGTACATTCAGCCAGACATATACCGCCTTGCGTCTTTTTCTTGAAATCAAGGCGCTGGCCGGCTTCTTATTTTCTGATTTACGATTCGGCACTTTGTTTTTATTCATGGTGCAAATCTTAGCTAAAGAAGCTTGCCAAGTCTCTTGTCGAGGTGCGAATAATCGGCGTCTTGAATCTCCAGAGACAATCCTAGGAATTCAGCTATTTCAGCAGCCTCGGCCAAGAGGTCTGGATCTGAAGGCTGACGCACATAGACTAATCTATGGTAGTATTTAAAAAATTGCTCTCGCATTTCCTCGTCATAGAGCTCGAGGGGTTCGATACAATAATCCTTGAAGTTAAAGATGAGTTCTTTTTCCAGAAAATAGATTCCCGCCTCCTCCTCGAGTAATCGGTTGAACCGCTCGCTGCCGAGAAACATCTCCCAGCAATAAGGCCCAGGTACTCTACTGGCTCCGTGCTGTTGGCAGTAGTCGGTAATGCCGGGAAAACAGTCCCCGTAAAGGCATATTATGCGCTCATTTCTTCTTTCAGCCTTCGCAATCTCCCTCCGCAGATATTTGCCCAGCTCCTGGGGCCGGAGATGGAGATTGGGTGGTAAATATGTCAGCCTAATATCAGAGTATTCACTTTTCAGCCTGAGGTGCTCTAATGCCGGCTTGAAGACCTTGCAGGCTATGATACGCACTATGTTGTGCTTAGTCTCATTTGGCGTCGACGCTTCAGACATCTTGTATCCCCGGGAAGGCATCGTGAATCAAGTCTCGAGCTAATAAGGCTCTCTTGTCATCCTGCAGAATCTGGCGCGCCTGAACTCTGGCCCTGCTCAACATATCAGGTTGTCCTGCCTCTTGCCAAATGTCAAAGTTGAGACGCACGCTGGGGTTGGGGTAGAAGAATTCATCCATCATATGTTCGATGGTATGGTCTTCGGTGACATAGTGTCCGCCAGCCCCGACCTTTTTGACCACATCGAAACCCAGTGTTGCCCTATTCACTCTAATGCCGGCCAGCACCCTTTTGACCATGCCGATGATCTCACTATCAATGATATACTGTTCATAGGAGATAGCGTTACCTGAATCCAGCATTCCAGCGGCAAGATGAACACAGTCCGCCCCGGCCATGCCGACCATTAGAATGGTGAGACTTTTTTCACAGCCCGCCTGTATGTCGGAGCCCTTGGCTTCGGTGACACCACCGGAGGCGTAGATAGGCAGCCGATAAATCTTGGCCAGTTGAACAGCGGCAGCGTTCATCATTCCAGTTTCCACCGAACCGATGGCGAATTCCATGCTGCGCAAGTCCATGATAGCAGGTACCGCACCGTAAAGCACCTTAGCTCCAGGAACAAGTATTTGGGTGATAGCCACTCCAGCCAATGATTCCGCGTGCATTTGGGCAAGAGTCCCGGCCAGTGTGGCCGGTGAAGTCGCTCCAGCAATCGGGGCCGGTGCGCAAGTAGCGGGGATACCATGCTGACCGCAGAAAGCGAGAATATTTAGTGAGTTAGACTCAAAGGTGAGGGGACTTATGGGGTTGGTTATTATAGAAACAAAGGGCTTTTCTCTGAGTTTGTCTTCCCCATCAGCGATAAAGCTGGCCAGTTCCCACACCTGCTTCACACCCTCCAGGCTGTCACAGCCACCCATGACATGTTTCGTAGTGCAGTTGAAAGCGTGATAGAAGTCGTTCAGATGATAGTTTTGAGGAGCTAAGTCATGGGCCTGGCAGGCAATGATATAAAAATCGATGTTCTCCAGACGGTCCACCAGCCTGGCGGTCTGAGCCACATCTTTAAGCAGGGTAAGACGGTAATGGCCTGATTCGGACTCGAATAGACGGAACACCCGTCCGCCGTTAGCGAAGTAGACCTTGCCTTCTCCCAAAAGCAGGTCATTTTGGCCATCCCGGGAGTGAAGAGTGAAGCGAGTTGGGGCGCAACCCAGGACCTCCCCAAGCCAATCCGCACGAAAGTGTACCCGCTCACTGTCATGGTCAACTGTTGCTCCCGCAGCCTTCAACTTATCAAGAAAGTCACCATCACAAATGCGAATTCCAACATCCTCTAGTATATGGCGTGCGGTATCGTCAATTTGCATAATGTCATTAGGTGTTAGCGGTTGGTAAAAGGGCAAAGTCGTTCCCATAGTTTGAGAGTTAGTTAACCTCCTTGAACAATTCGTTCAATCCCCATGAGTACTTCATCCGTCTTGGCTTCCACCTGATGTTCCGCCAGTATCCTCTTAGCCTCCGCATTACAGCGTTGATACAGGTCGGTCGACCCAGCTTCCTGCCATGAATCGTAACGGCTGCGGTCGAGAAGAGCCGGCAGAAACTGCGCCTGCATAAAATGTTCGAAAGTGTGGTCGTCCATGAGGAAGATAGAGCCGGGTTCTCCGACAGCCACTCTTTCTATGGCCTCGAGAGCCAGTGTTTCCTCATTTACTGGAATTCCTTCGGTGAAGAAGCGACTCATGGCTATCAGTTCGTTGGCCATCACCACCATCTCCAGCGAAGATGTGCTTCCATATTCCAGAAAGCCAACATCGTGTATCAGATTACAGCGGGAAAGCATGGAGCTAATAATAGAGAACATGGCATCTGCTCCGGCCTGGGCATCCATGACCTTGGCATCCGAAGCTCCGGCATAGGCCCATATCGGGAGACCATAGATTTCGTCGCGCATGTCAGCCAGCGCCGCCTGCGTAAGGCTCCACTCAGGGCACCCGTAGGAAACCACGGTGGATTTCATGTCCAGCACACTGACATTGGGACCAAACAGGAAAGGAGACCCCTTACCAGCCAGTTGGTGTACCACCAGACCGACCAGGTTTTCCGCGATACCCAAAGCTAAGGCGCCGGCAAGCGTAACCGGCGCTCCCCCTCCTGCGTTGGATCCCGAAGGGAGGCAGATTGGGACTCCCTTTTGGGCACAGAAAATAAGCTTGTCCATGACATTTAGAGGAAAACGCAGGGGACTGATTGCTTCTGAATAATTCAGCAAAAAAGGCTTGTTCCTCAGCTCTTCTTCTCCACCCGCTACTCGGCAGGCAATCTTGTAAATCCTGGCTATATCCCGTCCGCTATCGGCAATAAACACGATGGGCTTGTTTGTATTCCTCACCATCTCAGCAAAAACATGAATGTAGATATCCTCCACGGGGACATCCTCAGGGTTGCCCATGGACATAACGAAAGCGATGTTTTCCAGCCCGTCTACTAGCCGGGCAAAGTTGGCTACATCCTTCAGTACCACGCGGCGGCGCTGGCCCGTTTCAACATCGAGAGTAAAGGTAGCATCCGAACCCGTACCGTAAAAAGGGTTGCCGTTAATCAGTGGTATTGTTTTGTTCCCTCTCTGGTCATAGAGGACAATCTGCCCTGGAGCCGAGGTCAGGGCGTCTTCGACAAGGTAGGCTGGCATTTTGAGCCAGTCACTGCTAACCACCGAACACCCGGCAGCGGTGAGCATTTCGCGGGCATCGCGGTGCTCCATCTTGAATCCTATCTTTTCTATGATTTCCAGCGCTGCCGCATGAATGGCCAGTGCCTGCTCACGGTTCAGAACTTTCAACCGGGGCTGGAAGGTAGGTATCTTTAGTGGTTTCATAACTCGCTCCCTTCAGTCAGCCTGCTTGCGCTAAAGCTCCCGCCTGCCATAGCTATGCGGCGGGCAGGTCAGCGAAAGCAAGGCAGGTTTGAATTATAAAATATCGAGTAAGCCTTTGGCTTTAGTCACGGCCGAACCTGCGTCCGGTGCGTAACAGTCCGCCTGGATTTCCCGAGCATACTTCTCGGTAACCGGGGCACCCCCAATCATGACCTTGACTTTTTCCCGGATGCCAGCCTGCTCAAGAGCCTCGATAGTTTGTCGCATTGACGGCATGGTGGTGGAGAGCAAAGCAGACATGGCCACGATGTCCGGTTCTATTTCTTGTGTCTTCTGGACAAAGCGTTCTGGAGAAACATCTACCCCAAGGTCGAACATTCTGAATCCACTACCTTCCATCATCATCGAGACCAAATTCTTGCCGATGTCATGCAGGTCGCCCTTGACAGTGCCAATAATTACCTTCCCTTTAGAAATAGCGCCGCCTTCTTGAAAAAACGGCTCAAGTACCTTAATACACTCCTGCATCGTCTTGGCCGAGCGTAACATCTGGGGAACAAACAACTGTCCACTGGAAAACATCGCGCCCACTTCATCCATAGCCACAAGGAGCCCTTTATCGAGGATGTCCTGGGCATTATTGCCGGAATCCAAGGCTTTCTGGGTTTCCACCGTCGCTGACTTGATATCCCCCTTAATCACTGCTTCAATCAATGCCTTTAAGTCACTCATTTTCAATCTCCTCGATTTTGTTTTCGCTTACAATAAACCTATGGTATTACCTATCTATCGGAAATGCGGCCAGACTGATAGGCGTTAATGAAGTTCTCGCAGTAGTCATCACGGGTGAGGAGCATCTCAACCGCCAGGAGGGTCGCCATGAGCTGTTTATCCGTCGGGTCTAAAATCACGGCGGACAGGTTGTAAGCGAGGCAAAGGGTCAGAAAACTGCGATTAATCAGGCGACGCGCTGGAAGCCCGAAGGAGATGTTGGAAAGTCCACAGATCGTGTTCACCCCAGGGAAATCATTCATTATTCTTGCTATAGCCCCGAGTGTAGCGATACCCATCCTGGTGTCTACGGAAACAGGCTGTACCAGTAGGTCCACATAAATCCTTTCCAGAGGAAACCCCACGTCGGTTAATCTGTTTATGAGTTCTGAACCAACCTGTACTCTCTCCTCTACAGTTGTGGGCATTGATGTTTCCGCCACACAAAGAGCAACCACATGACAGGGTTGAGAAGTTACTACTGGAAGAAGAGACCGAAAACGTTTTGTCTCAAGAGAGATAGAGTTGATTATTGGTTCACCCTTGTGACGCTTCATTGCTTCAGATAAAGCACGCGGGTCGGGGCTGTCTATGCATAAAGGCAGGCCTACCGCACTTTGTACCGTTTCCACCAGCCAGCAAAGACATTTGGCTTCCTGCTCCAAAAAAGTTCCTGCGTTGACATCAATATAATGGGCGCCAGCCTCCGCTTGCTCCCTGGCTACCCCGGCGATGTAGCTGACATCTCTGTTTTCAACCGCTTCTGCGATACTTCTTCGACTTGTATTTATCTTTTCACCGACAATAATCATGTAGCTTCCTTCAAGTCAAGTCTTGAGCATTAAACCAATGACCTGGTCCCAGTTTTTCTCTCAACCAGCACTAAAAGCGTAAATGATTGTACCGATAATGTCAATGACCATCCCTGCGGCGTCCGCTGACCTGAGATTGTGGATGAGGAATATCTTCCTCGGTATCTGCACCTTCCTCTTCCGATGAAAATCTTGCTCTAAAAAAAATTGGACTGCACCCATATGGTTAGACAGATAGGAGTGCAGTCCACTCTCCATATCGAGTGTGGGGAAGGACTAGCTTGCTTGAGCTCTCTAGAGGCTGACTCGCCAGGCATGGCTGTATACAATCATTTTCTGGCCTCTGACCCGCCCAATAAGAGTAACACCCAGCCTGTCGGATAGAACTACCCCCAGATTGGTGGGTACGGAGATTGAGACTACTATGGGAATGCCTCTTTTGGCTACCTTGTGTAAGATATCGGAAGACACCCGTCCGCTGGTTATGAGTATGCCGTCGGATGTGTTTATGCTCTTCAAGACGCATTCACCCAAGGTTTTATCGACCGCATTATGCCGTCCAATGTCTTCATTGGAGACGACAAGACCTGTCTTGCTACATAACGAACTACTGTGCACTCCATGTGTAGCTAAGTAACCGCTAGAGCTATGCTGAAACTTGTTCACAAGGTTGAATACTTCTTCGGGTGAAACAGTCAACCTGGATTCTATTTTCTGACTTTCCGTGTCGGCCACGCTGTAAAAGGAAGCACCCCACCCGCATCCTGACGTTATTAGCCGCTTAAACAAGAAATCCGCGTCTACCGCTCTGGCCGACTTGGTTCTGACTCTGACAATGCCCCGCACATCATCCACCACTAGCCCATCGATCTCATTCTTATCTTGGAGAAGTCCTTCAGAAAAGAGGAAGCCAACAGCGAGGCAATCCGGCTTCTGTGCTGAACCAAGCAAGGTTACTAACTCCTGGTCATCAAGAACGATAGTGACCGGGAATTCCTTAGTGACCAGAGTCTCGATAGAGCCTTTGCCTTCTCTGGTAACCCGAAGCACGGGAAAATACTCAGCTTCAGTTTCATCTATATGTGGGGTTTGCATACTTCTCCTGACACCAAACCGGCTCCCGATTGTTCTATCCTAGCGATTAGTACCACTGATAGCTGAATGGACACCTAAATCATGCTTGCTATCAAGCCGATACTCTTGGTCAGGTGGGTTTCTTTTCGATTATCACTTCAGCTATGACCTCCGGGCCCCATTTATTTTAGTACTCACATGAAGTCACGTTCTGATACCATATGCTCGGATGGTAGACTAGACAACTACCTCAACTAGAAGAATCTCAACGAGGCAGCAAGTTAGACACATAAATTAGCTTACAACAAAAAGAGGTGGGAAATTGAGAAACTTCTATGGTGGAACAGGTACTCCGTACTTCTTCTCCAACTCGTCTGCGACGTCCTTAAGACCCAGCTCTTCTAGCCTCGATCTTCTCGGTATCCCCGTCTTGAGGTCCCAGCCCCTCAGCGTGTAGTACTCCTCCATCACCTTCCAGTGCAGATCTTTGTTAATCCACGTAGCTGCTAATTTGCCTTTTGGATTCCAGGGCCATTTGGCTTTTGTAAAATAAAAGTCGTTATGGATGTCGTGCTCCCTTCTGCGACCATTTGCCACTTGTATTGCCCTTTCTAGGGTAACAGTTCTCTCACCAACCTGTTTCCGCATCTCATCGAATGTCCAATCTATCCCCGTAACAGCGGAGAATGCTCTAGCGTTAATACTCAACAGTTTATCTGTGTCTTTATATGCGATGCCGGCCGTATTGTGAGCACACGATGTTAGACTATCTGCCTCAATAGTTAGGTCCTGCCCCAAAACTGTTACAGGAGCTTTGGCTTCAGGTGTAAAACAATTGTAAGCCCTCTCATCACCAAAGAGCTTCTTAGCCAGAGCCTTCTCTTCTTCTATGGAGGCTTTTGTCGGTACAAAGGACTCGCCTTGGTCTATCCATGAATATAGTCTATCGTTTCTTGGCATCAATGCAAGGTTTATCCAATGTGGATAACCACGCTCGATAATTTTGCCTGCCTGCCAACACACGCAATATTTCTCCTTATACATATTTTTGTCATACTGTTCCTTCGCTGCTTCTTTTAGCTCTGCTGGCGCTGTTTCATAAACATGCTTAAGGTAACTACGTGGGCCTTCAGCCATGAGGGCTCCAATACCCTCCCTGTAGGCTATTTTATGTAGGAGTGCTCTGTTGAATTCCCGGCTGCCCACGTTGGGATGCTCCTTGGTCCCCACCGGTAGCCCCGTGTTCTCTTCGGTCCAAAGCCCTGCCGTAACAAGTTCCCAAGCCCAAGTGCCTCCATGGTATGCTTTTTCAAATGGAATCGTATGACCTATAACTTGCGTGACACTAATACCTAAATCATCACAGAGTCTACCAAACTCCCAGCTAGCTTCAGTTATCCAAGTTCCAGTGAGCAGATATTCCTCCTGTTGTAGTTCAGACATCGCATTGCATTTAAATGAAGCGCTTAGAGCAGTTGGATTCTTAAACCGCATTGCACAAAGACAGCATACATTGCATGCCCAGCATCCTCCAGCTTTATGTGTCGCCTCCCCCCTCGCTACCAAGTCTTGGAGACGAGATGGATGACCTTCTGGTGTCGTCCGGTTATAAAAGAGACCAGTTCCCCTCATAGATATCTTGCTAGCTACTGCTCCCATACCAGCCCAGTATTGGTATATATCTATGAGCTCCTTGGGTTTTGCAACCTTTACTGATCCTGTTCCTCTCGCTGCTATAGCCTTCAAGTTCTTTGAGCCCATAACCGCCCCGAAGGAGCCCAGACCAGTGTTTGCGTGTCCATCTAATTGGATGACCGACGGCTTGACCAAGTTCTCTCCTGCTGGACCGATGATGATTGATTTTGTTTGAAGACCGTGTAACCGCTTTAATTCCTCGTCTACCA
>Ga0114946_10002120_pt1 | contig 13607 bp, 9 predicted proteins | sample WalLakDeSediment_FD_88676 | JGI IMG/M metagenome (GOLD analysis project Ga0114946, IMG submission 88676) | Lake sediment microbial communities from Walker lake, Nevada to study Microbial Dark Matter (Phase II) - Walker Lake 11/02/13 Deep Sediment | ecosystem: Environmental > Aquatic > Freshwater...
GCGAACGCGCGCTGAACCTCGGGCGTGTCCGGCGTCAGCAGGGCGAAGGCGGCCCGCCGCGTCAGATGAGGGAGCAGCCCGACGAAACCGTCCGCCCACAGCGTGCAGTACGCGCAGGCCCGCCCCATGTTGTGCACCAGCAGCAGGTCGTCGTGCGGCCCGAACAGCTCCGACAGCCGCCGCGTGCCCTCACCCGTGCCGACGTCGTGGTCGGCGATCGGCTCCGGACCGCGGCGCCGGCGCGCCGCGGCGCGCTCCTCCTTGAGCGCCTCGATGCGCCGCTCGAGGTCCTCGATCTCGGCGTCCAGGCGCGGGTCCACGCCGTACCGACCCGGTCCGCGGTCTCCTTCCATGGCGACCTCCTCCGGTGGAGTGCGTCGTTGCGCCCCCGTCATGCCCCGCTCGCCACGTGCAGCGCCTCGATCGGTTCCCGGCCGCCGCCCTCGCGCAGCAGCTCGAGCATCGCCCGCGCGGCGTCGCTGCCGGCGTACGCCCGCGTCCGCTCGAGCCGCGACGGGCTGCCGATGCTCTTCCGGATGCTGTAGGCGACCGCCTCGTTCGCCATGTCGACCACCAGCGTCGTCCCGCCCACGAACGCCAGGCGCGGCGCGCCGGCCTCCGCGGGCACGGTCGTCGTCTGCGTGAGGGCCAGCACCACCTGCGGCAGGTGACGCCCGTCGGGCGTGGCGCGAACCGCCTGCCGGAGCCCGTCGATCTGCACGCGCCGGCCGGCCTCCAGGCCGAACGCCGCGGTCACGCCGGGCGACGACGCGAGCAGTTCCCTCACGACCGGCCGCAGGGACCGGCACGCCCCTTCGGCGAGGTCGCACAGGGTCTTGCGGTCGTCCACGTAGCGGCTGGCGCCCGCGAAGTCCCGCAGCGCCGCCATGAGGGGCCGCAGGTCGCGGGCCAGCGCCTCCGCATCCGCCACCTCGTTGAGGCCCCGCCACAGCAGCGCGTCGACGGTCATGGTCGTCAGACCCGCGCGCGCGGCTGAGCCCGTCGGGTGGATGCCGTGGGCGCGGAAGGCCTCCACGAACGCGATGCGGTAGCCGTGGGGGTCGTCCCGCACGGCCTCGAAGTCGGCCGTCAGCAGTGCCCGCAGGTACTCGAAGAAGGTGACGTCGACCGGCGGCAGGTAGTCGAGCGCACGGATGCACATCCGGAGGACGTGCGTGGCCGCCTTGCTCGCCTCGTCTGCGAGCCGCGCGACGAGGTCGGGGTGGAGCTCTCCGTCCGGCAGGCGGCCGCTGCCGCCGGTCGCGATGCGCAGCAGGTCGCTCGTCCGCTCCCGATAGATGGCCAGGAAGGCGTCGAACACCGCCGAGAGCAGGACGGCCCCGCGATCGTGCGGCGCCGTCAGCGCCTCGAGCGCCCGGGGGTCGGGGCGGCGACGGACCCACGCACCGTCCTGGAGGTGGCCGATGGCCGAGCGCAGCGCCCCGCCCCGGCCGCTGCCGCGACCGAACTGCACGGCCAGGGCTCCGAGGACGGTCGCCGACTCCAGGTCGCCGCGGGCGCGCGCGATCTCCCGCACGAGCAGGTCGCGCAGGGTGAAGCGCTGCAGGAGCGCGACCAGGTCGGCGAAGCCCTCGTGGAAGGCCAGCACGTCAGGGTTGGTGGGCGCGACGAAGTGGCGGTGCATGCCGTCCAGGAGGGCGTGGGTCATCTCGTGAGCGACGATGTCGTAGGAGAGCGCCGTGTAGACGCGGCTGCCCGGCACCTGCTCGCCGGGTTGGTCGGCCGACGCCTCGAAGTACCCGAACAGCAGGGCCACCCGCTCCGGGCTGTAGTACGCGTTCGCGCGCCGCAGCGCGTGCGGTCGGATCGTCAGGCGAGGGGTGTAGCGCGACCGGCCCCGAGCGTCGCGCGTGGGACGCCACAGGACCGGCCGTCCCAGCGCCCGCTCGAAGTGCTCGATCGTGGCCATGCCCACCGCGTACGCCATCTGCTGGTGGAAATGCGGGTTGGCCTCGGTCGGCGACCACCCGTCGACCGCCAGGAGGCGCGGGTCGTCGAGGTCGGCGCCCCCGTACCGCCGACCGCTGGCGTCCTCGTCGTCGATCGCGAGGTACGCGCCGACGGGACCGGGTTCGAGTGGCTCCCAGCGGACGCGCAGCGTGGCCTCGTTGACCCGCGCCGTGGCGAGGCGGACGGCGAAGGACGGGTCCAGCGCGTAGACCCGCAGGCGCCGGTGCGGGGGGTCCTGGACCGCCGGCACCGTGCCGAACGCCGGCTCCATCTGCGGCACGATGCCGCGCGCGGGCGGCGGCGCGCGGCCCGGCCCCGCCACCACCGGGTACAGCTCGGCGACCCGCTGGCGCAGGGCGACGGACGCTCCGCCGTCCTCGATGACGGCCTCCATGAGGCGAACCAGCCGGTCGCGACCGAGCGTGGCACCTTCCTCGGGGTCCGGCACGATCTCGGCGAGGGCGGGGTTCAGGAGCCAGCGCTGCATCAACTCGAGGTCGAACATGCGCACCCGCAAGGCGTCGGCGTCGACGCCGAGGCCGGTCAGCACGCGGAGCAGCGGGAAGGAGTCCTCGTCGGACGGGGTCATGGCGACGCCGGTCACCGGGCGCGCGCCCAGCGCCGCGGCGGCCCGCAGGACGCCCCGACCGACGAGCGCGCTCGTCGCCCCCGGCGGCGTCGCCGCCGTGCCGAAGAGCGCGTGCCGCACCATCTCCACCCGCCGCCAGTCGCGGGGCAAGACCTGCTTGTACTTCTCGAACCAGAGCGCGGCCGCGGCGGCCACCTGCGGCGTCGCGGCGGACGTGCCCTCGCCGTCGAGCCGCACCGCGTCGGGGCAGCCGTAGCGCGCCCACGGGACGTTGGGCGTGTAGGCCGCGATCGCCGTTGCCATCACCCGATCGGGGCCGCGGTTGCCCTCGAAGACCTTCAGGCAGGCGAGGCCGCCGCCGAGGTCGGCGTATGGCGTGTCGTCCGCCATGGCGCCGGTGACCGCGATGACGCGCCCGTACCGCGCCGGGTACACCACGTGCCGCGTCGGAAAGCCGCCGAAGTTGTTGCCGGCGGCCGTGACCAGGCACATGCCGCCGAGGTAGGCGCGATCGACGACCTCGCGCCACAGGCGCGACGGCAGGCCGCCCATGCTCATCGTGAGCACGTCGCAGTGCTGGTCCAGGGCGTACTGCAGGCCCTCCGCGAAGGCGCTCGTGTAGAGCAGCACGACCCGCGGCGCGATGCGCAGCGGCAGCACCTCGGCCCCCGGGGCGCCGCTGAACGGGCCGAGCGTCGGATGGTCGCGCCCCGCCAGGAGACCGAGCGTGCCCGTGCCGTGGCCCGAGGCGTCGAGGAGCCACCCCGTGCGACCCGGGTCGGCGCCGCTCCCCTGGGCCTCGCCGGGGACGAAGGTCTGGCCCAGGTGGTGCAGGACGTGCTCGGGCACCGTGACGTGGTGCGGCGCGTACCCCGTGTCGAGGTGGGCGATGCGCGTGCGCGGCTCGTCGAACGGCTGCTGGCGCGCGACGCGCAGGCCGCTCCGGTCCAGGTGCCAGGCGAAGCCGCCGCCGACGGCCTTCCCGCACGACCCGTCCTCGGGAACCTCGGAGCACGAGGCGCCGAGGGCGAGCCCGCCGCTCTCCTTGGCCTCGTTCGGGTCCTCGTGACCGGCGCCGACCAGGTCGAGCGCGAGGTCGGGCTCGACGAAGAGCACGTCGTCCGCCGCCAGCCCCAGCTCCTCGGCGACGCGCGCGTGCGCGAGGTCCCACGCCACCGGTGCCTCGCCCGGCTGCTCGGCCACGAACCACGCCGCCTCGGGCGTCAGCGCGAACGGCGCGCGCCCGGCGAAGAGCGGTCGCAGCGAACCGCGCCGCTCGAGCGCGGCCAGCGCGCCGCTCGGCCGCAGCTTGAGAAGCAGTCGTGCCATCGGGAACCCCTCCCGCGAGTCTAGCGTGGCGCACGCTTCACGGGCGCTCGGTCCGGGGGGACGGCGCCGGACCGCGACGCACGCGGCCGCGCCCGACGCGCGGAAGCCCGCGCCTCAGCGCTCCAGGCGCGCCACCAGCACCCGCAGCGCCCCCCCGACCTCGGGACCCAGCACCGCGAGGACGTCGTCCAGGGCACGCGATACGTCCTCTTCGCGGAACGGTCCCGTGGCCAGGCCGAACGTCGGCCGCGAGGGCGACGGCGCGTCGGAAAGCCTGCCGTGGGTCTCGGCCACCTCGGACACCGCCGGCCTGCACGCGACCGCGAGGCAGCGACGCAGCGCCCGCAGGTCCACCCCGAGCTCCGCGAGGCGCTTCTGGAGCCGCTCCGAGAGCGCGCCCCCGTCGAGCAGGCAATGGACGAGCCGGCACAGGCGCTCGCGGTCGGCATCGGGACCCACACCGCTTGGCGGGGGACGGTCGCCGCCGACCCACACCGCGCCGCTTAGCAGGTGCTCGCGCGTGAAGTGCCGGCCGCGCAGGGTCGCCCCGTCGGCCAGCACCCGGAACGCGTAGTGCCCCGCGTGGGCCGCGACCAACCCGCCCTCGAAGGCGCCGTCGTTCGTCGCCGCCAACGCGATCACGCCCGTCGAGCCGTCGGGCCGCGCGACCTCCGCACGCACGTTGGCGCGGTCTGCACCGATCGGCAGGCCGTACTCCCGCAGCGTCGCCCGCAGCGCGAGCGACGCGCCCGGCTCGAAGCCCGACTGCGCGAGGGCGGCGGACAGCCGGACTCCCGAGGACGCGTGCACGCTGAGGCTGTAGCGCACGCCGTGCGCGGCAACCGCCAGCTGCTTGCCGTGCTTCTCGAGGTAGTGGCGGTAGTACCGCTCGTCCACCGTCAGGATCGCGTGCCAGCGGCCCGGCCCGGCGCCCGCGCCCACCGGTAGGGGCAGCGTGGTGCGGTAGAAGGCGACGCCCGTGCCGGCCGCGAAGCCCGACGTCGGGAGGCCGCTCAGGGCGCCGGGATCGACGATGTCGCCCTGGGGCGTCTCGAGCGCGAAGCGCAGCACCTCGGGAGGCGCCATCGACACCACGATCGCGTCCATGCCCGTGTCGGCCTCGGTCAGGTCGAACGCGATGCGGTGCTTCTGGCCCGGCGCGACGTACCCCTCGGGATCGAGCACGACGTCGTGGTTCGTCACGCCCGCGAGGACCTGCAGGAAGTACTTGTTGAGCAAGAACACGTTGTCGGCGTCGACGGCGCCGGTCAGCAGCAGGTAGCCGCCCGTGCCGTTGGTCAGAGCGGTGAGGCCGCTGGGCTTGATCTGCGCGGCCGTGCCGAGCGCGATCGCGAAGACTCTGTCGCCGATGAGGTGCGCGACGTCCGCGAGGTACTTCGGTCGGTTCTCGAAGCCGTCCGTGAAGACGACGATCGCTCGGTCGTCGTAGTCGCTGGCGGCGGCGACGAGGCCGTGGCACGCCTCGACGGCCGAGCCGATGGCCGTCAGGCCCGCCGGGTTGGGCAGGTGGGTGCTCAGCACGCCCAATGCCTCGGCGCGCACGAGGTCGATCGAGCCGATGGGACCGACGCGCTTCAGCGCCATGCGCGGGACCACCTGGTGGTCGAACGCCACGATGCCGATGCCGTTCCCTTCGGGCATCACGGTGGCGAAGGCCGGCGCGGCGAAGCGCAGCACGTCGTTGCGGGTCGGCAGCCCAGGGATCCCGCTGGACCACTGCATGCTGCCCGACTGGTCGAGCGCGAGCGCGGCGGCGACGGTGCGGCGGGCGACCGGACCTTGACCCTCCCGCGGCGTGAGGCCGCACACTGGCCCCCATGGCACCGCGGACGCAGCTACCGCGTCAGCGAAGTCGCGCGGATGGCCGGCGTCTCCGTCCGCGCGCTCCACCACGACGACGAGATCGGGCGCCTGGTCCCCATGCAGCGCAAAGACGCCGGCTACCGGCACTACGACGAGGACGACCTGCTGCGCCCGCAGCAGATCCTCCTCGGCCGCGATGATCCGCGCCGTCGACACCGCCCTCGGCATCCTCGAGCGCGACCAAGGAGACATGATGGACATGCAGCCGCTCTTCGACGGGTTCGACCCCTCCGAATACGAGGCCGAGGTCCAGGAGCGCTGGGGCGAGACGGAGGCCTACCGCGAGCCGGCCAAGCGCACCCGGCGCTACGGCAAGGACGACTGGCGCCAGATCCAGGAGGAACGGACCGCCATCTACGCCGACGCCCTCGCGGCGCTACTGGCCGACCCTTGGGAGGCCGACCCCCGCTTCGCCGAGAACATCGACCAGCACGGCGCCAGGCTCACGGCGTTCCTCGCCGCCGCCGACCGGGCGAACGCTCTGCGGCACGGGCGATGGAGACCGACGACCTCACGCGCGCCGCCGGCGGCCCCCGCTGCCTTCGGCGCGCCGCTCCCGCACCCGCCGTTCCGCGGACCCGCCGCGGTCCCCGCGGCCGCCACGCTCGACCCACCGCCCGGCAGGTGCACCAACGGCACGAACAGCGACACGCCCGATCCGACCACGAAGAGCATCCACAGGCCGAGCAGCACCAGTAGCCCGCGCAGCGATCCTCGCCGGGCAAGCGCGAGCGATCCGAGCGCCAGGCGCCGGCCTCGTCGACCTCATCTCGCGCGCCCCCTGCAAACCGATGGGGTCCACGACGGCGCGCCGTGCCCGGAGGTCTGCCCCATCAACCACGTCCATGCAGGCATGCAACGAGACGGCGGGCCTTCGAATCCGGTCTATCGTCGTGGGCATGGCCACCGACTTCACGACCCTCCCCGCCGACCTCCCGCGACCTCTCGACGACGGCGCCGCGGATCACCTCGAGGGTGCCCGGCTCCCCGACGTCGACCTCGAGCGCACGGACGGCCAGCTGGTCGAAATGGGCGCGCTGCGCGGTCGCTGGGTCGTCTACGCCTACCCGCGGACGGGCCGGCCCGGCGTGCCGTCACCGGACGGCTGGGACGCGATCCCGGGGGCACGAGGCTGCACCCCGCAGTCCTGCGGCTTCCGCGACCATCATGCGGCGCTCGCGGCGCACGGGGCCGGCGTGTTGGGCATCAGCAGCCAGACGAGCGAAGACCAGCGCGAGGCGCGCGACCGTCTCCACCTCCCGTTCCACCTGCTCAGCGACCCGTCCCTGCGGCTGGGGACGGCGCTGGCTCTCCCCACCTTCCGGGTCGACGGCCAGGCGCTCTTCCGGCGCATCACGCTGATCGTGGACGACCGGCTGATCCGGAAGGTGTTCTACCCGGTCTTCCCGCCGGACCGCAGCGCCGCCGAGGTGCTCGCCTGGCTCGAGGGCTCGGACCTGCGGACGTACGACTTCTGCATCGAAGGCGCCCGCGCCGGGTACTTCGAGGTCGACGAGAGCGAGGGCGAGCTGTACATGAACGCCCGCATGATCGTCGACGGCGAGGCGCGCGAGAACCCGTTCTGGCTACGGCACGAGGGTGGGCGGCCCACGCGTGTGAAGATGGGGGGCTCGCCGTGGCGAGACGTGCCCGACGGCGTGTACCCGACCTGCGCGTACCCGCTGGTACTGCGCTCGGGACGCCCCCGCTACCGCGCCCTCGACGAAGGGACCGGCAGGCTCGAGGATCGGGACCTCCGGCGCGAGGGGGGCCGCGTCGTCGAGTCCCACCAGGGGCGCATCCTGCGCACCTTCGACGTGGAGGACGACCAGATCGTAGCGATCTCCTGGGGCGAAGCGACCACCTCGCGCCTGGTCGGGTCACGAGCCGAGGCGGTGCGGGGGACCGCCTTCGAGGAGGTCGGCGAAGGCGCGTGACCTACGCCGTCGCGAGCGTCGCGTAGGGCTCGACGGCGACCAGCGATGCCGCCGCGGACGCGAGCCGCGCGTCGAGCGTGACCGGCGCGTCGGCCTGCAGGTGCACCAAGGCGACGTACTCGGCGTCGATCGTGTCCGACCACCCCAGTCGCTCGGCCATCGTCCACGCCACGCGCTGCAAGACCCGGTCACCGAGGAGCCGGACCCGGAGCCCTCGCACGAAGTCGAGGTGGCCATCGGCGATGCGCCGGTCCATCTCGCTGTCGTGGACGGCTCGGAAGAGCAGCGCGAGCAACTGCGAGCCCATCAGGGTGGGCGCCAGCAGCTGGTGCTCGCCGGCGACGACGATCTGCTCGCGCGCAAGGCGCAGGGCAACATCGGGTCCGATCACGAACTTGGCCAACGGGTGTCCCTCCTCAACCGGCTCGTTGCCGCCGTCGGTGCGGTAGAACCGCACCGGCAGGACGGGTTCGCCTCGGGCCTCGCCCACATCGACGGCGTACCACGAGTGGTGCACGCGCCGCCTAGCCGCGTCACGCCGCCACCCGTCCGCGCTTCAGGCGCTCAGCAACAGCGGGAGCGCGAGGCCGACCCTGCGGGCACGCAACAGGAACCCGCGGGCCCGCCCGGCAGCGGCCGGGAGCCGGCCAGCAGCCGCGCGCCCGCCAGCAGCCCGGCACGGACGATCAGCTCGGACGGTATGGCCTCGTACGTCGTGCCGTCGACCGTCACGGTGCGGCAGTCGGTGTCGCCGCAGCTGCCGCAGCACGCGCTCTCGCCCGTCGATGCCGAGCGCGCCCAGCGAACGCGTCAACTGCCCGGCCGCCTCGTCCACGGCCGCCTCGGTCGCGCCGCAGCGGTCGCACGTGCGCTCGTGCTCGTCCACCAGGCGCTGCCAACGGATGTGCAGGGTCTTCACGGCTTGCCCCCGATCGCGACCTCGGGCGCCATGGTCCTCGCGGGCAGCGGCGCTCGCGTACCACGATCGTACGGCCCGCACCGCGGGCGCGAGTCCCCCGCGGGTGGCCAACCGCCCGCCACCACCTTCACGCGTCGGCTCATGCGGCAGGACCTAGGCCGTGCCCGCCCACCGGACGGGTCTCGAAGCGCTGGCCGAACCCGGCGATGAGCGGGCGACCGCGCGCGATGGCGGCCTGCACAGATGGGAGCGACAGCGAGGCCCGGTGGGCGTCCTCGTCGATCCAGACCTCGGTCACCCAGAGGGCGTCCGGGTCAGTCGGGTCGTGAGCGACGACGTAGCTCAGGCAGCCCGGCATGCCGCCGACCCCCTCGATCAGGATGGTGGCCAGCTCGTCACGAGCGCGGGGCACTGCATCGATCTTGCCAATCAAGCCGTACATGGTCCCTGCCCCTCTCCGTCGCGCCCGACCGCTGCGGACGTACGCGCACGCACGGTCACCCCTGCCGCCGCACCATCTCGCCGATCCAGACCGTCGCGGGCCGCCCAGGGGTCACCGTGCGGCGGAGCGCCTCGAAGGCCGCACCCGACCGCACCAGGCCCGCCCGCACGGCCGCCGCGCAATCCGTGAGGCTGCTCGCGTCCGTGTCGACCTCGACGTCGTACGCCCCATGGCGGTGGACCCGCGACCACTGCCACCTGGCCTGGCCGACATCCCTGTCCCCGCGTTCCAACTCCCGCCGCCCCAGGACGTGCACCGGTCAATGGACGCCCACGAACAGCACGGGGAGGTCGCGGAGCGCCTTCACGCAGTCCGCGAGCCAGGTGTCGAACCCGGGCGCATCGAGTCGAACGAGGTAGTACGGCGCCTCCAGCGACGCCTGCAGCGCCCTGGCCATCGGTGACCAACGCAGGCAGGGCCGCCGCTTCGGGGCCTACGCACCGGCACCAGCCCGGAGGTTCACCGTCACTGCGGCCCGAATCAGGTCCTTGAACGCCTCGGCATCGAGCGCCCCGCCCTCCAGGAGATCGATGGCGCGACGCGCGTTCCCCGCGAGGCCGGCGTTCCGTCGACCGCGACGGTCACGCCGAACCACGAGGCGCAGAGCCGCCACGCCCCGGCCCCCGGTACCTCCGATACCAGCGCGTGAACGTCACGCGCCCCAGCACCTGCCGCAACCCCGGCACCCCCAGCCCCAACCAGAGCAGCCCGTACGCGACCCACACCGCCGCCACGATCCAGCCGAACCCCACCGACAGCCGCGCCGCGCCCGACGCCCAGCCCGCCGAGACCCCCAGCCCCGCGGTCACCGCCGCGGCCACCGGCAGCCCTGCCAGCCACGCGTAGAACAGCAACCACCCCTGCGCGCCCTGGATCGCGTCCTCCGGGCAGCGCGACATGCAGCGCATGCAGTTGTGGCAGGCGAACGTCCAGTACGGGCGCCGCCCCGGCCCCAGCAGGCGGATCGCCCTATGCGGACAACCCGTCGCGCACGCGCCGCACGACGTGCAACGCTCGTCCGCGAAGAACGCCTTCGCCAGCACCAAGCGTGCGACCAGCAGGTACGCCAGCGACAGCGGCAGCATCGCCGCGCCCACCGCCGCCTGCGCCCAACCCCCGAACGCCCGCTCGCCCCGCAGCACCCGCGCCGCGAACGCGTCGGCGACAGCGTCGCCGCGCGCCACGATCGCCGCCACGCCCTCCGGCGCACCCGCCGGGATCGCCACCGTCCAGTTCTGCGGCATGTCCACCGCGCCCATCCCACGAATGCGCGCGCCGCGCAGCGCCAGCAGCGCCGCCGGCAGGACCGCCGCCGTGCCCTCGAACCCCGGCAGCGTCCATCGCCCGAAGCGCATGGCGCCCCGCGTCACCAGCACGAACGCGTCCACGCCCCTCACACCCCGCTCGGTGAAGGCCGCGCGCAGCAACGGCCACGGCGCCGTGAAGCCGTGGGTCGGGCCGAGCAGACCCAGCAGGCGGCGGCCGGGTGGGTGCAGCGTGTGCCGCGCGGCCGCCTCCGCTGCGGACCCCACCACCGCCTCGGCTCCAGCGTCGCGCGCCACCGCCGCGACCCGCTCCGCCACCCACCGCGAGTTGCCCGTGCCGCTCCACACCACCAACTCGACCGCGTCGTAGAGGCACTCGGCGGCGACCCGAGTCGAGCACGTCGACGACGAGCCGCTCACGGCGAACACGCCGACGCCGGTCCGCACACGGTCACCGAGCGCCCCATCAGGACGACCACCCCGGCCGCCTTGAGCACCGGAACCACCCCGATCCGCAACCATGGAGCGCGCATGCGTCCTCTCCTCACCCCGACGCCGGCCGTCCCCAGCGTACGGCTGCGCGCCGTGCTCGGGGTTCTCCGAACGCCTACGGTTCATGCTGGCCCCTGCCTCAGGTCTTCAGCAACACTTCAGCACCACAACGTAGCTTTCGCTTGAGCACTTGGTCTCGCCCCGCGGCGCCGGCTGAACGCCACCGGCGCTCGCGGGCCCACCCCATGCGCGACGCCCCCGAACCGAGACCTCGCTCGGAAGGCGGTCGGTCATGTCCAAGAAGCCTCGCTGGCGTCGGGTGGCGGCCTGCCTCGCGTGGTCGGTTGCGACCGTGCTCCTGGTCGGATGCGGGGGCCCCATCGCGACCGATGCGTCACTGGACGCGCCCTCCAACTCGGGGACGTCCACGACGATCCTCCTGCCCGCCGGCCTGCCGGCCCAGGCCCGCTTCGGCGCGGCCGTCGCCCTCGACGGCGCCGTCCGGGCCATCGGCGCCCCACGCGACCTCGGCTTCGACGACGGCGCCTACGGCGCGGTCTACGTCTTCGAGGCCGGCGCCACGGAGCCCACCAAGCTCGTCGGTGACGAGGCGCGTTACCAGTTCGGGCGAGCGGTGTCCCTCGACGGCGACCTGCTGGCGGTCGGCGCCTCCTACGCCACCTACCTCTACCGCCGCGGCGCCGAGGGGGCCTGGTCGCTGGAAGCCAAGCTGACCGGCCACTGCAACGACGGTCGCTTCGGCACCTCGGTCGCCGTGCAGGGCGACCACCTGATCGTCGGCGCGCCGCTCGCGGGCTGCCTCGGCAGCTCCGAGTACGGCCGCGCGTTCCTCTACCGCCACGTCGGCGAGGGCACCTGGGAACTGCAGCGCAGCTTCACCGGCCGCAGCGTGGGCGTCGCCAGCTACTACGGCTGGTCCGTCGACCTCTCCGGCGACCTGGCCGTGGTCGGCGCGCCGGGCTGGGGCGAGGTGTTCGTGCTCGCCTACGCCGGCGGCGTCTGGCAGGAGCGCGGCCGCATCGTCGATCCGATCTGGGGCAGCGCTCGGCGATTCGGCGAGAGCGTGTCGCTCTCCGGCGGCCTGCTGGCGATCGGCACGCCGATCGATGGCGAGCGCGGCACGGCCGCGGGTGCGGCGTACGCCTACCGCCGCGACGGCGACGGCTGGCTCACCGAAGGCAAGCTCCTGCCGCCGGTGACCAGCCCACCCCAGGCAGGCGCGGGCGCGCGCTTCGGCAGCGCCCTCGCGTTGGACGCCGCCACCGGCACGCTGGCGATCGGCGCGCCCTACGCCGACACCTCCCGCGACATCGAAGAGGCCGGCGCCGTCTTCGCCTTCCGCCGCTTCGATCACGGTTGGCGATACGAGCTCGAGCTGACGGCGCCCCTCGCGTCGCGCGGCAACCACCTCGGCACCGCCGTGGCCACCGACGCCGGCCGCGTCCTCGCCGGCGAACCCGACCGCGACGCACCCCCGCTGGCCGACACCGGCGCCGCACACCTGTTCACGCTGCCCTGGGGCGAACCGGACCCGCCCCCGCCGCCACCCACCAACCAGCATCCATGGCCGCGCTTCAGCTACGTCTGCGCGTACCTGACCTGCACCTTCACCGACGAGAGCACCGACGCCGACGGCCAGGTCGTCGCGTGGCGCTGGAACTTCGGCGACGGCAGCGGCTACGTCTACGAGCAGCACCCGGTGCACACCTACCGGATGGCGTACACCTGGACGGTCCAGCTGCGGGTCACCGACGACGCCGGCGCCACCGCGCAGACGTACAAGGACATCACCGTCGTGGCGCCGCCCGTTGCCGGGGCCTTCGAGCTGGCAGCCGTCGGCTACAAGGTGCGTGGCCTGCAGAAGGTCGACCTCACCTGGAGCGGCGCGACCGGCGACCGCGTCGACGTCATCCGCAACGACGCCCGCGTCGCCACCGTCCCCAACGACGGCGCCCACACCGACCCCATCGACCGCAAGGGGCGCGGCAGCTACCGCTACCGCGTCTGCCAGGAGGGCAGCGGCGTGTGCTCGAACGAGGTGACGATCACGTTCCAGTGACGCGGCTGGCCACTACCTCCGGGTCGAGGGTGTGGTGGCCGCGGCGTGGCCACCGCCCGCGGCGCGGGCGCGCGGCGGCGCGGTCCGCGGTTCGAAGTAGGCCCACATGAGCTCGTTGGCGTCGACGTCGAGGGTCGACGGACCGAGCCAGCGCTCACGGGCCGTGGAGCCCGGCCAGGTGTGCCCACCGCCCACGACCAGGATCAGGACCACCGCGTCCGGGTCGTCCGCCGTCCCGTAGGCGCGGCGCTCCACCCGCAGGCCGTCGTCGGCGAGATCGGGCAGGCGCGTCACGACCGGCTCGGACGCCGCGCCGTGCGCGCGCACCCAGGCCGCCAGGGTGTCCGGCACCGACCGCCGCACGCCGCCCTCGATGCTCGCCGAACCCACGCCCCCCTCGAACGGGGCGTGCCGGTCATCCGTGCCGTGCACGTGCAGGACCGGCACCGGCACGCGCACGAGGTCAGGATCGAGCGCCATGGCGCCGGCCACCGGCGCGATCGCCGCGATGCGCTCCTGCCGCTCCAACGCCAACCGGTACGCCAGCATCGCGCCATTGCTCATGCCCGTCAGGTACACGCGGTGGGGGTCGACCGCGTGCCGCGCCACCAGCGCCTCGATCGCCGCCACCGCGAAGCC
>Ga0114946_10002122_pt1 | contig 13591 bp, 14 predicted proteins | sample WalLakDeSediment_FD_88676 | JGI IMG/M metagenome (GOLD analysis project Ga0114946, IMG submission 88676) | Lake sediment microbial communities from Walker lake, Nevada to study Microbial Dark Matter (Phase II) - Walker Lake 11/02/13 Deep Sediment | ecosystem: Environmental > Aquatic >...
GCAACGGGGCCGACCATGACCGAACCACCCAACAAAACCCATCCGCGCCTGTAGCTCAGCTGGATAGAGCAGCGGACTTCTAATCCGCAGGCCCCGTGTTCGAATCACGGCAGGCGCACCAGTAATGACAAGGGTTTCAGGATTTCTGAAGCTTTTTCTCTTTTATTGACAGGGTTTTCGAAGGTTGCAGCCCTTGAAAGGCTTGATAGTAAAGCTTCTGGAAGGTTGCCACAAAAATAGTTTTCAAATTTAAGCCCATTTTGTCCCCACCTGATCCCAACAAATCAAAAACCCGGCTTCGATTGAAACCGGGGCTCGTAAATTAGGATGATTTTTCATTCAACGTGAGATATGTTCGAGAAACCTTGACAACGCTTCTTCTATAGCCAAATTCATTGACAGAGTGGTTCCAAATTCGGTACCATATAAAGGCATCTTTTGGGCAGACTCGAAAAGTTACTCCGAAAGGCAATAGAAACGCCGCAGAATCTTCTTTTCCGTGAGTTCTGCACTCTTTGCACTTACTTTGGTATGGAGAAGCGAGGACAATCTGGAAGCCATGTCATTTACAAGAGGAAATCTGCGCCCAGGTTTGCATTATCCTTGCAAGACGATGATGGAAAAGCAAAGCCGTACCAAGTGCGGGAGTTCCTGGAAAAAATTGATGAGCTTGGGTTGTATGATTTCACAAAGGAGGACTAATGCCCCATTATTCTGTGGTCTTGCAGTGGAGCGAGGAGGACGGGGGATATATAGCTACAATCCCTGAATTACCCGGTTTGAGTGCCTTCGGCGTTTCACCAGAGGAAGCTATTAGGCAACTGACTGTTGCCAAGAAAGCATTCTTAAATGTCATGGCAGAGGATGGAGAAGAAATTCCTGATGCAGAAATTTTCCGGCCATTCAGCGGACAGACCCGCTTGAGATTGCCGAAAAGCCTCCACGCCTCCTTGAGCCTTGAAGCTAGAAAGAACGGTGTTTCGCTGAACACCTATATCATCATGCTACTCTCGGAAAAAAGCGGCCAAAGCCAAATAAAGGATTTACTTAGGGCTCTGGAGAGCCGGATCTATAGCTTTATGCTGACGAACTCTTCTGTGCCGTTACAGGCAGCGACAGGAATCGTCAGTTCGCGGACTTTTGAATTCCCTGGAAGCCTGAGAAGAGGTGACGGAGAGGATGAAATTAGCGGAAAAGATGTACGTGATCCTCTGTGACGACGTTAGACAGGAGGTGGGCCGAAAATGGTCATTCATCGGCATTTATGCGAATGTGATGATAGTTCCAAAACTGCCCGCGTTATTCCCCAAAATCTGCCTCGTTCTTTGTTTCGAGGAACTGCGCAAGTATATTCCTGATGGAGAAGTCAAGTTGATTAATCCGGGTGAAGAGCCTGTGATATTTCCCCTGTCATCTATGCCAAACCAGAAATTGGGCGGAAAAGCTTATCTTTTTGTCAACTTCTCACCATATGTCATCAAATCGCCCGGCGAAGCAAAATTTGAGGTTCGCTTTGGAGGTGAGGCTAAGCCTTCGATTGTCCATAGTGTAAAGATCGAGGTGGCTAAGAAACCTGAAGGAGCTACCGGGGAACAAGAAATGGGAGAAATAATTCCACACGAAGAACAGAAGAAGCCAAGGGGCAAGAAATAGTCCACACATTAATGCCTTCCCTACCGAAGTTTTCAGGAAAGCCCTGTTTTGTATGTCTAAGGCTGTTTTTCGTGCGTCTGCGTCATTCTGAAGGGGATTTCGCGGCCACATAGTGTCTGGTCCCAGCTTATTTCCCCAATTTAATCTCACGGTATCTTCCTGTTAAAAGAGGTGGGATTGTCTAAAGAGTTGAGACCCATTTTTCTGCAAGAAGTCATCCCGATTTAATGCAGGCTAAAAATCCTGGCCCTCTGGACCAGGTAAGAAACGTTTGGCTCTGCCTCAGGAATGCTTTTGAAATCGCGGTGGCGAAGCCATGAATCGGGTGTAAAGCCGGGGTCTCTGGCCCCGGATAGTCCGATTCAAGCGATTTCTTTACTTTTCAACATTGTGCTGGGTTGTGGGTTGTGTTAGCCGTTTGGGCTCATCTACGGCAGCATAAAGATGAGCCTGTGTTTGTATTGGACGAGATCAAAGGAATGAATGTGATCCCGCCCATGAGTATTGTAAGCAACGACCTGATCGATCAAGAGATCAAATACAGGAGGAGACCTGATGAATCACAGAGAAGAGCGAAAGAGCTATTGGCGAGCCCTCATCGAGAAGCAGGGTGAAAGCGGTCTGAGCGGAGGAGCTTTCTGCAGACGACAAAAGATCAATCCTCACCGATTCTACTTCTGGCACCGTCTTTTCCGTGGCCATTCCGCTGGCACCGGATTCGTACACCTCGTCCCGGCCTCAAACACACTTTGCAGCGCCGTTCGGAGTATATCGGCATTTCACGCAAATCATAGAGTTCCGAAGATTTGCTCGATGACAGAACCCAACCTGCTACGCCACCATGTCTTTCACTTTCTTTAAGGGCCGGATCTTGACAACATTTCTCGCCGGCCGTGCCTTAAACACGGTTTCCTCGCGTGTAAACGGATTGATTCCTTTCCGGGCCTTGGTAGCCGGCTTGCGCTTCACTTCAATCTTCATGAGTCCCGGCAATGCGAACTGGCCGACGGAACCTTTCTTGATGTGGCGCTCGATCAGGGTGGTCAGTTCATCAAAGACTGAAGAGACCTGCTTCTTGCTCAACCCAGTGTTCCCGGCGATTTCATCAAGGATCGCTGCTTTGGTCATCACTGTTTTGGCCGCCGGGATATTCCTGGCAGGGGCCTGCTTCTTCGTGACTGACTTTTTAGCCACCGCTTTTTTAGCTGATTTTGCTGCTGCCATAAAGACCTCCTTTGAGATGTGATGATGTGAATCCGAGCGTTATTACGGGTGCCCCGGTTCTGCATGCATCCCTATTATAAGGCCATGAAATGGCCGTCAACAAATTCGGGACTGAAGAATCACAGTGAATCGATTCCAGTTGCTCCGCCTATCTGCTGACTTGGACAACGAGATATCCAGGCGGCCTTTTTCCCATAAATATTCGCTAAGGTTGTTATCGCAAGGCTGAAAATGTCTCACGTGCCCTTCTTTCACTTCTTCCTGTAAACGTTCAGACCGATCTTTTTGTCCTCTTCACCTGGAATGCTCACATTTCCCTCGGTCGACGCAATGATGATCGTTTTCCCAGAAGAAGATGGCCCAAACTCCTTCGAAAGGTCCACCTTGATTGTCAGGATGGTTCCCTCAACGCTCATTTCAACATTTTTCATTGTACCGCCTCCTTTTCCATGATTCTGTGGGCTGGACTATAGCGGCTTGTGGGTTTTAAGTCAAGGCCGCCGGTTGCTCTTTACAGCTTCTAAATCCGGTTTTTCCAAAATTGCGAAAGGGCTCTCGGCGCTTGTAAGACATGAAATTGCCATTTCTTCAGGTTTTCGGTAAGGGGAGGATGTCCGGCTTTGGGGTTTCGGGTCTTTCATTTTACAGGCGTCCACAGAGCAAATGGAGAAAAGACCAGGGCTGTGAAGGGAAGGAAGAAGGTCGATTCCGGGGTGCCTTTGGTAGGTCAAGAAGAATTGCTCCAGGAATAAAACTGAAAACTAATCCTTCCCTGAATTGCATCGCCCATAATACGCATTAACCCAGCCTATGCTAGGGATTCCATGAGAAAACAGCCTTCAACATTGACAAAAAGCAAGGACTCTGAAAAAAGAGAACCTTTGGCGTTACCACGTTCCGATAAACATGGACGGTTTCATTTGGAACAACCATTCGACATGCGTTGATTTTTAATGATTTGAGGATTTTAACAAGGATTTCATTAAGGAGAACGTTGAAATGAAAATGATAATAGCAATTCTCAGGCCCCAGAAACTCAACGAAATTAAAGACGCGCTAGTAGCTATCGATTTGAAAGGCATGACTGTTACGGAAGTGAAGGGCTTTGGACGGCAACGAGGGCACACAGAAGTATATCGGGGAGCAGAATACCAAACAGATTTCGTAGGCAAAATTAAACTTTGCATGGCTGTAGAAGACAACTTTGTGTCCGATGTGGTGGATACCATTCAGAAAATCACGCGAACCGGAAAGGTAGGAGATGGAAAAATCTTCATCCTTCCTTTAGAGAACGTCATCCGAATAAGAACAGGCGAAACAGGGACAGACGCGATATAGGGTAAATGCTCTGATGCTTGTCACCGGCTGAAATGCAATTTGATCAATACTGATGCATTTCCTTATTTCTTGAACGGCTTCGAATAGGAATCCGGCATGAAACTACGGCAGAGCTACCGGTGGTTGAAAGCATTAAAGGGTGACAAAATGGTGGAGAAATTCGACAGATCGCCGGCCAGGTATAGGTTGAAACCGATCGGAACCAGGTTGGGGCGAAGCGTGAACGTGAAGAGCATTGTGGGAAGCCAGCTCCTATGCTCAACTCTCCAATCTGGCTTTAAGGTTTGCCAGTAGTGTGTCCGCTTCATGCTCGTTCATCTTGACAATGAAATTTTCCTCCAGTTTCCCCAGCAGCGACACAGGTGCCGTGTATTCGATTTCTAAAGTCAGTTTTGTCCCATCGTTTTGGGATTCGTACGTCCACACAAACCTAGCGTTGATACCCTTCGTGCTCTTGATGACCATACGTTGGTTGCAAACGTGCTCGATTGATACAGCGGCGCCTTTAAAGCGCATACCGGCCATCTTGTACACCCAGTCAAAATCCTTGCCTCCGGTGGTCGACGGCCGCACGTCTTTGACTTCGATCAGACTGGGCCAGAATTCAGGGATGTGGGTTGGGTTGTTCATGTAATCAAAGACCTTTTGGACAGGCGCATTGATGGTGATGGTTTTTACTATTCTTGCGATAGTTCCTAATCTCCTTTCTGAAACCGGGGTTGACGGTGCGTTTGTTGTATATGAACAATAAAACCCTGATGGACTGCTCCAATTGGGGGAACGCCTCAATCAATCATCCATCTCCCGCCTCTTTCTCCTTGAATGAGGCTATTTCAGCAGGTCGAGAAAATAGCGTTTCTTCGTCTTCCCGGAGGCCGCAGCGAGTATGGTCCTGATCGCATCCGCGTTACGTCCGCTTTTGCCGATCACTTTTCCCAAATCTCCCGGGCCGACCTTGAGCTGAATTATACAGGCCCCCTCTCCTGTTTTTTCCGTAACAACAACTTCCTCCGGCTTGTCCACGAGCGCCTTTGCTATAAGTGCAATTAACTCCTTCATCAAAAGTTACCCCACTTGAGTTTGTGAAAGACGAAGCCAAGGGAAAAGGCTTCAAGCTCTTTTTACCATGCTGGCTCCATTTTGAGAAGAGATTTTGACGAAAGTGGGCCGTCTCACAAGACATTACAATTAGCTCCGTTTCCGTTGTTTCGCGTCTTTGCAGATCCACTTGCGCTATTACGATTTAGTTTCCTGGGCAGTCCAAACCCCGAACAAAATCAAAAAGCATCGGAGGTCAGACCATGACAAAAGAAAGCCCCAAGATTCATTCAACGTGGCTGATACTGAGGCGGGAGGCTGATTTCAAAGAATTCTTCGCCGGGCTGTGCGAATACCTGAAGCAAAACATGGTGACGCAGAAGATAGGCGGCTCCTATGAATACTACACCTGCGGCCGGGAACACTGCTCATTGGACCCGAAATGGGAACCCTTCAAGCATCTCCGAATATACTGCTGGAAAGCGAAGTTCGAATTCTATCAGGTCAAGGACTTTATCGAGTTGCATCTCGGGCGGAACATCATATGCGAGTGCCAGATCCTCACTGACGAGAAGGAGCTGAAGAGGATAAGGATAAAGACAGCATTTGGGGCGGACTTTGGGGAGCCGGGGAGAAGGGAGCTGGATGTGATATGAGGTGCTGAGGTTCAAGGCTTTCTCATCCGGGCAAAAGAAATCCGATGACGATTCCTCAAGAAAAAGCCATGGAATAGACGGATGAAAGCCGCGTCTCTGGCTAAAAGGGGTGATTATTGCTGTTATTCTCAATTTTGTCTGGCATAATGCAGCGAAAATTACCTATGCGATAGAGGGGTTTCAAACAAGTGCGAAATGCGTTTTCCATTGTCTCATTTATTATGGCCGTAACTGGTGGCCTGGCAGCTATGTTCAGTGCCCAACGGGAAAGACAAACCATGGGGACGATCGTTGCCATTGCCTTCCTAATCTCATTTTTTATCAATGTGAACAGTGAAGCTCGGTTGATCCTTCAAGGGGCTTGTGTGATATCCTTTGCGATGGCTGTTCTGGGAGGAGGGGTAGCCATTCTCACCCATCATGATGATAAAAGAACCGGGGGGATTATTGCTGGGATTGTTGCACTGGGTACTTCTTTAATCATCCTGTTCCTGTATCTGGAGTTTTTACCGTCATGAAATGACCCGGGATGCTCTGGGCTTCGATAAAAAGCGCTTCGTGATCGAGATTATCTTTGAAAGGAACTATGTGATATGGGAGCGGTTGGAAAGCCATCCAGACTGTGGATCATTAACGTGGTATCCTTTTTCTTGTTTTGCTTGATGGCTGTCACGGGCCTTATCAATTGGCTGGTACTTCCGCGTGGGTGGGGATATGGCGCGGGTGCCGGTTTATTGGTTTCCATCAGACATTTCTTGATGACGATCCATAAGTGGACTGGATTATTATTCGTGATTGTTATTGGGGTCCATATTTTGCTTCACTGGACGTATGTGAAGAAGAACCTGAATAGATACCGGAAAACAAAGTAGCCAGACAAATTCCTCCCCTCGTCGCTTTAGCTCAAGATCAAAAGGCGTCATTCCAGAACACATTTGATCAGCGACAATTAAAATCCCCGTGCCGGGAAAAATAATTGACGTCAGTCACGTATCCATGCTCCCGGGAAATCGTCCGGAAGACATAGCCCAGGAAGCTCCGGAGGAGAAACTCCTGGATGCCTTGTCGCTTGAGGATCTCAGCCCTTGTGAATATGAGATTGTAGGTCAAGTGGGGCTGAGTGCGGTCAGGGTGTTCAGGAAAGGGTTGAAAGAGGAAGTGCGGGAGATCTGCAATGACTGTGAGGAGAGGATCAGAATGCGGGCTCCCTTTATCAAGGGGACCGAAAACAATAAAAGGAGATCGAGGATCATGCCTGTTGACAGGGTTCAAAACTGGAAGAGGTTCTCGGAGCACATGGAGGAATATACCCGGGACCGGACTGTGGAGAAATACGGATTCGGTGGCGTTGGGGATGGTGAGAAAGGTGCGTTTGATTTGATGAGCATTACTGGGCCGGTTGTCTGTGTCTGGAATATTCTGCGGTATGCGCTCAGGAACTGGAAAGAGAAGGGAAAGGAGCACGATGTGGAGAAGATTGCTCATTACGCGGAACTCGCCTGGGCGATGGAGGGAGAAAAAATTCCAAATTAGGACAAAAACTGAGACTGCAAGCCTAAGAGAAATGGCCTCTTTGAAGGACTAGCTATCGCGGTGGAGGCCATTTTTTTTGCAGCGACCACTCGCCCTCAGGGTCCGATCTATAATCGTGGAAAAGCTTTGATATGTCAGACTTATCACAGGTTTTTGGGGTGGATGATATCTCCAGTTTCTGGATGGACATCTCAGGAAATCATCAGGGTGAAACGTCGTCCGCTCCACCCTGACTCCTTTCATCTAGGCATAAAGATTATCGATCCACTTCATGGCCTCTATGTCGCTGATTTTTCCCAAGTACCTCTGCGTGGTCGAAAGATTTGAATGGCGCAAGATAACCTTGCTGACAATTTCAATGGGGACCCCGGAACGACTGGCATAGATCTACCTCTTTGGTTTGAGATTGATGACAAGATGTCATTCGGTTTCCATGGCTATAAGAGATAGGGCAGGAATATGCAATAAATCCATCTGGCTGGACGATTGTGGGTTTGGGGGTACCCATATCTGATTTACAAACTCGAGTAAGGCGGATTGATTAACCATGTCCTTGAGGCTATGAAAAAGGCGGGACATCGTTGAACGGAGGGAATCCGTAGTCGTCAAGAAAACGATTGACATGTCTGTGAATCAACGTATGATATATCACCTGATAGGTAGCGTGTTATGAATCCCGATTTATTACGTCCTCAACCTTGTCGAGAAGGAGAAGAGCTTTGAATGCCCAGATCGACATACCACGTTTAATCCGCAAGCTTCGTGAACGAACGGGGCTTACCCAAGAGAAATTCGCCGCCAAGCTAGGTGTCACTTTCCCAACAATCAACCGCTGGGAGAATGGGCGCGCTAAACCGTCACCACTGGCTATGCAGAAAGTCGAGGAGCTTCTGCGGATTATGGGCGATAGTGGTGTCGACTTGATGAAACGTGATTTTGAAAGTTAAAACTGGGGGGAATCCCAATGGCCGATAAGTTGAAAAAGTCCTCCGTATTCGAACGCGGCAGTACTTGGTTACGTGGCGATTTCCACTTGCACACCAAGGCTGACAAGGAATTCAACTATTCGGGCGACGATAGCTATTTTTCGTCGAACTATATAGAGGGTCTAAAAAGCGCTGGAATCCGTGTCGGTCTTATTAGCAATCACAACAAATTTGACGCAATGGAATTCAAGGCTCTCCGAAAGACGGCAAAGAATCAAGAGATTCTTCTGATTCCCGGAGTTGAAATATCGGTCAATGACGGTGCCAATGGCATCCACACAATTGTAGCTTTTAGCGATCAATGGCTGGAAAATGATAAAGATTATATCAATCAGTTCCTGAATGTCGCTTTTGAGGGGAAAACACCAAGTGAGTATGAACAGGAAAACGGCCGCAGCTCCATGGCATTAATTCAAACAATTAAAAAACTTGAAGGTTATCATAGAGACTTCTTTATAATCTTTGCTCACGTAGAAGATAAGAGCGGTCTTTGGCACGAATTGGACGGAGGTAGAATACAGGAGCTTGGAAGAGACGAATTCTTTTGCAGAAGGGCACTAGCATTTCAGAAGGTCAGAACGCATGATGCAGCAAACAAAAAATGCCGTGTGAAAGTCGAAGGATGGCTCTGTGGATCATATCCTGCGGAGGTCGAGGGCTCTGACTGCAAATCTATCGACCAGATCGGCCAAGGTAAATCCTGCTTTCTCAAGATCGGCGATTTCACTTTTGAGGCTATCAAGTATGCTCTATTGGATCACCCCAACAGAGTTGCCGTGCAACCCCAGAAGCATGAGTGTTCGAATATTCTGAGCGCGACCTTCGCGGGGGGGGTGCTTGATGGACAGGTTGTCCACTTTTCCCCGGAGCTGAACACGCTCATCGGCATTCGCGGCAGTGGCAAGTCTTCAATCCTTGAGGCTATTCGCTATGCTTTAGATGTCCCTTTCGGAGAGAAGGCTGAGGACTTGGAATACAAGAAAGGCCTGCCTGCTCATGTGCTTGGCAGCGGTGGCAAAGTAAGTATCCAGGCTGTCGACCTCAGGGGCCAGCAATACGAGATTCGGCGCATCCTCAACGAAATGCCCGATGTCTATGTTAACGGTGTTCTTCAGCCTGGGATTTCGATCCGGGAAACCATTTTGCACAAGCCTATCTATTTCGGCCAAAAGGACCTGTCAAGCACCGGCAAAGGTTTTGAGAGAGACCTGGTTGAAAAGATCGTTGGAGAAAAGCTGACCGGTATGCGGGCGCGCATCGATGCCCAGCGCCAAAGGGTCTTAGAAGCCATTGCACAAGTGAAAAAGCTATCCAGTACTGGTGAGAAAAAGAGAGAGTTTGAAGCAAAAAAACAAAATGCAGAACACTTGCTGAAGTTCTATCAGAAGCACGGCGTGGAGAAGAAACTTGAAAAGCAGGTTGATTTCGAGTCGGATTCAAGAAAGTGCCGACAGGTTCTTTCCTTCGTTGAAACCTATTTGTCCGATCTAGAGGATTTTCTCAATCGATATGAGGATGAACTTAAGAATGAGTGCGTTTACAAATCAAGACAGAATGAAGCGTTCTTCTCCGGTTTCTTTTCTATCTATGATAACTTGATCACCGCATTTGGACGCATAAAGAGCGCACTTCTGGACAGTCAAAAAGCCTTTAATGATTTACAAGGCAAAGCTCAGGATTTTGAAAAGCTGCGAGGCGCCTTGAAGGAGGAGTTTGCCGAAATCGAACGCAGACTGGCTGAGGAGTTAAAGGAAAGCGGCGCCAAGGCCATCAAGCCAGATGAGTTTCGGCAGCTTCGTGGAACCGTTGACCAGGCAAAACAAATGATCGAGGCCTTGGATACGCAGGAAAATCAGCGAATCTTCCTGATACAGACGCTTTTTCAGGAACTCGCTAAACTGAATGACCTTTGGCATGAGGAATACAAAGCCATCCAAGCTCAACTGGACAAAGTTAACCAAAGCCATTCTTCACTTGTCATCACAGCCGAATACAAGGGTGACAAGGATGCGTTTGTAGGGACCATGAAGGATATATTTAGGGGCAGCCGTATAAGAGAAACGACCTTCACTTCTTTATCCGAAGAGTTTGCCGATTTTGCAGCCATGTTCAAGGCCTTCGATAAGGCCAAGGCCTTGGTTGGTGGAGCTGCACAAATCTTTGAAACCTATTTCGAAGAGAATATGCCGGCTCTGCTGACCTGGCAGGTTCCCAATCGTTTTGTCATCAAATATCGAGACAAGGAGTTGAAACACCATTCTTTGGGCCAACGTGCATCAGCACTAATTCTATTCGTGCTCACTCAGAAGGAAAACGATGTCATCATCATTGACCAGCCGGAGGATGATCTGGATAACCAGACCATTTACGAAGACGTGATCAAGCTGATTCGTACTATGAAGCCAAAAACTCAGTTCATCTTCGCCACGCATAACGCCAATATTCCTGTCTTGGGTGATGCTGAGCAGATTATCGCTTGCACCTATTCTGACGACATTATCAAGCTGGACACCGGCAGCATCGACTCGCCGAATATGCAGGAAAAAATCGTCACGATCATGGAGGGTGGTGAAGAGGCCTTTAAACTACGCAAAAGGATTTATGAGACATGGAAACCGCAGAGGTCTTAGAGATTATCGCCAGAGGTGAAGACGGAAAGCATCAGTTCAAGGCAAATTTCACAAATGTGAATGCATTGGCTGCCGAAATGGTGGCATTCAGCAATTCCGGTGGCGGAAGGATAATCATTGGTGTCAGCAAGGATGGCTCGTTTTCAGGGCTCAGCCGTCATGATATGGAAAGATTGAACCAACTGGTTTCCAATGCCGCATCCCAGTGTGTGCGCCCGGCCATCAACCCGGAGTCCGAAAATATCTCGGTGCCCGAAGGCCTTGTCATGGTGGTTCGCATCCCTGATGGCATTAGCAAACCCTATATGGACAAAAATGGTACCATATGGGTTAAAAGCGGCTCTGACAAACGAAAAGCGACTGCGCGTGAAGAAATCCAACGAATGTACCAGGAGGCCAACCTTATCCATGGAGATGAAATCCCGGCTGCTGGCCTAACCATTGCCGATTTGGATTCGGACTACTTCTGGGCATTTCTTAAAAGGCACTTCAATGAATCCGCAGAAGATTTGGAAATCGACTTGCCCCAGCTTCTCAGAAATATGAATCTGCTAAAAGAAGGTGTTCTAAACGTTAGCGGCGCTTTGCTGTTCGCAAAGAATCCGAGTTTTCGGTTGCCCGTATTCATAGTCAAGGCAGTTGCCTATCCCGGTACCGAGATCCACGAGGAAGTGTATATCGACAGCCAGGATATTACGGGAAAGATCGCCGACATCTTTCACAAAACCATGAGTTTTGTGCTCGGCAACATCAAACATCTACAAAAGGATCAGGGCGTTAACACGGTTGGAGAGTCTGAAATTCCGAGAATCGTGCTGGAGGAGTTGATTGCAAATGCATTAATCCATCGTGATTATTTCGTATCTGCGCCCGTGCGTGTTTTTGTTTTCCGGGACAGGGTTGAGATCATCAGCCCGGGACACTTGCCCAATAACCTGACCATCGAGAACATCAAACGGGGCAATTCAAACATTCGAAACCCTGTCCTGGCCTCATACGCGACGAAAATTCTACCCTACCGTGGCCTTGGAAGCGGTATCATCCGAGCACTCAGAGCGTATCCGGATATTGATTTCGAGGATGATGAAGACGGGAACCAGTTTAAAGCCATCATCAAGAGAAAAACATTTAGTGTTGAAACATAGGAGACTATCTGAAGATTGGAACATATGGAAGGTGGAATCTTAAGAGGGAAAACGCGACAAACCTTTTTTGGGAGCCATTTCCTGCCGATTCTCAGACAGGATTTCCGTCCAAATTTGCATGCAATCTATTTTGTCTTCTTTCTAGGATGAAATGGTCATAAAGGACGAACTCACCAGTAGTACGAGGACTTCATGACGTTAAATATGTCTTCGCCACGAATGGTCGGCGCTATGGCGAGTTCGACACTTTCACCGGATTGCACGGCGGTCCCTTTCTCTTTCCGGATTTTCCCACACATTCGCATCTTACCGCCCGCTTTGCCAGTGATACCGGCATCGATATCCACACCTCCGACGCGGCCATGCTGTTCATGGCCGACAGTCCTGCCTATTCGCGCAGTTGTGCCAAAACGGCGGGCCGGAACAAAAGGTCATCATTTTCTGCACGCGGGAGATTCATGCCGATAGGGTCGCCATGGAGCTCAATAATCTCTATGTGCATTGGTGCCGTGAACGGAATCAAACTCCCAAGGAACATTACGCGTTCAAGTGCATGGGCGGCAAGAGCAACGGCGCGGACATGATCGAACCGATGCGCGGCTCTCGCATTCACGAAGAAACCGGCAAATACAAATTCTGGCTCTACGATTACACCGGGGTCACCGAACTCTTCGGCACGGATTTCATCACGCGTTCACCTCGCCCCAAACCGGATGAAAGAGGCGGCAACGAGGGCGGGGACAATGACGGCGGATGGGATGAACCGGAACCCGAAGAACCTCCGGCCATTGCAGAAATCAAGGGCCAGTTTGTCACCGTTACACCACAAGGCAGATTTATCCTGTGCAACAGGGATGGTCGGGACGTGCCCATCCCGGTGGATGAATACCGCCGTGAGATGGTGCAACGCGTGTTGCGGGAGGCCCACAACCTCGACCAATTCCGTGGTCCGTGGATAGAAACCCAAAAGCGCCGCCAGTTGATCAACCACCTGCTGGGCGACAACTTCAGCCCTGAATTGTTGCTGGAATTGGACAACATGGTAGACTTCGATCTGTATGACCTCTTTGCCCACCATGGCTATCGTGCCCGAGCCCTCAAGCGTCCCGAGCGGAATCAATTCTATCTTATGGGAAATCAGGACTGGTTTGACGGCGTAGATCCCAAGGCGGCGATGGTGCTGAAGGGCCTAGGCCGGCAATTTGAACTCGGCGGCACCGATGCTTTGGAAACGCCGGCCCTTTGGGAAGTACCGGAAATCAGATTGGCGGGGGGATTTGCGGCACTGAGGGTGATGGGCCGGCCGGTGGATGTGATGCGTGATGCGAAAGGGAGGCTGTTTGCGGCATGAATAGATATGCATTGTCTCCACTGACAGACATAGTAGA
>Ga0114946_10002123_pt1 | contig 13591 bp, 9 predicted proteins | sample WalLakDeSediment_FD_88676 | JGI IMG/M metagenome (GOLD analysis project Ga0114946, IMG submission 88676) | Lake sediment microbial communities from Walker lake, Nevada to study Microbial Dark Matter (Phase II) - Walker Lake 11/02/13 Deep Sediment | ecosystem: Environmental > Aquatic > Freshwater...
GCCGAAACCTTGAAATGGGCTTTTCACCAGGACGGCGCCGCCGGTTTCAAGGCGCACCGCACTGAAAAGTACGGCGGGCCGCTGGCTGAATACGGCTTTCTGGAAGGCATCGCCGGCATCGGCTTGGCCATGATCAGCGCGGTGGCCCCGATTACGCCCCACTGGGACGAATGCCTGCTGCTGAGCTGACCGGGACCATGAGTTCCGGGCAAAAATTCCGGTCGCAACTGCTTTTTTGTCAAAATTCCACGGCACTTTTCAAGTTGAGGGTTATAATACAATGAACCAGGAAGAAAAACCTTACCGGCCCTTTGACACCTTTGTTCTGCGCACTCCCTTTTTCCCCTACTCCTTTTTCGACCGGCTCAGAACAGGTTCTGCGATTGAGCAGGAGTTCTTTTGGCGTACCTGCCTGCGGCCCGAAGTGCAGGAAGCAATCCGCATCGCCTCCCCGGATTTGTATGCCGATCTCGACCGCCGCCTGGGCCGGGATGAGGCTGATCCCAAAAAAATAGAGCGTTTGCGCCAGTCGATGTTGCGCTACCTGCTGCGCATGTCGACCCGCTCGACTCCTTTCGGGCTCTTTGCCGGGTTTTCCACCGGCCATATCGGGCAAAGTACTGAAATAGAGCTCGTCCCGGCCGAAAAATACGGCCGTCATACCCGCCTGGACATGAACTACCTCTGCGCCCTGGGCCAGGAACTGGCCCGGATCCCCGAGTTGACCGAGTCCATCAGCTATTTTCCGAATTCAAGCATTTACCAGGTAGGCGATCAATTGCGCTACGTGGAGTATCGCTACCAAAACAAGCGGCGCATGCACCATATCATCGCAGTTGATCACAGCGATTACCTGCAGAGAGTTCTGCAAGCCGCCAAGACCGGCAAAAAGGCCGCCGAACTGGCGGCCTTGCTTGCCGACGAAGAAATCACTCTTGACGAGGCCCGCGAATTCATCGGCGAGTTGATCGAAAGCCAGTTGCTGGTCAATGATCTTGAACCGGCGGTTACCGGCCCCGAATTCCTGGAACAGGTAATCCGAGTGCTCGAACCGGTGGCCGCGGTCGACCACATCAGAAGCATCCTGCAAAACGTGAAAACAATGCTCGCTGAGATCGACGCCAAGCCGATCGGAACCACCGTGGCCCTGTACGACAAAATAGAGGAAGAGCTGAAAAACCTGAAAACCGAGTTCGACGGCAAATACCTCTTTCAAAGCGACATGGTCAAGCCAGCCGCGCCCTGCGTCCTGGATGGCGGAATCTACGCTGATGTCATGACCGCTTTTGAAGTGCTGAACCGCATCAGCCCGCGGCCCCGGGAGACCGCCCTGGACAGGTTCCGCCAGGCTTTTTATGATCGCTTTGAAACCAGGGAAGTGCCACTGCCGCTGGCTCTTGACCTGGAATGCGGCATTCCCTACCAGCCCAGCGAGAGCCACGGCGATGATTCACCCTTAATCGATGGTGTCGGCAGGCAGGCCGCGGCCGAGGCCGGTACCGGCCGCGAGATCACCTGGAATGAGTGGCATTCCCGGCTCCTGCAGAAAATGCTGGCCGTCCGGGATAAAAAGGCTTTCGAACTGGAATTGCGGGATGAAGATTTCAGTTCCCTGCCGCTGAACTGGGATGACCTGCCCGATACCTTGGCCGCCATGGTGCGCGTTGTCTCCGGAAAGCACGGTGATGAAGGCAAACCCCGCATCTACATGGCCGGCCTGGGCGGCTCCGGGGCCGCCAACCTGCTCGGCCGCTTCTGCCATGCCGATGATGAACTGCTGAGTTTTGTGCGCCGGATAACGGCCCGCGAGCAAGAATTGAACGAAAAGGTTTTATACGCTGAAATAGTTCACCTGCCGGAATCGCGCACCGGCAACATCCTGCTGCGACCGGTGATCAGGAGCCACGAGATCCCCTACCTGGCCCGCTCGGCCGTGGGACCTGATTTTCAGATCCGAATCGCCGACCTTTTATTATCCGTGCGCAACAACCGCCTGGTATTGCGCTCACCGCATGTCGACCGCGAGATAGTGCCCAGGTTGAGTACGGCTCACAACTATTCATTCAATTCCGTCCCGGTCTACCATTTCCTGTGCGATTTACAGCACCAGGGCCGGCGCTCCGGGGTCGGTTTCAACTGGGGACCGCTGGAGGGCGAATTTTCATTTTTACCGCGGGTGACTTACCGCAACATCATCTTTTCCTTCGCCCGTTGGCGGGTAATGCACCAAGAAATAAAAAAACTCTACGAAGAAAAGAATGACCAGAAATTGCTGAAAACTGCGCGTGCCTGGCGCAAAAAACGAAAAATGCCGCCAATGGTTTTTCTTGACGACAGTGATAACGAACTGGTGATAGATCTGGAAAACATCGACTGCATCAAGAACCTTTTGGCGGTGACCAAAAAACGGGCTTTTTTCCTGCTGGAGGAATTTCTCTTCGACCCGGATAACGCGGTGGTTCGCTGCGCCGATGAAGTTTATCTCAACGAGTTCATCTTGTCATTTGAGCGCCGCCAGGCGATTTCGGCCGCTGCCCCGGAGGCTGACAATGAAAGTGAATGAAACAACCCGTAATTTCTTCATCGGCAGTGAATGGTGCTACCTGAAAATTTACTCCGGTCCCAAAACGGCCGACCTGATCCTGGCCGATAAAATCGCGCCCCTGGCCGCCGGCTGGCTCGAAAGTAAAATCATCGATAAATGGTTTTTCATCCGCTACAATGATCCCAAGTTGCACCTGCGGGTTCGCTTTCACCTGCCGCGACCGGAGAAACTCGGAATTTTACTGACCGGCTTTAATGAAGCCTGCCAAGACCTGCTGACAAACGACCTGCTGGCAAAAATCCAGGCCGACACTTACCAGCGGGAAATGGAGCGTTACGGGGCGTTGACCATGGAGCTCAGCGAATCGCTCTTCTTTTTTGACAGCCGCCTGCAAAGCGCCATGCTGGCCTACCTGCGCGGCGACCAGGGGGAAAATCCCCGCTGGCTTTTCTGCCTGCTGGCCATCGATCGTTTTCTCGATGATTTCGGCCTTGAATTGGAAGCCCGGGAAAGCCTGCTGCGGGTTATCAGCGAATCCTACCTGCGTGAATTCGGCGGCGGCAAGGGGCTAAAGATCCTGCTCGACGGTAAGTTCCGAGCCCGGAAAAAGGAACTGGAGAATACACTGGGCAACGGAGAATGGCCGAGCGGAGAAATCTGGCCGCCGCTGCGCGATTTGCTGGATCAGAGAACGGCCGCCGTGCGGGAAATCGCCGGGCCGGCAAAAAAAACTCTGGCCCAAACCAGGCAACCGCCCCTGGAAGAATTCCTGATCAGTCATATCCACATGATGGTCAACCGTTTTTTCCGCACCCGGCAGCGCGCCCACGAGCTGGTCCTCTACGATTTACTGCATCGCCGTTACAAATCGAGCCTGGCCCGGCTTAAATACAACAAGTGATTGCCCTTGAAAAGTGTTCCGGATATAATGCTATTCTGAAAGTTTGAGGGCTGAAGGCGGATAATGAATAAATTCCCGCATATCAAGCAGCATGACGCCATGGACTGCGGGCCGGCCTGCCTGGCCATGGTGGCCAAGTATTACGGCAAGGTCTATACCCTGCAGGGCCTGCGCGAAAAGAGTTTTATCACCCGCCAGGGCGTTTCCATGCTGGGCATCAGCGACGCGGCCGAGGCCATCGGCCTGCGCACCCTGGGCGCGCGCTTAACCTACGAGCAGTTACTCGAGGAAGCCCCCCTGCCCTGTATCGCCCACTGGCAGCAGCGCCATTTCGTGGTGGTATACAAGATCACCCGTGACCGGGTTTGGGTGGCCGACCCGGGCCACGGCCTGCTGACCTATACCCGCGAGGAATTCTGCCGGTCCTGGGCTTCGACCCGGGTCGGCGGGCAAGACCAGGGCGTCTGTCTCCTGCTGGAGCCGACTCCGGAGTTTTACGCCCAGAAAGATGAAAAAAGCGACCGCTCCAGGTTTTCCTTTTTGTTTCAATACCTGCGGCCGTACAAGAAATTCCTCTGGCAGCTCTTCATCGGGCTGCTCTTCGGCACCCTGTTGCAGCTCATTTTTCCCTTCCTGACCCAGGCAATTGTGGACAAGGGCATCAACAACCAGGACATTAGCTTCGTCTACCTGGTGCTGATTGCCCAGTTGACCTTGTTCGTCAGCCAGACCGCGGTGGAATTCATCCGCTCCTGGATCTACCTGCATCTTTCTACCCGCATAAATTTGTCACTCATTTCCGATTTCCTGATCAAGCTGCTCAAACTGCCGATCGGCTTTTTCGACACCAAGATGATCGGCGACATTATGCAGCGCATCGGCGACCATTCGCGCATCGAGTCTTTCCTGACGGGCTCGGTGTTAAACATCGTCTTCGCTTTCGTCAACCTGGTGGTCTTCGGTGTCGTGCTGGCCATCTACAATGTCTCGATCTTCATCATCTTCCTCGTGGCCAGCACTGCTTACATCGGCTGGGTGGTCATATTCATGAAAAAGCGGCGCGACCTCGATTTCAAGCGCTTCGCCCAGATGGCCGAGAACCAGAGCAACCTCTACCAACTGATCACCGGCATCCAGGAGATCAAGCTCAACAACTGCGAGCGGCGCAAGCGCTGGGAATGGGAGCGTATCCAGGCCCGGCTGTTCAAGACCAGCGTCAAGGGGCTGACCCTCAACCAGATGCAGAGTTCGGGCTCGGGCTTCATCAACCAGCTGAAAAACATCCTGATCTCCTTCATCGCCGCCAAGGCGGTGATTGACGGGCAGATGACCCTGGGCATGATGATGGCCGTGCAGTACATCATCGGCCAGTTGAACGCCCCGATCCAGCAGTTGATCGGCCTGCTGCACTCGGCCCAGGATGCCAAGATCAGCCTGGAGCGCCTGGCGGAAATCCACCTGAAAAAGGACGAGGAAAACCCGGATGACCCCGGCCTGGGCGAATTGCCGGCCGAGCGCGGCCTTTCAATCAAGGGCCTGTCTTTCCAGTACGAGGGGCCGCATTCGGAAATGGTGCTGAAAGACCTGGACCTGGTGATACCGCAGAGCAAGATCACCGCCGTGGTCGGGGTCAGCGGCAGCGGCAAGACCACCCTGGTCAAACTGCTTTTGGGCTTCTACCAGCCTACCGCGGGCGAGATCCGGGTGGGCGAGCGTAGCCTGGGCGCTTTCAGCCAGGGCATGTGGCGCTCGCAATGCGGCGTGGTCATGCAGGACGGTTTCATCTTTTCCGAAAGCATCGCCCGCAACGTGGCTGTGGGCGACGAGGTAATCGACAAGGAAAGACTGCACTATGCGGTCAGGATGGCCAACATCGATGATTTCATTGAAGGCCTGCCGCTGGGCTACAACACCAAGATCGGCATGGAGGGCCACGGCCTGAGCCAGGGCCAGAAACAGCGCTTGCTGATCGCCCGCTGTATTTACAAGAACCCGGAATACCTCTTTTTCGACGAGGCGACCAATGCCCTGGATGCCCAGAACGAGCGGGTCATAATCAACAACCTGGGCGAATTCTTCCAGGGCCGCACCGTGGTCATTGTGGCCCACCGGCTGAGCACGGTGAAGAACGCCGACCAGATCGTGGTGCTGGAAAAAGGCTCCATCGTCGAGCTGGGCAGTCACGCCGAATTGATCGCCCGCCAGGGATCTTATTTCCACCTGGTCAAGGACCAGCTGGAACTGGGGCAGTGAATAAATGAGCGCAGACCCAGGCAAACCGGACAAGCTGGCCCTGCTGGAGATCCGTAGCGAGGAAATGCAGGAGATCATGGGCTACGTGCCCCGCTGGATAGTGCGCTGGGGCATCAGCGTGATCACTGTTTCGATAATAATTTTGCTGGTCGGGGCCTGGTTTTTCAAGTACCCCGATATCGTCAATGCCACGGTGGTGGTGCTTACTGAAAACCCGCCGGCCCCGGTGGTAGCCCAGGTTGCTGGCCGGCTCAGCCCGTTGCTGGCGGTGGACAACCAGGAACTGCAAAAAGGCGACCCAATAGCGGTTATTGCTAATCCGGCCGCCTACCTCGATGTGCTCAGACTCAGGGAGCAATTGGCCGCTTTTCGCCCCCATGTCGCCGATCCGCGGTCTGGCCCGGTTTTGGCCCGCGACCTGCAGCTTGGCGATATTCAGCCGGCCTACGAGCAGTTTTTTAAAACCTACAGTGATTTTATCCATTTTCAGCGCCTGTCCTACCACCGGGCAAGAATAGCGGCCCTCGATGGGCAGGTCACCGGTCACCGGGAAGTCCTGGGCCGCCTGGAAAGGCAGGCCGCCCTGCTGGCTGAAGAGTACGAACTGGGCCGCCGCCGCTACCAGCGTCGGGAAGAACTGCACCGGCAGGGCATCATATCAGTCGGTGAGATCGAAAGCGCCCGGGCTGAGCTGCTGCAGAGAGAATACGCTTTGGAAAGCACCAAGAACAGCATAGCCAACGAAAAACTGCAGATCGCCCGGCTGCAGGAAACGAGCGCTGATTTGCAATTACAATATCGCGAACAGGAAAACCGCTGGTCCACCGACCTCAAGCAGGCCCTGGACAACCTGCTCAGCCAAATTGAGCAATGGGAACACCGCTTTCTGCTTAAAGCTCCGCTGGACGGCCGCCTGAGCTTCACCACCTACTGGAGCGAAAACCAGTTTGTGCCGGCTGGAGCCACGGTCTTTAGCGTGGTACCGTCGGCAGCCGGCGAGATAGTAGCCCGCCTGCTGCTGCCAATTGCCGGCTCGGGCAAGGTCAAGGCCGGTCAGCAGGTGAACATCAAGTTCGCCAATTTCCCGCACACCGAGTACGGCATGGTAACCGGCCGGGTGCGCTCCATCTCCCTGGTGCCGGCCGAGCAGGCCTACCTGGTCGACGTGGAATTGCCCGCCGGCCTGCGCACCAATTACGGCCGGGAACTGGAGTTTTCCCAGCAGATGCAGGGCAGCGCCGAGATCATCACCGAGAAGATGCGCGCCCTGGAAAGAATGCTGCAACCACTGCGCGCGGCCTTGAAACGATAAAGGCAGGTCGGGGTCGCGTCTCAACAATAAACATTGATTTTTAAGGAAGAGTGAAGGGGACGGTGCCAGACATCGTGACATCTTGGGTGCTTTGTAATAATTCAAGACTTGCCCCCTTTGTTCGGCTGGCGATAGCTCAGCACAGCTATTGATATATCTTCACCATCATCCTGCGTTATATATATACGCTCGTCCGAGATATAAATGGGTGTACCGGGAATGACAACAGCCCCTAAAAAGGTATTGTCGAGCGTGAACATGTCAAGTACTCTTGCAGCACTTTGCTTTGCGATATTTTCACTTATTCGGCAAGTAAATACATATTTATCAGTTATAAAAACTGATGAAAAAAAGTTTTTTTCTTTCGGAACAATGCTTATTAAAGATTTGCTTACTTTGTTTGGCCAACCTTTTGCCTTGCAGTGATCTCTTATCTGTTTTTCCAAATAATCGAGCTCTGCTCTTGTAAAAAAAGAAGGCTGTACGTTCCTTGTAATTTCCTGTTCTTTCTTTCCCATGGAATCAAATATGAGAAGTTTGTATTCACGGCTGCAAGCAAGAACTGATCTTCCTGAATATGTTGAGAACAATAATTGCGGCAGATAAGAATTGTCTCCATAGCTAAACCCCACTCTTCTTCCGGTAGTATCTGGAATTGTCACAATTGTATCGTTTATTTTAACACTAAAGAAACGTCCAATAATAGCATTATTTGCATCAAGCAACACCTGTTGCTTTTTCCCATCCTCAGTCCAATTCCAATCGTAAAAAACATTGGGACTTATAAAGCCAACAGATATTTTCCCTGGGAATTTATACGTTTTTTTAAATGATCCTTCCGATGAAAATATAGAGATATAACCATTGCCATTGCTCACCGCAACACTATTGTCAGGTGCTGTGGTTATTCTACCTGGATTAAATAAATCTCCCGGCCCTTGGCCACATTCGCCAAAAGAAGTGATTAATGCCCCTTCATTAGAGTATTTAAAAATTCGGCAATTTTTAGAATCTAATACAAAAACACTCCCATCGTTTCCTTCGCATACACCTGAGACTTCGGTAAAATCATCCTTGCCTTCAATAACGAATAATTTACAAAGAATTAAATCAACATGACTTGAAGATACTGGGGGATAAAACGACAATAAACATAACAAAAACATCGGCATTTTCATTTTCTTTCAGTCTTTATTCTTTAACTTCACTCGAATTCAAGGTTTTTGCGAGAAACCAAGCGGCATACCGGGATTGCCTGTATGCCGGCGCCGTGGCTATCCATTACTGCTGATCTTCCAAACCTTGCCGGCGGGTTTTCTTCCTGCGATTTTGCGAATCTCTTCGGCGATTTCCTGTAATCGGATCAGAATTTCGATTTTTTGATTGAAAGGCAGGGCCGCCTGTTTTTTGCGATAAGCCAATTTTGACTGGAAAGCTGACTTTTCGGAAAAGAAATTTCCTTCCATTCTATTTTTCATTGCGTATATTTTCCCATTCTTCGAATTTCTCTTTCAAGGCGAAACGGTTTAGTATTCCATCCAAAAAATCACGATCGGTTTTCGCTTCTTCCATTACCTTGAAAAAACGTTCCCTATCCTTGGCCCGGCTTGCCTGAAGCATGATGGCCAGCAAGTGTTCCACGCTCATCACTTTTGTTGGAATTCCTTCATAGTCGATTTTATTGGCCTTTGAAACCGCATCTATGAGTAATTCATTGAAAGCAGGCAGGAATTGAACCGGTATTTTCTCGATGACAACCTGCTCATTTTCCACAGAATAGCCTTTGTTTTCTAAATATCGATATATAGGGGAAAGCGATTGTAATCCATCTTGCTTTTGCAAGCGGATAAAGACATCGAGATCATAGGTAAGGATTGGCTCGATGTAGAATATCGCGGCAATACCGCCGCCAATGGCGTAGTCTTCGATCAACCGCTCTTTAATCAATTGATTCAACACCGCCAATGTGTTTCTCATCGCACCCATAATAGCAAAAATTCACAGGATGATCAAAAGGGACAAGGGGGCCGAGGTCAGTGCTGTATTTTTTGAGTTGAGTGCCAGGGCGCTGCCTTTAAGCTTTTTTCTCTGATTCGGAATTAACAGCAACCGGAAAACGCTTGCCTGGGAATTGCCGGTTCATTTGAAGGAGCGCGGTGGACTGAAATACCGTGAGATTGCCAAATTACCTGAGTTTGCCGGCGTGGAAATGAACTCTCTTGGTGCGCTGTATCGTTATGAAAAATCAAGGATGACCTGATTTATACATACTTACAAGCACCGTCCCCGCCAGGGGCTCAGGCTATGAAGAGCAGGTAGAAAATGGAGAAAGAGATCAGCAGGATAAAAAAGTGAATTCTTTCCCCGCGCATGGCGGCCCGGAAATCGGGCCGTACATCACAGCTTTTCCGGTAAGGCTTCAGGCGGGGCAGGAAGCGTTTTACCGCAGCCCGGTACTTTTCGTAGGCCAGGCCGAATTTAGCCTTCAGGAACTTTTCCTCGTAGGGAATTATAAAGGCGTACATCAGGCTGAATTCGAAGGCGAAGATCAGGTAGCAATACCACTGGTTGAGGGCCAGGGCCACGCCCAGGCCGATGATGAAATTGCCGATGTAAAGCGGGTTGCGCACCCGGGCGAAAGGCCCGGCGACACACAGGCTTTCCGCTTCGATCCGGGTTACCACGTGGCGGCCCAGCAAATAGGCGGCGGCCCGCACCCGGTAGGTCAGCCCAAGCATTACCAGGCCCAGGCCGATACTCCAGGAAAGCCAGCCGGTCCGGTCGCCGAAGATTTCCATGAACATTATGCCCAGGATCATCGAGCCGGTACTGATGAAACGCCGATACTGGAAAACCAGTTGCGATAATGGTGTTTCCGATTGAGTGGGAACTGCTTGCGTCATATTGCTTTTTCCTTTTTTTGCCAGGCGGTTCTATTGGTTTTCATGACAATTATTATAAAAAAGCCAGGGTTATTTATCAAGCCACCAATCCTTTTTTATTGTGCTGTTTTCCCGCATGCCTTTTCGATTGAAAGTCAGCAGTAAGTTTGTTTATCACAGTTCTCAACTCAATCCAGCACCTGGACCGTGACCGGGGCGCTCCAGATTTCAGCCCGGGCAAAGCGGACGCGGAAGGTGTGACTGCCTTTATGCAGGGGCCAACGCAGTTCGTATGGATAGGATGTGGGCTCCAGTTCACGGCCGTTGACGCTCCAGATAACCTGGGGTACCTGGGGGCTTACTTTCGCTCTCAGTGATATGGTTTGAAACTGGGGTGGGGTGTCGGGATCAAGACGAAAGCGGCTGCCGCCGACCGGGTTCTGGATGGCGATACGAGCCTGACGCGGATCTCCTTTTACGGCCGGAGGCCGGCTCAATCCCTGGCGTGTCGCCCAGACGGCGTATTCAGAGTCAAGGTGAAGATAGGTTTTCGAATCAGCGTGTCGGCGGTGAACCTGGCAAGGGTCGACCGGTTCACTGCCCGGGCGAAAGTACTCCAGTAGCGCCTCAGGACAGTTTTCACCGGCCAGTTCTCCGGACAGCTGGCAGATGCGTACAGCTGCATATCCCGACGGCGGAGCAAAAGGCTCATCATTGACACCGCGGCTTTCTACTGGATGGAGCTGCATCATTATCTGTTGCAGCAGGCGGGCCGCATTCTGGCCGCTGACATTCTTCATGGGGTGATTGTCCGGGTGGCCCAGCCAGACTCCCACCAGGTAGCGGTGCGAATAACCAATGGCCCAGGCATCGCGAAAACCCTGGGAAGTCCCGGTTTTCACCGCGACCGCGAAGGGGTATTCCAGGGGGCCCAGGCGCGGAAAAGAAGGCAGCCTGGCCGTGGCATCGGCCAGCATCAGAGTGATGTGGCGGGCCACTTCTGCGGGCAGTACCTGTTCGTTCAACCTGCTGTTCGGCTCTGAAGCCGGCAGCAGGCTGAGCTGGAAAGAGCGGCCTTCATTGGCCAGAACACCGTAAGCGCTGACCAGGTCGTAGAGGGAAACGTAAAGTCCGCCCACGGCCAGGTTCAGGCCGTAGTGGCCGATATCGTGATGAGGATCGGCCAGGCCGAGTTTAAGCAGAAGATCATAGGCCTTTAAAGGTTCACTGTTTCTGAAAATCCTTACGGCCGGTATATTGCGGCTGTTGGCCAGGGCCTTGCGAAAAAGCACGGGTCCGAGATATTTTTCGTCAAAATTGGTCACCACGTAATCGCCGCTGGCATGGGACACTGAATAGGGCAGGTCGGAGATGACGCTGGCCGGGGTGAAGGTGCCTTCAGCCAGAGCATGAGCGAAGATGAAAGGTTTTATGGTGGAGCCGGAGGAGCGTTTAACCTGAGCGTAATCGATGGCTCCGGCCGATAGATCGTCGAAATAGTTTTCCGAGCCCAGGTAAGCCCGCAATTGACCGTTGTTTTTTTCGGCTACCAGCACGGCCATGTTGCCCAACCCAAGGTGACGCCAGCCGGTAAGGGTTCGCCTGGCCAGGTTGTTGAGGTAAGTCTGCAAATCGAGATCGAGAGAGGTGCGAATCGGGCGGGTAAAGCCTCCTTGTATTTCCCTTTCAATCAGGTTTTCAAGTTGCAAAATGGCGTGCAGAGCTTGGGCCGGCCGTTGCTCGGCTTTAGGTTGCGGCAGACGAGCCAGGTTGCGTTTGGCGTCTTGATATTCGTCGGGCCGGCAAAGCCCCTGTGCCGAGACCAGGTCAAGGATCAGGGCGGCCCTCGTCTTGGCCAGGGAGAAACCCCGGGCTTTAAAGAGATTCATCTGGCCGGGTGAGCGGGCCAGGGCGGCCAGCAAGGCTGATTCCGCCCAGCTTAAATCCTGCAGTGGTTTCTGAAAATAGCGGCGGGCGGCATAAGCCGTTCCGAAAATCTGGTTGCCTTGGGGCAATAGCAGCAGGTATTGCCGCAACAAGCGATCCCGGCCGAAACGGGCAATCATAAGCCTGGCGGTAAGCATTTCGCGCAGTTTTCGCCAGTAACTGCGGGGGGCCGGATTCTGCAGGCGGGCCACCTGCATGGCTATGGTGGAGGCTCCCTGCAGTTTTTTCCCTCTCAGGTTGTTGAAAAAGGCCCGGGCCAGCGAGCGCCAGTCTATGCCGTTGTGTTCATGAAATCGCCGGTCTTCCACGGCCAGCAGGCAATTTGTGATTCTTTCAGGCAGTGGTCCGGCAATTTCCCAGAAACCCCGACTACGGTCAACGGCGGCCGCTTCGGCAAGGTATTGCCCCCGGTAATCTTCAAAAAAAGGGCTGGCCGCTGGTTTGATCAATTTAACCTGGGGCAGTGCCTGCAATAGAATTATCAGAAACAACAGTAAAGGCAGGCTGAAGACAATGGCGGTTATCTTTTTTTTATAGCCGGTTAAAAAAGCCGCCAGCCGTTTCAAAGCGCGCATACCGTCCTGTCAGTTCAGTTTTCCACTCTGGGACGCACGATAATGCGGGCACCGTTTGATCGGCCCCAGACCGATTGCTGATACATCATCTCGGTCAGAGCGGCCGGATGAACGAAACGCCCCGGAAAACTGGCCCGCAGGCGGAAATAGAAATCAAAACTGCCTTTGGGCAAAGTGTCGAAATAAAAAGTTACCTGGTCGTCTTCAAACTGGGCGTAACTGGGGTTGATGGTGTTTTTGCCGCTGGGCTTGGCCTCGGCCGGAGCATTGGCCAGGTTGGGGTTGAGCGGTTCAAAAGCCGCGGCAAAGGGCACCACCACGGCCACGTAATGACGTTCCTGTGGATTGATTATGCGCACGTGTTCTTCCACTACCTGGGATAAATCCATTTCAATTGTTTTACCTGTTGTCAGCTGGTGACGCGTGGGCGGTTCTGCGGTTTTTCTAATCATGAGTATCTCGCGCTCGACCACAAAACCTTCGCTTTTTTCCTTAACCTCTTCTCCAGCCGCTTCCGGAAGGTATTCGCTGACCAGCCAGGCCAAGATCTTTCCCTGATTTTTCCCGGGGAGTAATTTAATGCGGCCTTCCCCGGGGCCTTGCCAGTCGAGGCGCAATAGAGCTTTGCCCTGGTTGTCGACTGTTTTGATCGCCTCATTCAGTTGGGTTTCCAGTTTGAAGGACTGGCCCGAAGGCTTCTTCAGGTAGTCAGCCAGGGCCAACAGGGCGGCGGCATTGGTCCTGGTGTTGCCCCAGCCGTCACCTTGGCCGCGGGATATCAGTTCGTCGAACAGCAATGAAACACGCGGGTTATTGGGGGCAAAACGCAGTAAGGCCCGGGCTACGGCCGCCAGTTCACGCACTTCGCTTGATAAAATCAACCCGCCCCAGCTTTCAGAACGGTGCTGCAACCCCTGGTAAACTTCTTGACCATCGCGCAACTTGAAATTGAGGCTTTTCCAGAGATCCTGCCCCAGTCTTTCTATCTGGCGCTTGTTGTTGGCGTCGGCTTCCAGCAAGGTCTGCAGTATGCGCGCTTCACTGTAGAGATCCATTGAAACTGCCCTTCCGGCCAGTTCAAGGGCGTAGGATGCGTCGTATTGACCGGCCATGGCCAGCACGGCCAGGGCTTCAGCTCTTTCCACGAAGGAATAACCGTCTATAAAATAACTGTAA
>Ga0114946_10002124_pt1 | contig 13587 bp, 14 predicted proteins | sample WalLakDeSediment_FD_88676 | JGI IMG/M metagenome (GOLD analysis project Ga0114946, IMG submission 88676) | Lake sediment microbial communities from Walker lake, Nevada to study Microbial Dark Matter (Phase II) - Walker Lake 11/02/13 Deep Sediment | ecosystem: Environmental > Aquatic >...
CCGTAGCAGACAAAACCGATACAGAACCAACCGCGGGCGCTCTTTTCGGCAAAACATCTCTGGTCGCCCTGCGCGGCTTTGCCGCCGGCGTGACGTGGGGAGCCATCGTCGTGACGGCGTCGTTGGCGCTCGAAATTGATCTGGGCATTCCGCGCCTGCTGTTCGCCGCGGTCGCCGGTTTTTTGGGCTTTGCCTTTCTCTCCGCCGGCGAGGGCATCCTCAGCCTGGTGTGGAAGGCGCTGGGTTTTCTCTTTAACCGCCTGGGCGTTGAACGGGGCCAGCAACTTTTGCGGGCTTTGCCGCCCGTACCCATTGGCCGCATTCTGGCCGCGTTTGTTTTCGTCGCCGGCGACATTCTCTGGCCGCAAAGCTTCCTCGGCCAACTGATCCTACCGGTGGTGGGCGAGATCGCCATTGGCCTGGCCGGATTGACGGTGATGCTGGCGGCCCTGGCGCGGATGCACGGCCGTTCCCGTCCCGCTCGATTTGCTCTCATGGGGGCGCCTGCCCTGCTCATTCTGGCCTTTGCCGCCTGGGTGATAAATCCAGGCTTTGATCGCTACGTGGCGCCGCCGCCGGATACGGCCGTTGCCCCCACGCTGGCGCTGGACAACCCCGCCCTACCCGGCCCCTACGCTGTGCAAAGCCTTAGCTACGGCAGCGGCCACAGCCAGCGCCGCCCTCCGTTTGGCGCCGGCGCCGCCCTGGTCACCCCTGTGGTGGACGGCTCGCCCATTTTTGGCGGGTACAGCGGCTTGATCGCTTCCTACTACCAATGGTATTGGGGCTTTGATTTCAGCCAACTGCCCCTCAACGGTACGGTCTGGTACCCGGTCGACGCCGCCGGACCGTTGCCCCTCGTGCTCATCGCGCATGGCAATCATCCCATGAGCAGGCCATCCGACCCCGGCTATGCCTACCTGGCCGAACATCTGGCCAGCCAGGGCGCCATTGCCGTCTCCGTTGACCAAAATTTCCTCAATGGGCTCGTCTTCTTCGATGGCGAAAACGCCGAAATGCCTCTGCGCGCCTGGCTGCTCTTGCAGCATCTACGGCAGTGGCAAAGCTGGCATGCCACGCCGGGCAATCCGTTCACGGGCCGGGTGGATCTGCAGCGGGTGGCCCTCATTGGCCATTCGCGGGGCGGCGAAGCGGTCGCCTGGGCGGCGGAGATGAACGGTAAAGATATAACCGGCCTGTCCCGGGCGGCTGATTTTGGCTTTGGCATTCGCGGGGTGGTCGCCATCGCCCCCTCGGATGCCTATACCGGCCCAGGCGGCCGTAAACCTTTCCTGAATCAAACCAATTATTTCCTTCTGGCCGCGGGCCACGACGCGGATACCTACCTGCTCTACGGGCAGCAGCAGTACAACCGCCTGCGTTTCAACGCCAACCCGGATGGCTTCAAGGCGCTGGCCTACGTTTACCAGGGTAATCACGGCCAGTTTAACAGCGTGTGGGGGAATCAAGATCGGCTCCTTTACAACTCGTGGCTGCTGAACCGGGCGCCGCTGCTCACGGAGGCCGAGCAGCAGCAGGCGGCGAAGGCGTTGATTACCGGCTTTCTCAACGCGACCCTGCGCGATCAGGCGGCTTACCGCGACCTGTTCCGCAATCCGGTCACGGCCGTTCCCTGGCTGCCGCAGAGCATCATCGTGACCCGGTATCAGGACGCCGCCTTCCTGCGCGTCGAAACTACCAGAAGCGGCGCCGTCGCTGCCCAGGAAAACACCCTTGCCCAGGTTGAGACGCTCAAGCTGCGCGACGGCGAGACCAGCCAGGGCGCCCAGGCCCTGCGCCTGGCCTGGCCGGCCGGGTCGCGGCCCCGCTACGAAATTACGCTGCCGGACGGCCAGGCTGCCGGCTGGGAGCTAGCGCCGGCGCATGCGCTTACCTTTGCCCTGGCCAGCGCGCCGGGCGAACCGGTCGCCGGTGAAGTGATGGTGGAGTTGGAAACGGCCGTGGGTCAGGTTGCCCGCCTGCCTTTGCGTGATTTTGGTCCTGTTTTGCCGCCGCTGCCCGCCTACCTGGTCAAAGCCGGCTGGCTGGCCGGGCTGAACGGCTTTCCGGCTAAAATCGCGCCGGAGGAAATTGTGCTGCAAACCTATACCCTCCCGCTGTCCGCTTTCCAGGTGGCCAATCCGTCCTTGCAGCCGAATCAGCTTCGCGCCCTGCGTTTCATCTTTGAGGGCGACAGAGCCGGAGCCATTTACCTGGGTGAGGTCGGCTTTGCGCCGGCCTTGCTGCCCGCACAGTAAAGCATGGATCGGTAGCGCAAACTTTCCAGTATGCGCGGGCGAATTGGAAAGTTCACCGCGGAGGAGACAAATTGAAATGCAGGATTTACCGGAATTCAAACGCAATTATCAGGCTGAAGTCCACTTTGCCCTGGGCGCGGTTATTCAGGCCGCCGCCAGCTTCGCATGCAATGGCGCGACGTCTGGATTAGCGGGGGCGCGTTAACCTCTGTGGAGGAAACCATGAGCGAATCTGTCGCCAATTATCTGCATCCGCTGTTGCAAAGGCTGGAGGCCCACGCCAACCCGCAAGAGGCGGCGCCGATGGCCCGCTACATGCGCGACCAATTCCCCTTTTACGGCATCAAGACGCCCCGGCGTCGTGAAATCGTGCGCCAATTTGTGGCCGAGCACGGTTTGCCCGCCCCGGAACTGCTGGAGCCGGTTGTGCTGGCGCTGTGGCAGCGACCGCAGCGCGAATGCCAATATATCGCCGTGGGCCTCCTGGAAAAGGGCGGCAAGCGGCTGGCCGCGCCGGTCGTCGACCTGCTTGAGCGGCTGATCGTGACCAAATCATGGTGGGATACGGTCGATGCGCTGGCCGGCGATCTGGCCGGGGAGCAGTTCCGCCGCTTTCCCGCGGCGCGCCAGGCGGCGCTGCCGCGCTGGCGCGCGGCGGACAACATCTGGCTGCGCCGCAGCGCCATCCTTTTCCAACTGGGCTACAAAGCGGAAACTGACGCTGCTTTGCTCCTGGCGATCGTGAACGAAAACCGGGCTTCGGGCGAGTTCTTCATTCAGAAAGCGATTGGTTGGGCGCTGCGCGAATATTCCAAAACCAACCCTGACCTGGTGGCCGCGTTTGTGGAAGGCGCGGAGCTGGCCCCGCTGAGCCGGCGCGAGGCGCTGAAATGGCTGCGGCGGTCGCAGCGCGGCTAGGGAGTTCACGGCCGTTCACTCAGGCGGCCCTCTGTTTTTGCAGCGGGCCTTCATCTGCTTTACGTTTTTGAGGGATAGACTGATGTCCGAAACAACCGTAATCGTCACCGCGGGCCTCACCAAATCCTATGGGCCGGTGCAGGCTCTGCGCGGGGTGGATCTGGTCGTGCGGCAAGGGGAAATTTTTGGCTTCCTGGGCCCCAACGGCGCCGGCAAAACCACCACCATTCGCTGCCTGCTGGACCTGATCCGCCCCCAGGCGGGCGTGATTCGCGTCCTGGGGCTGGACCCGCAGGCCGACCCGGTCGCCGTGCGCGCCCGCGTGGGCTACCTGCCGGGCGAACTAAACCTGGAAACAAACCGTACGGCCGAACAGGCGCTGCGCTACTTTAACGACCTGCGCGGCAATCGCGCCGACTGGGCCTTTGTGCGCGACCTGGCCCGGCGGCTGGACCTGGCGTTGACCACGCCGATCAAAAATCTCTCCAAAGGCAACAAGCAAAAAGTCGGCGTGATTCAGGCCCTGATGGCGCGGCCGGAGCTGCTGCTGCTGGATGAGCCCACGGCCGGGCTGGATCCGCTGATGCAGCAGGAGGTGTATCGCCTGCTGCGCGAGGCGCGCCAAAACGGCGCGACTATCTTCTTCTCCTCCCACATCATCAGCGAGGTGGAAGCGCTGGCCGACCGGATCGCCATCATCCGCCAGGGGGTGATTGTCGAGGAGGCGGACCCGCGGCAGTTGCTCAGCATGTCCCTGCGGCGGGTGCGCATCCGCTTCCGCGAGGCGGTCGACCTCCGCCCGCTGGCCGCGACGCCGGGGGTCACGCTGCTGGCGCAGGATAACGCGCACGCAACCGTGCAGGTGGAGGGGGAGGTGGACGGCCTGATTAAAGCGTTGGCCGCCTATCCGGTGAGCGATTTGGAGACGGAACGGCCGTCGCTGGAAGAGCTGTTCCTGGCCTATTACGAAGGCGAAACCGCCGGGGAGAACAAGTAAGATGTTCGCAGAATACAAACACGCATTACGCCGTCTGCGCGGTCGCATCATCGGCTGGAGTATTGGCCTGGGCCTTTATAGCCTGTTGATGGTCTTCATGTATGACGCGGTGCTGGAGATTATGGGAGTCGAGGAACTGCTGTCTGCTTATCCGCCGGAAATGATGGCTTTTATTGGCGTCACCGACATTTTCGCCATAATGACGCCGGCCGGTTACCTGGATGCTTATTTCTTCACCTATATGACCGTGATCATCGGCATCTTTATCATTGGCGCAGCCGGCGCTATGCTGGTGGGCGACGAGGAGCGGGGCGTGCTCGACCTGGTGCTGGCCCATCCCATCAGCCGCGCCAGCCTGTTTGCCAGCCGGGCGCTGGCCTTAATCACCGCCACAATCATGATCCTGCTGGTCTGCTGGTTAAGCTGGGCTGTGCCCAGCGGTCGCACACAGATAAATCTCACCTGGCTGGAATTCTTGCTGCCCTTTATCCCCTTGCTGGCGCAGCTCCTTCTTTTCGGCGCCCTGGCTTTGCTCTTAAGCTTCTTGCTGCCCTCAGCCCGCATGGCCGGCATGTTAACGGGTGCGCTGCTGGTGGGTAACTACCTGCTCATGGGCTTATCGCGCTTAAACGACCGGCTGGAAACGGCCGTTAAGCTGACGCCGCTCTACTACTATCAGGGTGGCCTGGCCGTAGATGGGTTGGAGTGGCGTTGGCTGGCCGGGACAATGGCTGCGGCGCTGCTCTTGACGGCCGCGGCCTGGTTCTTCTTCCGGCGTCGCGACATCCGCGTGGGTGGTGAGGGCAGTTGGAAGCTGCCGCTGCTGTCCCGCGACTAGCAGTAAAAACGCTTGTTACGGCGTATGAGTACACTGGCACATAAGAAGGAACTTCTGAAAACGTTTGTTAAGGCATACTAGCGGGCTATTCTAAACCTCGCTATACTTTCGGCATGAATAATCAGCGAAACGCCTCCAACGTGGGGACGGTCGTGGCCGTGCGCGGCAGCGTTGTGGACGCTCATTTCCCCCAACGCCTGCCCGGCCTCTTCCATCGGCTAAGCGCAAAGGGCCCCGCCGGCCAGATCATTATTGAAGTGTTGATGCACCTGGACATCGAGCGCGTGCGCGGCATCGCCCTCACCCCCACCCAGGGATTGGCGCGTGGGGCGGCGATTGTGGATGAGGCACGGCCGTTGCAGGTTCCCGTCGGTGAGCGCGTGCTGGGGCGCATCTTCAACGTCTTTGGCGAAACCCTGGACAACCAGGAACCCGTCAGCGGCGGCGAATGGCGTTCCATCCACCAACCGGCGATTCCTCTCCACCGGCGCGTCGTCAAATCCGAAGTTTTCCAGACTGGCATCAAAGCCATCGACGTCCTGGCCCCGCTGGAGCGCGGCGGCCGGGCGGGCCTCTTCGGCGGCGCCGGCGTCGGTAAAACGGTGCTGATCACCGAGCTGATCCACAACGTGGTGGGCCAATACGAGGGCGTCAGCCTTTTTTGCGGCATCGGCGAGCGCAGCCGCGAAGCCGAAGAGCTGTACCGCGAGATGAAAGATGCGGGCGTGCTGGACAACACCGTCATGATCTTCGGCCAGATGAACGAACCGCCCGGCGCGCGCTTTCGCGTGGGGCATGCCGCGCTGACCATGGCCGAATATTTTCGGGACGACGCCCAGCAGGACGTGCTGCTGCTGATCGACAACATCTTTCGCTTCATCCAGGCCGGCTCCGAGGTGTCGGGCCTGATGGGGCAAATCCCCTCGCGCGTCGGCTACCAGCCCACGCTGGCCACTGAACTGGCCGAGCTGCAAGAGCGCATCTGCAACACCGAGTCCGGGGCGATTACCTCGGTACAGGCCGTCTACGTGCCCGCCGATGATTTTACCGACCCGGCCGCCATTCACACCTTCGGCTACCTGACCGCCTCAATTGTGCTCTCGCGCAAGCGCGCCAGCGAAGGGCTGTATCCGGCCATCGACTCGCTCCAGTCCGGCTCCAAGATGTTGACGCCACGCATCGTGGGCGAGCGCCACTATCAAATCGCTCAGGAAATCCGCCGCACCCTGGCCGGTTACGAGGATCTGAAAGATATCATCGCCATGCTGGGGCTGGAGGAGCTGTCGCCGGATGATCGGCGCGTGGTAGAGCGCGCGCGGCGGCTGGAACGTTTCCTGACGCAGCCTTTTTTCACCACGGAGCAGTTTACCGGCATGGCCGGAAAGCTGGTGTCGCTGGAGGATGCCCTAGACGGCTGCGAGCGCATCTTGAATGATGAATTCTCCGACTATCCGGAGCGGGCGCTGTACATGATTGGCGCCATCGATGAAGCGGAGGCGAAGCGGTGATCCTGAAGGTGCTGCTGCCGACGGGAGTGTTGGTGGAAGAGCCGGTGGTGAAGGTGGTGGCGGAGGGCCGCTGCGGTTCGTTTTGCCTGCTGCCGCGCCACGTTGATTACGTCGCCGCCCTTGTCCCCGGCCTGCTGGCGTACGAAACGGAAACCGGCGTCGAGGAGTATCTGGCGTTGGATGAAGGCATTCTGGTGAAATGTGGCCCTGAGGTACTGGTCTCCACGCGCAACGCGGCGCGCGGCGCCAACCTGGGGCAGTTGCAGGCCTTGATCCGCGAGAAGTTTGCCGAGCTGGATGAGCGCGAGCAGCAGACGCGCTCCGCGATGACCAAGATTGAGGCGGATTTTGTGCGCCGTTTTTGGGAGCTATAGGCTTGTTTGCTGCGCGATTTGTGCAGGATGGGAGTAATGCGGATGACGGATAGAGAAAACGGCCGTTCCACCCAAAAAGATCTAGAACGACGCATCGCCCGCAAGGAGCAGCGCAAATTGTGGGCCCGCCGTCATGAGAAAGAGCGCGTCTGGTTTGGCCTGGGCATGTTCGGCATCATTGGCTGGTCTATTACCATTCCCATCCTGCTAGGCCTGGCGCTGGGTCTCTGGATTGACGCGACCTGGCCCAGCCGCTTTTCCTGGACGCTGATGCTCCTGGTGGGCGGCGTTTTGCTCGGCTGCTGGAACGCCTGGTACTGGGTCAGCCAGGAGCAGGCGCATATTAAAAAAGAGCTAAACGAAATCCGGAAGGATGAACCCGTCGATTAATGTGACCATTGCGCACCTGTTTCTCAGCTTCCTGGCCGGAATTCTGTTGGGCAGCCTCTACTTTGGCGGTCTTTGGTACACCGTGCGCCGCCTGTCTACCGCCAGCCGCCCCGCAATGCTCATTATCGGCAGTTTCCTTTTGCGGCTGGCGCCTTTTCTAGCCGCCATTTATCTGCTGGCTGCCGCCCATTGGAGCAACCTGCTCAGCGCCATGGCCGGCGTTCTGCTTGCCCGTACCCTGCTCATTCGCCGCTGGGGTCCTGACCGGAAACCGGTAAGAAATACACATGGAAATAAGTCCTGACAACATCATCTACTGGACCTACGGTCCTCTTAAACTAAACGCTACCATCCTGTTCACCTGGCTGATTATGGCTTTGCTCGTGGTGGGCTCCTGGCTGGTCACGCGCCGGCTTTCGAGTGACGAAACGCTGTCGCGGGGACAAAATCTGCTGGAAGTGTTGGTAGGCGCCCTGCGCCAGCAGATTAGCGAAATCGGCCAACAGCGGCCGGAACGCTATCTGCCTTTTATCGGCACGCTCTTTATCTTCATTGCGACCTCGAACCTGCTGGCGATTGTGCCGGGCTACAATCCTCCTACAGGGTCGCTTTCCACGACGGCCGCCTTAGCCATCTGCGTCTTTGTGGCCGTGCCGCTGTACGGTATTGCCCAGCTAGGTTTAGGGGATTACCTTAAGCAGTACGCCCGCCCCACGCCGATCATGCTGCCGTTTAACATCATCGGCGAGCTCTCGCGCACCCTGGCGCTGGCCGTGCGTCTCTTTGGCAACGTGATGAGCGGCACAATGATTGCCGGCGTCTTGCTTTCGATCGTCCCGCTCTTCTTTCCTATTATTATGCAGTTGCTCGGTCTGGTCACCGGCTTGATCCAGGCCTACATTTTCGCTGTGCTGGCCATGGTCTACATCGCCTCCGCCACCCAGGTGCAGAGAGAATCTTAGCGAATAAGGAGTACACACTCAAGGAGTACACACTATGGATAATCTTGGATGGATTGCTGTTATTTCGATTGCGGCGGCCGGCTATACCATCGCTATTGGCTCGCTGGGACCGGCTTTAGGACAGGGGCGCGCTGTGGCCCAGGCGCTCAGCTCGATCGCCCAACAGCCCGACGAGGCCAATACCATCACCCGCACGCTGTTTGTCGGGTTGGCAATGATTGAATCGACGGCCATTTACTGCTTCGTTATCTCAATCATTCTGCTCTTTGTGAACCCGTTCTGGAACTACGCCACGGCTCTGTTGGGAGGTTAGCGGTGCTCATTGATTGGTTTACCGTTATTGCCCAAATTTTCAACTTCCTGATACTGGTGCTGCTGCTGCGCCGCTTCCTCTACCGGCCGATTATCAACGCGATGGCCGAGCGCGAGGCCAGGATTGCGGATAAGCTGGAGGAGGCGCGGCGCAAACGGGATGAGGCGGCGGCCGAGATTGAAACCTACCGCCAGAAAAACGCCGAGTTTGCCCAGGAGCGGGAAAAGCTCGTGCGCGAGGCTGAGGCCACCGTCGCCGACCGCCGTAAGGTGTGGCTGGAGGAGGCGCGCGCCGAAGTGAACGATAGCCGCTCGCGCTGGCAGAAAGCGCTGGCGCAGGAGAAAGAAGCCCTGTTGCAAACGCTGCGCCGCCAGGCGGGCCACCATACCTTTGAGGTTATGCGCCACGCCCTGGCCGATCTGGCCGATACGGGGCTGGAAGAGCGCATCATTGAAGTCTTCTTGGCGCGGCTGGAGGCGCTGCCGGAAGAAGAAGCCCAACCGATTCACGCTGCGCTGCGCAGCGGCGCCGCCGATCTGGCCTTGAACAGCGGCTTTGAGCTTGCCGCGGAGCAGCGACGCGCGCTGCGCCAGGCGATCATTGCCAGGTTCGGGGCGGGGCAGTCGATTCATTTCCGCACTACGCCAGATCTTATCTGCGGTCTGGAACTGGTGGCGCCCAACCACAAAGTAGCCTGGAGCCTGGCCAGTTATCTGGACGATCTGGAAGAGGCGCTCGCGGAGGCGTTAGCCGAGGCGCCGATTTCATGAGTGACTCCCAACTGCAAACGCTGCTCGATGAAACCTTTACGGTATTCGAGCAGGCGCGTGAACAGGTCCAGTTGCGGCTGCACGCGCAGGAAATCGGCCAGGTTGTGTACGTGGGTAACGGCATCGCGCGCGTGCGCGGGTTGCCCACCGTGCAGTCTGAAGAGCTGGTTCGCTTTCCCGGTGAACTGACCGGCATGGCCTTTAACCTGGATGCCAAAGAGCTGGGCGTCATTTTGTTGGGCGACAGCCAGAATTTGCGCGCCGGCGATGAGGCGCGCCGGCTGTACCGCGTGCTGGACGTACCGGTAGGCGAGACGATGCTGGGGCGCGTGCTGGATCCTACCGGACGGCCGTTGGACGGGCGCGGCCCCATTCGCACGACGGAGCGCTGGCCGGTGGAGCGGGAGGTGACGCCGATCATGGACCGCGCGCCGGTGACGGTACCCTTGCAGACGGGCCTGAAGTCCGTTGATGCGCTTATCCCGGTGGGGCGGGGGCAGCGCGAGCTGATTTTAGGCGACCGGCAGACGGGCAAAACGGCCTTGGCCCTTGATACCATTCTCAACCAGGTCGGCAAAAACGTGATTTGCGTCTACTGCGCCATCGGGCAGCGCAGTTCGGCCGTGGCCGGCGTCATTGCCGACCTGCGTGAACGCGGCGCCATGGAATATACTATCGTCGTCGTCGCCGCCGGCGAAAATCCGCCCGGCCTGGAGTTTATCGCTCCCTACGCGGCCACGACCATTGCTGAATATTTCATGGAGCAGGGGCGCGACGTGCTCATTGTTTACGACGACCTGACCCGCCACGCCTGGGCCTATCGCGAGCTTTCGCTGCTGCTGCGCCGTCCCCCCGGCCGCGAAGCCTTTCCCGGCGACATTTTTTACCTCCACTCCCGCTTGCTGGAGCGCTCCACGCGGCTGCGGCCGGATTTGGGCGGCGGCTCGCTGACGGCGCTGCCGATTGTGGAGACCGAGGCGCAAAACGTCTCCGCCTACATTCCCACCAACATCATCTCCATCACCGACGGCCAGATTTATCTCTCGCCCGACCTGTCTCAAAAGGGGATTTTGCCGGCCGTGGACGTAGGGCGCTCCGTTTCGCGCGTGGGCGGCAAAACGCAGCTGCCGGCTTACCGCGCGGTAGCCGGGGATCTGCGCCTGTCGTATAGTCAATTTGAAGAATTGGAAAGCTTTGCCCGCTTCGGCACGCGTCTGGATGAAGCCACGCGCCAGGCGATTGAGCGCGGCCGCCGCGTGCGCGAGGTGCTCAAGCAGCCGCAGTACGAACCGCTGCCGGTTGCGGAGCAGATCGCGGTGCTGCTGGCCGTCACGGCCGGTTTGCTGGACGAGGTGCCGCTGGAGGAGATTGCCGCGGTCAGCCAGGTGATTCGGACAGAGGTGGTGCGCAACGAAACGGCCGTTTGCCGCCGCATTGAGCGGGGCGACGAACTCAGCGACAACGACCGCGAAGCCCTCCTCACCCGCATCAAAGCCATCATCGACGACACCCTCCGCGGAGGGTGAGTGGGCAAGTGTGCAAGTGTGCAAGTGGGCAAGTAGGCAAGTATGCATTCATACGCTAGTAACCTGATTCACCATGGAAAGTATTGAAGACATCCGCCGCCGGATTAAGAATGCCGGCGATTTGCATGCCATTGTGCGCACCATGCGCGCCCTGGCCATGACCAGCATTCGCCAGTATGAGCGCGCGGTGGAGTCGTTGACCGACTATTACCGCACGACCGAATTGGGGCTGCACGTGGTGCTGACAACGGCCGTGCGCGAAGGGTACGTTCTTCCCCCCGCCTCGCGCAAATCCCCGGCCGAACGCGGTACCGGTATCCTCGTCTTCGGCTCCGACCAGAGCATGTGCGGACAGTTTAACGAACAGATCGCGGCCTATGCGGCTGAAAGATTGGCGCGCCTGGGGATTGCACCGGCCAAACTACACGTCATTGCCATCGGCGCGCGCGCGGTTCCCCCGCTGGCCGATCACCACCTAAACGTCGCCGACCTTTTTGACGTACCGGGCAGCGTGGTCGGCATTACGCCCATGGTGCAGGAACTGCTGCTGCGCAGTGAAAGGTGGCGCACCTCGGTCACAGAGGCGCCTATTGAGCAGATCTTTCTTTTTTACAATAAACTCCAATCTACGGTTGCTTACCGTCCGCGCATGCAGCGGCTGCTGCCCATCAACCTGAAGCAGTTGCGCCATCTGGAGCATCAGCGCTGGCCCTCCCCGGTACTGCCCACCTTCAGACTGGACTGGCAGCCGCTCTTTTCGGCCCTGCTGCGTGAGCACTTGTTTGTCTCGCTTTTTCGCGCCTTTGCCGAGTCGCTGGCCAGCGAAAACGCCGCCCGCCTGGTTTCCATGCAGGCGGCCGAGCGCAACATCGAGGAGCGCATGGATGAACTGCTGAAGCTCTACCACCATCAGCGCCAAAACGCCATTACGAGTGAGCTGATGGATATCATCTCCGGCTTTGAACTGCTGAACCAACCCAATTAACCGTGAAGTTTTTACCCTCTCAGCTTTACTACTTTCTGCGTCACCGGCCCAGTCGCCTGAGCATCCTGAATCTGGCTCGTTTTTTGCTGCTGTTGAGCGCGCTGATTACGCTGTACAGCATCGTATTCCATTACATCATGGAGTATGAGGGGCGGTACCACAGTTGGGTCACCGGTTTTTACTGGACCCTGACCGTCATGTCCACCCTCGGCTTTGGCGATATCACCTTCCAATCGGATTTGGGGCGCATATTTTCCACTGTAGTCCTGCTCAGCGGCGTCATCTTCTTGCTTGTGCTGCTGCCCTTCACCTTTATCGAATTCTTTTACGCCCCCTGGATGCGCCTGCAGGCCGAAAAGCGCGCCCCTTCCAGCCTGCCGCCCAAAACCAGCGGTCACGTCATCCTGACCGCCCTGGACCCGGTCACCAGCAACCTGATCAAAAAACTGAATCAATACCATTACCCCTACGTGCTGCTAATTGGGGATCTAAATGAAGCGCTGCGCCTGCACGACCTGGGTTACCGCGTGGTGCGCGGCGACCTGGATAGCCCGGAGACTTACCGGCGCATTGTGGCCGACCGCGCCCGGCTGGTCGCCACGACGGCCAACGATATGCTCAATACCAACGTGGCCTACACCGTGCGCGAGATTTCTGAAACCGTCCCCATTATCACGACCGCCAACTTCCGCGCCTCGGTTGATATTTTGGAGCTGGCCGGCAGTAACCACGTACTGCAATTAGGCGAGATGCTCGGCCAGGCGCTGGCGCGCCGCGTCAGCGGTGGGGCCACGCTGGCGCACGTGATTGGCCAGTTCGATGAGCTATTCTTTGCCGAAGCGCCTGTCGCCCAGACGCCTCTGGTTGGGCTGACCGTGCGCGAAAGCCGGCTGCGTGAGCAGGTGGGGGTGACGATTTTAGGCGTGTGGGAGCGGGGACGTTTTGAAAACGCCGGTCCGGACACGCGTATTACGGCCGGCACCGTGTTGGTCATGGTGGGCCGCGAAGCGGACATCGAGCGCTATAACTGCCTCTATTACCATAATGCGGTCAGCAAGGAACCGGTGGTGATCGTCGGCGGTGGGCGCGTGGGCCGCGCCACGGGCCGCGCTTTGCTGGCGCGCGGGCTGGAGTACCGCATTGTCGAGCGGGCGCCGGAGCGCATTCGCGCGGACAACAAGGAGCGCTACGTGCTGGGCGACGCGGCCGAACTGGCGGTGCTGGAGCGGGCAGGCATCATGCAGACGGGCAGCGTGGTCATCAGCACCCACGACGACGACACCAACATCTACCTGACCATCTACTGCCGGCGGCTGCGCCCCAACGTCCGCATCGTGAGCCGCGCCACGCTGGAGCGCAACGTGGCGACGCTCCACCGCGCCGGGGCCGATTTTGTGATGTCTTACGCTTCGATGGGCGCCAACGCGATTCTCACCCTGCTGGACCGCAGCGACGTGCTGATGGTGGCGGAGGGGCTGGACGTATTTCGCCTGCCGATGCCGGCGGCGCTGGCCGGCCGCACGCTGGCGGAGGCCAACATCCGGCGCAAAACGGATTGCACGGTGGTGGCCTGGCAAACGGCCGTTGGCATGACGCTCAACCCGGCCCCCCACGTCCCCATGCCGGCCGACGGCGAGCTGATTTTGATCGGAACCGTGGCGGCCGAGCGGCGTTTTCTGGAACTCTACGAAACGTAATCTCCCGGCTGCCGTGTGTCGCGTATTGCTGGCTGCTGCTGGTTGGAGAAC
>Ga0114946_10002126_pt1 | contig 13580 bp, 13 predicted proteins | sample WalLakDeSediment_FD_88676 | JGI IMG/M metagenome (GOLD analysis project Ga0114946, IMG submission 88676) | Lake sediment microbial communities from Walker lake, Nevada to study Microbial Dark Matter (Phase II) - Walker Lake 11/02/13 Deep Sediment | ecosystem: Environmental > Aquatic >...
CACCGCCGCTCCACCGTCCGGCTGGCGTATCAGATACTGGTGAAGGCCGCCGGCCGTATCGTGGAACAGGGGACCCACCGGGGACTGCTGGAGGCCGGTGGGCTCTATCGCCGCCTCTACGAGATGCAGTTCTCCGATCGGGATGTTCCCGCGTCCGGTGGCGCCGCAGGGAATGCCGTTACGCATTCCGGCGAGCTGCCGAGCACCTGACCATGCGTGCCCGGCCCTCAGGAAGATCTTCGGCGAGACGCCCCAGCCTCCGGCACGGGATCGAATACCTGGGATACCGCCTGGCGGTGGGGGTCCTGCGGCTTGCCCCGGAGAGGATGGCCCTTCGCTTCGGGGAGGGAATGGGCTGGCTGGCCGGCGTCCTCTTGCGGGTCCGCTGGGGCACCGTGACGGATCACCTCCGGAGGGCATTCCCCGAGAGGGACGATGCGTGGCAGAAACGGGTGGCCCGGGCCTCTTTCCGACACCTGGGGAGGGAATCGGTGGCCACGTTCCGCCTGGGGAGGATGGGTCTCGAAGAGATCCGCGCCCGGACCGAGGTGGAGGGGCTGGAAGCCCTCGAGGCTGCGGTGGCGGATGGGAAGGGGGCCATCGTGGTGACGGGCCACTTCGGGAATTGGGAGGTGGGTGGGGCAGCCCTTTCGGCTCGGGGTATTCCCCTGGACGTGGTGGCCCAGCGGCAGCGGAACCCTCTCTTTGATGTCGACCTGAACCGGAATCGGGCCAGGATGAACATGAAGGTCATCGACCGGACCGAGGCCCCGAAGCGGGTTCTCCGCTCGCTTCGAGATGGACGGGTGGTGGCCATCGTGGGGGACCAGAATCTTCGCAGGGGCGGGATCTTCGTTGAGTTCTTCGGGCGCCCTGCCTCCACGGCTCGGGGAGCCGCCGTCTTCGCCCTCCGTACCGGATGCCCGATCTTCCTGGGGATCGCCAGGAGGGAGCCCGGGTTCCCCCAGCGGTACCTCGTGACCCTGGAGCCGGTGGCGTTCACGCCCACAGGGGACATGGAGGTTGACGCCACCCGCCTGACGGAGGCACACACCCGGCATCTCGAGGGTCACATCAGGAGGATGCCCGAGCAATACTTCTGGCAGCACCGCCGGTGGAAGACCCGCCCGGGAGAGAAGATGAGGGGACCGGATTCCGGCGAATAGGAACCGGGTCCGGACGTTCAGGTATTAGATCAGGCTTGAGACGACCGCTGCGGGGACCCGCAAGGAAGGCAACGTACGTGATCTACATCACCATTCCGGTTCACAACGAGGAGAGCACCATCGGCGTTCTCCTCTGGAAGATACGCAACGTCATGGGGGAATTCGGTCGGGACTACGAGCTCCTGGTCCTGGACGATGCCTCCACGGACGGCACCCGGGAGGTCCTCAAGCGCTACCGCCGGAGCCTCCCCCTCAGGATATTCCAATCAGAGGAACGGCTGGGCTACAGCCGGGCACTGGAGCGCTTGATCAGGGAGGCAGTGGAGCGGGCCTCCTACCCCAAGCGGGACGCCATCGTCACTCTCCAAGGGGATTTTTCCGAGCACCCCGACCATCTCGTGACTCTGGTGAAGACGCTGGAGGGTGGGGCTGACGTGGTAGCGGGAAGCCTGGTGCGGATCGAGGACGGGGCTCCCTTCCGGGTCCGTTTCGCCCGGTGGGCCGCTCCCTGGATTCTGGGGGACTCCCTGAAGCAATGCCCGGTCTCGGACCCGTTCTCCGGCCTCCGTATCTACAGGGTGATCGTGCTGAGGAAGGCCATCAGGGATCTGGGTGACGCCGCCCTGATCCAGTGGCCTGGCTGGGCGGGGAACGTGGCCCTCCTGGACCTGGCCGTGCATCACGCCCGGCGGGTGGAGGAGGTGGAGTTCGGGCTGCGCTATGACATCCGCACCCGGAGGTCCAGGTTCAGGACGTTCCGGACCCTCCGGCAGCTCTCCCGCCTTCGGGGAAGGGTGGATTGGACCCCGGAGGAGGATGTGGCGTGAGGAGCCCCGCAGCGCCGCTGGCCGCCCTGCTCGTGGTCCTTCTAGGATCCCTGGGGAGCGACCTTTCGGGACAGGTCAGCGAGTTGCCCGGTCGTGTGACCACCAGCATCGCTCCGCCGGCTCCCGTCCCCTTTGGCCAGGGTGAGACCCTCCGCTACCAGGTCAAGCTGGGCGTTTTCAGCGTTGGTGAGGGGCACATGACCGTGGTGGGGTTGGAAACGGTCCGGGGGAACCTCACCTACCACGTCGTCATGGCTATTTCCGGAGGTGTGCCCCTGGCCCGGGTGGAGGACGAGTTCCATTCCTGGATCGACGTCCAGACCCTGGTGACGCGGCGCTTCATCCAGGACATCCGGGAAGTGAGGTACCGGGCCTTTCGCCACTGGGAGATCTTTCCGGAGGAGCGTCGCTTCGTGCGGGTAGACGCCGACGAGTCCGGGGACATCCCCACCTCCCTCCCCCTGGACGACATCGCCTTCGTGTACTTCGTCAGGACGCTCCCCCTGGAGGTGGGCCAGGAATACAGCTTCGACCGGTACTTCCGGGAGAGCGGCAATCCGGTCATCCTCCGGGTGCTCCGCAAGGAGACCGTCACGGTGCCGGCGGGAACCTTCGAGACGGTGGTGGTCCGGCCCATCATCCAGACCCGGGGGCTCTTCAGCCAGGGGGGAGAGGCGGAGCTCTACTTCACCGACGACCATCGCCGCCTCCTGGTCCAGATGCGATCGAAGGTCCCCCTGGTGGGATCCATCAGCCTCCACCTCCGTTCCATCTCGGAGGGAACGTCCCTGCGTCCGCCGCCCGGGGGTGATAGGGACCCCGGGCCCGGGATGGACCCCTCCCCCGCGCCCATGCCATGACCTCGGCCCCCCCGGAGCCCGACGGAGGGAATCCCCGGCCCGAAGCGGATCTCTCCAGGCTCCGCGCCATTCCGGTCATGGGCCGGAGGAACAAGGTCACGGCCGGTGCGTTCTCCGGATCGCCGGGGCCCGGCGGCACCTTCAGGGAGTTCTTGGATTCACTCCCGGAAATCCTGGAGGCCGAGTCCCTCAGGGCCGTGGCCGGGGGTGTGGCCCGGGCATCCCGCCTGGGGCGGGGCGTCCTCTGGATGCTGGGTGGTCACACCATCAAGACCGGCCTGGCACCTCTGTTCATCCATATGATGGAGCGGGGTGCCGCCACGTTCTTCGCCGGCAACGGCTCCGTGGCCATTCACGACTACGAGATCGCCCGGTGGGGGGGGACTTCCGAGGACGTGGAGTCGGGGCTGGAGGACGGCACCTTCGGGATGGCCGAGGAAACGGGCCGGGAGATGAACGAGGCCATCCGGGTAGGCGCCCAGAGAGGGATGGGGATGGGAGAGGCTCTGGGGTGGGCCCTCTCCAGGCGGAACGATCTGGCGGCACCGGACCGATCATTGCTCCTCCAGGCCTACCTCAGGGGCATCGGGGTCGGCATCCATGCCGCCATGGGATGCGAGATCATTCACCAGCACCCGTCGGCGGACGGGGCCTCCCTGGGCGCCTGCTCCCTGCGGGACTTCCGGAGACTGGCAGGGTGGCTGCCGGCTCTTCACGAGGGGGGGGCCGTCCTGAACATCGGCTCCGCCGTAATCATGCCGGAGGCCTTCCTGAAGGCCCTTTCGGTGTCCCGGAATCTCAACGATGGACGGCCTCGACGCTTCCTGGCGGCGGACTTCGACATGGTCCGACGGTACCGCCCCTGGATGAACGTCGTCCTCCTCCCCACCCGGTCCGGGGAGGGAGAGGGGTATCATCTCACCGGGCACAACGAAATCATGATTCCCCTCCTGGCCTGGGCGGTGGAGGAGCGACTGGCTGCAGAGCAGGAGCCTCCGGTGGCGGGGGGCGACCAGCCCGGGGGGAAGAAGGTACACCCCGGGTCGAAAGGGAGGCCGCCGGGCACCGAGTCCGGAGGAGGCTTCGAAAGCGGGCTGCGTTGATCCTGTGGAAGGTGGGGCCTCGGGGCCAGCGGGTGCGTTCCGCCTGGCTCCTGGTCCTCCCGTTCGCTCTTCTGGCGAACCCCTCCCCCGGACTGTTGGCTGTGGGTGGAGCCGTTTCCCTCTTCGGCCTGCTCCTCCGGGCGGCAGCGGCCGGGAGCATCCACAAAGAGCGGTCCCTGGCCCTGGGGGGACCTTACGCCCACCTCCGGCATCCCCTCTACCTGGGGAGCTTTTTCACCGGTCTGGGCCTCGCTCTGGCCGGGGGAAGGTGGTTCTTCCCGCCGGTGTTCCTGGCCCTTTTTCTCTGGGTCTACGGGCGTGCGGTCCGCATGGAGGACCGGACGCTTGATCTCCTGTTCGGTGAGAGCTTCCGCCACTACCGGAGTGAAGTGCCGGCGTTCATCCCCCGCTTGCGCCGCTACAGGCCGAGGGCCTGTGACGGTGTGGGGTACGCCGGGCCCGTCTCTTTCTCCGGGCCTGGACTCGGGCTCTACCTTCTGAACAAGGAGTGGAAGGCGGCCCTCGGGACTCTGGTGGGGTTTGGGCTTCTCTGGGCCAGGGCGGTCGTTGTGCCCTGACCTCCCTCCTCCGGGGTTCGCTCCCGGAACGTCCTTCCCGCTTGCCCCCTCCCTCCCGTCACCGTACCCTCACCCTCGCTCGCCGCCGCCGGTAGGGGCCGCATCCGGATCCCACCGGCAGCGACCCCATTGCCCTACGCCCGGAGCGCCTCCATGCGTTTACGACACTCCCTCCTGGGGCTTATTGTTCTCGCGGTGACGGGCTGCGCCACGGCCCAGGCCCAGGGGCCAGTCCCGGCGACGCCGACCGGGGGACCCCAGGCGGGGGCCGCCGGTGCCCAATCCCTCTTTCCCGATCCCTTCCCCTCTACCTACAAACCCTTTCCCTCCCGGACCACCATCATCCGCAACGCCACCGTCCTCACCGGGACCGGCCAGGAGATCCGTGGCGGGTCCGTCCTTCTCCGGGACGGGAAGATCGCCGGGATCGGCCTGGATCTTCCGGTCCCGGAGGGCGCCGTGGAACTGGACGCCGCCGGCAAGTGGGTGACGCCGGGGGTCATCGATGCCCATTCCCACCTGGGAGTCTTTCCCTCCCCCGGGATTCCGGCCGTGGCGGACGGGAACGAAGCCACCGACCCCAACACGGCGGAGGTGTGGGCGGAACATTCCATCTGGCCCCAGGACCCCGGGTTCGGGCTGGCCCTGGCGGGGGGGGTGACGGCCCTTCACACCCTTCCGGGTTCGGCCAATCTCATCGGCGGCCGGAGCGTCACGGTGAAGCCGGTCCCCTCCCGGACCTACCAGGGTATGAAATTCCCGGGCGCCCCCCACGGGTTGAAGATGGCCTGCGGCGAGAACCCCAAGAGGGTCTACGCCGCACGCGGTCCCTCCACCAGGATGGGGAACGTGGCCGGTTGGCGGAGTGCGTTCATTCAGGCCCAGGACTATCTGGATCGCTGGAAGCAATGGGAGGCGGAGGGCGCCGACCCGGAGAAGAAGCCCACGCGGGACCTGGAGCTGGAAAGCCTCGCCGCCACCCTGAACGGAGACATGGATGCCCACTGGCATTGCTACAGGGCCGACGAGATGGTGACGGCCCTGGAGGTTGCCCGGGAGTTCGGGTTCCGGATCGCCACCTTCGAGCATGCTGTGGAGGGCTATAAGATCCGGGACTACCTGGCAGAGTCGGGGGTCTGCGCCCTCATGTGGCCCGATTGGTGGGGCTTCAAGCTTGAGGCCTTCGACGGTATCAAGGAGAACGTGGCCCTGGTGCACCAGGCGGGCGCCTGTGCTGTGATCCACTCCGACGATGCCCAGATCATCCAATTCCTGAACCTGGAGGCCGCCAAGGCTCTCCGGGCAGCCAACGAAGCAGGCATCCCCGTGACGAAGGCGGAGGCCATGGCCTGGATCACCTTGAACCCCGCCCGGGCCATCGGCATCGACCACCTCACCGGCTCCCTGGAAGAGGGGAAGAACGCCGACGTGGTGGTGTGGTCCGGCGATCCCTTCAGCGTCTATACCAAGGCCGAGAAGGTCTTCGTGGACGGCGCCCTCCTCTTCGACCGGTCCGAGCCGGATCCCTACCTGTACGGGGACTTCATGCTGGGGATCCTGCCCCGGGAGGTGATCCGATGAAAAGGCTGAGCGTTGGACCCATGAAGCCTACCACGAGAGAGGTCCGGGTCCTGGTCGCCACAGTGCTGCTTTGGGCGGGGGGCCTCCCTCCCGGAGCGGGCGTGAAGCTTGGGCCGGCGCAGGCAGGGGCCCAGGAGGCCGTGGCCATCGTCAACGGAGAGGTCCACACGGTAGCCGGTCCCGTGATTCCGGGTGGGACGGTGGTCATGGAGCGTGGCGTCATCACCGCAGTGGGCCGTGACGTTGCGATCCCCGAGGGGGCCAGGATCATCGATGCCACCGGGAAGGTGGTCACCCCGGGGCTCCTGGACTCCAACACGCATCTCGGGGTGGTGGAGATCAGCGCCTACCAGGGTACGTCCGACGGTGCCAGTGCCAACGACCGGATGACGGCGGCCTTCAACGTGGCCGAGGGGATCAACCCCAACTCCACCCTCATCCCGGTGACCAGGGTGGAAGGCATCACCTGTGCCGTCGTGGCCCCGGCTCCGGGCGCCTCCCTCATTGCCGGCACGAGTGCCCTCATCACTCTGGGTGGGAGCCGGCTCCCGGAGATGGTGGTGAAGACTCCGGTAGCCATGTACGCCGTCCTTGGGGAGCGTGGTGCCGGCTACCAGGGAGGAGCCCGCCCTCTGGCTCTGCTCAGGCTCAGGGAGGCCTTCCAGGACGCTCGGGATTACGCCGACAACAGGACCGCCTTCCTGGCCGGCGCCCGGCGGGCATACTCCCTGAGCCGCCTGGACCTGGAGGCCCTGGTCCCGGTGATCCGTGGAGAGCTCCCCCTGGTCCTGCAGGTACACCGAGCCTCCGACATCCTCACGGCCCTCCGCTTGAAGGAGGAGCTCGGGCTCACCCTTGTCCTGAGCGGAGTGGGGGAGGGTTGGATGGTGGCTCCGGAGATTGCCGCTGCGGGTGTTCCGGTCATGACCAACGCCATCTCGAACATTCCTTCCATGGAGGTCCTGGGTGCCAGCTTCGAGAACGTGGCCCGAATGCACGAGGCGGGGGTCACCTTGATCCTGTCGTCCTTCGACGGCCACAACGTGCGGAATCTCAAGCAGGAGGCGGGCTTCGCCGTTTCCTACGGCCTTCCCCACGACGAGGCTCTCCGGGCCGTGACCCTGACGCCCGCCCGGGTCTGGGGGGTGGCGCACCGCAAGGGAAGCCTGGAGGCCGGCAAGGTGGGGGACGTCGTGGTGTGGTCCGGAGATCCCTTCGAGGTTCTGACTTCTGTCGAGCACGTCTTCATCCACGGGGTCGAGATCTCCTACGAGACCCGGCAAAAGGCGCTGCTGGACAAGTATCGCAGTTTGGAGAGCCGTCCACCCTGGAGGTAAGGGGCGACGGCTGCCTGAAGGGTGACCGGGATCTCCAATGTCGGTGGCAAGGGGGCGCACCGGTCGTTAGGATGACTGCATGTCGCAAGAGCCTTCCTCCGTGCCTCGTTCCGGGGCGGAGCCCTCCCGCTTCTGCCCGGGGGACCGAGGAGTGCTGCGCAGGGTGGCCTGGGAATCCATCCGCCACGGACTGGAGCATGGCGGCGCCCTGAAGGTCCTCCCCGCCGAATATCCATCGTCTCTTCAGGAGTTGGCGGCGGCTTTCGTCACCCTGGAGGTCCGGGGAGAGCTCAGGGGGTGCGTGGGAAGCCTGGAGCCCCGGAGGCCCCTGGTGGTGGACGTGGCTCACAACGCGTTCGCCGCCGCCTTCCAGGACTATCGATTCCGGCCCCTTTCCTCTTCGGAGCTGCCGGACCTGGACCTCCACCTGTCAATCCTCACTCCGCTGGTGCTCCTGGAGGTAGGGAGCCGCAAGAAGCTCGTGGAGTTTCTGAGGCCGGGCGTGGACGGCCTGTCTCTACAAGATCCTCCCTGCCGCTCCACCTTCCTTCCCCAGGTGTGGCAGTCGCTCCAGGACCCGGAGGAGTTCCTGGGAGAACTGTTGTTGAAGGCTGGCCTCCCCATGGACCATTGGTCCCCGACCCTCCGGTTCTGGCGGTACGAGGTTGAGGAGCTCTGAAGGGCCCGGGGAATAGGGGTTTGCTCGTATTGACGGGTCCATGGGCGACGTCCTATCCTCGCTCTGCCGCCCGAGGGACCTTCTTTCCCTTGTTCCCGGGCATGCTCGGCATGCAGGATCCGCCATAGGACCTACACGAACCCAATCGAGGGTAACCGATGAACGAGTCCATGGAGGCGGAGATCGCCCGTATCTGCGAGACACACGGGCGGTCTCGAACTCGGATGCTGGAGATCACGCGGGAGGTGCAGTCGCATCTGGGCTGCATTCCGGCGAAGGCCATGACCCTCATAGCACGAGAGCTTTCCATCCCCCGTGTGGAAGTGGAGGGCTTCGTCTCCTTCTACGCGTTTCTCTCCGATCGGCCTCCCGGACGGCATGTCATCAGGCTGTGCAACTGTGCCGTCGACCGGATGCTAGGGTTTGAGCGGATCGCCGAGCTTTTTCAGGAAGAGCTCGGCATCGGGCTGGGCGAAACGACCCAGGACGGTTTCGTCACCCTGGAGTCCACGCCGTGTTCGGGGATGTGCGACCAGGCGCCGTCGGCCCTGGTGGACGACGTGGTGGTGACGGATCTCAGCAGGGAAAAGGTCCGGGACATCCTCAGGGAGCTTCGGGTGCATGGGGACCCCAGGCAGTTGGTGCACCGCCAGGGCGACGGCAACAACGCCCATGAGCTCGTCCAGGCCATGGTCCACAACAATATCCGGATGGAGGGCCCGCTTCTCCTCACTCCGTTGAACCGGGGCGAGGCCATCAGCAAGGCCCTGGGCATGAGCCCCACCGAGGTGATCCGGGTGCTGAAGGCGGCGAGGCTCCTTGGCCGGGGCGGGGCGGGGTTCCCCACCGGCATGAAGTGGGAGTTCTGCCGGGACGCCGACGGTGAGAAGAAATACGTGCTGTGCAATGCGGACGAGGGTGAGCCCGGTACCTTCAAGGATCGGGTGCTCCTCACCGAAATGCCGGATCGGATCTTCGCCGGTATGACCGTGGCAGGGTACGCCGTCGGTGCAGAGGAGGGCATCGTCTACCTCCGGGGTGAGTACGCCTACCTCCGCCGGTTCCTGAACTCGGTCCTGGATCGCCGCCGGGGCGACGGACTGCTGGGCAAGGACATCCTTCCCGACCACACCTCGAAGCCGTTCAACTTCGACATCCGCATCGAGATGGGAGCGGGGGCCTACGTGTGCGGCGAGGAGACGGCCCTCATCAGCTCCCTGGAAGGGTTCCGGGGCGATCCGAAGAACCGGCCGCCGTTCCCGGCCCAGAAGGGCTATCTGGGCTACCCCTCCATCGTGAACAACGTGGAGACCTTCTGCTGCGTTGCCAAGATCCTGGAGGTGGGGGCGGCAACGTTCTCGGAGTTGGGAACGGCTCACAGCTCCGGAACCAAGCTCCTCAGCGTCTCGGGGGACTGTCGGCGGCCAGGCGTCTTCGAGGTCGAATTCGGCATCACGCTGCGAGAGCTTCTCGAGCTTGCCGCCGGCGAGGACGCCGTGGCGGTGCAGGTAGGTGGGCCATCAGGCCAGCTCGTGGGACCCGAGTCGTTTGATCGGAAGATCGGCTTCGAGGACCTGGCCACGGGCGGATCCATCATGGTCTTCGGTCCCGGCCGAAACATCCTGGAGATCGTCCATTCCTTCGTTGAGTTCTTCGAGGAGGAGAGCTGCGGGTATTGCACCCCTTGCCGGGTGGGCAACGTGCTGCTGAAGCAGACCTTGGAGCGGATCATGGAGGGCCGGGGCGAGCCGGAGGACATCGAGCTGATGGAAACGGTGTCGCGCACCATGAAGGCGGCAAGCCGCTGCGGTCTCGGGCAGACCGCATCCAACCCAGTGACGAGCTCCCTGGCGAGCTTCCGAGGAAAGTACGAGGCCCTGCTGTCGACGGCGAGAGAGGGCCGCCGCCGCGCCTTCGATCTGGATGCAGCCGTGGCCGAGGCCGCCGTCGTCGCCAATCGCGAACCGGCCCGTTCGCACAATTGAAGGAAGGAAGCCCATGTCTGATAGAATCACCTTCTCCATTGACGGCGTCAGGGTGAAGGCCCATCCGGACCATACGATCATGGAAGCGGCGGACGAGGTAGGGATCTACATCCCACGCCTCTGCCATATGCCCGGTCTTTCCCCCCACGGAAGCTGTCGTCTCTGCACGGTCATGGTGAACGGCCGTCCAACCCCGGCATGCACCCAGCCCGTGGCCGATGGGATGATGGTGGAGAGCGACACGCCAGCCGTGCTGGAGCATCGCAAGGTCCTCATCGAGATGCTTTTCGTGGAGGGCAACCACTTCTGCATGTTCTGCGAGAGGAGCGGCAACTGCGAGCTTCAGGCCATGGCCTATCGGTTCGGCATCGCCGCTCCGCGCTTCCCCTACATCTTCCCGAAGCGGGACCTGGACGCCAGTCACCCCCACGTCTTCTTTGACCGGAACCGGTGCATCACCTGTGCCCGCTGCGTCCGGGCTTCCCAGGAGCTGGACGGCAAGCACGTCTTTGGCTTCGTGGGTCGCGGTCCGCACAAGCGGCTGGCCTTCAATTCGGAAGGACCCTTGGCCGAAACCGACCTGGAGGTCACCGACAAGGCCCTGGACGCCTGCCCGGTCGGCGCGCTGTTGCGAAAGGGAGAGGGATACAAGGTTCCCATCGGGGAGCGCCTCTACGACCATGAGCCCATCGGGTCGGAGATCGAGGCCCGCAAGGCCGCCACCTGAGGATACGAGAAGCGAGCCATGTCGAAGCCGAAGATCGCCACGACCTCCCTGGCCGGCTGTTTTGGATGCCACATGTCCTTGCTGGACATCGACGAGCGGATCCTTGAGCTCGCCGAGCTGGTGGAGTTCGACAAGTCGCCGATCAATGATCTGAAGAAGTTCACGGGGCAGTGTGCCGTGGGTCTCATCGAGGGCGGCTGCTGCAACGAGGAGAACGTCGAAGTGCTCCGGGACTTCCGTAGGCACTGCGATATCCTCATCTCGGTGGGTGACTGCGCCACCATGGGCGGCGTGCCTGCCCTCAGGAACATGCTTCCCCTCGCCGAGTGCCTGGAGGAGGCCTACCTGAACGGCCCAACGGTATACAATCCCAGTGGCACGATTCCGGATGACCCGGAGATTCCCTTGCTGCTCGACAAGGTGTATCCGGCCCACGAAGTGGTGAAGGTGGACTACTTCCTGCCCGGCTGCCCACCATCGGCGGACACCCTCTGGCAGGCGTTGGTGGCGTTGCTCACCGACAAGCCGGTGGATCTGCCCTACGAGCTGATCAAATACGACTGATTGGGGGCGACAGTGTCTGTTACCACAGAGCCAACGAGAAACGGGTCAAGGCGTATCTCCATCGAGCCCGTGACCCGGGTGGAGGGCCACGGCAAGGTCACCCTCCTGCTGGACGACATGAACCGGGTGGAGCAGGCTCGGCTGCACATCGTGGAATTCCGCGGCTTCGAGCGATTCATCCAGGGGCGGCCGTACTGGGAGGTTCCGGTGATCGTCCAGCGGCTGTGCGGCATCTGTCCGGTGAGCCATCACCTGGCGGCGGCCAAGGCCATGGACTGGCTGGTGGGTGGAGAGAAGCTCACGCCGACGGCAGAGAAGATGCGACGTCTGATGCACTACGGTCAGATGTTCCAGTCCCACGCCTTGCACTTCTTCCATCTCGTTTCGCCGGACCTGCTCTTCGGCTTCGATGCGGACCCGAAGATCCGCAACGTGCTGGGCGTAGCTGCCAAGTTCCCGGATCTGGCGGTGCAGGCCGTCATGATGCGCAAGTTCGGCCAGGAGGTCATCCGCGTCACTGCCGGCAAGAAGATTCACGGTACCGGCGCGGTACCGGGCGGCATCAACAAGAATCTGACCCTTGCCGAGCGGGATTTCCTCCTCAAGGACATGGATCAGATGATGGAGTGGTCCCGCAGCGCGCTGAAGATTGCGAAGGACTACACCGTGGAGCACCTGGACTGGCTGAAGGATTTCGGCTCCTTCGAGTCCAACCACCTGTCCATCGTCCGCAGCGATGGTGCCCTGGATCTCTACGACGGCGGTCTCAGGGCCATCGACCAGGAGGGCAACACCATCTTCGACCACGTAGACAACCGGGCCTACGTGGAGTACATCGCCGAGGAGGTTCGTTCCTGGTCGTACATGAAGTTCCCCTTCATCCGGTCCCTGGGCCCGGAGACGGGCTGGTACAGGGTGGGCCCCTTGGCCAGGCTCAATACCTGTGACTTCATCGACACACCGGAGGCCGAAGAAGCGCGCCGGGAGTTCAGGGAAGTCACCGGGGGCCGCACCAACAACATCACCATGGCCTACCACTGGGCCAGGATGGTGGAGCTCCTGCACTCGGCGGAAAAGATCCGGGAGCTGTTGGCCGACGCCGACCTGCAGGGCGAGGACCTGTTGGTGACGGGCCAGCGCCGGGAGGAGGTGGTGGGCATCCTCGAAGCACCCCGCGGCACGCTGATCCACCACTACCGGGTCAACGAGCAGGACCAGGTGACCATGGCAAACCTCATCGTGTCCACGACCCACAACAACGAGCCCATGAACCGGGCGGTGGAGAGGGTCGCCCAGGACCATCTCTCGGGCAAGCCGGAGATCACCGAGGGCCTGCTGAACCATATCGAGGTGGCCATCCGGGCGTACGATCCCTGCTTGAGTTGCGCCACCCATGCCATGGGGCAGATGCCGCTGGTGGTGGAGCTCATGGATTCCGACGGCAACGTCCTTTCAACCAGAGCAAAGGAATAGGGATGGATGGTCCGAACGCCCGCGTTCTCCTCATCGGCTACGGCAACCCGGCTCGGGGCGACGACGGCCTGGGGCCCGCCCTTGCGGCTGCGGTGGCCAGGTTGGAGATGGCTGGGGTGACGGTGGAGTCGGACTACCAACTCCACGTGGAACACGCGGCGGATGCCGCGGAGCACGACGTGGTCATCTTCGCGGATGCCGAGATGGGCCGGGACGCACCGTTCTCGTTCCGCCGGCTGGAACCGAATCCGGAGCTGAGCTTCACGAGTCACTCGGTTTCGCCGGCCGGCATCCTTGGCCTCGCCCGGGAGTTCTTCGAGGGGACGTGCAGCGGGTACCTGCTGGGTATCCGTGGCCACGTTTTCGGCGAGTTCGCCGAGGGACTGAGTGTCGAGGCGAGTCGCAACCTCCATGGTGCGTTGGCCTTTCTCGAAGCAGCCCTGCGGGCCCGGAGCTTTCCGGAAACCGCGCACCCCGACGAACCGGCCCTCGCGCCGGGCTGACGAACGCAGGAGCAGACAATGGGCCAAGAACCCTACAAGATCCTTACGATCGATGACGACCCCGACATCCTCGAGGCGCTGCGGACCTTCCTGGAGGCGAATGGCTACGAGGTGATCCAGGCCGGCAGCGCCGAGGAGGGGCTGAAGGTCTTGAGGACGGCCCAGCCGGACCTGATCATCGTCGACCTTATGATGGA
>Ga0114946_10002127_pt1 | contig 13579 bp, 12 predicted proteins | sample WalLakDeSediment_FD_88676 | JGI IMG/M metagenome (GOLD analysis project Ga0114946, IMG submission 88676) | Lake sediment microbial communities from Walker lake, Nevada to study Microbial Dark Matter (Phase II) - Walker Lake 11/02/13 Deep Sediment | ecosystem: Environmental > Aquatic >...
CACGGCGGCTCGATCGGCGGAGCCTGGGGATCGGCCTGCGCGCTCGCCGTGGCGGCCGTGCTCCGCGAGATTCATGACGAAAACGGCACCGGCACGCTCGCGGTCGTCCTGCCGCACGCCGCTGAGGCCGAGGCGTTCGTCGACGACGTCGCCCTCTTCGCCGACGTGCCGCCGCTGCTCCTGCCGGCGCTCGAGGATCTGGGGGACGACGAGCCGACCGCCGGCGATCCGGTCGAGGCCGAGCGGCTCGCCGTCGTCAAGCGACTCGTCAAACCGCTCGCCATCCCCGCCGGCGGCCAGCCACCGCTCGTCGTGACGAGCATCCAGGCCCTGCTCGCCCCGCTCGTCGATCCCCGCGCAATCGAGGCGGGCACCCGCCGGCTCGCCGTGGGAGGCACCGTCAATCCTGAGGAACTCGCCGACTGGCTCACCGCCCGCGGCTGGCAGGCGGCCGACGCCATCGACGCGCCCGGTTCGTTCGCCCGCCGCGGTGGCATCGTCGATCTCTTTGCCGCCGACTGGGACCGCCCCGTCCGCATGGAACTGTTCGGCGACGAGATCGAGTCGCTGCGCACATTCGATACGGTGTCGCAGCGGAGCGTCGCCGACCTGCAGGCGATCGACCTCACCGCGCTCGCCGCCGAGGCGGCCGGCACGCGGCACACGCAGCTCGCCGACCTGCTGCCCCCCGGATCGTGCGTCGCCCTCGTGGAGCCGGGGGAATGTGCCGAGGAGGCGAAGCGGTTGTTCCAGCGGCTCGGCGAGCGGGCGGCGCTCCTCGATCCCGACGAGGTCTTCGCGCGGCTGGCCCGGTTTCCGACGCTCGCGCTCGCGGCCCTGCCCCCGTCGAGCCTCGACGCCTCCGCCACGCTCGCCGTCGAGAGCGTCGAGCGGTTCACCGGCGTGCTCGACCGCGTGAAGGAGGAGCTCGACACCGTCGGCAAGGATCAGGAGGTGTGGGTCGTCTGCCCCGCGGAGGCCGAGGAGAAGCGGCTCACCGAACTGCTCGCCGACTCGGCGCCGGCCCGCACGAAGCGGCTCCATTTCGCCCGCGGGCGGCTCTCCGCGGGCTTCCGCGTGGTGCCCGAGAAGCTCGTGATCGTGTCGAGCGCCGAGCTCTTCAACCGCGAGGAGGTTTCGGCCCGGCCGGCCCGGCAGCGGCTCTCCCGCGCCATCGACACCTTCCTCGACCTGCACGAGGGCGACTACGTCGTGCACGTCGCCCACGGCATCGGCCGCTACAAGGGGCTCAAGCTCCTCGAGAAGCACGGCCGCACCGAAGAGTTTCTGGAGATCGAGTTCGCCGAGAACACGAAGATCTTCGTGCCGGCCTCTTGCATCGAGCTGGTGCAGAAGTATGTCGGCGGCACGAAGCTCGCCCCCAAGCTCGCCAAGATCGGCGGCACGCTCTGGGCCAAGCAGAAGTCGGCGGTCGAGCGGGCCGTGGCCGACATGGCCGCCGACATGATCCGCCTCCAGGCCACCCGCGCGAGCCGCCCCGGCATCGCGTTTCCGGCCGACACGCCCTGGCAGCGACAGTTCGAGGAGTCGTTTCCCTACGACGAGACGCCTGACCAGCTCACGGCGATGGAGGCCATCCGCGGCGACATGCAGGAGCCCCGGCCGATGGACCGGCTCCTCTGCGGCGACGTCGGCTTCGGCAAGACCGAGCTCGCCATGCGGGCCGCCTTCAAGGCGGTCGAGGCGGGGGCGCAGGTGGCCGTGCTCGTGCCCACGACCGTGCTCTGCGAGCAGCACCGCCGCACGTTCACCGCGCGGTTCGCCGAGTTTCCGTTCGTGATTCGCGGCCTCTCCCGGCTCACGAGCGCGGCCGAGACCCGCGACACGCTCGAGGGCCTGGCCAGGAAGACGGTCGACATCGTCATCGGCACCCACCGGCTCGCCGGAGCCGACGTCCACTTCGCGAACCTGGGCCTCGTCGTCGTGGACGAGGAGCAGCGGTTCGGCGTGGATGTGAAGGAGCGGCTCAAGGCCCTCCGCGCGAGCGTGGACGTGCTCACGATGACGGCCACGCCCATCCCCCGCACGCTCCACATGTCGATGCTCGGCATCCGCGACATCTCGAACCTCACCACGCCGCCGGCCAACCGGATTCCGGTGGAGACGAAGGTGGCCCGCCAGGATCCCGTGCTCATCCGCCACGCCATCGAGCGGGAGCTGGCCCGCGACGGCCAGGTGTTCTTCGTCCACAACCGGATCCACGACATCCACAAGGTGGCCGATCGGTTGCGGCAGATCGTTCCCGAGGCGTCGATCGGGATCGCCCATGGTCGGCTGGGCGAGACGGAGCTCGAGGAGGTGATGGTGGCCTTCGTGCGGGGTGAGCTCGACATTCTCCTCGCGACCACGATCGTGGAGAGCGGCCTCGACATCCCCCGGGCCAACACGATCTTCATCGACGAGGCCGACGGCTACGGCCTCGCCGACCTCCACCAGCTCCGCGGCCGCGTGGGCCGGTCGCACCACCGCGCCTGGTGCTATTTAGTGGTCGATGAAACGGCTCGCCTCACCCAAACCGCGGCCAAAAGGCTCCGGGCGATCCAGGAGTTTTCGAGCATGGGGGCGGGGTTTTCACTCGCGATGCGGGATCTCGAGATCCGCGGCGCGGGCAATCTCCTCGGCACGCAGCAGAGCGGCCACATCGCCACGGTGGGCTACGAGCTCTACTGCCGGCTCTTGGAGCAGGCCGTTCGCGGGCTCAAGGCGCTGCCGCCGTCGGAGCCGCCGCCGGTCACGATCGATCTCCCCGGCGAGGCCTGGCTGCCCCGCGACTATTGTTCCGACTTCCGCGCGAAGATCGACATCTACCGCCGGCTCTCCCGCGCGACCGAGGCCGCGCAGGTGGACGAACTCGCCCGCGAGCTTGCCGACCGGTTCGGGCCGCCGCCGGACGAGGCCCGGCGGCTGCTCGACTTCGCGCACTTGCGGTGCCGCGCGACCGCCTGCGGCATCGACTCGATCACGCGGCATCCGGGCATGATCATGCTCGGCCACCACGACAAGGCTCGGATCGACCGGCTCCGGCAGGCGGCCGCCAAAAAGGGCCGCGTGGTGCGGGTGGTCGATCAGAAGACCGCCGTCGTGCCGCTGCATGCCGACACCCTCGCCGACCCGAACAAGCTTCTGGCCAGCGTGCGGTCACTCGTGGAACTGGTCTGACACCGTTTCCCACATGCGCCTTGCGTTCACGCCCGAGCGATAGATACAAGCCCCGGACGGAAGTCCGGGGGTGCGTACGTCTGATGTCACCAACTGGTCGCCACGAATCCCCACGATGCAAGATCCCCGCCGAATCGACGTCATGGAACACCACGTCGGCGGGAATCAGTCATCAACTGGAATCGTGGTGAACCGATCGCACGGCACCATCACCCCACCCCCGGACTCCCGTCCGGGGCTTCTATCAACCTTGGCGACCCCGAGCCTGTGGCCTGTTGCCCGTGGTTGCCAACCGCCGCGCGGACCTTCGCGGCATGGTCGATGATATCGAGCATGCAAGGAAGACATGCCTGGTCTGCATTGAGCAAGTGTTCGAGATTCAGCAAGGGTTTGAGCGCCCTACCAGAGCTTGCGCTGCTCGAGCGCCGCGAGGAATTCCCGCAGCGGGAGAACGTCGATTCCGGCCTCGGTCCGCTGGGGGCGATCACCGAGATACACGACCAGCCGCCGTTTCACGCCAGCCAGCCCCTGTATGGCTTGCAGCCCTGCAAAGTCCCTGGACGTCACTGTGGTTTTCGCCTTGGCCTCGACGGCGACGAAGCTCGTTCCGGCCTTGATCAGGAAGTCGACTTCGATCTGCCCCTCCGATGGCGCCCAGTACCAGAGTCCGTCGTAGGGATGGCCGGTACCGCTCGCAGGCTCGCCGTACGCACGGAGCAGCTGGCCGATCCAGCCCTCGAAGAGCGAGCCACGCTCGGCCGAGGTAGGCGGATGAAATTCCCGCCTGACTCCGCGCACGACGCCGCTGTCGGTCCAATACAGTTTCGGATGCCGCCGCTCCTTGACCCGCAGCCGCGCCTCGAATGCGGGCAAAAGCCAGGCGAGATGCGTGTCGGCGAGGATGCCGAGATAACCCTCGACCGTCGTGCGGGCCACTCCTGCGTCCCGCGCGAGCCCCGCGACGGAGAGCACCTGGCCATGAAAGACGGCTGCCACGGGGAGGAAGCGGGCGAAGCCGGGAAGATTGCGGACGAGCGACTCGGCCTGGATCTCCTCCTTCAGATACATCTGCACGTACGACTCGAGGGCCTCGCGCCTGTTGGGAGCAGCCCAGATCACGGGGAGACTCCCGGAGCGAAGCACCTCGGCGAGGTCGAAATCCCGACCTAGTTCCTCCGGCAGAAGCGGAAACATCTGCCGATGCAGGGCCCTGCCTGCCAGCAGATTGGTGCCTGCCTGCTTCAGCTTGCGGGCACTCGACCCCAGCAGGACGAACCGCATGCCGTGGTCTTCGATGAACCGATGCACCTCGTTGAGCAGTGCGGGCAATCGCTGGATCTCGTCCACCACGACCGTCGTGCCGCGGGGGATCGTTCGCAACTCGTTCGCGAACAGCGCCGGCTCCCGCAGATACGACTGGAAGAGCCCCTCATCCAAGAGATCGATCCGTCGGGCCCCGGGCAGCGCCCGCTTGGCCCATGTGCTTTTTCCCGCTCCACGCATGCCGAAAAGGAAGAAACTCCTGCCCGCCGGAACGCGCAGGATCCGCTCGTACATGGCTTTCTTTACCATGCCGTCATTTATACCGGAAAAATGACGGCATGGCCACACATCGGTAATCTCACCAATGCGGCGGTCTGGTCGGTCGATTCGCGGTGGATCGTTTACGACACGCGATCCGGCGCCGATGGCTCCGTGTTCGACGGCACGAGGATCGAGCGGGTGGAGGTTGCGACGGGGCGGGTCGAGCCGCTCTTTGAGTCCCGTGACCGCGCCTGCTGCGGCGTCGTGACGGCCAGCCCGACCGACGACCGCATCCTTTTTAGGGTCATCGCCAGCCGCTCCCGCGATCTGAGCGATATACTCCCCGGCATGGTCCTTTACCTCGACATGTGTTGCATCAAACGGCCGTTCGACGACCAGTCGCAGCCCAGAATCCGGCTCGAGTCCGAGGCGGTTTTGGGGCTGCTGGCCGCAGAGTCCGACTCGGTGCGGTTCGTGCGGTCGCCGGCCTTGTGGTTGGAGAACGAGCAGAATCCGCTGCCGACGCGTGCGGCGAGGGTGCGGCGATGGCTTGGAGCACAACAGCCTTTCTCTGACACGGCGACCCTCGTGGCACGCGCGAGCGATATCATGAAGCTTGGCGTGAAGAACTTCGATGCTCTCCATGTCGCGAGCGCCGAGGCGGTCGGAGCAGACGCTTTGGCCACGTGTGACGACCGTTTTCTTGCCGCTGCTCGACGTGCCGGTGATCTGATCAGCGTGCGTGTACTGGGTGTCTTGGAACTGGCCGCCGAGGTATTGTGATGAGTCATGCCCTTTTGGATCCAGCGGAACTGCGGCTTCGTGGATTCGATGCCCTGGTAGATGCACTGGGGTGGGTGAATGCCGTGCGGTTCGTCCAGCAATACGAGACGAGCCGGCTCGACTACACCGAAGAGCGCGAAAAAATTCTTCCGGCCTGGCATGGCGATGAGCTTGGTCGCAGGCTCGAGAACGTCAGGGACGAACAGTCATCGTCCCGACCTGATCGTCGAGAGTCGTAACCAGTTGCAATAGGCGGGCGACGCGACGATGGTGCTGGATCAAAAGACCGCCGTCGTGATGCTAGCCTGAATGCGATGGTCGAACCGGCTGGGCTTCCGCCCCTGACTGAATGATTCGCGTTAGCGGGCCGAGGTGCCGAGTGCCTCGAGAATTGCGGCGACCTCCCGCCGCTGGCCCGCGTCAAATTGCTCGAAGGAGCTGGCCACGCCGTCGCGGCAGATGCCCATCGCGGCGAGCGCCGCCTTGATCCCGACGACGATCCGGCCGGGCATCGTGCCGACCTCGTAGAGTTTTCCGAGCAGCTTCGCCCGGTCGCGAAGCGCCGCGATGCGGGCCTCGTCGCCGGCGCGGACCGCCGCCAGGAGATCCACGAACAACCGCGGCATCACGTTGGCACCGCCGGGGATGCCGCCATGCCCGCCGAGTCGGCAGGCCTCCGGCAGGAGAAGCTCGGGGCCGACGAAGAGCGACCAGTCGGGCCGCTCCTCGCGTACGATCTGCGCCAGCGTGGCGAAGTAGCCAAGGTCGCCGCCGCTGTCTTTGATGCCGACGATGGCGGGGCAGTCGGCCAGCCGGCGCACCGTGTCGGGCTCGAGCACGAGCTTCGTCATCTCCGGCATGTTGTAGAGCAAGAGCGGCAACGGCACGCGGGAGGCAAGCTCACGGCCCCACCGCACGAGCGGCTCCTGGGCGGCGGGAAAGTAATACGGCGGCGCGGCGACCACGGCAGCGGCGCCGCATTCGGCGGCGCAGCGGGCGAGCGCCAGGCTCTCTTCGAGCGACGCGTCGGAGATGCCAACGAACACGGGCACCCGACTCGCGACGCAGCGCACGACGCGTTCGACCAGTTCCTTTTGGAGCGTTCCCGAGAGCGACGGCCCTTCGCCGGTGGTGCCGAGCACGAACAGCCCATGCACGCCGCCGGCGACGACATGTTCCACGAGCCGCTCGAGCCCCTCGACGTCGAGCGCGTCGGCCGCGACGAGCGGAGTCACCAGCGGGGGCACGATGCCCTGGAATCGCGGCAACGACAGAGCCTGCCGAGGCTCCGCCCGTTCGCCCACTGCCGTACACGAAGCCCCAGTCATGACACGCCTTTCTCGGAATGACTTCTACCCGCCGCGATCGCCGCGGAATGCTGGCGATATTCACGGGGCGATACGCCGATCAGCTGCTTGAACCGGCGGGAAAAATAGAATTCGCTCTCGAAGCCGAGCCGCTGGGCGATCGCGCGGCAGGGATCGGTCGTCTGCTCGAGCATCAGGCAGGCCTGCTCGATCAGCCGCCGGGCGCGGTATTGGGCTGGCGTGATGCCGGTGAGCCGCTTGAATTTCTTGCGGAAGGCCTGTTCACCGAGGTCGTACTCGGCGGCCACCTGCTCGAAATTCGGTTCCCGGCCGACGGGGATGGCATCGAGCCGGGCCTCGACCTCTTCCAGCCAGCGGGCGGCCGACTTGTCGGCCGACGGCTGCCAGTCGGCGATCATGTGGGAGATCAGTTCGAGCAACTTGCCGGTATCGCGGAGCGTGGGCATGCCATGCGCCCGCGATACGGAGCCGACGAGTTCGTTGAATCGGGAGAGCCAGTAGCCGATCGGCTCGAGATGCCGCACGGGCACGGCGGGATCGAGCATGCCCTCGCCGCACCAGGCGTCGAATGCCGGGCCGGCGAACTCGATGTTGATTTCATCCCAGCGTTCGTCCTGGTCGGGGCCGTAGGCATGCGGCACACCGGGAAACAGGCAGATCACGTCGCCGGCCGTCACCGGCTGGCTCCCGTGCGCTGAATAGTAGGTGCCGCTGCCGCGATAGACGTAGACGAGGCTGTACCAGTCGAGCGTGCGGCGGAACGCCGGATTCTGTTCGAGCCGCGGACGCATCCCCCAGCTCTCGACGATCCGACTCGACCGCACGAGGCAGCCGGGGCCGGGGGCGAGCGGCGAGTCGAAGAGCAGCCAATAGCGGCGGACGCTCTGTCGGCCGCCGACGACGGCCCGCTGCTCCTGTTCGAGTGGCGAGCGATCGAAAGGCTCGTTCCCGCTGGCGTCACCGCGACGTGGTACCCGTGTCACTCCCATGGATTTTTATATACCACGGGGGACAATCGCATTGCGAAAACAAATGAGTTTTTTTGGGATTTACAATATCTTGATACCAAAATATGCATGTGACGGCTGCTTCGTGCAAAAGTTCGACCGTCCCTCGGTGAAGTCCGTTACGAATGACGTGAGTCGGTGACGCGCTGGACTTGAAAAAGTCGATGTTGCCAGCGAAGCGACCGCCGTCAACAGATCACCTCCCGCCGGATGAACCGCTCAGCACATCATCTGGCGTCGTCTCGTGTTGCCTCCCAGAACTCCCTGGGTGAGAGAATCTGAGATGCTCCGAACTGCTTCAACACCAGCAGGTCCTTGTCGCCGCTGACAATGACGTCGACGCGACCGGGAATCACGAGGCCAAGCACCATCTCGTCGGCCGGATCGCGGCACAGCCCGGACTTCATCTTCTCAGGTTCGAGAATTTCCGCATGATCTCGCAGAAGGCAGACGTATTCCTCGACGATGACAGGCGGTAGTCGCAGTTTTCGGCTCAGCGTCCTGCCGACTTCGGAGAGCAGTCCTTCGCACGAGATGATCTGGTGGCGTTCCAGGCAGAGTTCGAAGACCGCCTCGCACAATCCCCTGGATGCAGCCGCGGCGATCACCACGTTGGCATCGAGGACGACCCTCATGAAAGGGCCTTGAACACGTCCTCGTCGGTCAGCAGGCCCTGGGCCTCGGCGAACGGAAGGATCTTCCTGCGAATTCCCCGAAATCGTTCGACCGCGACGTAGCGCCGCAGCGATTCCCTGACGATGTCGCTGACGGCTTTGTTCTCGTGGCGACTGATCTTGTCGAGTTCGTTTCGAAGGTCGTCAGGCAGGCGTATCGTCAATGTCGTCATGGCGGCATCTCCTGCACGACATTGTAGTGCAGGGGTTGTTGGCCGGCAATATCGAAGGAAGGGAAGCCAGCGGGTGGCCAGTGGAGTCTGTTTGGCTTGGAGGACGACGTGCCGGCCCTGCTTGATGCCCGCCGCACCGCCGGACGGCCATCGGATCGATTGAAAGTATTCGTCAAGCTTGATCTCGCTTCCAGAGCGCCCTGGGGGGTGACAGCCACCAAATGTCTTTTTTTTCCACAATTTTGTGGCTGTCAACTTTTTCCCTTCGCATGGAGCTGTGACGGATCGATCACGGCGTGGGCGACCTTCTTCCGCTTCCACGTGTAGGTGACGTGCACCTTGCCGTCGGAGGCCTGGATGATCGCGGGGTAGGAGAATTCACCGGGCTCGGTCTCGAGCGTCACCACGGGCGTCCACGCCTTGCCGTCGGTGCTCAGGGCGATGTTCAGGAGCGAGCGGCCCTTCTCGGTGTGGTTGTAGATCACCAGGTGGCGGCCGTCGGCGAGCGTGACGGCGTCGGTGCCGGAGTTGGGGTTTGGCAGATCGGTGAGCGACATCTCCCCCCAGGTGCGGCCGGCGTCGGCACTCTCGACCTGGAAGAGGCGTTTGCTGGTGCGCGTGCGGCCCAGGGCGAGCAAGCGGCCGCCGCCGAGATCGAGGATGCTCGGCTGGATCGCGCCGATGTGCTTCCCGTCGTTGACCGGCCCGATCACCTCCCACGTCGCGCCGTCGTCGGCCGACCGCTCGAAGTGAACCCGCCAGCCATCGTCTTCCGTGCTCGATGGCGCCAGGATCGAGCCGTCGGCGAGCGCGACGGGCTTGTTCTTGATCGGGCCCACCGGCCCCCCCGTAATCGCCGTGCCGTCGCGGGAGAGCCGCACGGGTGCGGACCATGTGCGGCCGCCGTCTCCGCTCGACCGCACGAAGCCCCACCACGTTCGCGGATTCGGGCCGATCTTATAGAAGAGCAGCAGGTCGCCGCCGGGCTTTTGGAAGAGCACGGGGTTCCAGCATGGCCAGCGGGTGCCGTCGGGCTGCATGCCGGTGACGACCTCGACGGGCGGCGTCCACGACCCGTGTTCCAGCCGCGACGTCCAGATGCCGACGTCGGGATCGCCCTCGGCGGTGCCGCCGAACCAGGCGGCGATGAATTCCCCCGGCTTCGTCTCGGCAATCGTGCTCGCATGACAGGAAGACGTGGGCAGGTCGCCGAATACGAACCCGCGCGACACGATCGCCCGAGCATCGTCATCGGCGGTGGCAACACCGTGGGAGCCGACCGCACACAGCATGAGCACCGTCAGCAATGCATTCTTCATGGTCGAAAAGTCCAAACGGAGGGTAGCAGGAGTTCAGGCGGGCGTGGCCCGGTAAACGAAGACGTCGACCAGCGGCGGAGCGTTGCCGCGGACCGTGGCGCATACGGCGACGGCGGCGAGCACGGCGGCCGTCATGACGCGAGATCGATTCCGCATGCGCTTGGTTCGCTCCCCGCTGGGCTTCGATTGGCCGGATCAGACCGCAATATCGGGCCCGCACGCCATGAGAGCCATGCAGGCGCCGGTACATACGTTGTCTTTTATGGTAAGGCGATCGCGCGGCGAAGCCCACATTTTTGGAAAGCGCATCAATCAGCCATGCCTCTCATGGTGTACTCAAGGGAACATGAGAGAGCAGTCTGAAAGCGGTGCCGATAGGTGTCGAAACGACTTCCGGCGGAAGGCAGGCGTGGTACCGCCAGGGCAGCGGCCGAGCGAGTCCGGCGAAACTGGTCCGATCCACCGGGCGTCTGTAGGCTCTCATCGCGAGATGGCCGCGAGTGCGTATTTTCCCAATGGACGAACGACAACTCACAACCGCCCCGCACGGCCACATGCTCACCAATGCGGCGGTCTGGTCGGCCGACTCGCGGTGGATCGTCTACGACACGCGATCCGGAGCTGATGGGGCGGTGTTCGACGGCACGAGGATCGAGCGGGTCGAGGTGGCGACGGGAAAGGTCGAGCGGCTGTATGAGTCGCGTGACGGCGCCTGCTGCGGCGTCGTGACGGCGAGCCCCGTTGATGATCGCGTGGTCTTCATTCTGGGGCCCGAGCGGCCCACGCCCGACTGGCAGTATGGACCTGCCCGGCGGCAGGGCGTCATCGTGCATGCCGGGCGGCCCGGCGCGGCCGAGAATCTCGATGCCCGTGACCTCGTGCCCCCCTTTACACCTGGGGCCCTTCGCGGCGGCAGCCATGTGCATCTCTTCAGTGGCGATGGCCGACTCGTGAGTTTTACCTACGAAGACGCCGTGCTCGACCTGGCCGCGGGCACTGCCGGTGCGGAAAGGAATCTCCGCGGCATCGGCGTGAGCGCGTGCGATCAGCCGGTGAAGGTGCCCGCGACGCATCCGCGGAATCACGACGGCTCCGCGTTCACGGTGCTCGTCACGCGGCTCCACGACGCCCCGCGACCCGGCAGTGACGAGATCTCGAAGGCCTTCGAGGAAGGCTGGATCGGCAGGGCCGGGTACCTGCGGGTAGACGGCTCGCGGCAGCGCTACGCGCTCGCGTTCCAAGGCCACGTGACGACGGCCGGCGGGGCCACGATTGCCGAGGTGTTCGTCGTCGATCTGCCGGACGATCCGGCAGCTCTCGCCAAGCCAGGTAACGGGCCGCTGGCCGGAACGACGCTCCGCCGCCCGTGTCCACCGCGGGACGTGAGGCAACGGCGAATCACGTTCACGGCCGACCGAGAGCATCCCGGCATCCAGGGCCCGCGGCATTGGCTGCGGTCGAGCCCCGATGGAGCGCGGATCGCGTTTCTCATGCGCGACGACGCTGGCCTCGCCCAGCTCTTCACGGTGAGCCCGCTGGGTGGCGAGCCTGTGCAGATCACCCGCGATCCGTGGGGGATCGCCAGTGCCTTCACATGGAGCCCTGACGGACGCTCCATCGCCTACGCGGCCGACGGCAGCGTGATGACCGTCGAGGTGGCGACGGGCGTGTCGCAGCGGCTCACACCCCGCCGCGCCGACGGAAGCGATCCACGCCCCGAGGCCGTCGTCTTCTCCCCCGACGGCCGGTCGATCGCATTCATGCGGCGAGTCGTCGCCGTTGGCGAGCCCCACAACCAGATCTTCGTCGTGGGCACGTCGCCGTCTCCAGATAGCCGAGGATGTCCGCCTGGAGGCCGTTCAGGTCGTTGATGCAGATCGCCCCCTTCCCAAAGGCCGCTCTACGCGCTCATTTCCGCACGACAGTGCCATTCGGCTCGATACCTTTGTCCACTCCGTTCTTCGCAAGATAAACTGAGCTGCGGTGATTCGTCCGGCATTTTGACTTGAAAGCTGCCTGTATGTCCGTGCTTGACCAGGCGATCGATTTGATTGGCCGCCTCACCCGAGGCGAGAAGGCTCGGCTCGTGCGGGACATCGTTTCGCAACTGGATGAGAGCTTTCCAGGGATCGACAGCCAGCCCGGCGTGTGCGGCGGGGAACCGTGCATCGTGCGCACGAGAATCCCTGTTTGGTTGCTGGTTCAGACGCGACGGCTGGGAGCCAGTGAAGCCGAGCTTCTCCAGGCCTACCCGACGCTTCGAGCCCAGGATCTGGTGGAGGCGTGGGCCTACTGGCACGCGCACCCGGATGAAATCGAGCAGCAGATTCAAGCAAACGAGGCAGCCTGACGGACGGTGCTTCATGGCGGACCTCTACACGAACGAGAACTTCCCATTGCCGGCGGCCGAGGAACTGCGTCGCCTCGGGCATGACGTGATGACCATCCAGGAAAGTGGACTCGGCGGCCAGTCGATCACCGACGAATCCGTGCTGAAGTTTGCCATCAGCCAACGCCGCGCCGTAGTCACGCTGAATCGCCGCCACTTCGTGCGGCTCCACGACGAGAGCCCGAGTCATACGGGCATCGTCGTATGCACGGCCGACAAAGACTTTATCGCGCTTGCATCACGCATAGACGTTGCGATTCGCCGCACCAGCTGTCTCGATGGCCGACTCACGCGGGTCAACCGTGGGGGCTGATGCCCTGCGACTGCGTCAACAACCCAAGCTCAGGCGAGCAGATCGCGGACGACCTGTCCGTGAACGTCGGCGGACCGGAAGTCGCACGCCCCACAACCAGATCTTCGTCACGCTCGCCGGCGGGCCATGAGCGCTGCCGCGGCGAGGAGGAAGGCCGCAACGAGGTAGACGCCGCCGCCCAGGGCGATCGCGCGGCTCATGTTGTCGATTTCGGCCCCGCCGCCGTAGCGGGACATCAGGCCCACGAAGAGCGGGCCGAGCGCGCCGCCCCCCCAGCCCACGGTGTTCATGATGCCGGCGGCGCTCGCCCGGGCCTCCGGCCGCACATGGTCGAAGAGCGAGGCGAAGATGCCGGCGTCGTAGCAGCCCTTGCAGAGCCCAAAGGCGGTCATCGCGGCGAGCAGCATCGGCGTCGAGGTGCAGAGGCCGACCGTCGCGACGCAGCCAGCGCCGAGAAGCAGACCGAGCAACTGGATCAGGATCCGCCCGCCCGACACCTGTCGCGCCAGCCGGTCGGCTGCCACGCCAGCCAGCGGGGCACTCAGGGCGCTCGCGAGATGGATGAACAGCGTGCCGGTGAGGCCGGCGGTGCCGAGTGAATAGCCGAACTTCTCCACGAGGAAGGTCGGCGTCCAGGCGAGGAAGATCGTGGCCACGAAGTTAGCGCACAGAAATCCGAGCATCAGGAGCAGCGTGACTGGATTGCCAAACACGCTTGCGGCCGTGTTGGTGAGCCCCAGAGGCGCGGTCATGCGTGCCGCGGTCGCCGATGCGTCCGCCGGCGTACCGGCCCCGTGCCCGTGGGCGGCCAGTGCCGCATCGAGCCGATCGGCGTTGCCCCGCTCCGGTTCCCGCAGAAAGAGATAGAGCACGGCCGCGACGACGAGCC
>Ga0114946_10002128_pt1 | contig 13574 bp, 8 predicted proteins | sample WalLakDeSediment_FD_88676 | JGI IMG/M metagenome (GOLD analysis project Ga0114946, IMG submission 88676) | Lake sediment microbial communities from Walker lake, Nevada to study Microbial Dark Matter (Phase II) - Walker Lake 11/02/13 Deep Sediment | ecosystem: Environmental > Aquatic > Freshwater...
GTAAACCCATCTGTTCCGTAGTACCAGGAGAAATTATCATTGAGGGAAATGTGCATGTCAGCATTTGTTGGGTCAAGATCGTAACCTGCAAATGAGTTTGCCAGTGCGCCAAGATACCAAGTGTTTGGCCTTGGAGCTCCGGGAAAATCGCGGTGTAAGGTACCGCCACCGGCAATACCTAAAGCATTGAAATGAAGTACTTCAGCCCAGCAAGCCCTTATTGTTATCGGCACAGATGACTGGATGCGGCTTGCCCAGATGGCTATAGCAGCATCAAAAACCGATTTTGCCCTGGTTGGAAAGATTACGCAGGGATGACCCCATCTGTCAACAGTACCTGTCTCGGCATAAGTGATCGAAAAATTTGCCCTGGTTGATCGTGTTCCAGCAATAGCCGCGGCGATATCCGCATCCTGCGGAAAACGCAGATTCTGCATATCTGGATTTGTATCGACCATCAATACCCGGGGGAAAACGGCATTCTCCAAAGAATTGCCGTCAGGGGATAGGTAAGGCGGTTCTAAAAACGTAAATGTCCCATTAGATAAGCCTGCAGGCGAATCTTCTTTAGGCCCGGTTTCCTGTTGGCCGAAGTCGTTGGTTATTTTAACATTGGTCTCATTTTGACGCAGCGGAGCAGCACCAACGATTAAGACAGGGCTAAAAACTAGCACTGTAACGATAAGTATTGACAGATGAGAGGATAGTCGTTTATTATTCATGATCATTTCCGATAATCTTTACCCTAATAATAATATTATGATTGGCAAATTAAACACGATTTTTGTTGTTAAGTCAATAGTTGTAAGTTGTTTTGTTTCTGTCAAGTATTTCAATTTTTTTATACACAGTTAAATAACACCTTTAGGAAGAACAATCTCCTTCAAAACCTTCGCCCATGGTCTTGCTGAATGGCCTATTTGAATTGCAGGAACATCAGCTCGCAGCCATTCTCCATACGCAGTCTTTTTCTGACGGACTTTTTCCGGTTGGCAGCAATCACTACTTACCGTGAAAGTTTTTAATACACCTTGTTGTAATTCTTCCTTGTGGCGGCATACTTCAACCATCGCTTTGACACCCCCTAACCGCCAACTGCGACCATGGCCTTTTAGGCGGCGCACAACCAGCTTATCCACTTTCCTTTCAATCCCTCCCAGATTGCCTAATCCTTTTTGCAAAAGAGCTCGGCAGTCCGGGTCCAATAGGCCATCCCTGTTATTGTTCAAGCACTTGATAAAAGCCTTCAAGCCATCAGTTTTCCTGGCCGACGATTTGGCGGCCACAACCAATATTTCAGGCAGCACCCTCTCCGGATCCCTTTTGTAAATCTTTTTAAACCAGGTTTCCTTTCTGTGGGTGTACCCAAAGGCAGGTCGGGCACTTCGATACAGGTGGTAGCAATCCAACATAAAAATCGTGGGCAGCTCCAGTAAATCAAAACTTTGCTTAACCCAGCTGTTGCCAACGCAACCCACAAGTAGTTGAAAGGGCTTTGAAAGGTTGTATTGTTCGTAAGCTGTCCTAAAGAATCTTTCTTGCATTACCTGGCTCTCCGATAACCGTACTACAAATTGTTAAAAAACATGATTTCAAGATGAAGGTTTTGAAAACTATTTAATTATTTTTGGTGGAGAGGGAAACCCTTCCTAAAATACTCAAAAAACAGTATGTCAGCATTTCAGTTGCCTGCCTGCGCCCTTCATGGTGTGGTGGAAACACAACGAAACCCAATATTTTCACTGAAATTATTAATGAAATTGCTGGAGCGGAAGGCCGTGCGTGAGCTGTAATAATTACCCAAAAAAGCGCTCCCACGAACCACCTTGTCGGTGCGCCCGGTTGGGCCGGTCGGGTTATAATAGGGGGAGTAGCTGTAATATTCCCAATCAAACCAATCACTGACCCATTCCATCACATTTCCGGCCATATCCAGTGCGCCGTACTGGCTGGCACCCTGGGGATAGCTGCCCACTTCGCTGGTATCACCCACACAAGGAATGAATAATGCATCGGGATACACATTCGCCAGGCTGCAGGTTGGAACACCATCCCCCCAGGGAAATGTTTTTATTGTTGTACCCCTAGTGGCCTTTTCCCATTCTGCCTCTGTCGGTAAACGTTTACCTGCCCAGGTACAGTAATCCTCGGCATCATACCAGCGAACATTAATTACTGGGAAATTAGCATAATCCGAGTTATCATAATAAGAAGGCCTTGTGTAAGATGAATAATCCCTTGGTGGGTTACAAGCACGCGCTGCCACACATTGGGCATACTGGGCATTGGTCACCTCGGTTTTGTCGATGTAATAAGCATCCAGGTAAACTAGGTGCAGGGGAAGTTCAGTATCATCCCAACAATCATCTCCCACGTTGTGCTCTGGGTGGCAGCCCATCTGGAACTCACCGGCGGGGACGTAGACCATTTCGCCGGGTTCAGATGGAATGACCGTTGGTGTTGGCGTGGGATCAGGTTGCGCGGTGTCAGAACTCAAAAAGATTAATGGTAAAAAAGAGACATGTGACCCCGACTGGCCCATTACCAAGCTTATGCTTGTAAAATGAACCAATAGCCCGATCAGGATGGTGAAAATAATGCATACAACGATTACAGTGGATTTAACGCCTCTGCTCATCTCGCCTCTTTGCCTTTTTAAGCCTAAATCCGATTAAGTTAGCCCATTATGGCCTGTTGCATTTAATAATTATAATTAAGGTAAACTATATCATATTATTGAGTTTTTGTCAAGTATTTCCATATTTACAAAAAGGTAAAGAACACCTTTAGGATGAACAATCTGCTTCAAAACTTTCGCCCATGGTCTTCCTGAATGGCATAAATGGATGGCAGGAACATCAGCTTACATCCATTCTCCGTAATCAATCATTTTCTGACGGGGTTTTTTCGGTTGGCAGCAATCACTACTTTTATGAAAGTTTTATAAGCACCTTGTCTTAATTCTTCTTTGTGGCGACATACTTCTAACATAGCTTTGACACCATCTAACCGCCAACTGAGGCCACGGCCTTTCAGGCGGCGCACCACCAACTTATCCACGTTTCCTTCAATCCCTCCCAGATTACCTAAACCTTTCTGCAAATGAGATCGGCAGTCCGGGTCCAGAAGCCCATACCTGTCTGCGAAGCGCTCTTCGAGTGTTGATCAGAACCTTGATAAAAGCCTTCATACCATCAGCTTTCCTGGGTGATGATTAGGCGACCTCAGCCAACATTTCAGGCAGCATCTTTTCGAGATACCCATTGCAAATATTCTTGATCCAGGTTTCCGTTTTGAGAGTGTGCCCAAAGGCGCGTCGGGTATTACGATAAAGATGAAAGCGATCCAATAAAAAAATCGTGGGCAGCTCCAGAGAATCGAAACTCTGCTTGACCCAGCTGTTGCCATCGCCCCTCACAACCAACTGAGTGGTCTTAGAAAGGTCGAAGTGTTCGTCGCGAAGCATGCCTACCCGCACTTCGACCTTCTTTTTTGCTTCCCGCTGCAGTGGAATAAAGACCCCGTCGCTCTCTCCATACAACGCTTTGGCTCGGATGCGCCCGGGTTCCAGTCGCTCACCCTTCTCGAATACCTGCTCAATCCGATCCTGCTCCTCCGCTTGATTTGAGGCACCCACAAACCTGATCATCTGGCCGATTTGAGCTGTGACTGACATGGTTTCTTATCTGCCAGCTCAAGATGTCTGCTGCTTCCCGATATGGCAGCTCGCTGGCCAGATAACTGCCTTGCTGCTGAACGCCAAGGCTGTAACGTCCATAGGGAATGATCCCTAAAACCTCGTCGATGGGTTTTCGCCTTTTCCCTTGCTCGTCTTTATAGATCCTGCGTTTGTACGTAATCGATCTAACACAGGTCATGACCGTGCGTTGTTCACGCCCCATGTTTTGCCAGCCTTTTGGTGCTGTTTCACACAATTCATCATCGATACCTTGCAAGATGGCGCCATATAGTGCTTGCCCCATTTCTTGCATGCCCTGGTAGATCGATTCATCCAATTTTTCGCTGATCGGTATTTTTACTTTGCCCAATTCAACCCTTTGTCCGGAAACTTCTGCTGTTATAATTAGTGTGACAGTTGAGGCTGTCATTTGAGAACTCCTTTCGACTTTTGTTTTGTCTATTATTAAGGGGTTCTCTCTTTTTGTCTAGCTAAATATGGAAATATGATTCAGTATCTAAGCAGAGGAAAGGGTGGGGCGTGGTATTAAATGATTTGGATCCAGAAGAATGATCCCGTCCCGCTTAACTTCATGGATTTCACGAGCTGTCTTTGCAGGAGGCTGCGCACTGAATGGTGTAAGCAAACGGTATTTCTCTGTTCACCCATGTGCAGACAAACAGGGTAAAAGGGCTTGATGATCGTTGCTGGGCGATAGGGGTTGGGGTTCACACCAGGGATCGTGGTTCCGTGTGTTTAATTCCCATCACGCCCGTTGGCTGATCCGGGTCAGTAACTGGTTGCCTTATGGGGAAGCTCATTGTAAAAATCGTATTGGAAGTACAGCCGGGGATATCCCAAGAGGGGCAGGCTGGTCGTATTGCGTAATGACATGTGCCTGTCGCTGGTTGTGCAGGGAGGGTGATTAAGACTGATAAGACACTAAACCCCTGGCAGATTTTCTTGCCAGGGGGCGTGGTTTGTGTTTATCCGTATCATGGCGGGCTGGAATCAGTGCAGACACCAGCCATGGAAAATGTAACCGACCAATTAAGGCATTAAGAACAGGTCTTTATCTCGATCAATGATCATCTCGTCAACGATATTTTGATGATCTGGGAGAATAGGATCAGGTAATCCTGAATCACTCGCACCGCTTTTGCCCAAGGTTGTTAGAACCGCCCAATCAACGATCAATTGTTCTGTAAGACCTGTTGATGCAGCCCGGTACATGCCGATGCCAACGCGTCCTGATGAGTAGAAGGTGTCACTGCCTTCCCAAACCAGGGTGCCGTTGATGTAAAACGAGAAGTCGCTGCCGTTTGCCACGACACGCAAGATATTGTAATAATCACCCTGGTTTATGGCTGAACTTGTTGTCCATTCCTGCAAAAAAACCCATTCTCCATTAGGCATTGATTTGAAGATTGAGTATCGTCCATTTCGGTTATATTGGAAATAATACCCGCTGTACCAGCGGTTGCCTGTCTGCAGCGGAGATGGCGTACCGCGCACCATAATCTGATTGGCACTTGTATCGCTGCCTAATCTAGCCAGCCTGACCTGGTAATCGAAATTATCGAAATCTTCGGTATAACTTACTGAAGACGAGGTGCCATCAATTCCCTCGGTCCAAAGAACTTCATTTTCAGTGCTGATCCACCAGGAGCCTGAGTGAGAGACCCAACCATCTGCATGACCGTCAAACTGAGAATTGAAACCAGCGCTCACTTCCTCGCGAAAGCCGGAATCAGATTTTGAAAAACCAGAACAGCCGGCTGAATTACAGGCTTTGACCCAGTAATAGTAGGTGGTTCCTGGGATGGCTGAGGTGTCATCATAGGGGCTGCTGGGATGGTCATCAGTTAGGATTGTGGCGCTGGAGGAATCGTTGCTGGTATACCTGAAAACCTGGTAGGTGGTTGCATCCGCTGAGGCCATCCATGCTACCTGTACCTTATCCGTATAGGTACCTTTGCTGGCAGATACGCCGGTTGGCGGGGCGGGTGTCGTGATCTCGACCGCCCGATACCCCGAATCAGAGGCTGAAAAACCAGAACAGCCGGCTGAATTACACGCTTTGACCCAGTAATAATAGGTGGTTCCAGCAAAAGCTGAAGTGTCATTGTAGGGGCTGGCAGGGTGGTTACCGGTCAGTTCGATCGCACCGGAGGAATTGTTGCTGGTGTACCTGAAGACCTGGTAGGTGGTTGCATCCGCTGAGGCCGTCCATAATACCTGCACCTTATCCGTATAGATGCCGTCGCTGGCAGAGACACCGGTCGGCGCTGAGGGTTTCGTGATCTCGACCCCCCGATACCCCGAATCAGAGGTTGAAAAACCAGAACAGCCGGCTGAATTACACGCTTTGACCCAGTAATAATAGGTGGTTCCAGCGAAAGCTGAAGTGTCATTGTAGGGGCTGGCAGGGTGGTTACTGGTCAGTTCGATTGCCCAGGAAGAATCATCACTGGTATGTCTGAAAACCTGGTAGGTGGTTGCATCCGCTGAAGCCGTCCATGCTACCTGTACCTTATCCGTATAGATGCCGTCGCTGGCAGATACACCAGTCGGCGAAGAGGGTTTCGTGATTTTGACCCCCCGATATCCCGAATCAGAGGCTGAAAAACCAGAACAGCCGGCTGAATTACACGCTTTGACCCAGTAATAATAGGTGGTTCCAGCGACAGCTGAGGTGTCATCATAGGGGTTGGAAGGGTAATGATCTACCAGTTTTATTGCTCCAGCTGAAGAATTGGTTGTATTTCGATATACCTGGAAGTAAGGTGCCTCAGGCGTTGGACCTGAACCTCCTGAAGATATCAGGGGTAGAAAGATCAAAAAATCATGGCTGGCACTTCTTCCCCATGTTACCCTGATCTTGTCTGTGAAGGTGCCATCACTGGCAGATACACCGAGTGGAGGGGATGGCGGCTTGATCTCAATTGCCCGATACCCGGAGTCGGATGCTGAAAAGCCTGAACAGCCAGCTGAATTGCACGCTTTGACCCAATAATAGTACGTGGTTCCAGGGACCGCTGAAGTGTCATTATACGGGCTGGCAGGATGGCTGGAGGTCAGTGAACTTGCGCTGGAAGCATTATTGCTGGTATGTCTGAAGACCTGGTAAGTGGTTGCGCCAGCTGAAGGTGACCATGACACTTGCACCTTATCTGTGAAAGCCCCATCACTGGCTGAAACCCCGGTTGGTGGTGGCGGCTGTTCAAATGGACCGAGCGTTTCTAGCGCTAAATAAGCATTCACGATGCCGCTGCCACAAATTGAAACATTACATGTGCTCCCTGCAGGAAACGGAGTAACATTTTCCTGCAAAATTTGTTTAACCTGGTTCCATGTAAGGGAGTTGTTGGCTGCATATAACAAGGACACCACCCCGCTGACATGCGGCGCAGCCTGGCTCGTGCCCTGCATGTAACCATAAGTATCGCCAGTCGGCCCCCGCTTGCCTAAATCTAGCGTTGAATACACTCTGCCTAAACTGTCACCGCCAGGGGCGCTGATATCAACAATTGAACCATAATTGCTATAACTTGCCCTAGACCCATTTCGATTGGTCGCCGCTACAGTGATTACACCGTTACAATTGCCAGGCGCAAATCCGCTTGCATTTGTATTACTATTCCCTGCTGCGACTACAACCGTTGCGCCAGTAGCGTTGATGGCATTAATTGCACTTTGTTCCGTTAAGCTGCAAGCTCCCTGTCCCCCTAAGCTGAGATTAAGCACCTTGGCAGGGTTAGGATTAGCCGGCACACCTGGCACGGATAACCCGGCCGCCCAGCGCATACCATCAACCATGTCGGATAAATAACCACCACATTTCCCTAATACCCTAACTGGCAATATTTTTACATTCCAATTGATCCCGGCAACACCGATGCTATTATTTGTCCGTGCGCCAATCGTTCCGGCCACATGGGTGCCATGCCATGAGCTGTCACTAACTTGACATCCTTGGAAATAACCCGATGAGCTTTCGGCTGATGTGACCCAATCACCAGGGTCGCTGGGGTCATTGTCACGGCCATCACCGTCATTACCCTCCCGCGGATCGTGAATAAAATCATAACCCGGAACGGTTTGACCCACGAATTCCACATGACTGGTAATGCCTGTGTCCACAACAGCCACGACAACTTTGGGCAAGCTGTGTGCCAGATCCCAGGCGGGGGGAAGGTTAATGCCATAATTTCCTGAAGTTGGTGCAAAGTAATGCCATTGTTGGGAATACAGCGGATCATTGGATGCAGCGGTATGTCTCCTGATGGAGTCAGGTTCTGCATACACAACTTCAGGCAATGCAGCAATCCTTTCAAGGACATTCTCTACTGCTGTTTTCGGCATCCTTGATGGTAAACGCAACACATGCAGATCACCTGACATTTCCCTGACATAGGTCAATGTGATCCCCGCTGCTGTGTTAATCCGACTTATCTGTGCAGTGCTGGATGGATCCGTCCTATTATTGGAACTAGATTCAGCAAACTGAATAATAATTTGGTTTGTCATCGAATCGAAATCAATATCGACAATGTCACCGATTCTATTGTTAACGCTGTTATTGTCATTAGCGTGAGAAGTGGGTTCAAGTAAAGTATATGTCCCCTCTGATGAACCCCCAGGCACATCCCCATCAGAATCGATAAACTGATTGGTAAAGTCTTGGGTGTTTGTAAAAATGGATTGGTCTTGAGAGAGGGGAGCAGCACCAACAAATAATATGGGGGTGGTCATCAAAACCGCAATGATCAGCATTGAAAAAAGATAAGAGGGTTGTTTCTTAAGCATAATCAGCTCCAATTTTGAACTCAATGGGCAGTTACAATGTGCTGGGACTATTCCGAATAAATTAATAAAATAATATCGACCCCTCCAGTCTTTATAGTTGCTTTAGTAAATGATTTACAAAGATACTTTCACCTAAATAATAACATAATTGCCTAGTTTTCGCCTTAATATAAAATCAATATTAGGGCGATCGCAAAGTCAAACATTTTCGCAGAATCAATAATTTTCACAATATAAACACCCCTTCCCGCCCTCCCCGGGGATGGGGTCTGTTAACTCACGAACAACGATATAACAATCAATTCTCCCACTTTGCGATTGCCCTGATCAACATAGTTATTGCCTTAATAGTTGGATGCACTTCAGGTGGAATGAATCTGGATAGGCGAAATTAATGGCGATCTGTTAAGATAGTGAGTCACAAGCCACTGACGAGAAGCTGCCCGCTTAGCGTCCCTTTTCAGAGCTGTTTCTTACCGATTACATTCTGCAGACAAACGGAGGTCTGAGCGAGGCTTGATCTGATCCGACAGCCTGCTGGAAGATCTTCTACGATGGGATATCTCCCCCAATCATCTCAAGCAGAAATTGACAGGTGTCCATACAGATTAGTCATGAATTAGGTTGGATGATTCGAAGGGTAAAAAATTTAGGGCAGTCAAGAAGAGTCCATTGATTGGACCTGACTGCCCAAGGAATTGCGATAAATCATTGAAGCATGTTATCTGTGCGCATTTTTCCAGTTCGTAAATTGGCTTTTACTGCAAGCCTTCCCATTGGCGTTTATCCCGGATCATATCGATGAGGGGGGTACCCTGGGTGGTGTCAGTCGAGGCGGCGGTGGCGCTTGACGACAGCGAGACATCATCCAGGTAAAAGCTTGATAAAAGTGAGGCATTTGTGGTCACTTCAAAAACCAGGGTGGCTGTGCTTCCGGAATAGGCGGATAGATTCAGGACAGCAGGTTTCCACGCGCCGGTATTGTTCGCAGTGCAAAGATTAAAGGTCTTGATGGTTGTGCTGTTAAACTTGATGTGCGCATAATCAAAACCACAGACATCATCTGATGAGATCCAGTACCAGAAATGCAGGTTGGGTTGGGATGCAGAGATGGTCACAGTTTGTGATAGGCGGTCAACACTGTTATGCAACCCGCCCATCCAGGCCGCCCAAACGTCGCTGTGTGCTGCGCCAGGTTCAAATTCTGTAATGATCGGTTCACCATGGCTGGACTGTTCGGTCCAGCTTTCATCAGGACCGGCTTCAAAATCACCATTCATGAGGGACCTGCTGGTGGTTTCACCCGCTGTTAGGATCAGTGGCAGGTAAGTTTGACCTTCAGCACTCGCATCTGTGACGGTGATGGTAAACATTTTCTCAAACCACAAATCGCCCTGGTCTGTTGAGCGTACCCTGATCTTGTAGCTGTCTTTGTCGGCTTTGCTAAAAACTTGCGAGGTGCGTAACTGGTTTCCTGAGATGTTGAAGGCAGCATTATCGGCACTGCCATCTCCCGACACCAAGGTATAGGTGTGGGTATCCCCCAGATTCGGGTCAGCTGTGGAAAGAATGCCGACCACGGTGTTAACCGGTTGACCTTCCTGCACGGATGAACTGCTCAGGTAAATATTCGTGGGGGCTAGGTTACCTGGGGGTACGGGACGTACAATTCCGACAGCTCGCATCTCCATATCCTGGTAACTGCCGCCCCAGGGCATGCTGTAGGTGTTGCTGGGATTGTTATCCCATGTGTCCCGAATAAGGATGTCGTCGCCGCTGTAGCCGTAACCGACCATAAAATGGCCCGTAACAAACACAAATACCGGGTGCCCGGCATCAATTTCTGCTTTGAAGTCAGAAAATGAGAACCCATCAGCGACTTTATTGTCGGTTGCCTGGTTGTAGCAATCCGTGACCGTGTATCCCCTGGCTTCGTAAAAGAGCTTGCGTCCATAGGTGCTATCATGTTCGGATACCTTCCAATCACCGCTTTCGCTTTGGTGTGATTCCATGGCACTGCAGGTGTACCTATCGGGCTTGTTTTGGTTAAAATAAAGCGCTGATGACCCATCCGAGTTCCCATAATAAGATTGGCTGGTTTTCATGTAATCGCCAATGGCTGAGTCCCAGGTGTGTTGCGGCCTTTCATAGGTGATATAGGGATCATCTTCTGTGCTATTAAACGAAACCCAATAATTATCAATCGATCCGTACGTTGTGCGTTCATCTACCCCTTTATGGGAGGCGATCAGCGGGTTGTTTGGATATTCCTCGCCAGCACTGTCAACCCAGGTCGGCCAGGCTGTGTCCGTGAGCGGCATCATGCCGCCGTTGGTCGGGCCTGCATACATATTAGGATATCCGTTGCGATCGTAATAGGCAGTAATCATTCCCCCAGCGACGGCGCCACAACCAAACACCCAACTGTATGAGGGGAAGTCTGGCAATGCTGTTGCACCTGTTAATGGGATCATCGATGCCGCCCGTTCGACTTCAAACCCTTCCGGTGGATGGGGTGGACCATTGACGATGTGTGCAGAAACTTCAATTCCACCATCCAGGGTAAGATGTTCGATAGTGTAATGGGGGTTAATTTCTTCGATGGCTGACACATTTGATATTTCGAAGCCAGTGGGAAGATTCTCGTCAAATGTATTCGCATCCACAGTCAGCAATGGACTGCTGATCATCACAGACACCAGTACAAAGGATAAAAGAAGGGTGAAAAGCTTGTTTGTCATATTATGTATCCTCTTTTTGTAACTGCTCAGGCAGCGCTGCTGCTGAAGGTATTCCCTGCTATGCTGAGTAGTTACCTCTTTTTTTATCGTTTAGCCATGCATTCAGGATTTTGGGATAGATCTTTTTGGGTTTTCTCAGGTACAGAACAATGTTATGTTAATCGTAAAAATCAATTGGTATTGAGACGAAAATTATTTTTATAAGTATAAACATTAATTATAGAAAAGTCAAATTAGTTAAGGTATTAATAATTTATTTAATTATTGTTCTATTTATGTTTGTGCTGAAAATGATGTGGGTCGGCTTGTGTCGGATTAATTGTTTGGGTTTGCATATTTTTTCAGGATTATATTTTACGGAGAATTATTCCATAATGATTGTGCTCTGTTAACGAGAATTTGCTGCCTTTTCTGCCCCAGCCAGCGGACCAGGCTGAGATTGCACCGCGCAGCACCATCTGCGCCGGTCTCCATGCTGAAGGCGGCAAATTGGAGCTCAATCATGACCAGGGTGCCAAACAGGGCGGATCTCTCGGCTGGGGTAAGCGGGTGTGTTTCTTGATAGCCCTTGATCATCTCTCGGAACAGCCCAGGCCAGCGCTGCATCTTATCCGAATCCGGGTAGGCGCTGACCAGGATGCTGGTACCGCAGTAACACAGGTCAAAGATGCGCGGGCCCCGAACGACCATCTCAAAATCCAAAATCCCAGTCAGGTGACCGTTTTGAAACAAGAAATTGGCCGGGTTCGGATCCCGGTGGATTAAGTGCTTTGGCAGCAGATCATATAAGGGCCCAATTTCATCCTCAACGGTGCGCCAGGTATCCTCGATGACGCTGAATTCAGCAGGATCGGTACCCTCTAAAATGCGTGGGAGGGCCCAGGTTTCAATTTGATCCACCAGGTGCAATTCCCGGAATGGAACTAAGGGATCAACTTTGCGCAAGTAAGTGTGTAAGTCGCCAAGTGCCCTGCCAAGGTACAATGCCCTGACGAGGGCGTTACCGCGATAATGGTCATTGTACACCTCACCGGGAAGGCGAAGATAGAGACAAAAAACGCTGTCATCCTGGCGGGCAAACCAGGTTGAGTCCCTGGTTAACAGCGGCACGGGCACCGGGGCACCCATTTGTGACAAGCGCGTCAGTAAATGGTACTCACGTTCCGCATTTGGGATGTCGCCCTTTTCTTTCAAGATGTAGTTTGTGCCATCACTGGCCGTGAACAGCCTGGTTTTCCCCCAATAGGACGCTATCGGCTCGACTTTTTCAACGGTGCCAATCTCCCAGTTATTTAGTAATATATCCATCGGATCAGGAATTTGTGTGCGTCTTGATGGGTTCATTTGAGGTGTTAATCAATAGAAGTCGTCATTTTGGTTTCAATTCTTGCATGTCATGGTGGCAAACATAATGGAAACAGCGTTCTCAGGTTGCGTTGACAAACCAACCGGGTCAGTTCATCCACATCATCAGGTCATTGATGCGAATCAATCTTTTCCCGCATAATTACGTCATAATGTTAACAGCATTTCCAATGTTTTATCGAGCGTGGCAGCGAAATTATTGGTCATATCAATAAAATAGAAGCCGTATCGCAAGCATTCCACCTGGATCTGCTTGCTTTCCTCAATATACCGCCTCACCAAGGCGGACAGCGCCGCCTCATCCAGGGTTTCGGTCCAATCACCTTTGCGGGCATGCTGTCGGATTTCGGCTGCTTTTTGTGCGGGTTGGGCATGGGGGTAGCCCAGGAAAAGGACGTTGAATGCCTGTGGGTTGAGATCGTTGACTATGTTTTCAGGCTGAAGATGGTAACCATCAATAAGAAATGACAAATCTTCGTAAACGAGGTGCGTGATCCATTCGGAAACAAACGGCCACAGGCGGTTGCAGACCGCAAAATGATCGCTGGCACTGGTGTGTGCAATCCCTAATTGCGGGAACACCCGATCAAAGGTTGAGACCAGGCTGTCCAGGGGGAAATAGGCCATGTTCAGTTGTGAACACAGCTGCTTGGAGAGGATTGATTTTCCTGAGCGCGGCACCCCGCCGATGATGATGTTTTTCATGACATTTTTATACCTGGAGAATTGTGAATTGTGAATGGTGAATTGTGAATTGTGAATGGTGAATTGTGAATGGTGAATGGTGAATTGTGAATGGTGAATGGTGAATGGTGAATGGTGAGTAGTCCCACTCCGCTGCGCTTTCGGGGTTCCGCTCTGCTTCAGGGACTTCGTTCGCAGGGGCGGGTTGCCAGGCATCTCTTGATGTCCGGATGCGATTGAGGTGCCATGACAGCATTTCAACCTAATCCATGCCCAACTTGTCGTTGATCGTTGGA
>Ga0114946_10002129_pt1 | contig 13573 bp, 7 predicted proteins | sample WalLakDeSediment_FD_88676 | JGI IMG/M metagenome (GOLD analysis project Ga0114946, IMG submission 88676) | Lake sediment microbial communities from Walker lake, Nevada to study Microbial Dark Matter (Phase II) - Walker Lake 11/02/13 Deep Sediment | ecosystem: Environmental > Aquatic > Freshwater...
CCCCATCCTCACGCACCAAAATATTGCCCGGCGTCACGTCACGGTGCACCAGGTCGCGGCTATGGGCATAGTCCAATGCCTCGGCTACCTGCCTGATTATGGCAACCACCTGCTCCAAAGGCAGAAGTTGACCCTTGATCATCTGGCGTAAATCACGCCCTTGAACATACTCCATGGCAATGAAGACCTGGCCCTGATCCTCATCCAGATCCAGAACCCGCACGATGTTGGGGTGGTCCAGCCGGGCCGTTTGGCGCGCCTCAAGCTGGAAACGCTGCACAAAGCTTTCCTCTTCCGATAGGACCCGCAGCATCACCTTGAGCGCAACTTCACTCCCCAGGCTAATATGGCGCGCCTTATAGACCGTAGCAAAGCCTCCACGCCCAATCGATTCAAGTATGCGGTACTTACCGAGAGTTGGCTCCCTATCCGGCAGAGTATCGTTCACAGATTTTCTCCCTTGAGTGTTGCGTATAGGGCCTAAATTTGCAGACCCGCTTACATAAATGCATTGTGCACGAACTGAATCAGGATTGTCAATAGGTAACTGTAACCATGAAGGAGTACTCGGTTAAAAGGGCAATATTTGCTATACTTGGCGCATGGTTTTGAAGAACAAGCCCAGCCAACGCCTGGCCTTCCTGCCCGACGCCGACGCCGAAGCGTTGGCGGCCTGCCTGGTTGCGCTGGCCAACGGCGACGGCGGCTTGATCGTGCTGGGGCTGGACGAAGACGGCCGTTTAACCACCCCCATCTGGGAAGAAGAAGCCGAATACGCGCTGCGCGAAGCCGCCGCTCTCTGCCGCCCGCCCATCCCCACCCAGTGGCAGCCGGTCGAAACGCGCGAGGGCATGCTAATCGGCATCAGCGTGCCGCGCAGCCTGGCGCTGCACAGCCTGTATGACGGCCGTGTCCTGGTGCGCAGCGGCGCCGCCAACCGCCCCCTGGCCGGCGACGAAATCAGCGACCTGGCCGGCAGCAAGCAAACGGCCGAATTCGAAACCGAACCCGTCCCCGGCGCCCGCCCCGACGACCTCGACGCCGACATCGTGCGCGAATACCTGGAGCGGCGCGCGGCGCGCGGCGCAGCCAGGGTGACCTCAACGGCCGAACTGCTCTTTGAAATCGGCGCCACTGACCGCAGCGGCAACCCCACCCTGGTCGGCATTCTGCTCTTCGGCAAAAATCCGCAGATGTTCTTCCCGCAGAGCGGTGTGGTGTTCGTCAAATTTCCCGGCGTCGAGCCGCGCGGCGAAGACGGCGGCATCGGCTACGGGCGGCGCGATGAGCTGCGCGGCCCGGTGGCGCGTCTGGTCGAGCGCGCCTGGAATATCGTCTTTGAAGAGATGCGCGTGGGCGCCACCGTCAACGGCCTGGCGCGCGAAGAGGTCACCGAATATCCGCGCTACGCCGTGCGCGAAGCGCTCGTCAACGCCGTGGCCCATCGCGACTACCGCATCAAGGGACGCCGCATCGAAATCCGCATGTACGCCGACCGCCTGGAAATCATCAGTCCCGGCGGGCTGCCCGGCTACATGACCCTGGACAATCTGGTTGAAGATCATTTTTCGCGCAACCCGCGCCTGGTCAACGGCCTCTTCCAGTGGGGCTACATCGAAGAGCTGGGGTTGGGCATCGACCAGATGATCGAAGAGATGGTGCAGGCGGGGCACCCGCCGCCAGAGTTTCGCGCCAGCCATCACCTCTTCACCGTCGTGCTCAACAATAAGCGCGAGCGGCCGCCCGCGCCCAAGTGGACACGCAGCATGAACGAGCGCCAGGCGCGCGCGCTGACCTTCGTGCGCGAAAACGGCAGCATCACTAACCGCGATTATCGCCAGCTTTGCCCGGATGTAACGGCCGAAACGCTGCGCCTGGACCTGTCTGATCTGGTGGAAAAGGGGCTGCTGCTCAAAATCGGCTCTAAAAAAGGCACGCATTACATTTTGAAGTGATCCGCAACCCCGCTTTTTCCCAATTTATCCCAAAATATCCCAAATTTATCCCAAATTCAGATTTGGGATAAACTCACGCCAAGATGCTCACGCTTACTGCGCAGTTCCTGATTGTGGCCACGCTGCCGTTCAGCCTGCTAGCCATGCTGGTTGCCCTATGGCGCGCGCGGGAAAAACGGCCGCGGCTGCGTACCCCGTGGGCCATCACCCTGGCGGTCGCGGCCGTGTGGGCCGGCAGCGCGCTGCGCCCCTACAGCGGGGGGCTTTTCCCGGCTAACGTGATCGCAGGCTGGCTGCTCGTAGGCCGCTATGCATTCGGCCTGACGCTGCTGGGCGTGCTGCTGACCACCACGCGCCTGCTGGGCGCGCCGCGCTCCTATACGGCCGTGGCCGTGCTGCTCAGCCTGGTCGCCTGGTTCACGGCTATCAGCCTCGACCGCAACGTCTGGGGCTACGCGGAGCGCAGCTTCGCGCTGGCCGGCCACCCTTTCAGCCTGTTCGACCTGTGGGCGGCCGTCTGGGTAACGGCCTGGCTTATCCCCCTGGCCGCGGCGTGGATGCTCACGCGCCGCGTACGCGGCGCCCTGCCCCACTCGCTCTTCCGCACCCAGCTTGATTACTGGCAACTGGCGCTGGGTCTCTTTTTCGCCGGCGGCGCGCTGGCCTCCGTGCAGCAGCCGGGGCAGCCGGGCTGGCAGCAGTTCGGCATTCTCATCAGCATTTTGGCCGCGGGCGTCGCCACCGTCAGCCTGACGCACAGCCTGCTGCCCGATTTACGTTTCGCGCTGCGCCAGCTCTTGAGCCGCTTGCTGGGCATTGTGGTCGTAGGGCTGCTGACCTGGGCTGCGCTGCATTTCGCGCGCCAACTGCCCTGGAACGGCCTGACGAATCTGCTGCTGCCGCTGCTGGCGGGGCTGTTGGCCCTGGCATTTATAGCCATTTACCATCTCGCCAATCAGTTCGCGCGCCGCCCCGCCCTCGCCGCGCTCATCCAGGGCAACGCCCACGCGCAGCCCTTAACCGACACTAGCGGGCGCTTCCCGCAGCCAGAGGCGCTCGCCGGCCACTTGCTTGCGCTGCTGCAAACCAACCTTGATACCGACAATGCCTGGGTGCTGGCGGCCCAGAGGCTCAGCGACAGACGGCTGGCGCTGCGCCCGCTGGCGGCCGGCGCCGAGGGCGCAGCAGGGACCACGGCCGTTTTCGCCGCCGACAGCCCCTTCCTTGCCTACCTGCACAGCCGGCGCGCGCCCCTGCTGCAAGCCGAGATCACGGCGCACAGCCTGTTCCCAACGCTAGCGGCGGAGGAAAAGCAAATCCTCCACGCCTGGCAGCGCGTCCTTTACATGCCGGTGCACGCCGGCGACGCGCTGGTCGGGCTGCTGGCGCTGGGTCCCAAGCGCAGTGACGCCGCCTACGATCCGCAAGATTTCCTCCTGCTGCAAGCGCTGGCCGCGCAGTTCGGCCCGCTGTTGGCGCAGGCCCAGCGTCTCGAGGCCCTACAGCAGCTGTACGATCAGGTTTCCGGCCAGAACCAGGCGCTGCGGCGCGAAAATCAGCAGCTACGCGCGCTGGCCGATCTGCACGGGCAGTTTGCTCACCTGCTCTCGCCGGCGCTGCAGCGGCCGTTGGCCGGCCTTTACCGCGAAGTTGAGCAGCTTCAGTCCAGGAGCAGCGGCGTGCCCGCCGGCGAAACCGCCGCCCTGCAGCGCCAAATTGACCGCCTAAAAGCCACGCTGGAAACGCTCATCAACCTGGCCGCGCGCATTCAGAGCCAGAAACCGTTCACGCCGCGCCCCGTCCAGCTTGATGAAGTCGCGCGTGACGCCGTGCGCAACCTGACCCGGATGGCCGAAGCGCGCCGCGTGGAGGTGACCTGCACCTCATCCACTCCCCCGCCGCCCGTGTTGGGAGACGCCGCGCTGCTGCAAGAGGCTGTGCAGCGCCTGCTGCACAACGCCATCAAATTCAACAAAATTGGCGGATGGGTGAAGGTAGAAACGGCCGTGAGCGCTAACCAGGTCAGCCTGAGCGTAACGGACAGCGGCGTCGGCATCCCGTCGGAGCGGCTGGAGCGCATTTGGGCGGGCTTTGCCGGCCTGGAAGATCTCACGGATCAGCAGGGGCCGCGCCGCGCCGGTCTGGGGCTGGCCCTCACGCGCTTCATCGTCGCCGCCCACGGCGGGCAAGTCAGCGCCGAGAGCCATTACGGTGCAGGCAGCGTCTTCACCATGACGCTGCCCGGCATACTACTTGACTGACGAATTTAAGAATCTGCCACAAACAGAACATAAGAGCAATCAAAGCACGCACCTTTCACGCAAACCATTGTATAATCAAGATTATGATGATGGCAAACGTAAAAGTGGACGCAGAAATTAAAGTCTTGGGTTTTGAAATCTTAACCCGCCATTTAGGACTAGTGGAGGCAGAACGGTTTATAGCATTAATCCATCGTAGCGCCGCTTGAAACCGGGCGCCTGTGCAGCGCCTCACCCTCACCCCGTCTTCCCGTCATCCCTCTCTCCCGGCAGAAAGATGTCATTCACTTCACCCCTCGCGCTCCTGCTGCTGCTGGCCGTGCCCTACGTGCTCTGGCTCGGCTGGCCGCGCGCGGCGCGCCTGCGCGGGCAACGGCGCGACCGGCTGAGCCTGGGGCTGCGCCTGCTCATCCTGCTGCTGCTCGTCTTCAGCCTGGCGGGCGCGCAGCTCGTCCGCGCGGCCGATGATCTGGCGGTCGTCTTTTTGATTGACGCCTCCGACTCCATCAGCCCGGCCCAGGCGGAACAGGCCGAGCAGTTTGTGCGGCAGGCTATCGCGGCCATGGGGCCCAACGACCGGGCGGCTGTAGTGGTTTTTGGAGCTGACGCGCTGGTGGAACGGCCGTTCAGCCCCGCCCCCGAGCTAGCCCCGATCACCTCTGTTCCCCAGGCGCTGCACACCGACCTGGCGCGCGCCATGCGCCTGGGGCTGGCCCTCTTTCCCGCCGGCAGCGCGCGACGCCTGGTCATTTTGAGCGACGGCGCGGCGACGGTGGGCGATACGGCCGGCGCCGCCGAACTGGCCGCCGCCGGGGGCGTAAGCATCGATACTGTCTACCTGGCGCGCCCCGCGGTCGCGGTGGAAGCCGCGCTGCTGGATGTGCGCGCGCCGGCCCGCGTGAGCGTAGGCGAAATTTTCACCATTGAGATCAGCGCCTACAGCACGGCCGACATGGCCGCCGAGCTGCGCGTGCTGGCCGGCGGCGCCGTAGCGCACGCCGAAACGGTCCAACTGCGCCGCGGCGACAACAACTTTGCCGTGCGGCTGCGCGCCGCGCAGGAGGAGTTCGCGCGCTACCGCGTGCAGCTTACGCCGGAGCAAGACACCTTCTTCCAAAATAACGAGCTGGCGGCCTTCACCGAAATCGTGGGGGCGCCGCGCGTGCTGCTCGTGGCGGCTGACGGCAGCGTCAACGCCGAGGGCGCGCCGGAACCGGACCCCGCGCCGCAGCTGCACCTGGCGCTGCAGGCCACCGGGCTGCGCGTCGACCGCACGACGCCGGCCAATTTACCGGTCGACCTGGGCAGCCTGGCCAGCTACGCCAGCGTCGTCCTGGTAGACGTCAACGCCAAAACGCTCTCGCCGCGCAAGATGGAAACGCTGCAGAGCTTCGTGCGCGACCTGGGCGGCGGGCTGGTGGTGGTAGGCGGGCCGCAAAGCTACGGTATGGGCGGCTATTTCGGCACGCCCCTGGAGGCCACGCTGCCCGTCGAGATGCAGATCAAGGACCAGGAGCGCTTCCCGGCGGTGAGCATCGTGCTGGTGATCGACCGCTCCGGCAGCATGGGCCAGTCGGAGGGCGGCCTGACCAAAATCCAACTGGCCAACGAAGGCGCCGTGCGCGTCGTGCAGTTGCTCAACGACTTTGACGAAATCACGGTCATCCCGGTCGACACGCAGCCAAACCAGGTCATCGGGCCGCTGCCGGCGAGCGAGCGCGCGGCGGCCATTGAGCGCATCCGCCAGATTGGGGCCGGGGGCGGGGGCATTTACGTGCGCGCCGGGCTGGAAGCAGCGGCGGAAGTCCTGACCGCCAGCGCCAACCCGATCAAGCACGTCATTTTGCTGGCCGACGGCGCCGACGCGGAACAGAAAGAGGGCGTCCCGGCGCTGATCGAAGGGCTGCGGGCCGCGGGCGTAACCGTTTCAACGGTGAGCATTGGGCGCGGGCCGGATACGCTATGGCTGCAGCAGATGGCGGAGTTGGGCGCCGGCCGTTTTCACCTCACCGACCAGGCCGCCAATATCCCCCAGATTTTCACCCAGGAAACCACCGCCATCCAGCGCAGCTACCTGATCGAGGAGCGCTTCTTCCCCACGCAGACCGGCCCCAGCCCGATCCTGGCCGGCATCCGCGCCACGCCGCCGCTCTACGGCTACGTGGGAACGAGCCCCAAAGCGGCCGCGCAGCTGATTTTGACCACCCACCAGGGCGATCCGCTGCTGGCGGCGTGGCAGTATGGGCTGGGGCGCGCCGTGGCCTGGACTTCGGACGCCACCGGGCGCTGGGCGCTAGAGTGGGTGCGCTGGGATGGGTTCGCCCCCTTCTGGGCGCAGGCGGTGCGCTGGACCATGAGCGAAAACCGGGAAAGCCGGCTGGAAACGGCCGTGACCTACGCCGCCGCCCAGGCCCGCCTCACCGTGGACGCGCGCGACGCTGAGGGCGCCTTTCTGAACGATCTGGCGCTGGTCGCCAACGTCGTGGACCCCAGCGGGCAGGCTGCCGCCGTCTCTCTACAGCAGGTTGCGCCGGGACGCTACACGGCCGACTTTACGCCCGGCGCGGAAGGCGCCTACTTTATTCGCCTGGCCGGCGCCAACGGAACCACAGCGGACATTGGCCAGACGCTGGGCTGGGTGCTGGGCTACTCGCCTGAATACCGCAACCTGGACGCCAACCCCCAACTGCTGGCGTCGCTGGCCGCGCTGACGGGCGGGCGTGAGCTGGCGCCGGCGGAGGTGGACGGATCGGCGACGGCCGTGTTTGATCACAACCTGCCGGCGCAGCCCGCGGCGCGGCCCATCTGGCCCTGGCTGACGCTGCTGGCCGTCCTGCTGCTGCCGGTGGACGTGGGCGTGCGGCGGTTGGTGGTTAGCCGCGCCGACCTGGCGCGGGCCTGGGCGGCCACGTTCGGGCGCGTGCTGCCCCAGCCCACGCCCGTCCCGGCCCGCGCGGAGCGCGTCACCCGCCTGCTGGACGCCAAAGAACGCGCACAAACCCAGCGCACCGCCGTGACGCCCCCACCGCAGCCGGAAGGCTCCCCCCAAGAACCGCAGACCGCCGCCGAGAAACGGCCGTCTGCATCTCCCGCCGCCCCGCCTCCACCAGCGCCCGGTACCCTGGCCGCGCGCCTGCGGGAAAAGCGGCGTCAGGAATCTGACCGTTCGAAATCTTAAAAGTATTAAAAATTTGTAACTATTTTCACCTCTTTCGCGTTAGAATAACATAGTTAATAAATTATAGGGTTTGCCCAGCCTGTTGAGTCTGCCTACCTACCGGGCAATCCGGTTAGAGGTAGCGCGCAGCCGGCGGGTCTGTACCGTTACCAGGTAACCGTGCAAAATGTTGAAAAGGTCAGGCTAAACTTAGATCATGATGGACTTATTGCAAGACACAAAAATCCTGGTTGTAGATAACGACCCCGTGGATAGTCAACTCACCGAGTTGACTTTTCGCGATGCCGGCGCACTCATTTTCATGGCCAGCAATGGGCGCGAGGGCTTGCGGATATTTTACGAACACCGCCCAGACCTTGTCATTCTGGACGTCTTGCTGCCGGACATAGACGGCCTCGAAGCGTGCCAGCAGATACGTCTTATGACCAATACCCCCATTATCATCCTGACGACGCTGCACGATGACGATGATATTGTGCGCGCGCTAAACAGCGGCGCCGACGACTTTCTTAGCAAACCCTTTGTCCCCGACGTCTTACTGGCCCGCGCGCGCGCCGTCATGCGCCGCAGCAGTCAATCGTCGGACGCAGAACCCGATCGTCTGCATTACAAGGATGACTACTTATCCATTGAACCGGAGCACCGCAGCGTAAAAGTCAACGGGGTAATTGTACAACTCACTCCCATCGAGTTCCAGCTTCTGATTTACTTGCTAGAGCGCGCCAGCGGCGTCGCGACGTATCAGGAAATTTTAGAAAAGATTTGGGGAGAAGAGCACAAAGAGAACGTAGACTACGTCCACGTTTACATTTCCCACCTGCGCCGTAAAATCGAAAGAGAGCCGCGCTATCCGGAATATCTGCTTACCGAACACGGCGTGGGCTATCGCTTCCGAAGCCCAAAATAGGGGCAAGCAGGCCGCTCAGACGAACGGCCTGCGGTATTTGCCTAAAGCTGTAAAGATCGCGCAGCGGCCAAAGCAGCGGCGTGGGCCAGGAATCCGGTCACGGGCATGGCGCCGCGGTCCTCTTCGTCACGCGTGCGCACCGCCACCGCGCCCTCTTCCATCTCCCGGTCACCAATCACCAGCATGTAGGGAATCTTCTGCAACTGAGCGTTGCGAATCTTCTTGTTCATCCGGTCACTGCTGGCGTCCACCTGCACGCGCAACCCGGCCGCCTGCAGTTCGGCCGTAACCTGGCGCGCGTACGCCGTATGCCGGTCGGCAATCGGCACCATCATCACCTGCACCGGCGCCAGCCAGAGCGGGAAAGCGCCGTTGAAGTGCTCAATCAGAATGCCCACGAAGCGCTCCATGCTGCCAAAGGGCGCGCGATGGATCATCACCGGGAGGTGCTTCTGGCCATCTTCGCCCGTATACTCCAGATCAAAGCGCTGCGGCAGGTAGAAATCGACCTGCACTGTACCCAACTGCCATTCGCGCTTCAGCACATCGCGCACCATGAAGTCCAGCTTGGGCCCGTAGAACGCGCCCTCACCCTCCTCCACCGAATAGCGCAGGCCCAGCGTATCGGCCGCGTGGCGGATGGCCTTGATGCCCCTGGCCCACATCTCCGGCGTGCCGGCATATTTGTCCGCCTCCGGATCGTTCGTGCCCAGGCGCGCACGCACGTCGTCCATGCCCATCGTGCCGAAGACGTACTGGATCAGCTCAACGACGTGAATGAACTCATCCTCAAGCTGCTCCGGCGTCACAAAGAGGTGGGCGTCATCCTGCGTAAAGCCGCGCACGCGCGTCAGGCCGGTCAACTCACCGCTCTTTTCGTAGCGGTAGACCGTGCCGAACTCGGCGATGCGGTAGGGCAGGTCGCGGTAGCTGCGCGGTTCGCTCTTGTAAATTTCGATGTGGTGCGGGCAGTTCATCGGCTTGAGCAGGAAGGCCTCGTCATCCACCTCGATCGGCGCGTACTGGCTGTCCTTGTAGTAGGGATAGTGGCCGCTGGTGCGGTAGAGGTCCAGGTTGCCGATGTGGGGCGTAATGACCGGCTGGTACCCGCGCTCAAGCTGCGCCTGACGCATGAAGCGCTCCAGCGTGTCGCGCAGGATGGCGCCGTTGGGCAGCCAGAGCGGCAGTCCCGCCCCCACCAGGGGCGAGATGTGGAAGATGCCCAACTGCTTGCCCAGCCGGCGATGGTCGCGCTTTTTGGCTTCCTCCAGCAGCTTGAGGTGTTCCTCGAGCTCCAGGCGATTGCGCCAGGCCGTGCCATAAATGCGCTGGAGCTGTGGGTTCTTCTCGTCGCCGCGCCAGTAGGCGCCACTCGTGCGCAGCAGGGCCACGGCGTTGGCCTTGACCTGGCTGGTGAAACGCACGTGTGGCCCGCGGCAGAGGTCCACAAAGTCGCGCTGCCGGTAGAGGCCGACCTGGCTGACCGGTGCGCTGATGGGATTGCCCATTTCATCCACCTTGCCGGCCGCCAACTCGTCGATGAGTTCCAGCTTGTAGGGCTGATCGGCGAAGAAGGCGCGGGCCTCCGCAAGCGACATGCTGGACTGCTCAAAGGGGGCATTGTGCTTGAGCAGCTCTTTCATCGTCTGCTCAATGTGCGCCAGGTCCTCGGGCGAAAAGGCGATCGGCTTGCCGTTTGCATCTTTGCCCAGGTCAAAGTCGTAGTAAAAACCATCCTCGATAGGCGGGCCGATGGCGAGCCTGGCTTCCGGGAAATGCTTGAGGACGGCCTCGGCCATGACGTGCGCGGCCGAGTGGCGAATACGGTATAGTTCAGATTCTGCGTAGGGTATTTCGTTTTGTTCTGACATGGCGCCTCCAGAGCGATTGACGATTGACGATTTTCGATTGACGATTTTCGATTGACGATTGACGATTTTCGGTTGGGACAAAAGAAAAACGCCATGGCCCACATTGGGGCGATGGCGTTTGTAAGCGCATGATCGCGGTTCCACCCAACTTCAGCAAGCCGGCGCCCGGTTAAGCGCAAACCTGCCCTCATTGACGGCCGTTAACGAGGCCAACCGGGTCCGCTTAGTGGAGCGTATCGTTCAGCAGACCGCTCATGGGGGGTTTTGGCTACTGCGCCGGCGGTGACGGCTTACAGCCTACGGCCGTACACTCTCTTGCGCCTGACAATAGCTACTCGTCCCAATCATCACGTTTTTGTATTCAGATGACGCCGCCGGATCAACGGTGACGTATAAGCCATTATAAAAGAGCGTTCGAACTTGTCAAGCAATTCACAGGCGGCTAAGATAGAATAGTGTTCGTCGTATAGGGAAAAGTTAAGCATATGATACATCGACCACAAAAACGTCAGGCTCGCCCAGGCATTCGTCTGCCCTTATGGGCCCTGGCCACACTCGCGCTTGTTTTTGCAACGGCCGTGATCGCCAGCTCCGTCTGGTTATTTCGCACCGTGCGTGACATGGCCTCCACGGCCAGCTTTAGCGATCCCACCTTCACCATTCCCGCCGAAACCAGCCAGGGCGCGCCGCCCGTCAGCAGCAGCGGCAGCGATGCGCCTGCTCCGGCGGCGGACGAACCACTGGAAACCCTCGCGCCCGATGCCGTGCGCGTCTGGAGCGGTACCGAGCGGATCACCTTTCTCTTCCTCGGCGTCGACCAGCGCTGCAACGAGGAAGGGCCGACGCACACCGACAGCCTGATGCTTGCGACGCTGGACCCGGGGAGCCTGTCGCTCTCGATTCTGTCGCTGCCGCGCGACCTGTGGGTGGAAATTCCGGGCTTCGGCGTCGACCGCATCAACCATGCCCACTTCCTGGGCCAGGCGTATGAATATCCCGGCGGCGGCCAGGCGCTGGCGATGGAGACGATCCAGGCCCTGCTGGGCGTGCCGATTGATTATTACCTGACGGTCAATTTCGACGGCTTTGTAGAGGCGGTGGACCTGATTGGCGGAATCGTGATCGACGTGCCGGAAGCGATTGACGATCCGAATTATCCCGACAGCTGCTACGGCTATGAGCCTTTTTACATCCAGGCCGGCCAGCAGCGGCTGGACGGGGCGGCGGCTTTGAAATATGCGCGCACGCGGGCCACCTTTGGTGGGGACGTGGACCGCGCTAAACGGCAGCAGGCGGTCGTGCTGGCGGTGCGCAACCAGGTGACGCGCCTGAATATGCTGCCGCAGTTGATTGCGCGCGCGCCGCAGCTTTGGCGCACCTTCCAGGCTAACGTGCGCACCAACCTGGCGGTAGATGAGGCGATCCAACTGGCGCTGCTGGCGCAGGATATTCCGAGCGAAAACATCCGCACGGAAGTTTTGGATTTCAACTACGTCTATAACGAGACGACGCCGGACGGGCGCCAGGTGCTCGTGCCGGTGCGGGACGAGATTCGCAAGCTGCGCGACGAACTGTTTGCGCCCGCGGCGGCGCCCACGCCGACGTTTGAAGATTTACCGGCGCTGATGGAGGCGGAAGGGGCGCGCGTGGCGCTGTACAACGGCACGGCCGTTTTCGGGCTGGCGGGCGATACGCAGACCTACCTGCGCGCGCGCAACGTTACTGTCACCGAGGTGGGCAACGCTGATGCGGCCACGTACAAGACCTCCCAGATCATCGACTTCGGCGCGCATCCCAACACGGTGCTCTTCCTGGTGCAGACGCTGGGAGTACCGCCGGTTAACGTGAGCAGCGGCGGCCGCCCGGCGGGTGATTACGACGTGCTGGTCATCCTCGGCGACGACTGGCGCGTGCCGTAAGAAAGGCGCACAGAGCCCACAGAGGACGCAGAGTGAATAAGAGAAAACCTCTTGATCCCTCCGTGCGCTCTGTGGCTCTCCGGGCGCTCTGTGTTCCCCCTCCCCTAATAGTTCTGCACAAAGTCGAAGCGCACCAGGTTTTGGTTACAGCTTGCGCGCGTCTGCACGCTGTAGATTTGGGAAACGGCCGTGCCGTTTACCGTCTCTAGCTGCACGTTGTAATCCCGAATGACCGGCAAATTGAAGAGAAACTGCTCCCAGCCGGACGGGCTGTAATCCGGCGCGCTGCCGACCGCCACGCGCGCGTCGATGCCGCTGCCCCAAACGTGCACCTGGTAAAGGCCCGCCGCCACCGGATTACGGTTCAGGTCCAGCACCTCTCCGGCTATCCCCATCCATTCACAGCCTGCGTTGTTGGCAAAGTTTTGCAGGTAAAACGGGCTCGTGTCGGAGCGCGTGAAGGGGAAGGGAGCGCGCGTGGGGCGCGGCGTGGCCGTGGGGCCGCTGGGCGTGGTCGTCGGGGTGGCGGTGGGCGTGGCGGTGGGCGTATAGGTGGGCGTGCGCGAGGGCAGGATAGGCGTAGCGGAAGGGGCAACGGTGGGACCCATAGTGACGGCCAGCACGCCGGTCGGCGTCGGCTGGGCGGGGCGCGGGGTCCAGGTAGCGGCCAGCGGCGCCAGGGTAGCCGTTGGGGTGAGGGTGGGCACGGCCGCGACGGGCGCCTGGGTCGGCGCGGGGGCGGTGGGCACGGCGACGCGCAGCTCCAGGTTCAGCAGGGACGCCAGCGGCGTGCCGGCCAGCGCGTCCGGCGCCAGGAAGAGCAGCCCCAGCGTCAGCGCCAGAACCAGCGCCGCGCCGAAAACCAGCAGCGTGAGCAGGTTGAGCAGCGCCCCTCGACAACCGTGACCCGATCTGGAACGACGCATAGGCTTATTGGTCAACGTTGACAAAGCGCGTGATGGTCGCCTGGGACCACTGCGCAGCGAGCCAGCTTTCAAAGGCGGCTTGCAGCAGTTGGTAACGCAAATCGGCCGTCAGCGCGCGGTTGGGGTCGCGCTCGATAAGCTGCACCAGGTAGTAGGTGGTCTGGCCGGTGGCCGGATTGGCGGCGGCGATGACCTCGCTAACCTGGTCGGGCTGGAGGCTGAACGCGGCCGTTTCCACCTCCGGCACGAGCAGCGATCCGCGCGCAAAGAAGCCCAGATCGCCCCCGTATTGCGCCGTCACGCGGTCGAGCGAGTGCTGCCGCGCCAGGGCGGCGAAGTCGGCGCCGGCGCGAATTTGTTCCAGGAGCGACGCGGCCAGGGCCGGATCATCGACCTGGAGGTAGCGCGCGCGCGCCTGCTCGGCGTCATAGGACACGTCGGCCGTAATGGCCACCACCATCTGCTCGGTCAGCATCTCCACCGCCAGGGCCGCGCGAAATTCGGCCTCGGTCCACTGGTTGCGCGCCAGCCAGGCCGCAAAGTCGGCCTCTTCCCC
>Ga0114946_10002130_pt1 | contig 13572 bp, 10 predicted proteins | sample WalLakDeSediment_FD_88676 | JGI IMG/M metagenome (GOLD analysis project Ga0114946, IMG submission 88676) | Lake sediment microbial communities from Walker lake, Nevada to study Microbial Dark Matter (Phase II) - Walker Lake 11/02/13 Deep Sediment | ecosystem: Environmental > Aquatic >...
ACCTACAAATCCCAACGCCAACACCGACACCAACGGAGACGCCCACACCAACGGAGACACCAACGGAAACCCTTACGCCGACCCCTACACCGACAAATACACCCACGCCCACGCGGACATTAACACCAACGATAACGCCAACACCCACTGAACCACCAAATGAGACTGGTACTCCATCAATAATACCTATGACGCCATTAGTACCGACCGAGACGCCGAATGATACACCGACAGGTTCATCTGATGTGGGATGATTTGAATGAAAATTCACTACGCCAGGCACGAATGTGACTACTATGCATTTTTAGCGACAATCTTTGTTAATAAAACCGGGTTTCAGCTAATAATCCCTGGAAAATTTTAGTGGATAAAAACTAAAAAGGCTTCAATTATTAGATAAATTGAAGCCTTTTGTGATCTAAAAAAGTCGATAAAAGATTAAGGTTGGTTGTCGGGTTACAATAACCGCATTTGTGGAGCAGTCTCGGTGAGGGGGTCTAACTGCATCTGCTGATCCAGGTTCTGCCGGCTAAGGTTTGGCATGCTAACTAAACCCCGGAGATGGCGGAATTTCAGAAACTGCCATTTTCCCTCAATTATCGATCTTAAATAGGGATTGTGGTTAATTTTGTAAAGAGCCAGACCAGCGCGACCTCCTGGGATAACAATCCAGCGCCTTACTGTGAGTGGAAGAGAGCTTGTCTGAATTTCACCAAAACAAGCTGATACCAGAACAAAGAATGTGTATACATCGTCTCCCAGCTCATTTTTCCACACAAGAGGATGATCGCCACCTGGAATATAGCCCAGTTTCTCTCCTAATTTATATAGTAAAGTGCATACTTCTTGGACTTCTGCATTGCGGGATTCTCGGATCTCTTGTGGATGAAGCTGCCATGCTTCGCTGTTAACTGGATCCTGAACAGCATAGGATTCCAGACAGGCTCGGATGATTTCCCAATCAGGAGTGAGTAATCCTGGAAATTCTCTACAGATAAAATGGTCGAGGTCTGGTAATGTACATATTGGAACTGAATGAAGGTAATCGACGACTGCGTACTCGACCCTGTCAGCCAATGGTGGTTTTAGATTATCATTTGGTTGAACCCACCATTGGCCTACTTCCAGCGACTTACCCGTGCCTCCATAATGTAATAAACTTTTATTCAAGGTAAGGGCTCTTTCGAAAATTGTGTGTAGTTGAGTATAAACATCACCAGGGGATCTTTCCTCGATGTATGAAATCTTGTTCGCCATTGATAATGCTGACAAAGCGGCAGCATGTAAACGCACAAAGCTGGCTGGTTCTCCGCGTTGTCGGATAAGAGAATATGCGGCTTGAACGGATATCTCTTCTATTTGAGCATCCTGGTCGGTCAAAGTAGCAGGATCAGGTTCAGAACCAGACTGGATCTGTACCTGACGCTGCCAGTTTATTTGTGCCTGGGCGCTACCAGCGCGTAATGCCAATCCTTGAAAATTGAAGCCCGAAAACTGGGTTGCGATCATAGCTGCAGAGAGAAAACCAGATTCAACTTCACCAATTAATCCCAGAAAAGGAGTCTCTGTAGCTAACCAGGGAGTAAGATGGCTCAAAGCAACGGAAAGAGCGGTAGTATGCCACGACCAGTCATAACGACGGCGCCGTAATACACTCTTGAATGGAGCAACAGCCTCTCGACCCCACAACCAACCCGCCCACAATGCTGATAATGTCCAGTAAGCCTGGTTTGGTCTGGGGAAAGCTCCAATAACGGCACTAATTTGCAAATCAGAAAAACGCTCGATGCGAAGATTTCCTATTAAATCTTTTAAACGACCTTCATACAAAACCACACAACCATTTTCGGGAGGCTGTTCAGGCCAATAGACGAATGGGATAGGGTCAGCGTCTGAAGCCAGAGTTTTGACTGCCCGTTCCAGAGACGACCACAGATTGTTTTCGCGAAACTTGGTCGGAACAATAAGCTGGCGCGGGCGTGCTCGAGCAGTAGGATAATGCCAGAGGGTATTGGCATCATCACATACGTTTAAAAGCAGCATACTCAGCAAGCGATAACGAAGAAGCCCCTCTGGTGAGAAGGTGGGCAAACTCTCTAGTTTGTTAATCAAGGTTATTAGGACATACAGTGCCCGGGGAAGATAAGCAGAGAGGGCTTCAGCTACATGGATACGATCAGGGTCTTTGTGAGAGACAACCCGCTCTAGAGCCATAGCACGGTGCATGCCAACGCTGGAAAATCGCGCAGCATTGTCCAGATCTTCTCTGGTAGCTGGTCGTTCACCAGCATCTCCACAGAGCTGACAGTCATAGATACGGCCATAAGGAGCGACAGCTTCACGTTCCCATAGGAAAGCTTCTGCCATGATGGTCCTCTCGCATTGTGCGCACCTGGTTTGATACAAACTGCGGAGGTGGGGCTCTAACCGTTCCTCACCTTTGCGGGTAGCTGATAGGTCTGCCAGGGTCGCACTTAGATCACTTTCAGGAGGAGGTTGGGCTGCTAGCTCAATCAGGAAGCGGTTAACTGGGTTGTTTGCGGCCACAAGTACCCGGTAGCCAGCCCGAGCAGCTTCAGTAACCAGATTAGGTGCCATCCCGAATGGATCAAGCACCCATGCGCCGGAAGGTATACGCTCCTGAAGCCAGGCAGTGACTACACCATCAGGGATAGGGGGCAAATACCGCGCCAGAGGACCGGGTTTTGCTGCTGACCTGCCTGGTATGAAGACCATTGAGGGGAAGAAATCCATAATTGCTGTTTATGAGAAAGTAGTAAGAGTACTGCGATCGACAAATATTCATCGGGCGAATTTCTAAAGCATTATCATAATAATATCATTGTTCGACACCTAATCTAAGAAATTTTGATGCTATGTTTGCAGGAGTATATGAGGTAATTTATTAAAAGTTCCTTATCAGCAAGTAAATCAGTGCAGAAAGGATAGCGCTAGCAGGTATAGTGAGCAACCAGGTAACCAGCATATGCTGAGCTACCTGCCAGCGCACCATGTTTATGCGTTCTGCTGCTCCTGCTCCCATAATTGCTCCACTTACCACCTGGGTGGTACTAACGGGTCCGCCGATTAGGGCTGCCCCAAGGACTACCCCGGTGGACGCAGCCTGTGAGGTTAAGGCATGAACAGGCCGGATTTTGTAAATGCGCCCACCCAGGGTACGAATCAAACGCCAACCTCCAGACACCGCTCCCAGAGCTATAGCTCCAGCGCTAATTGCTATCACCCATAAAGGTACATGAAATGTTTCCTGGAATCCGGATGCTACCAATCCCAAGGTAATGATACCCATGGTTTTCTGGGCATCATTTGTCCCGTGAGAAAGAGCCAAGGTGAGTGAGGTCAGAATCTGGATGCGCCGAAATATTGTATTGACTTTTGGTGTAGCTTTTTTTAGAACAAATCGAGTGATATTCATAAAAGCATAGCTTACCAACAATCCCAACGGGGGAGAAATGAGTAGAGCTGTTATGACCAATAATAAACCTTTAAATTGGATAACCTGTAACCCGCTGGACATTATGGCAGACCCCAAGAGACCGCCAACCAGTGCATGCGAGGACGAAGAGGGGATGCTTATCCACCAGGTGAGAAGATTCCATGTGATGGCAGCCAGGGTGCCAGCCATTACCACGTTTATACTAACTACATTTGGATCGATCAAGCCCTTGCCAATTGTTGTGGCTACCGCTACACCAAAGATGAATGGGGCTACAAATTCAGCTACAGCGGTCATATACAACGCTGCCCGAGGAGCAAGAGCGCGTGACGATATTGCTGTTGCTACTATATTGGATGCATCGTGAAAACCATTGGTGAAATCAAAAACCAGGGCAGCGGTGATGAGGTATATCAGCATATATATTCCCTATAAATAACTGATAGTAATACTCAGTCAAGATTTGAATTAGTCTCGGATCATCCCGTAAAACGCGTTCTAAGTCTCGCTCTTTTTTTTGAAGAGCTCAACTTTCTTCTGCGCTGGTCCAGGTCCTACTCAGGTCATGTTAGCGCGTACTTTACTCATTTATTTCCGAGAGATCAGGATGCAGAATTATACAATAAGAATTTAATCCTTGGGCAACTTATTTGAAACCTGTTTGAAAATAAAGAAAGACCCGGGGTAGGAAATTGCTATTTTCATGACCGGGTCTTTTAAATGTCCAGCTTGATTGATGAAGTGGCGAGTGATTTGATAATTAAATGTAATTCAACTCACGCGCCTGAGAAGTTAATTCATCATGGAATTTTGGATGAGCGATCTTGATTAATGATAGAGCACGCTGGCGAATAGTCTTACCGTATAGGTCTGCCACACCGTATTCAGTAACTACATAGCGGATATGATTACGGGTTGTGACAACACCAGCTCCCTGTTTCAGCATTGGAACAATTCGACTGAATTGTTTGGCGGTACTGGGTAACGCTATGATTGGGACACCATCTTTTGAACGCGAAGCGCCGTAAACAAAATCCAATTGTCCACCGACACCGCTGTATAATTTAGGCCCGATACTGTCGGCACAAACCTGGCCAGTAAGGTCAATCTCTATGGCCGAATTAATGGCCACCTGGCGTTCATTTTGCGCGATAATATAAGGGTCGTTAACATACTCGGTTGGATGTAGCTCTATTAATGGGTTATCATCAACCCACTTATACAGTCGTTGGGTGCCAATGATAAAACCAGCGACAATCTTTCCAGGGTGGAGGGTTTTACGGGAGTTGGTCAAGACGCCAGCTTCAACAAGGTCAATCACACCATCTGAAAAAAGCTCTGTATGGATGCCAAGGTCTTTTTTCTCATATAAATAATTAAGGACTGCATCTGGAATGGCACCAATACCCATTTGCATGGTGGCGCCATCTGGAATTAATTCAGCAATATACTGGGCAATCTTCTCAGTAACCTCAGTTGAATCTTTACCACCCATGGACATCTCAGTTAGAGGGTAATCTACTGGAACAATGTAATCCAATTTACTCACATGGATAAACGAATCTCCCAAGGTACGCGGCATCTGCTGGTTTATTTCAGCGATGATGATCTTAGCCGATTCTGCAGGACTTTTAGTGAGACCCACTTCTACGCCAAAGCTACAAAAGCCGTAATTATCAGGTGTAGATAAGTGCACCAAGGCGACATCCAGAGGCAGGTAGCCCTTTTTAAATAACAATGTGAACTCTGATAACAGAACTGGGGTAAAATCGGCACGACCTTCCTGGACAGCTTTGCGTATGTTAGCACTGATAAACATCGAGTTGACCCGCAGGTGACCTTCCATTTCTGGGCTGACATAATCGGCAGGACCAATAGAAAGCGCTTGAGCAATCTCAACATCCTTTAGCTGTGGGGCATAGTCTACCAGGGCTGCTAACACGGTTTGAGGAACCGAACAGTTTCCAGTTAGGAACACACGATCACCGGATTTGATTTTGCGCGCCGCTTCATCTGCGCTAACAATACGTGATTTGTAAAGTGAATGCCAGTCCATGAGTTATTCTACCTGCTCTTGTGATGTAAACCGGGGAAGGTGGAGCACCTTTCCTTGATGGGTATTGACAGAAAATTCCAATGCTGGGTTTTCAGTAACGGCGGTTTCAATGCCTTTATTGGCGATTTGCTCGATATAGGGATAGGCTGCGTTGGCCAGTGCATGTGTTGCTGTACGGGCTACCACACCGGGCATATTGGGGACACAATAGTGAATCACCCCTTCTTCAATAAAGGTGGGTTTCTCGTGGGTTGTTGGTCTAGAAGTCTCCACACACCCACCCTGGTCAATACTGATATCCATGATAATTGCTCGTGGTTTCATGGTTTTAACCATATCTCGAGTGATTACGAGCGGTGCGCGCTCTCCTGGTACCATGACTGCGCCTACTAAAACATCAGCATAACTGCATGCTCGGTTCAGTGTATACGAATTCGATATGATAGTCGTTACAGTAGGATAATGCTCGTGCATTTTCTGCAGTGCATTTAAATCAGTATCGATCACGGTTACATGAGCACCCATTCCGAGGAACGATTCAGTAGTATATGTGCCCACTACTCCCGCCCCGATGACCACGACCTCTGCCTCAGGTACACCCGCGATGCCACCAAGCAAAATACCTTTACCGCCGGCATTATTCTGAAGTAGCAAAGCTGCTATCTGACCAGCCATCCGCCCACCAATCTGGCTCATTGGGCGCATAACGGGACGGGTACCATCAGGCAGTTGGATTTGTTCGTAGGCAACTGCAGTGATTTTTTTCTTGAGAAGAGTTTGAATTCTTTCCTCTCGACTGGATGCCATTGCAAGTAAACCCGCAAGAATAGTTTCCGGTCGCATCCATTCCAACTCTTCCTGTAGTGGTCTGGAAACTTTGAGCAGCAGATCTGCCCTACCAAAGACCTCGTGGGATGAATAAGCCAGTCGCCCTCCTGCATGCTCGTAATCCTGGTCGCTAAATCCAGCCCCGAGACCAGCATTGTGCTCAACATAGCAAGTGTGTCCAAGTTCAGTGAGTAGTTGAACGCAAGCTGGTGTCAGCCCCACTCGATACTCAAATGGTCGGCGTTCTTTTGGGATTCCTATGTTCATTCTTTTACCTCATCAGTTAAAATTCTTTCCATGGAGATTTGTTCCCTGCGGTCCATCTCAATTTAACCCGCTTTTAAGACTTTACGAATACGTGGAATAGCCCAGTCCAGGGTTGGAATGTCGATAATTAAGGGTGGAGCAAAACGAATTACATTCTCATGGGTTTCTTTTGCCAGGATCCCCTGTTCTTTCAGGGCTTCACAAAAACGCCTGGCACCACCAACATCCTCATTAAGCTCGATTCCAATAAGCAAACCCTTACCGCGTACTTCTTTGACAATGTGTTTTAGATCAGACGCAATCGCTTCCAAATGGCTTTTAAAATATTTGCCCATCTTTTCCGAGTTTTCGATTAAGTTTTCCGTTGACAGCACACGTAACGCAGCGCGGGCAACTGCTGAAGCGACTGGGTTACCTCCAAAGGTGGAGCCATGTTCGCCAGGCTGGAAAAGACCCATTATGGGTCTATCTGCCAGCACAGCCGATACAGGATAGAACCCTCCGGAAAGTGCTTTACCTAAGATCATCACATCAGGACGGACGCCTTCATGATCACATGCAAAAAGGCGACCGGTCCGACCTAGTCCTGTCTGGATTTCGTCGGCAATAAACAAGATTTCCTTTTGAGTACAGATCTTTCGTAAACCTTTTAGATATCCTCCAGGAGGGACAATTACACCAGCTTCACCCTGGATAGGTTCTACTAAGACTGCGGCTGTGTTGGAATTGATAGCGGCTTCCAAAGGTTGGATTTCACCATAAGGAACCATGGTGAAACCGGGAGTCAGTGGCCCAAAATCATCCTTGTAGAGTTTCTCGCTAGAAAAGGAAATGATCGTGACAGTGCGTCCATGGAAATTGCCATCAAAAACGATGATCTCGGCTGACTGGCGTGGAATGCCTTTAACATGCGTAGCCCATTTACGAGCCAGCTTGATGGCTGTCTCTACCGCTTCTGCGCCAGAATTCATTGGGAGTGACATCTCATAGCCGGTAAGTTCAGATAGCTCCTGGTAGAATAAAGCCAGCTGGTCGTTACGAAATGCGCGAGAAGTTAAAGTAAGCTTCTCGGCCTGGGTTTTTAATGCTTCCAGGATAGTGGGGTGAACGTGTCCCTGGTTGAGAGCAGAGTATGCGCTCAAACAATCCAGATAACGTTTCCCATCAACGTCATATACCCATACCCCCTCCCCGCGAACAAGGATGACATCAAGAGGATGGTAGTTTTGTGCACCAAAACAGTTCTCAAGGTCAATATATTTTTGAGCAGTAGATGATAGTGGCACTATTTCCCTCCTAATAAATAAGCAAGAATGGCTTTTTGGGCGTGAAGGCGATTATGAGCCTGAGGAAACAAAACTGAATGCGGTCCATCGGCTACCTCGTCGGTGATTTCCTGTCCGCGATGGGCAGGCAAGCAATGCATAACAATCACATGAGGGTTGGCCAGAGAAACCAGGTGTTTATTAACCTGGTAGGGAGGAAACAATTCTTCCCGGTGGAGAGCTTCTGCTTCCTGCCCCATGCTGGTCCAGGTATCGGTATAAATCACATCTGCATTCTGGACAGCTTCGAGTGGGTCGCGCAAAAGGTGGATCTGGCTGCCACTTTCGGTGGCAAATTTCCGAGCAATCTCAACAGCAGCCGATTCAACCTCATATCCTTCTGGACTGGCAGCAATGAAGTTTGCTCCTAACCTGGCGCATAAATGCATCAGAGAAACGGTGACATTATTTCCATCTCCCACATAGACCACATTGAGGCCTTTAATCTTGCCAAACTTTTCCATGATGGTCAGTACATCCGCCATTGCCTGACAAGGATGATTGTAATCGCTTAAACCGTTGATCACTGGCACATCAGACCATTTAGCTAGCTGCACAACGTGATCGTGGTCAAAAACGCGCGCCATGATTGCATCCACGTATCCAGACAGCACACGGGCAACATCGGGAATTGACTCGCGTTTTCCTGAACCATTTTCATTAGGAGATAGGTAGAGAGCGTCGCCACCGAGATGACGCATGGCCATGTCAAATGAAACCCGGGTACGAAGGCTGGGTTTTTGGAATACCATAGCCAGGACTTTATCTTTTAATAGAGGTTTATTCCCTCCTGATTTCCACTCTTTTTTAAGAGAAAGTGCCAGGTTTAATATTTCCTGTAATTCATGGCTGGAGAAATCCGCGATAGCAATAAAATCTTTCATACAACACAAACTCCCTGAGATATGATGAGTATTAAATACTTAAAAGCCAGAGTGGAGTATAACATAGGAGATTAGAAGGAGATAATGTTATTGAGCAGGAGAATAGGGCGATTAATGTCACAATTATTGAGTAAAAGTTAGAACCTATATTGAAAAATTGTAAACTATCAAAGCCAATGGTAATTCAAGGATGGGATAATTATGTAAAAATCTTGGCAAGGATGTTTCAAAGGAATCAAAAAAGATCATGTCAAAACACTCAAAAAGAATGGAACCATCTTTGATGGAACAATTTATTCAAGCAATTTAGTTGAGTGATTATTTTCGAGGGAAAAGTGGCTTTGGAATTTTATCTAAAAAAATTCCAGTTTATGATACCTTTGGTTGGATATCTGTTTTCTCAATCACTTGAGCGAATCCCCGCCAACGAGGTTGGTGACCGTTGGTCCCAGGTATCCTAAGCACATATAATTTTATGCGCCTGGATTGGCGATCAGGAGTTTGGTACTCAAGCTCAACCTGGAGTGGGAACCTTTTCGAGCTCAGGGCTTGTCTCAAGATCCTACCTGATGATTTATACAATCCAAATTCTGTAAGGGGTTGCCCAAGAAAATCATCTGGGTGAAAACCCAGGGCATCAATAACTTCAGGACTACAGAAACTAAAGTTTCCAGATGCATCACATTCCCAAACCCAACCGAAGACTTTTTTGGGGCGGGGTAAATATGAAACAGATGATCCGTCTCTTAGATAAGTAAAAAGCAGGTCAACCCGATTTTGAAGGCAGGGATGCAACATATGGTTTCTTCCTTGAAAACATCCAGTTTCCTGATAAAGCTGGATCTCGTATAGAATCATTGGTAAATTTGATGTGCTAATGACATTTTAGCAGAAAATATTAAATAAATTCTAAGAATTACATTGCATTTTGCTTAGGTGGAGTGTTTTATATGGTGTTTAAACTTTCAAATATGTTTGGCCAGTTGGATTGAACCTTGGGGGTATTGAAGAGTAATAAAAATCTATATTCTTAATTTCGAAAGGAAGGTATTAAGGGATACAGGTTATTAAAAAAGAAAAAGCCTCGCTTACAAATTAAGGAGGCTTGAATGATTGTGCTATTTTTTATGTAGAGAGCGGGCGATGGGACTCGAACCCACGACATTCAGCTTGGGAAGCTGACGTTCTACCACTGAACTACACCCGCGATGATATCAAGATTATAGCCACCATTTAAAGGTGTGTCAAGGCAACTTATTTGTTCGATGGTATTATGGTTGTTGAATAGCCAGAATGATATAATACAACCTCAAAGACTTGCCGGGTGGTTATCGACGAAGACTTAATCCAACCGGATCAGTTATGTTGAATATGCCTGATATAAACGCTCTAAGCGAACATGAAATTGAGATTTTACGCCTGGTGGCAGGTGGGGCAAGTAATAAACAAATCGCCCAAACACTTACTATCAGTACAAATACGGTTAAAGTCCATCTCCGTAATATCTTTACCAAGATTGAGGTTGCATCCAGAACTGAGGCAGCCATGTTTGCCGTACGTCAGGGATTGGTAGAACCAGGTGTAATATCAACCGAAATTGAGGTAACAAATCAGGGTGGGGAAACCAACTCGGATGGGGATTTAAGTAAAAAATTTTGGACTAAATTGGATGTTAGAAAATTGATCGTGATTGGGGCACCGGTGATGGTGCTATTAATTGTTTTTCTGGCATATATTAGTGGACAAGGTTCAACGCCTCCAGTGGTAACCCCAACGACCTCACCGGCTGTTACTTCGTTGTCTCGTTGGCAAGATATGGTATCGATTCCAACCGCTCGAAGCGGACTAGCAGTTGCTGTTTTTGAGGGTCAAATCTATGCAGTTGGTGGTGAAACAATAGATGGTGTAACTGGTGCCTTTGAAAAGTTTGACCCTATAATGAAAAATTGGGAATCTTTACCAGGGAAACCTAACCCGGTGGCAGATACGCACGCAGGAGTGATTGGCGGACGGATTTATATACCTGGAGGGCGTCAGAGTGATGGGAGGATGACAAACATTTTAGATATTTATGATCCCCGCCAGGATACCTGGGAGCAAGGATCTCCAATACCTGTTGCATTGAGTGCATATGCGCTGGCAACTTTTGAAGGTAGACTCTACGTGTTTGGTGGAATGACCGAAAGTGAATATCTGTCCACGGTTTTTATCTATGATCCAACCCGGGATGATTGGGAAGAAGCTGAGCCAATGCCCACAAAGCGTGCTTATGCAGGAGCGGCTGTGGCTGGAGGAAAGATCTACGTGATTGGAGGGCATGATGGTCAGGCGGCTTTATCAGTAAACGAGATTTTTCAACCAGGGCTGATGAATACGGAAGAAAATCCTTGGAGCGATGGCGAGCCACTACCGGAGGGCAGATATAAATTAGGCGTAACCAGTGTAGCCGATATAATCTATGTCTACGGTGGGTTAGGGACAAGTTCCACACCAGATAATATCTTTAAATCTCTATCTCAGAATAATAATTGGACAGCAATAGAGATTCTTGAGAAAGACCCATGGTCGTCCATGGGTCTGGTGCCGTTAGAGACAAAACTTTATATTATTGGGGGAGAGATAAATGATGAGCCTACTGCGTCAATGCTTGAATACCAGGCAATTTATACAATATTAATACCTATGGTCCCTTAAGCAATTATTTCATGGGAGTGGAAGATCATCGTAATCCAGTTCACCGATATCTTCTAATTCATCAGCATTAATGGTAAATAGCAAAGGGATGTCTTCATTAGGTTGGTGAAGCAGATAGGCACTGACAACCGTATCCAGGATTAAACCGTACCTTCCAGGGGGTACGTTCGAGAAAACAAATCTTCCCAGACTATCTGTATCAAAGCGCGGCGAACTTGAGCGGTCATAAGATGCAACCATTTCTCTTCCTTGTTCATCGGTAACAACATTGGCAAGATAAATAATTGCATCAGGTCGCGGACGATTATTATCCAAGAGAATTCCTGTAACTGCACCTAGCCCAGGGTTCAGGCCTTCCAGGATAGCGTCTAAATCAACAATATCATCAGGTGCTTCAGGAGATGAATCGGCGGGTGGGTATGGAGGTTGGGTGGTGGGAATAACCGGAGCAGGGTAAGCAGGGTCGACTGTTTCTGTTTCACCCACTTTTGGCTCTTCGGTTATTTCCTGTTTTTCAGTGGGTGTCGCTGTGATTTCTTCTTTGGAGCGAGAGCATCCACTCGATAGCACAAGTACCATTATCACAAAAACGAGTAATCCAATTCTCATATTATGAGTCTCCTGAGTTATTATTATAAATAGACCTTTAGGGGCGACTTGTGTCGCCCCTAAAGGTTAATTTTACCAAAGTTTCTAGCTTTTCAATAAGTTGATTTACGGGCCAGGAACACCCTCATAGACGAGCAGTTGATCAGCTGTGGTGCTTGGGCCAAGTTCGTTTACAACTGCAACGATTTTTCCACCGGCGCCAGCTGTGCAAGTGGCTGAGCCAACGTAACCGGAAGCAATTTTACCGTTCTGGATGTCATTAAGAGCTTCACCGGGTTGTAATGTCGCACCAACTGTATAAGTTGTACCAGTGAAGGTGCAGCTAACTGTTGTGGCGGCATCACCCACGTTCATTACGTTGAAACCGGTAAACCAACCACTGTTGCGATCCATGATGAGGGGCATTACGACCTTGGAAGTCGCTTCAGCGGCGTTGAAGCCGTTGTAAGCTTCACCATTGACGCCAAGTTTAAGCTGGTTGACGATTGCGGTCAGTTCCTGACCAGCGGTGTTGCCAGTCACCTCTGCTGAACCCACAAAGGGGGCGCCGGCTACGCAGTTAGTGGTCATTCCTGGCAGAGGAGCGCCAGCAAACGCATACAGGCCAAAGGTTCGATCCTGACCAGCAGGGATGGTTTGGGTTTCGGTGCAGGCGGTACCAAAGATAGCCGGTGTGTAGCTGATGGTGACCTGAGTATCAACAGAGCCAGCATTCTGAACCTGGATACCGGTCTGATAACCAGCATTGTTCGCATTGATCAATGGTAATACTGGATTTACCGAGCTGCTGCCAAAACCACTGTAAGCGAACATGATCTGGCTGCTTTCTTCGATCACTGCAGCTGCAATCGGTTGGTCGCTGGTGACAATAGCTGAGAAGACTTTCTGAGTGTGAGGTTCTAATTTCTGGTCGAAAGTATGTGCTGATCCTGCGGGGATGTTTGCAGTTTCTACCACGCCAGTGCTGTAATTAACTGTAACAGCTGCAGTGGTGGTGCCAGTATTCTGGACATTGAACCAGGTGCTGAAACCGCTATTCTCTTTCATCAGAAGGGGTATTAAAAGTGTGTCGTGCCCGGCGGATGCAGCAATATAGGAGGCTGCTGCAGCAAAGTTATTTCCAACAACGTTTGTGATGGCGGCCACTTGCGTGTTAGATGAAATAACGGCTGATCCGCTAAAACCTTCTCCTACCATAGGCAGTGGGAAGAATGTCTTCGAACCATTTGCAGGTATCGTTTCAGTAACAACAGCTTCCACGTCTCCATTTGGTTTATAGAAGGTAATGGCAATACTTGCCTCTGTACCTTCAAGGTTTTGCACCTGAATACCCGAAGTATAGGTGAAAGCTCCGGCAGAGGCTGGCGCAGGGTTGATGCCCAACGCGGCGATCATTATTGCGAGGATGAGTAAGAATTTTACAGATTTCATTTGTTTTCTCCTGTAGAGTAT
>Ga0114946_10002131_pt1 | contig 13571 bp, 12 predicted proteins | sample WalLakDeSediment_FD_88676 | JGI IMG/M metagenome (GOLD analysis project Ga0114946, IMG submission 88676) | Lake sediment microbial communities from Walker lake, Nevada to study Microbial Dark Matter (Phase II) - Walker Lake 11/02/13 Deep Sediment | ecosystem: Environmental > Aquatic >...
GTGACTGGGTGGCTTATGGGGTTAAGAGAGGTATGTGATGCTCAAACAGGCTATTCCCAAGTTCCCAACGGCCGACATCCAGCTTGCCCTGGTATTTTACGAGCAAAAATTGGGCTTTGTGCAGCTGTTTGATTATGGGGATTATGCGGCCGTCGAGCGGGACAATCTGGAAATCCATCTGTGGGCCTGCGACGATAAGCGCCTTGCTGAAAACACCGGCTGCCGCGTCGGCGTGACCGACATTGAAACGCTATACGCCGAATATCAACAGGCGGACGTGATTCATCCCAATGGCGCAATAGAGGAAAAGCCGTGGGGGATGAAGGAGTTTGTCGCCCTGGATATGGACGGCAACGCCCTTTTCTTTTTTGAAGAATCAGCGTAACTGCTAACCCGCGCGTAGGCTGAGCTTGCCGCAGCCGCCTCGCCTGCGACAGGCTCAGGCGGCGACCTTAGCAGCTGCGAATCAGCCGCGTGATCTGTGGACTGTTCAGGGGTCAAGGCGAAACTCGACAAAGGTTGTCTGGTTGGCGTAAACCCAAAACTGTTCCCGGTAAGTGTGGCTGCCCGCGTTCAGCGTCAGCTCATAATACCCGGCCACGACATCATCCAATGCAAAATTCTCTTGCCAATGGTCGTCGCCGTTAACCAGATCATCAGCGTAAGTGGTTGTGGCGGCGTAAGCGGAGGAGGCGTCCAGCCGGCGCAGGGTCAGGGGCGCCTCGTAGACCGGGCTGCCATCCGGCCAGGTGACGCGGCCAGCCACCACCCCGCGGCCGGTGAAGGGGTAGAGCCAGAGCAGCGGATTGCGGGTATGGCTGTAGCTGTTTTCCCCCACACGCACCTCAAAATGGAGATGGGGTCCATCGGCCACGCCGGTGGCGCCTGACCAGGCGATTTGCTCGCCCACGTTAACTCGTTGCCCTTCACTGACTAACAGCTGGGACAAATGGGCGTACAGGGTGAAAACGGCTTTGCCGTTGTGCTGGAAGTCGTGGCGAATGACAATTAAGCTGCCGTAAAAATTGGGATGTGGCCCGTAAACGGTAATGCTGTCATCGCCGGCGACCACGACCGTCCCGGCTGCGCTGGCGTAAATGGGGGTGTTGCTGGGCACGTAGAACTCGACGCCGTGATGGCTGCGCAGCGTGCCGCCGCGCGTACTGCCGTAAGGATAGACCTTGTCCGTCCAGACCACGCCGCCCTGCGGCACGGGCCGGCCGAGCCAGAAATGTTCGTGTGGTGAGGGCTGCCCCGGCGCGGGCGGGGTGAAGGTGGCTGCTGGCGTCGGTTCTTCGTCCGGTTCGAGTGTGGGGGGCGCGGCCGTTGCTTTGGCGGGCGAGTAGGTGGGTTCGATCGCGCTGATTTCTACCGCCGGCGCGGTGACGATGGCGGGCATGGCTAACTGGGGCACGGCCGTGACTGTCGGCGTGGCCACAAATAAAGCAGGCAGGCTGGTTGGCTCCGGTTCCGCGACGATTTCGCCGCTCCCGCAACCCGTCAACAAAACGACTCCCCCGATTAGTAAAAGCAGATATTGTCTCAAGGCAAAACCGGAATAGTAAACCGCAGTTTACGCAGATTGACGTAGATTTTGATTTTAATCTGCGAAAATCCGTGAAATCTGCGGATCAACATAAGAATTATGGACGGATTCTAACACGGATTAGGGGGATTTACGGATTTTTTAATCCGCAAACCTCACCAATCCGTGGCCTAAAAACCAGCCCGCTGCGCGGCCGTCTGGATGGTAGCGGCGGCGATCTGGTTCACGGCCGTCACCAACCCATCCACTTCGTTAGCCCAACGAACGGCCAGTTCCTTGTCCTGCAAATTGAGGCCGTTGATCCTGACATTCATCCCGGCAATCTGCACCGCCGCCTGGGCTAACACCGCCCCCGCAGCGGCGTCGGTAATGGCGTTGCTGTTGCCGTTGGCGGTCATGGCCTGGGCCAGCTGGGCCGCTTCCAGGCTGAGACGGGCCACCCGGAGGGGCAGTTCCCCGGCATGAGCCGTGGCTGCTTCGACGGCCGTCGCTTTCGCCGCTTCGTCCAGTTCTTTGTTGCGCCAGGCGGCCATCAGCTGGTCAAAGGCGGCGGCGTCAGCCATGACGCAGGCGGCTAGTTCCTGCCGTATTGCGGCGGCGCGGGCCAGAATGCGCTGCCCTTCCACCTCGAAGTCAGCGTACTTTTTACGACCGACGGTCAGATTGGCCACCATCTCTGTCAAAGCAGCGGCCAGCGCCCCGGCGGCCGCTGCCGATGAACCGCCGCCTGGAGTGGGGGTAGCCCCAGCCGTCGCCGCCAGCAGGTCGTAGGGAGTGAAATCGGGCTTCTCTTCCGGTTCGAGCAGCTTGATTTCCAACACCTGGCCGTCTTCCAAATCATCCAGCTGCAGATAGTATTTGGCCGCTTCCAGGAGCGCTTTTTGGGGCGTCAGGCCGACCAGTTCCGCTTTGGTCACGGTCAGGCCGTAGCGAGCGGCCTCCCGCGTGACCATTTCCTGCACGCGATGAATGGGCGTCTTCTCAAAGTCGGTCAGGTTCATGCTGACCTGGGCCTGCCCTTCAACCAGGAAACCCATAGCCTGCACAAAGCGGAGGCCGCCGCTGGTGAAGCGAACGGCCGCGGCAATCTTCTTGGCGACGTCCACATTGTCGCTGTTAAGGTAAAGGTTGTAGGCGATGAGGAATGGCCGCACGCCGATCACCGTTGCCCCCCAGCTCTTGGGTTCGGCCGGGCCGAAGTCGGGGTCGCGGTTGGGGTTTTGGCCAATTTCCTCGCGCCACTTTTCATATTGGCCTTTGCGGATGTCGGCTAATTTTTCCCGCTCCGGGCGGCTGGCGGCCGCGCCATAGAGATAGACGGTAACGCCTAATTCGTCGCCGACGCGCTGACCAACCCGTTGGGCCAGGGCCACGCAGTCGGCGCTGGTTGCCCCCTTGACGGGGATAAAGGGGACGACGTCGGTGGCGCCGATGCGGGGATGTTCCCCTTCGTGTTCGTCCAGGTTGATCAATTGGGCGGCCGTGGCTATCATCTTGACGGCCGCCTCTTCCACGGTCGCTATATCGCCCACAAAAGTAATGACCGTCCGGTTATGGTCAGGGTCGGCGCTGAGGTCCAGAATCCGCGTGCCGCGAACAGCGCGGATGCTGTCGGCAATGGCGTTGTAGACTTCGGGGCGACGGCCGTCGCTAAAATTAGGCACACATTCGATTATCTGTCGCATGGTTCACTCCTTATCTGACGAAGGACGAAGGACGAACCACCCACGTTCGTCATTGGTCCTTCGTCGTTGGTCAATCTCATGAAAGTTGTTGAGAAAGTTACCGCGTTTGTCACGCGAGAGACGGCTGGCGGCCGTCTACTGTTGGTTTTTCGCCACCCGCTGAACGGCATCCAGCTTCCGGCGGGGACGGTGGAGCTGGGCGAGTCGCCGGAAACGGCCGTGATGCGCGAGGCGCGGGAAGAGACGGGATTGGATGGGCTACGGTTGGTACGGCCGTTGGGCATGCTTGAGCGCCTCTTGCCTGAGGGCCATTTTCTGCTCCGCTACGCCTCCAAACTATTTGATGCTCCGGCACTTGACGCCTCAATAGCCAGTGAATTCGTCCTCAATCGGGGCAATTATGTTCACCTTCTGCAACAGCAAAACGGTTACGCCGAGGTATTGTTTGAAGACATTGACCATCACGCTGACCCACCACGCCCGTTTCGACCGCAGCAGGGTTGGGTGCGGCGCAGTTTACTTTCGCGCCATATCCACCGTTACCAGTACTGGCTGGCCTGCGATTTCGCTACACCGGAAAATTGGCCGGTAGCCGTTGACGGTCATATTTTCGACCTGTTTTGGACGCCGCTGCAACCCGCGCCCGATCTCGTCTGGCCGCAGGATGAGTGGTTGGCGGCGGTGGGCGAGCTGTTAGCCATGTGACTGTTGTAGGGGCTGGCCTTGTGCCTGCCCTGGGGCAACGACAGGGGCAACCACGAGGGTTGCCCCTACAAACAACAGCTAACGACTAATCGCTAACCGCTCTAAGCGGTCTACCAGGCCGGCGAGAACGGCGAAGGCGCTTTCTACCGGTTCGGGGGTGGTCATGTCCACCCCGGCCAATTTTAGCGCGTCCAGGGGGTAGATGGAGCCACCCGCCTGTAGGAACTTCAGATAATTCTCAGCCGCGCCCGGTTCGCCCGCCAGAATAGCCTCGGCCAGGGCATGGGCGGCGGAGATGCCGGTGGCGTATTGGTAGACGTAAAAGTTAGAGTAGAGATGGGTGTGGAACTGGGCCCAGGTGATGCCGGTGCGTTCATAGTCCATCTCCAACTCATCACCATATCCTTCAGCAAAGAGATCGGCCATCAGCTTGATCAGCGTATCGGCAGTAAGGGCTTGACCCTTTTCCACCCGTTCGTGAATTTCCAGCTCAAAGCGGGCCAGGGTGGGCATGATGAAGAAGTAGCGGTGGAAGTTGGACATCGCCTCTTCGATGAGGGCGATCTGGAAGTCGGAATCAGTCTCGGTGCGGAACAGGTAGTCGCGCACCAGGGCCTGGTTGAAGTTGGAAGCAACCTCGGCCACGAACAGGCTGTAGCGAGAATAAGCCATCAGCTTCTGCGTCTTGAAGGTGTAGTGGGAGTGCATGGAGTGACCCAGTTCGTGGGCCAGGGTGCTGAGGCTGTATAAATCATCGTTATAGCTCATCATGATGAAGGGGTGAGTGCCGGGGACGCCGGAGGAGAAGGCGCCCATTCGTTTGCCTTCGTTGGGATAAATGTCCACCCAGCGCTCGGCCGTCGCTCCTTTTTGCAGAATAGCGGCATATTCGTCACCCAACGGCCGCATCCCTTCGGTAATCCAGTTGACGGCCGTTTCATACTCAACTTTGGGCGGCGCGGCCACCAGCGGCGCTTTGATGTCGTACTCATGCAGCTTGTCGTAGCCCAATGCCTGCCGCCGCACACGCCAGTAGCGGTGCCAGGTGGGCAGATTGCGCCGGAAGGTTTCGATGAGGTTGTGGAAAATCTCCACGGGAATGAAGCTGGCGTTTAGAGAGGCTTCTAGCGATGATTTGTAGCCCCGCGCCCGCATCATGAAAACGTCCTGCTTGATCCCGGCGGCCAGCGCATTGGCCATGGTGTTTTTGAAAGCGAGATGGGCGTCAGCGTAGTTTTCCCAGGCGGAGCGGCGGATCTCACGGTCAACGTGGGAAATGAGAGCGCCAATGGTGCCCTGGGTAATGTCGTAGCTTTCGCCTTCCTGGTCGAGGGCGTCGGGGAAGTCGAGATCGGTGTTAGCCAGGATGCCGTGGGTGGCGGCGGCCGTGCCGAAGGCATCTCGCACCATGCCCAGAATTTGTTCCACTTCGGCCGAGCGGACGTGGGCCTGCTGCTTTTCGAGCTGATCGAAGTAATGGGTGTACTCAGCCAGTAGTTCATGTTCACCCTGCCATTGGCGCAGGGTCTCCAAGCCGATGGCCAACATTTCCGGCTGGGCGAAGGCGAGGGCGGCCATGACCATGCCGAACATGCCGCGCCCCCGGTCATTGCGGGCGGCGGCGGCCTGGTCGTTGGTGTCTACGCTGTAGGTCAGGCTGGCGTAGACGAAAATGCGGGCCATTTGCCGGTAAACGGTTTCGGCCTGGGCTAAGTAGTCGGCTAAAACGTCCGAGCCTTCAGCCAGACGGCCCTTGAACTGGGCGGCTTTAGCGACTTCGGCTTGCAGCTGGGTAACGGCCGTTTCCCATTCCTCTGGGGCGGCAAAAATTGACGCGGTATCCCAGGTGTGCTCAACGGGAATTTCGGCTCTAGTGGGGGTCTTGTGGGACATAGATTTCTCCTGTGGGAATGACGAATGGCGAACGACGAACGATGAGCGACGACCGACCAAACGACCAAACGACTAAGCGACTAGCGACTAAACGACTAACGCCGTTGTTATAGCCTACTTCTGGGGTAAAATCCAGTATGGACAGGGTACCCCGAAAGCCGGTTGAGCACCAGCAGGTCTATCAGGATCATGCCGCAGCGTATGATCGGCTGGTGCAGCGCGAAGATTACCGGGGCAACATCCCGCGCATTCTGCAGGAGGTGGTCGATTGGCACGGCCGTACTGTCCTGGAATTAGGCGCGGGTACGGGCCGCTTGACGCGAATGGTCGCCCCCTGGGTCGACGCCGTTTATGCCTTTGATCTCTCCCCGGCGATGCTGCGGCTGGCAGCCGCAGCGTTACAGGGGCAAATGGGCTGGTTGACGGCCGCTGCCGACCACCGCGCTCTTCCCTTGCCAGATAAATCGGTGGATATTGTCCTGGCAGGCTGGACCATCTGTTACATGGTCACCTGGTATCCCAACCGCTGGCAGCCGGAATTGGCGCCGGCGCTGGCCGAAATGGAGCGGGTTTTGCGCCCTGGCGGCCAGATCATTCTCCTGGAAACCATGGGGACAGGTTACGAGACGCCCCAGCCCCCCGACAAACTGCGCCCCTACTACGACTACCTGCAAACGGCCGGATTCCACTCCCAATGGTTCCGCACCGACTACCAGTTTGCCTCACCAGAGGAGGCGCGGCAGCTGACGACCTTTTTCTTTGGTCCCGAACTGGCGGAACAGTTTGAGGGCCAGACCTGTCTCCCGGAATGTACGGGGGTATTTAGTCGAGTAGTCAAATAGTCTTTAGTCGTTAGTCGTTGACTATTTGACTACTCGACTACCGACTACTCGACTACCGACTACTCGACTACCGACTACTCGACTACTCGACTAAGATGCGGATTGGCCCAGTAGAAGGCTGACGGCCGTTCCTGAGCATAGGCGATTCCCAGGCTAATGGTCATTTCGCCGGGCGGGTAGGCGTCCAGGGGGAAGGTGTGGCTGTGCCATTGGTTGGGGAGCGCCAGCGCTTCGTGCAGGATGTGGATTTCACCATTGGCAGTGAGACGAATGCGGTACCAGGTGGGCACGGCCGTTTCACCGGCAAAGCCATGCCCGGCGGCAACGTGCAAGAGGGTGTCACGGCCGTCCAGCGATAGGCGGTAGGTGAGGGGCTGCCACTGCTGGCTTTCGTCTGGCAGGCGGGGAATGACCGCCAGGCGCTGGTCGTCTGCTGGCCCGGTGACCGTCAGAGACTGCGGCCCACCTGCCCACAGTAACAGGTAACGGCCGTCTCCCTGCAGCTCTGGCATCAAATTGACGACTTCTCCATTCGCATAGTCAAGCAGGTAGATGCTGTCCGGCAGCCAACCCCATTGTGGCAGGTCACGCAGTTGGCCGCTAAAGCCGCGTAAATCGGGCCGGTCGTACCAGGCCTTGATAATGCCTTCGAGGTAGCTGCTGTCCAGCACAAAGCGGTGGACAAAGATGCGGGTGCGGCTGGTAAGCTCGGGTACAATCGCCTTTAGCGCAGCCTCGGCCTGCCGGTCCGTTTCGACCAGGGTCAGCCAGCTAGTCTGACGCTGTTTTAAGGTGACGGCGTGGAACAGGAGTATGCCCGCCAGTAGGAGTGGGGGACCATACCGGTACAGATCCGGCCAGCGTTGCTGCCAACCTTGCGCGCGCTTACCGGCCAGCAGTTGGCTGGCCGTCGCCCCCAGGGCCAGCACCAGGCCGATATGGCCGTTGTACAGATGACGGCCGCCAAAGAATTCCGGTCGTTGAACCCAGAGGGCGGCATAGATGAAGGCGATGTGCAGCCCCCACCAGAGCAAGCCAAAGCGGCCCAGCCAGTTGGCGCGCCAAAACCAAAGGCCGATTATCAGCAGCAATATCCCGGCCGTGAGAAAGCTGTTGGCGGTCATGAGGCTGTGAAAGAAGGCCGTTGTTCTGACCGCTACCTGGGTTAGATAGAGGCTGATTACCGTTGGATCCAGCCACTGGCCGGCGCTTAGCGCTGCCCCTTCCCGTAAACTAATATTCAGATTAGGACGTGTCCACTGGATGTAGAGATAGCCGGCCATTAGCAGGCCCATGAACCCCCACATGGCCCCGAACCAGGGCTGCGCTTTGAACTCTTGCCCGCGATCGGCCGACCACGCGTGCCAGCTAGCCGCTCCTTTATCTGATCTAGGGTAGAGCAGCCAGAGACAGAACAGTTTGGGCGGCAGCAGAAATGCTTCTTCATGGGTTAGCAGACCGGCGACAAAGGTGATAAACGTTGCTGCCAACAGCCATCTCTTGTCGGGTTGGGCCAGATAACGGGCAAACAAAACGAGGCCGGCGGCGCTAATGGCTGCCGCAGCGACGATGGCTACGGCGCTCAACCAGGTCACAACATCATGATGATGGCCGTGAAAACCGAAGAGGAGGGCCACGGCCGCGGCGAAGGGGCGCTCCAGTTTTAGCTGCCGGCTGAGCCGGTAAACGAGGGCCATAGAGAACAGGTGCCACAAGATCAAGCCTATGTAATGACCAAATGGATTGAGCCCATAAAGCAGCCTGTTGCCCCAAAAGACCAGATTCTGCAGCGGCCGATAATACCAGGTCTGCCAATCCGGCAGCACAACCTGCCAGGCTTCCAGCGGCCGGAAGAGGAAAGGGCTGATCCGGTTTAGCTGGACGTAATCATCGCCGATAAAGGCATCCCGATAGGGGGGAATGAACAGCCAGAAGACGGCCAGCAGGGTCAGACTCGAGCCGGCGATTAACCAGCTCCGGTTGATAGTTGGCCACCGGCCAGGAAGTGGGCGTTTACTCATGTCCGAAAAGTTGCAGTTCACCGAACCGGACAACCCCATCCTGCCCGGCTTCAAAATTGATACTATAGTAACCCACTTGCTGCGGCACGGCCGTTAGCGGCAGCCGGGCGTACAGCTCGCGGTTAAAGCGAATGGTCAATTCCCCATCTTGCACATCCAGCCACAGCTCATTGTCTACCGGCCGTATATGTGGCCAGGTCTGCCAGGGTTGGATTGCCTTTACCTCGTTATCGATGACTTGCCAGACGGCCGCATAACCCAATGGGGAAACGGCGATAATCAATGATTCCCTGTCGGTCTGCAAAATCAGGCCATAGCCCACGTCAAGCGCGCCATGAGCCAGGCTGGCGGTAAGACGGAGGGTGATTGGCGGCGCCGGCAATTCACCTTGCAGCCAGTTAATCTGCTCGGTCAAGGGGGGGCTGATTTGCTGCGCTGTCGGCCAGCTAGCCTGAAGGGGGCCCAGCGGGCGGGGATCAAAATGGCCACCGGCGATCAAGAAGATGAGGGCGGCCGTGGTGAAACCCAGCACGCCGGCGCCATACCAGAGAAAGTTAGTTGCCCTGCGCATGGTTCGCTAGTATATCACATCCGCCGTAGAACCGTTTGACCAGCAGCAATAGGCAGTGGCCTCTGTTCGTCCTTCGCCCGGCTTTCTGCTACACTTTCTACCCATGATGGAGATATGGCGATGACAGAGGCAGTTACATACGCCGAAGAGGGCAACCGGGCGATTATCTACATCCAGCGGCCGTCCGCCCGCAATGCCCTTAACTGGCAGGCACAGGAACAATTCGCTACGGCCGTGGCCCAGGCCGCCCAGTCAGCCCACATTCGCGTTGTGATTGTGACCGCCGACGGCCGGGATGCCTTTGCCGCCGGCGGTGATCTGAAGGAGCTGGTTAACCACCCGGAGCCCGAGGCCGGGGCGCGGCTGCAAGCAACCATGGGCCGCGCTTTGCGCCAGTTGACCTGTCTGCCCTTGCCAGTCATTGCTGCCGTGAATGGCAACGCCTTTGGCGGTGGCTGTGAGATTATGACCGCTTGTGATTTGCGGCTGGCGGTGCCTCAGGCTCAATTTGGTTTCATTCAGGTCAAGGTGGCCCTGACCACCGGTTGGGGCGGTACAGCCCGGCTGGTGCGGCTGCTAGGTCAGAGCCGGACGATGGAGCTCCTCCTGACCGGCCGTCTATTCGATGCCCAGGAAGCGCTGCAAATGGGCTTTCTGCACCGGCTGGCGCCGCCCGGACAGACTGCTTTGGACGCGGCGCACCAGTGGGCTGATGAACTGGTTCGTCTCCCCCGGCAGGCGCTGGCTGCGGCCAAGGCGCTGGTGCAGGCCGGTGACCGGTCGCTGGATGAACAGTACCAGTTGGAGCAACAGCTGTTTGTTGATTTGTGGCCCCAACCTGACCATATTGAAGCGATGGCTGCTTTTGTGGCCAAACGGCCGCCCCGCTTCGAACCCTGATCTCCCCATGAGCTACGCACAGTTAGCCCGCTACTATGATCTGGTCCATGCTGGTTTGACGGCTGATATTGGCTTCATTTTGACCCAGGCGGCGCGGACGCCGGGGCCGGTTCTAGAGCTGGGTTGTGGCAGCGGCCGTCTGCTCATTCCCCTGGCGCGAGCCGGCCATCAGCTGGTGGGCGTGGATAACGCTGAGGCCATGCTGGCCCGCGCCCGGCAGCGGTTAGCTGCGGAGCCGCCAGCCGTACGCGAGCGGGTCACTCTCGTCCACGGAGACATGCTTGACCTGGATTGGGCAGGCCAGTTCGGCTTCATTTTCGTGCCCTACAACACCCTGATGCATCTGGACAGTGACCAGAAGCGGACTCTGTTCCGGCAGGTGCGGTGCCATCTGAAGGCTGAGGGTCTGTTCCTGATCGATCTGGCCAATCCGCTAGCGGCCGCCCAGACCCCCGATGACCATTTCCTGACGCTGGAGCGCTGCTTTGTAGAGCCTGAATCGGGTCAACTGGTGGTGCAGCAGGCCAGCAGCTGGCCGGACCCAGATCGACAGATTTTGCACGTTATCTGGCTCTTTGACAGCTCGCCGCCGGAAGGGGGAGCGGTGCAGCGTGAGGTGGTGCAGATGGCTTATCATTACCTCTACCCACACGAATTACAGCTCATGCTGGAGGAAAGCGGACTGCAACTGCTGGCCCTGTATGGCGATTATCGGCAGGGCCCTTTCGAAGAAGAAAGTGAACGGTTGCTGCTCCTGGCCCGCCCGGCTTTAGCTGCCGAATAGCCCTTGTCCCAACTGGTACAGACCGAAGAGAAAGAGAGCCAGGGCGGAGAAGCCGTTGAGCCCTCGCGTGACCCGTGGCCCCAACTGGCGGGCAGTGGCAAAGAGCAGGATGAGACCGGCAAAGCCGCCGATTAAGGCAGTATAGAAACCGAGCATGAAGCTCAGACCGATGGCCGGAGCCGATTGCCAGCCCTGCAAAAAGATCGGCCCGGCCAGGACACCCCAGAAGATGTACGGTCCAGGGCTGAGCGTGTTTACCAGGGCTGCTTTGAGCAGGCTCTGCCGCTGTACGCTGGTCGCTTTCAGGGCAACGGCCGTACCCCGGCGGAAGGTGCGCCAGGCCCCCCATGCCAGATAGAGCAAGAAAAAACCACCGCCGATCCGGATAAACTGTAAGAAACCGGCCGGCAGTTGGGTTAACAGAAACAGCACCAGGATGATGATCGGCCCATCGCTCAACAAGGGAGCCAGAGCTGCCGGCAGGGTTCGTCGCCAGCCATTTTGCACTGCCTGGGACAGCAAATAGGCTTGAAACGGTCCTGGCGAAACGGCCGCCGATAGTCCCAGCGTCAGTCCGGGCAGCAAAAGAGCGGGCATCAAAAGCTGTTCTAGTCGGGTCGGTTTACCGTGGACTGATCAGGCCGGCAAGATTGCCTGGCCAACCTGTCCAGCCTGCGGCAATTACAGTTTCATCTCGATTGGGGGGGATGGCCGGGCATCGGCCAGACCGAGGCGGACGAACAACCAGGGGGCATAGTAGGCAGCCCACAGACCCAGGAGCAGGTAACGGACCATCCGCAGCGGCACGGCCAACCAGAGCGGGTCGCGTGGAAAGATCAGGCCCAGGCCGCGCCAGATAAGCAAGACGCCGAAGATGCCCACAACGTAGCGGGCCACACGTTTCCAGAGCGGCCCATCGGCCAGGAAGCGGACGCGGCTGCTCTCCAGGACAAAACCAATGCCTAAGCCGAGCAGCGTGGCTACGGCCGTGGCCACATTGTCAATACTGGCTCGCTCAGCGGTGCTGATCTCAGCCGCCCAGGCCACCTGGTCATCAGGCGCACCGGCAATAAGTATAGCTACCAGATAAAGCGCGCCGATGGCCAGGGGCAAAACGACAGCCGCCAGCAGCTTTTGGCCCATGATACGCTTCTTGAAGGATTCCGCCGCGTAATGATGCCAGAGGAAATAAGCAACCAGAATGAACACGCCCAGCAGAAAACCGGCGATGACATCATGGACAAAATGGACACCCAGGTAGACCCGGCTGAGAATCATGAAAAAGACCATCAAGACGGCTAGCAGCCAGATCCACCGCTGGCGCGCCCAGGCCGCCAGGTAGATATAGGCTACGGTGACTGTCTGGGCATGCCCACTGGGTAAGCCGTAGCTTTCCTCGCTGCTTAGACCAAGTGTTGGCTCTAACCAGTACGGCCGTGGCCCCCGCAGCGCATGTTTGAACGTCGCACTGGTCAAATCGGCGATGGCCAGCAGATAGGTCACTGTTAGTCCCAGCTGCTTGTTTATCGACCAATAGATAAACGGCAGCACGGCTAAGTAGAACTCAAACTGACCAATCTGGCTGAGGATGCGTAGAAATTGCTCCAGCTGAGGATAGTTGGCTTGTAGCCAGGCTGAGGCTTCCAACCCCATATCGAGTATTGCTTCCATTTCCCTTCCTCCTACAACGAACGAAACTACTGGGAAAATTGTAACCCGTTCACCCAATACGTCAACAACTTTGGCGTTAGCACCCACCCAGACTATAATAGACTATCACGAGTAGCTGTACAGGCATACACTCAGCGTTCGATTGAGCGGTCTACTCAGGCAAATTATTGCCGCCGGTAGAACTCAACTTCAGCATGCTCAGCCGTCGAGGGGACTGTATAGTTACTGTTACAATACTTTAAATCACCGGCAAAGACAGCATTCATGCCAGAAAATTTCATTTGTCTTTGCACCAGTTTGACGCCATCTTGAACCGGTTGGTGTCTGCTCAATATGGAGGCTATATGTCGGCACGTATTCTGGTAATTGAGGATGAAGAGCGCATTCGCTTGTTTTTACAGCGCGGCCTGACCTACGAGGGTTACCGGGTCGAGATTGCCGCCGAGGGACGGACGGGGCTGGATCTGGCCCGCGATAATCCACCAGACCTGGTACTGCTTGATATCATGCTCCCCGGTATGGATGGGCTTGAGGTTTGTCGTCGTCTTCGCGCCGCCGGCGATGTGCCCATCTTAATGCTGACGGCCAAGGAATCAATCGAAGATCGGGTGGCGGGATTAGATGCCGGAGCCGATGATTACCTGGTCAAGCCATTTGCCTTCGATGAGTTGCTGGCCCGGGTACGGGCACTGCTGCGCCGGGCGCAGCCGGCCCAGCCCCAGATCTATCGCTTTGGTGATTTGGAGCTGGATACGGGCACGCGGCAAGGACGGCGGGGGGGCCAAACGTTCGATCTGACGGCTAAAGAGTATGAATTACTGGAACTGTTCATGCGCAACCCGCGCCAGGTGTTGACGCGTGATGTTATCTTTGACCGGGTGTGGGGTTACGATTTTGGTGGGGAAAGTAACATCATTGAAGTTTATGTGCGTTATCTGCGCCAAAAGACGGAA
>Ga0114946_10002132_pt1 | contig 13570 bp, 10 predicted proteins | sample WalLakDeSediment_FD_88676 | JGI IMG/M metagenome (GOLD analysis project Ga0114946, IMG submission 88676) | Lake sediment microbial communities from Walker lake, Nevada to study Microbial Dark Matter (Phase II) - Walker Lake 11/02/13 Deep Sediment | ecosystem: Environmental > Aquatic >...
ACGGTGAGATTTGCATGACTCGATAGTTTTTAAATATAACTCTTTAAGATTAGTTGAGTCCATTTTTTATCTCCTACATATAACCAGCTGAAACTTAAACAATAACACACTTTTAACTTATCTGTTAGAATAATCGTAACACAGGAAATGTAGTTTAGACAAGCTATAGATAACCAGGATAGAACAGAATGACCACTATTTGCTTAATATATTTTTTTGAGGGATAAACGATCAAACGACTAACACTTAAACAGTCATAATTATTGCCCGGGGAATTCATCTGACAAAACATGGGCAGTAGTATCAGAAATAGCCATAAAAACCCGATCACAGTTGCCAGGTATATAACAAAAGCAGTAATTAAGATCATTTATGCTAATTAAGCCCAGCACTTCATTATATTTTCGACAGAAATATAGCATTGATTTTATCGGAAAGCTTATCTGATATTATGCAGCTAATACCACTATTTTCTCTTTGCTTAAAGGTATGTTTCCACCCTGTCTTTGCCCGCTTTTTTTGCCTTGTACATAGCATCATCTGCTCGTTTAAAAACATTTTCAATACTTTTATCTTCTGTGTTTACCAAAGTCAAACCAAAGCTGGCCGTTACACCAATATTGTTTTTCTCATTAACCACTATATTCAGCGTGCGTATCCCATCTCTTAATCGTTCGGCCAGCATAAGCCCTCCATCTAAATCAGTCGTAGGGAGAAGCACCAAAAACTCTTCGCCACCATAGCGGGCAAAGAGGTCTACTTCCCTGATCTTGGTATTGCAAAATTGTGTTACTTCTTTCAATACCGTATCCCCGGCATCGTGACCGTATTCATCATTTATGCTTTTAAAATTATCTAAATCAAACATGATCAGGCAAAATCCCTTATCATAGCGCTTATATTTCAGTATTTCCCTTTCGGCTAAAGTATTGAAATAAGCCCTGTTCATCAAACCGGTAAGGTAATCCCGGTTGGCCAATGATTGAACCTCTTCATAAAGCTGGCCATTTTCTACCGCTATAGAAATGTATGATCCCAAAGCCTTAATCATCTCGATTTGGTAGTCAGCATAAGCATTTTTATTATGGCTTTGCACAGATAAAATACCGATTTTCTTGTCACTGACGACCAGGGGGATGTAGATCAACGAATTGAACTTTTTTTCATCAGCTGGGTCAGTAGACGATATAGCTTTTATATAGCGTTTATACTCACTCTCAACATCGTTAATGAGCACTTCTTTTTCATTCTTTATGCACCAGGCTCCGAAACTATCGCTGCTGCCTATACTCACGGTGAAGGGTTCTACCCATTGTCCTTCTTCAATAAAAAACCGGTAAGAAATCTCCTGCTCTTCTTCATCATAGAATCCCAAACCAAAAACATGAACATCCAGTATTTCTTTAATCCGATCATACGTAATGCGAACTATCTTCTCCAGGTCCAATGAAGAAGCAATATCCCTGCCAATTTGACTGATGGTAGAAATTTGTTCGTACATTTTCTGGTAGTACTCAGCTTCATTTGTAGCCATACTCATCTTGATACTGTCAACCTGTTTGGTAGTTTCTTTACCAAAGAGCTCTTTGGACTTAACATGGTATTCATACTGGCAGGTGTAGGCTTCTTTCCATTGCTCCCTATCTTTATAAATTTGCGCGATTTGTTGCAAAGAATCAACTTCAACGGATGCTGAATTGATCGATTGGGCAATCTTCCTCGCTGTCTGGAAGTAAATAAGCGCTTCATCGTCACGGCTCTGCTCCAGGCTTATCGCACCTAAAATTAATGATGCTTTTGCTTCAATATGCGGTAGCTCTGCTGTGCGCGCTTTCTTTACCGCCAGTTGTAAAGACTCTTCCGCCCGGTTTGTATCACCCAGGCCGCGGTAAACAGAGCCAATGTTAAATAGAAACTCGGGAATCATAGTGGTAAGCATCTGTTCTTCGGCTACTGCCAGGGCTTCGGTGAGGTATTCTAAGCCGTTTTCATTGTCACCCAGTAGATGGTAGATATAGCCCACCCGGGCCAAGTTTACAGCCTTGTTGGCAGGATCACCACCAATATCAATAGCCTTTTTCGAATACTCAAGGGCATCTTCATACTGCTTTATCTCCAACAGGCTTTCACTGATAGTAGCCATGATGAGGGAAAGTAAATTCTGTTTGTTATTATCAGAAGCTATTTTCAAGGCTTCATTAAAGTTTTCAAATGCTCTGGTCAGGTTACCGATATAGGTGTAACACAGGCCAAAGGTATTAAGAGCACGGATCATACCTTCAATGTTATTGCTTTTCTGGCTGATAGCATAGCTTTTGGTTAACTCATTAATACCGGATAGATATTCTCCTTTATCAATATAGGTCCAGGCTTTAATGTATAAACATCTTCCCAGTGATGTAAGGTCGCCTTCTTTCTCCATTTTATCTTCGAGTTCACCAATGATCTCTCTTACTTCATCAGGAGCTACTCTTAAATTCTTATAGAGAAACTCCAGGGCATATTCAATCATCTCCCGGTAAGTTTTCAGGTTGGCCACTTCGTTGTGAAATTCTTCCATGACGCTCATTTTAGTCATTATAACATCCTTTCACTAATGAAAACCTTAACAAATGTGGACATACCAATAATTATGGATCATCTTTTAGAATTATCTTAACATACACAACATGTTTTGAGCAACTATGATGCAGGAATACATATCATTTGTAGCTAAATTAATTATACAATAAAACATTTCAGATAAAAACTACAATCTTTTATGAACCGGGAGGTGTAATTCCGATGGATAAAAATCTATTGCTTGGTGAAGCAAACTCATTCCTGACAGACTGGCACAGAGCAGCAGCTGAAGCTGATGCTGAAAAGTATTTTGGTTCCATGGACAACGACTTCGTATTCCTCGGCACTGATCTGCAGGAAAGATGGACTAAAGAAGAGTTTAAAGCCTGGGCCATGCCTTACTTCCGGGGCAATTCGGCCTGGTTTTACTCAGCCATTAAAAGAGATATTACGATCAGTGATAGTAACGTTTATGCCTGGTTTGACGAACTACTGGAATCAGAAAAGTACTGGACATGCAGGGGAACCGGTGTGATGTTTTACAGCGCCAATGGTTGGAAGCTAAAACATTACAGCTTATCATTTACCATTCCCAATGAAGTAGTCGCAGAGATAACACCAATAATAAAGTCAGCGTTATCTAACAAAGGTGAATAATTAAAGCAGACGATTATTTCATTCCTGAAGTAACCGTCTGCGATAAAAAGGCTTAATCAGCCTGATTTTTTATTAACCAGCTAGAAGTTTTATTCGTTCCCGGAATGCTCTGGTTCTGGTTCAACCGTTGCTTTTTCCTCTATTTTAAGTGTGCCAAAGCGACTGGACAGTGCCAGCCCGACTGACAAGATGAACAGGGCCAATCCGACAACCGCACCCAGGATGGGAATCATACAGAGCAAACCGAATAAAAGCACCCCTAAAGCCAGAGCAGCAAAAGGATTAACTTCCTTTACCGAAGCTGCCCGGGCGATTCTTTCACCGGCATAGCCGGCAATACAGGTATAACCAAATATAAACGCACCGGCATAGAGCAATACCTGGACTAATATAAGAGGAATACCGATAATGGTAATGGTTAGAACTATAGTAATCGGAACAGCCAGGATCAAAGCCAGTGCACCCCAACCGATAATTTGCCCGATATTCCCGGTTAAATTTGCCCGGCTCACCTTAATACGGGCCGGGAAAAGGGTATAAACGAGAGCAGTCAGGGCGAAAAGGATGAGCATATTTATCACACTTTGGGCGGCATTAACATAAAACAGCCCCAGGGGCATTAGGCGCCATGAATAGCGCCCAGGGATTAAATACCTTGGGAATATGTGGTCATCATCCAGCGCTTTATCCAGCCTGGTTATGAGACGATCGATGAAATTTTCTACGGTTTGCTCAACATATTCACTGTCGACCCAGTAGTAGTTATCCGGTCGGTAATCTTCTTTTGCATCACTGAAATCAAGCAGTTCCTTTACATTTATTGAACCACCAACAACAGACGTATCCGCCTTTATCACAACGCCCCGGCTTACTTCAATATTACCGGAAACAATTGCACCGGGCTTCAATTCTACCACTCCGGTTTCTACTACAACATCACCTTCAACTATGCCATTTATGACTACCTTCCCGCCCCGACTGTTGATATGACCGGATACAACGCCATTTACGGTTAACTCGCCCAGGCCAGAACCAATGTTACCACCTACTGTGCCGCTTACTTCTGTTGAGCCCAGATCAGCGCTAATATCGCCCCCCACTGAGCCGTTTACAATTAATTCGCCCATTCGGGTCTTGACATTTCCGCTAACATTTCCGCCTATTACTATCTGGCCCATATTTGTTTCGACATCACCATTAACGTCCCCGTTGATAGTAACCTGTCCCATATTGCTGCTGACATTACCATTTACTACTCCGTCAACAACAAGCTCCCCTAAATTTAAAGTAACATTTCCATTTACTATTTTATTTGCCGGAATATGAAGCTCTCCGGCTACCTTGCTGATATCCCCTTCTTCAACAATCTCGCTGCCGGCCAATACAGAACCGGAAAAGAGAAACAGTAAAAACACAACCACAGCCAGAGTAGCTGCTATGAAACCTTTTTGCTTACTTTTCATTATCTCAATCCCTCCATCACTCTCAACTTATTCAACAATAATACCTCAATCAAAACTACTACTGTCAGCACAACGATAATTAAACCGGTATCTAATACCTGGCTGAAGTAAAACAGGTCAAAATATAGATCCATAAAATAACTAACAGACCTGGTTACACCCACGGCCAACCATTCCTGAAAAATACCAGGGTTGGTAAAATAAGCCGATAAAACAGTAAGGATAAATAACGCCGCAGCAATATAAGATACCGGCGCGATTTTATCCGCAGGCTTATCCAACAGCAATTTAAAGAACTCTTCCGGTAACCGAGCTTCTGTTTTGAGCATGCCCGCCTGCGAAACAAGAACTTGCATATCAGCATAAATCACTTGGCAATGCTTACAGGTTTCGATATGTTTTATTGCATAGCCATCCTTCTCTTCTCCATCAATAACTGCCTGTATGGTTAACTTATCCGGACACATATTCATCGCTGCCAACCTCCTTCTGTAAAATCTCACTGAGCATTAATCTCCCACGGTATAAACGATTTTTTACCAGGCTCAGGTTAATATTAAGAGTTTTACTTATTTCGTCATAACTTAAGTCGCTAACGTGTTTCAGCAAGAGAACTTCCCGGTATATCAAAGGCATATCCACTAAAGCATCGTAAAGTTCTTTGCCTCTCTCTTTGATCAGGAAAACCTGCTCCGGACCAGGTTCAACTGTCTCCAAATAGTTTTCATCAATCTCTACCGGTATATCTTTCCGGTCGCGGATCCAATTCCGGCAAAGGTTGCAGGCAATTTTAAATAACCACGGCCCCGGTTCCTTGCTGCGATCAAAACGGCTGATATTTTTACAAGCACGCAGGAAAGTTTCCTGTGTTATATCCTGGGCATGATGGTGATCTGCAGTATATCGCAGTGCCAGCCTGTAGATTCGATCGCCGTATAATTCAACCATTTCTTTTACCAGTTCCTGCAATTTAGCACCACCATTTTAACTTTCCATATATAAATACACAAAAGTAGTAAAAAAGTCTGAAAAAAAACCGGTTACCTAAACCGGTTTTAAAAACATATATTACAGTTACAACTCAAAAAAGCTAATGCCTAACTTCGATTGCGTTTTCAAGGAGTGCAACTCACTCCCCAAGGTGAAAAAGGTTTCAGTAACATTTACCTTCTTTTCTTACCGCATTCATCCTGGTTTCAAGGCAGGGGCAGATATTTTCCGGGGTGTTTTCAAAGCGACATGGACAGTAAAAGTCACCAAAAAGCTTCTGTTTTTCTACCAAACCTTCCAGCACCAATTCCTTGTCCTCATTAAAAACATAACCCCGGAGTTCAGCAAAATTGTGCGCCCTCTTCGTGATCTCCTTCTCCGGATCCTGCGCATAGCGGGAAGCTATCAATGCAGGCTCGATTTCTTCTAATTTCAATTCGGCGCCGCAAACGGTACAGATGACAATCTGGCCTTCATGCAAAGAACCACGGAAAATAAAATAAACCTGACATACCGGGCAATAAATTTTACTACCCACCATTGAGGGCCTTCTTCATCTCATCTTCTTTAAAACCAGCAATCACAACTTCGTTAATTACTGTGACCGGAAAAGAGCTTTTACCAGTCAATTTTCTCACTTCATCTAAAGCTTGTTTCTGCTTCTCTCCCTCGGCCAAATCGACATCGATCGATTCATACTGAACATTCAGTTCATCTAAGAAACTTTTTACTTTCTTGCACCAGGGGCACGTACTCAAAGAATAGACCTTTACCATTGTATCTGCACCTCTTCCTATCTCTTAATTTGAAATATCCACAAAACAACGACCCAGCCTCACAGATAACACTTACATTACCTTGAGTTATTCATGCTTTTTATATATTATAGAATAAGTGTACAATAATAACAAACTACAAGGTGTGGATACTTAATGAGTTTTAACATACCCGGATTACTGGAAGGCACAGGAGTAGCGCTGTCAATATTCTTGATTATCTTCCTGATTCGCAAAGGCTGGAAAATGTATGCTGTTCTGGCACTGGCCTCTGTAGTCTTAGTTATTACCAATGGTAACAGCATTAACGATAATGTCAATATCCTCTATCATTCTCTAACCAGTTCTACTGCCTATTTCCTGGTAACTATGGTTATAACCATCACCTTGCTGGGAAATTTGCATCAAAAAGTAGGCGCTATGGAAAAACTGGTTTGCAACCTGCGCTTTATTATCCGTGATCCCCGCGCCCTGCTAATGGTCTTTCCGGCAGTTATTTCTCTCTTTTCCACAGTTCCCGGTGGGGCAATTATCTCAGCTCCGATGGTTGAAGAAACAGGGCGGGAGTTAAAAATGAGTAGAATAGAACTGGCGGTTTCAAACATGGTTTACCGCCACCTGGTAGTATTGATCACCCCTTTCAATTCAAGCCTTATCCTGATATCAGGCATTACCGGTATCAGTATCGCCAGCTACCTCGGCTTTACCATTCCGGTTATTGTCATGGTATTTCTCCTTGCAACCATCTGGATTTATTTTAAATATCCGAAAATAAAGAAAGCTGATGATGATAACCTAACCAGGGGAAAAAGAAAAGAAGCTTTTTTTGAGCTTCTAATCAATGCTTCCCCCTACATAGTTGCCATCAGCCTGGGTTTGATTTTCAACATCTATTTTCCTTTGGCCCTATGCTGCGGCATCGTAATTACTTTCTTCCTTAACTTACCCTCAGAGGGTATCGCCGCTGAATTAAAAAAACGATTGTTACTCTTCATCAAAGGCTTTAACTGGCCCATTGCCCTTTCTACCCTGAGCATAGTTATCTACAAAGATTACATGATTGAATCTGAATCGTTTTTTCAGGCGGTTAATAGCCTGGTTGAATTTGGATTTCCGGTCATGGCCTTGTTGATCGTGTTCCCATTTATTACTGGCTTTATCACCGGCAACAATACAGCATCTTTAGGTATTTGTCTGCCAGTGCTCATTCCGCTTCTTGGACCTGACATGCTTTCCGTCAAGTATTTTGGCCTGGTATATCTCAGTTCTTACGCGGGTTACCTCGGTTCGCCAATTCACCTTTGCACTTACCTGACCAACGAATATTTCCAAACACCGATGTATTCATTAATAAAAAACGTAAATGTTTATGGCGCTATTATGCTGCTTCTCGGTTTTACCCTGTCTTTGTTTTATTAAGGCATATTTTTATCGACATAAATTGTCAGCTTCCCTAATAAATTAACGTAACTACCGAGCTCATTATCATACCAGCCGAATATTTTAGCATGTGTTACCGGAATGCTGATATCGTCTGCTTTATCTATACCGTGATTTCTTAAAATATCGCTCTTCACATGGATAAAGCCTGTCCTGGTATGGGTTTCAACCCCTTCTATCACAATAGCAGCCTGGTAACCAACTATATCCGAGGAAACATTCTGTTTCTCACTGAATACGACCAGTTTCTTTTGTGCCCCTTCAGCTGCTTCCCGGTAGATATTATTGATCAGTTTCCGATTGACTATCGGCTCCCCACTTTCATTCAACTGTGTGTTAAAGGTCACATTAAGCATAATTAATGAAGCTGTACTGGTTGGCACGCGGACAGAATCAGCCATGAAACCGACATGCTGGATCTCGGGTATAATCTCTTCCAGGGCATGCGCCGCCCCGGTAGTTGTAATAATAATGTTATTGAAAACAGAACGGTTTTTCCTTAAATCTGATGTACCATCTTTAGGGACTGCATCAAGAATCTGCTGGCCGTTAGTTGCAGCGTGAACAGTTGACATGGATGCAGTAATAATCTCTGCTGTTTCCCTGGTTTCCAACAATGGTTTTACCATATGGGCCAGTCCGGTAGTCGTGCAGCTTGCCGCTGATATGATGTGATGAAGCGAAGGATCATATCTGTCATGGTTTATACCATAAACAAACATATTGCTATCTTCGGGCTTTTTCAGGGCATCGTCGTTGATTTTAAACGGAGCGCTGACTATAACCTTCTCCGCCCCCGACTCCAGGTGACCACGGACACTTCCCCGGGGATGATCAACCGCACGACTCGGATCAACAAACTGACCGGTACATTCCACAACAAGCTGAATCCCCTCCCGGGCCCAATTAATTTCCCGGGGATTGCGCGATTGAGAGATAATTTTGATCAGTACCCCATTGATTTCAAATATGCTAGTTGAGCGATCAATTATCTTTATCACACACTTTTTTCCGGAATAGCCATACAAAAATCGCTCCAGGGAGCCAAAAGTTGAATCATGTAAAAGATAGTCAATCATATCCTCTAATTTTTTTCCGACCAAGCGGCCTGTATTAAGCACAAAAGCATCAAAGTGACCAAATAAGAGATGGTTCCACAATGTCAATTTACCAATTCTACCGGCACCATTAATACCCAACTTTTTTTTATTTGATAAATAACTACACATCCTGCGTCCTCCTTAAAGCTATAGTACGATACACTTTCCTGCTATCACCTTAAACATAAATAATATCATAACTGCCGGTATAAATGTTACCGGTATTTCCGTCTATCGATAGCTCATCTCCTTTTTTAATCACAAACTCATTGATGCGACCCACTTTTTTAGCTTCGTCTACCACCAGCTCTTTGCAGTTTACAATACAGACTATACCCAACTTTTCAGCCGTCACCGCAGCATGAGAAGTGACTCCGCCCCGGCTTGTAACCAGGCCGTCGCACATAAATATCATTTGTATATCATCTGGAACCGTATCCGGCCTGATCAGAATATGATTTTGTCCCGGCATCTTTTTCTTATTTTCTAACAGGTCATCGAGATCAAAGCTGGCAATTCCACTAAGACATCCGCCCCCTATACCGATTCCCCGGCCTAGCATGCCTACCTGTTCCGGTAAAGATTTAAATACCGGAACCTTTTCCTTATGCACTATGTTCTGTTCTCTAATCTGCAGGAGATATAAATCATCAGGGTATTCGGACTCAAAAGTGAACTCTATCTCCTGGTTATGGAAACCGTATTTTTCTATTAAATCGACCGCCAGTTGCTTCAGGCGGGCAAAAATATCCGGGAAAGCGCTTTCTAAGGATATCTGGCTATCATGATACCCTTCTTCGCGTTGACTCTCGGCAACCGGTAAAGGATATACCAATCCGGCAACGATATCTTCGCCCTGGCTGCAAAGGGTAAAATCGCCATAAAGGTTAACACCAGGCTTTTTAAGCTTAGGGTTATGGGTAAAAACAACCCCTGAGCCGGATTGTTTTGAACGGTTTCCCATAACCATCTTTTGCACAATAACTGCCGTTCCCCATTCATCAGCTATCTGCAAATGCTTACGGTAAGCAGTTGTACGCTCAGAAAACCAGGAATCAAAGACGTTATTTATCGCTTGCTTTAGCTGCATAACAGGATTTTCAACAATATTTAATCCATAATCTTCAACAGTACTCTTGTAAGCCCGGGCTAATTCTCTCATCTGCAAGGCATTAAAATCAGATTTTTGTTCAACACCGTATTTGTCTTTACAGTGGGTCATGATGCTATCAAAAATATCGCGATCGATACCATAAGACATCCCCCAACTCTGTATGAAACGACGATAGCAATCCCAGCCCATCCACGCTGTTTCAGGATCTGCACCCAGTGTCTCCGCAATCTCATCGCTCATGCCAATGTTTAAAAAAGTGCTCATTGCTCCGGGCATCGATAAAACAGTGCCCGAGCGCACTGATAAAAGCATGGGGGTTTTTTTACTGCCATATTTCAATTTTTCCTTTTTCTCAATATAAGATAAATATTTCAATATCAATCTTTCCAGCTCAAGATTCATGTAGGGATGATCGAAGATGGTCTCTTTATGCCTGTAGACTTCTGTGGTGAGCACAAACCCTGATGGAACCGGTAGATCGTACGAAATAAGTTTTTTTAAGTAATAAGCTTTGGCCCCCAAAAACACCTGGTTGTCAATGGCCGGTGTACGCATACCAAGCGGGCTGATAGCCAGATCAGGGTTATAACTCATCATGTTATGAATATAAGATTCCGAATAATTCTCAATCATGTTGCTAATCATATTTAAAGAACGCACTATAAATTGATCTAAATCCTGAACAAGGAAAGAAGAAGTCAGGATCTCCCGGTAAAATTTTTCCGACTCCCTGGCCAGTGTTTCCTGAGAAGTGTTGAATACTTGAAAAACAACTACACCGAGGGTTTCATCATAGACCCGGATAAAATATTCTTTGATCAATTCACTGATATGCTGGGAAAGAAAACGGAATATATTCATGTATTGCTTTAAAGTTACACTGGTCGAAGTTAAACTGTACCTGAACATCTCCAGGGTAGAATTAAAATTCTGGTTTACCATCCCATCAAGTTCCAGACCCCTTCTGAATAAAACCAGCAGGTCATAAATGCTGTTTAGGGTTTTGGCCGATATATACTCAAGCTTAACCCCGTCAATAAGTTTTTCCATCAATCGAGAAGCAACCTGCTCCAAGCGATACATCAGCCCGAGCGCTTCAAATTTCGGTTCTTTGTATTGTCCGTACATAGAAGGAATACCGATCGCCACATGCCTTTTGTAATAGATAGTTTCAATAGCCTCGGTTTTATCTTTACTGAGAATAATTTCTTTCAGAACAGCCATAAAATCATAAACCTGCACCAGCGCTTCACGGTATTTGCTGTTATCCAAAAGCTGCTGTAAATTATCTATTTCTGCAACGTTAAAAAAGCGGTTGCTTTTTAATAATTTTATAATATTGCGTGTATCAAAGGAGTATTTTTCCATTAACAGACGGTACAACTGATAGAGATAGAACACCCGCTGTTTATCCTTTTTCCGGTGTTTCCCGCCTAAAGTATTAATATATTCTTTAACCTTATCCTCCGGCAGGGTCAAAAACCCGGCATAGTCAACCCCGAAATGCTCACATGCGTTCAGGAGTACCTTATGCACGCCTTTAAAAAGCTCTTTGTCTGTGTCCAATAACATTATTACATCCCGGGGAAGTAGGTTCGCCAGAGGCTCAATTATGCCATCACTCCAGAAACCCGCCACTTTATGCACAAGGGTAATATGCATGTTGTTGCTTTCTGTATGGACCTGTTTGCGCACAAAATGGATAAGTTTATCTTTCCTTCCCTCTAACTCATCCATAGCTGTGCTCACTTCGCGCAACTTTCCTTCAGCGCCAATTTCATTAAAATAAACGGGGAAAAAGCGGGCAAGCTGTTTAACCTGACGGTAGACAGGTTCAATATCGGAATTTAACAGTTTGGTTACATCGCGCTGAAACAGATCCGTATCAGAAATAAAAATGCCGCCCAGTCGTAGATTAACCACCAGGGCTGAAAGCAATTTTCGGAAATTATAAGGAGAGGTTTTAATCAGATCAAGCCAGATTCTGATGTTTTTTACATGGTTAGGATTGACTTTCGTTTCCCATTCATCGGTTATCTCAACAGCACCCGGGTAGATAAAACCAAATTCAATCAGTTTCTGCATATAGTAAGCGGTAAGCTGATCATCTTCCATCTGGACAACCTCTTTACCAAGGGTAAAGAGACAGTCAAGCACCGTTTCGGTCTGTTCATCTTTCAACTCGCCAAAAATGGAGAAAAGCATATCGATAAAAGGGCTTACTTCATCACAGGTCACTTCAGTGAGAGCGGCTTTTAGCGCCCTGTTCAAATCATAAAGCAGATGCTTATTGAGTTGCACCATGCCCGGTAAATGCAGGAGATACAACAGGTAATAAATCCTTTCCACCGAAGAAGCAAACTCTTCGCCAAAATAGCGAAAGTGGTTAGCCAAATCATTGTAGAAGAGGCTTGACTCCAATTTTTCCCAACTATTGGCTTCCTTAATGCGGGAGGTGAGCTTGGCAAAAAAGTCTTCGCCTATTTTATTGATCTTACTGCTGAGATCAGATGGAAACAGATCTGCCTTGCTTTTAAACCAAGCTTCGGCATTAGTAGTACCCTGCCAAAAAGCAGCACCTTTTTCAAGAGCGATCTTAGTTAAACGGCATATTTCTTCCGTAAATACCGGAACCATCACTGCTTTGGCCAGGTAAGTCTTAAAGTAACCGGCGTTACGGATATAAATAGCTTCGTGCTCTGCTAACCCCTGGTCAATCAACTTAAGGGAACGCCACACAGCTTCCTGGGGATATTTTCCTTCTTTCACCATACGGTCTATAAATTTAAAAAGGGTTTTTACCAATTGTTCGCCAAGCTTTTCACCAAGTGGTTTCTCCATCAGTGTAGCAAAAAAATCTACAAGAAACAGAAGGGCTTTTTCTGATTCATCAATGGAGCTGTAAAGCCAGAGATCGGTTAAACATATAGTATGCAGCTGATCGATTATATACTGATAATTTGGGTGGGAATGGTTAAATTCCAGGAAAAGATCTTCAGTTCGTTTGTGGATACCCCAATATTGTTCTGATAGAGATACGAACCATTCTTGCTGTTCCGGCAGCTCACCCGGATCGTGTTTTGTCAGCGCCAGGTTTTCTTCCAACGCTTTTGATTTAAACGATCTACCCACCAACTCACCCCGGTTAATTAGGCCTTGATATTTATAGTATAACAGAGTTGCAGGTTAAGGTTAACCAGTTTAATCGAGCAGGCTAGCGGCATCGCTGTCAGCAATGATCGTTATATTATTATGGAGCTGCAACAATGAAGCAGGTACATAGGTAGTTACTTCCCCATTAACTGACTTCCTGAGTGCATCAGCCTTTTTTAGACCATAAGCCAGTAAAACTATTTTTCTGGCTTGCATTATGGATCCCAACCCCATGGTTATGGCCTGCCTGGGAACTTTATCCCGAGCCTTGAAAAAGCGGCTGTTATCTGTTATGGTCTCTTCTGCTAAGTCAGC
>Ga0114946_10002134_pt1 | contig 13567 bp, 10 predicted proteins | sample WalLakDeSediment_FD_88676 | JGI IMG/M metagenome (GOLD analysis project Ga0114946, IMG submission 88676) | Lake sediment microbial communities from Walker lake, Nevada to study Microbial Dark Matter (Phase II) - Walker Lake 11/02/13 Deep Sediment | ecosystem: Environmental > Aquatic >...
AGAAACTTGCCTTGCGCATCCTGGAAAAAATGGGCTACCGGGCAGATGTGGCCTCCAACGGCATCGAGGCCATCCAATCGGTAGAGCGCCAATCCTATGATGTCATCCTGATGGACGTACAGATGCCCGAAATGGACGGCCTGGAAGCCACGCGCCAGATTTGTGCCCGCTGGCCGCGGGGCCAGCGCCCAACCATTATCGCCATTACCGCCAATGCCATGGCGGGTGACCGAGAATTGTGTCTTGAGGCGGGTATGGATGATTATCTCAGCAAACCCATTCACCGGGAAGAATTAAGACATGCCCTGTTAAAAGTGACGCCGATAAGAAGGTGAAACATGAACAGCGATACCATTATTGATCAAGTGACATTTGAAGCCCTGGTAGATGCTGTGGGTGAGGATTTCATCGACGAACTGCTCCAGGCTTACTTTGAAGAGATGCCCCAGTTGCTCGCTACCCTGCAGCACGCCCTGGAAAACCTCGATTGTGATTCCTTTCAACGGGCAGCGCATTCCATCAAATCCACCAGCAACAGCTTTGGGGCATTTCAATACGGTGAACTGGCTAAAGAATTGGAGCTGTTGGGTAAAGCGAAAGACTTAGATAGTGCCCGGGGAAAGGTGGATAAACTTACACAGGAATATCAAAATGTGCAGCATTCACTCAAGGTTTTAAATCATGGAAAATAATACACCCGGGTTCCTGCTGGTTGTTGACGACAATAAAGTCAACCGCCTCCTGCTGGGTCGCAGCCTTGAACAGCAAGGTCACCAGGTTGAGATGGCTGAAAATGGGCGTGTGGCTCTCGAGATGATGCAAACCCGGGCTTACGATCTGGTCCTCTTGGATATTGAAATGCCGGAAATGAACGGTTACCAGGTCCTAGAAAAAATAAACGCCAGCATTCGTTTTCGCGATATCCCGATCATCATCACTTCCGCTTTAGACGAATTGGAAAGTGTCGTCAGATGTATTGAATTGGGGGCTGAAGACTATCTGACGAAACCTGTCAACCCCGTTTTGTTGCGAGCCCGCATCGGTGCAAGCCTTGAGAAAAAGCGCCTGCGTGATCAGCAACGGGATCTCATCCGCAAATTCGCCACATCTGAGGTTGCCACCGATCTGGAAACCTCTGGCTTTGCCCTGGGCGGCAAATTCGTGGAGGCGACCGCCATGTTTTCGGACATCCGCGCCTTCACAACAATCGCTGAATCCCAGTCCCCAGAAGATACGATTGATCTCTTGAACACCTACTATACGCTCATGTTTGAAGCCATCAGCGACCAGGGCGGCGTTGTCAACCAGATGGTTGGCGATGGACTGATGGCGATATTTGGTGCACCCCTGGCACAGCCGGATCACTGTGATCATGCGGTTAAAGCAGCCCTGGATATGATCGAAATGATCGACTTGTTGAACATTGACCGTCGTGCGCAGGACAAGATCGAAATCTTTATCGGTATTGGGATCGCTTCAGGCCAGGTCATCGCTGGCTATACCGGCACCATGCAGCGGGCAACATACACCTGTGTCGGTGATACGGTGAATTTGGCAGCCCGTCTTGAAGCGCACACAAAAGTGCTGGGATTACCCATTCTAATTGACGATACAACCCAAGCTGCCCTGATCAGCCCGATTAGAACCAAATCTGAGGGCTCTTTCCAGCTCAAAGGTAAATTAAAAGAAGTTCAGGTTTATTCCGTTTTTCCAAGTCAGAAGGTTTAATATGCCCATCAAAGCTTTAGCCAAAATTCCACCTTTCAACGTCCTCCCGCTTGAGGAGCTTGTCCTTTTGCAGGAAACACTGCCTTTATTAGAATTTGAAAAAGGCCATATTCTCATGCAAGAAGGTCATGCAGATGATAACTTATATATTCTTTTGGAAGGACAGGTAGAAATTATTAAATCAATGGGGACGGAACAAGAGCGTCTCTTAGGGATTCGTGGTTCTGGAACACTGTTGGGAGAAATGAGTGTTTTCAGCCAAAAGCAATGCCACACAGCCAGTGTTCGATCGTTTACCCCACTGCGTGTCTTCAAAATCTCTGCAAATAATTTAGAAAAGATCATTAAGCGTTATCCAAGTATTGCCCTTGAGATGATTAGGATTTTCAGCCGCCGCCTTGAATCCTCGGAAAACATGACCATCCTGGATTTGCAGGAGAAGAACCTCCAATTACAGCAGGCCTATGAAGAACTTAAAGCTGCCCAGGAACAAATCATCGAAAAGGAAAGACTTGAGAAGGAACTTGAACTTTCTGCCCAGATCCAACGCAGCATTCTTCCAAATCGCTTGCCCCAGTGCCCAGGCTATGATATGGGCGCCTTGATGGTCCCTGCGCGGTATATCGGGGGTGATTTTTATTCGTTTTTTGAGTTGGAAGGGAACCGCTGGGGTGTTCTGGTGGGTGATGTCTGCGATAAAGGCGTTCCTGCTGCGCTTTTCATGGCGCTCAGCTACAGCCTGATCCGGGCTGAAGCCATGCGCACCAATTCACCCGTTACAACCTTCAGGAATGTGAATGAACATCTGTTGCACATGAATTCGATGGGGCTTTTTGTGACCCTGGTATATGGGATCTTGGACTGTCAAAGTGGGAATTTTCACTTTGCGCGTGTCGCTCATCCCTCCCCTGTGCTGCTGGATGGGGATGGGCAGGTGATGCCAGTTCCAGTTGCTCCCGGACAGCCGCTGGGTCTGTTTGAGCAGTTACCCATCGATGAAGAACACATTCATATCCCCCCCGGTGGGACGCTCTTGCTCTACAGTGATGGTGTCAACGAACCCCATAATCTGCTGGGAGAAGAATTTGGTTTTGACTTGCTCTACCAATCTATGGCAAATTATCGCAATCTATCAGCTCAAGAGATTTGTGAAGGGCTTTGGCAGGATGTAAAAAAATTCGGAGCAGGCCTCCCCCAACAGGATGATTTTACTGTATTGGTCTTGAGAAGGCTTAGGGAGAAATTGTGATGGGGTCAAATTGTGAAAGGGTATCAGAAGTTAAGGCATTTTTAGAGCAGCTACCGCTCTTCTCGAATTTACGCGAGGATTCCATCCTTTCTTTGGCCTATCATGGGACATTCATTACGATTAAAAAGGGTCAATTCTTGTTCCTCCAATCCGATCCCTCCGACAAGTTTTATATCCTCAAAACCGGGGCAATATCGATTTTATTAGGGTGTTCAGATGGGCGCGAAATGGTGATCAATGAGATGCGATCGGGTGATTTTTTCGGCGAATTAGGCATAATCACTGAAAAAACCCGTTCCACGAGTGCTGTTGCTCATAAGGATTGTGAAATGCTGGCCTTCCCCAAAAAGGCTTTCCTCTCCATTCTTGAATCCGAGCCGCTGTTTGCACGCCGGATCCTGGAAACGGTCGCACAACGCCTGCGCACCAGCAGCAAGCGGGAATCTGCCCTGGCTTTTATGGATGCACAATCCCGCCTTGCCAGGGTTTTATTACAACTGGATCAACTGACCCTTGATAAAGAATATGTCACCATTTCCCAGGAAGAATTAGCTAATCGCACCGGATTGACCCGGCAGACCGTGGCAAAAACACTTGGTAAATGGCGCAGGGCTGGTTGGGTGATCACCGGTCGGGGTCACATTATGCTCCTCAGGCACGACGAGCTTTCCAAAATCGAGGCGGAATGGCCGAATAGTTAACCTTATGTCACCTAAATGACAGACAATCCACTCCAAAAATGATATAGTGTTGATACAAACGAAACCAGTAATCGACAAAAAGGAGTTGATAATATGGAAACCCAACAAGATCTCAAGCGTTTACTCAAGAAACTGTCTGCTTTACGAGCAACCCTCAAAGGTGATGAACGCGCCATTTTAGATGGTATGGTCACCGGCTCATTTGATGAAGTTGTCGCCCATAAAATGATGACCAAGGCCTTCACCAAAGCCTTCACCGACAGCGATGAGGTAGAAGCCCACAAGATGGCCACCAAGGCCTTCACCAAGGCCTTCACCGACAGTGATGAGGCAGAAGCCCATAAGATGATGACCAAGGCCTTCACCAAAGCCTTCACCGACAGCGATGAGGCCGAGGCCCACAAGATGGCTACCAAGGCCTTCACCAAAGCCTTCACCAAGGCCTTCACCGACAGCGATGAGGCAGAGGCTCACAAGATGGCCACCAAGGCTGTCACCAAAGCCTTCACCGACAGCGTTGAGGCAGAAGCCCATAGATTGGCCACCAAGGCTGTCACCAAGGCCTTCACCGACAGCGACGAGGCAGAAGCCCATAAACTGGCCACCAAGGCTGTCACCAAGGCCTTCACCGACAGCGACGAGGCAGAAGCCCACCGAATGGCCACCAAAGCCTTCACCAAGGCCTTCACTGACAGCGTTGAGGTAGAAGCCCACCGAATGGCCACCAAAGCCTTCACCAAGGCCTTCACTGACAGCGTTGAGGCAGAAGCCCACCGAATGGCCACCAAAGCCTTCACCAAGGCCTTCACCAAAGCCTTTACCGACAGCGATGAGGCCGAGGCCCACAAAATGATGACCAAGGCTTTCACGAAAGCGTTCACCGACAGCGATGAAGTCGAAGCTCACACGATGGTTCCGAAGATCATTATTGACCCTGTCAAGGATGAATACAAGGTCAGCTTCTAAACCGCAATGTCAGCAATCTAGTGTGGATTATCTGCAATCGAATAGGTTGCAGATTATCCATGTTAACCATGCATCTGGAGCAAACCAGCAATGATGACCCAACCTGCGCCGAGTGACGATCGTCTCAAAGAACAATTGCAGCAATTATTGATGGCAATCGAAGCAGCCGGGCATGCCGTGCTGCCCCAATCAAACGATGCCTTGCTCAATTCAATCGTCGAAACTGCTGCCAGAATTTTTGATGCAGCCGCATCATCTATCATGCTGGTAAACGAAGCAGAGAAAGTGCTCGAGTTCAGAGTATCGTATGGAAAATCTGATCGAGACCTGGTCGGAACAAAAATCCCATTGAACAAGGGCATCGCTGGATATGTTGTCATGACCGGTCAGCCGCTGACAATTTCAAATGTGCGCCAAGATCCTCGTTTTAATCAAGCGTTTGCCGAAAGCACTGGATATGTCCCCAGTTCGATTTTGGCGATGCCCTTGTTAGTCGGCGACCGGGTCATTGGGGTGATGGAAGTCCTGGATAAGATCAACGCACCCTCATTTGGGATCCAAGATATGGAATTGCTGGCCTTGTTTGCCAACCAGGCAGCCCTCGCCATTGATCAGTCCCAAAGGATTGCGTTCATTAATGAAGCGTTGATTACGGGCTTAAAGCGATTGGTAAAAGAAAATAAGGCAGATCAATATGCAGAGCTGATGGAAGCCTTGAATCAGGCTGCAGATTTACAGAGCAGTGCGGATATGCTGGTCATCGCGGATCTTTTTCAAGAACTGGCCGCACTGGGTGAAGCAGAACGCAAAGCCTGTATCCGGGTTTTAGAAGCTTTCGTTGAATATCGACATGCTTTGCACAGGACAAGGCTATGACGGAGGAAGCCTTACGCCCCGCCTGGTCTGAACAATTTACGGCAGACGCCATTAAGCAACTGCTCTCAACAGGTCCCATCACACAGATAACCCCTGAATGGGCATTTGAAGGCAGCACAGGCCTGGGTGTGCGTGTCGCTGTGGTCGACAGCGGGATCGAACACGACCACCCAGCCGTTGCCGGTGCTGTTCATAAAGGGATCAAGGTCGAGTTTGATCCTGAAGCTGAATCCGGCTTTCGTTACTTACCAGATGATCCACCCACCGACCCGGCAGGCCACGGTACAGCATGTGCCGGAATTATCCACGCCATTGCACCAGAGGCAGAGATTTACAGCGTGCGGGTGCTGGGGAGCAACATGCGCGGGCGGGCGATCCAATTTGCCGCCGGCTTGGATTGGGCGATTGAGAATGATATGCACGTGGTCAACTTGAGCCTCAGCACTGCCAAGGAAGAATACTTTGGCCTTTTTCATGATCTGGCTGACCAGGCTTATTTCAAGAACATCAATATCATTTCAGCAGTGAATAATATCCCTGCGCCCAGTTATCCTTCGCAATATTCTTCGGTCATCTCCGTCGCAGCCCATGATGGGCATGATCCTTTTACGTTTTATTACAACCCCAATCCACCGGTTGAATTTGGCGCACCTGGCATTGATGTAGAAATCGCCTGGAACAACAAACAGTACCTGACCAGCACCGGGAACAGTTTTGCTGCCCCACATATTACCGGTATTGTCACCTTGATACGCGCCAAGCATCCTGAACTCACGCCATTCCAGGTGAAAACCGTTTTAATGGCTTGCGCTGCCAACATGCACCATGGAGAGATACAAACAAACCATCATTGATTAACCCATCACAAGGATTGAGGAGCTAATGGACACTCAAACGACACATATCCGCTGGCAGTTAACCGATCTGCTCCCTGATCCATTGGATCAGTCAATCGAAGAAACGCTTTCAAAACTTGAAACACTGATTTCGGAGTTGGAAGCCAAACGCAAAATGATGACCCACCACATCTCCCAGGCGGAATTCACCGAGATTCTTCAGAAACTCGAGCTGGTGAACACCCTGATGGGAAGATTAAGCGGTTATGCGCATCTTTGGGTTGCGGAAGATACCCAAAACCAGCCTGCCCTCAACCTCCGTGACCGCCTGGACCAATCCCTGGTGACATTGAGCAATCGCATTATGTTTTTCGACATCTGGTTCAAGGATCTGCCTGACGATATTGCTGATCGCCTGATTTCCTGGAGCGGAAACCTAAAATATGTCCTTGAATCGCTGCGCCGATTTAAACCCTACACCCTGAGTGAGGTTGAAGAGCAGCTGCTCAATATTAAAGATATCAATGGGATTGATGCGCTCGTCAATTTATATGAAATGATTACGAATCGCTTCGAGTTTAAACTGGAAGTGGATGGAGAGCTTAAGACCCTGACACGCGACAGCCTATCAGCCTATTACTTTAACGCTTCTGCTGACCTCCGAAAAGCAGCTTATCAGGAATTCTATCGAGTCATCACCGAGAACGCCACCATCCTTGCACAAATCTACAGCCATCGTGTGCGAGACTGGCATTCGGAAGGCGTGAAATTACGTGGGTTTCAATCCCCCATCTCTGCCCGCAACCTGGCTAACGATGTGCCAGATGAGGTGGTGGATACATTGCTGTCCGTCTGCCAAAAGAATGCCCCACTTTTTCAAAATTACTTCCAATTAAAAGCCGACTGGTTAGGGATGGAAAAGCTGCGCCGTTACGATATCTATGCACCGCTCTCCGCATCCACTAAAGAATACACCTTTGACCAAGCTGCCGAAATGGTCATGGACAGTTTTTTGCAGTTCTCGCCCCAAATTGCCCAACTTGCCAAACGAGTGTTTGATGAACAGCACCTTGACCCGTTCCCGAGACCCGGTAAACGCAGCGGCGCGTTCTGCTCATCTGTTTTACCTGGTGTTACACCGTGGGTCTTGGTCAATTTTGACGGCCAGGCACACGATATCCCCACCCTGGCACATGAATTGGGCCATGCTGTGCATTCGATGTTAGCCAGTGACCATTCGGTAATGTGCTTCCACTCAGAGCTGCCGCTGGCTGAAACTGCCTCAGTATTTGCTGAAATGATCATGACCGGTTACTTACTTGAAAGAGAAACGGACCCAGCCGTCAGGCGTGAATTAATGATTCGAACGATTGACGATGCTTACATCAACGTCATTCGCCAATCATTTTTTACCTTATTTGAACGGGATGCCCACAGGATGCTTGTTGAAGGATGTTCCTTCGATGAACTTGCCAATCAATACCTGGCAAACCTAGGAGAGCAATTTGGGGACGCTGTTGAACTGAGTGATGAATTTAGATGGGAATGGATTGCGGTTCCCCATTTCTTCAATGAGCCCTTTTACACCTACGCCTACAGTTTCGGACAGTTACTGGTCCTGTCGCTTTACCAGCAGTATCGCCTGGAAGGGTCGGCTTTTATCCCAAGATATCTCAAAATCCTATCCTATGGCGGTTCCGAAGCCCCAACTAAAATACTGTCGGAAGCAGGTCTTGACATCACTGCTGCCAATTTTTGGCAAGCTGGCTTCGATGTTCTCAACGAAATGCTAACTGAACTCATCAAGATTGCTTAAGGAGGGTGCTCATGACAACAGATGAAAATTCTTCACCACAGAAAGTCTCGCCGTATAAGGTCTTTCGCAACAGAAGTTTTACCCTGATGTGGACGGGGCAGCTCGTCGAAACGATGGGCGTAGCCCTGACTTCCCTGGCCTCCGCTATCCTGGTCTTTCGCATGACCAACTCAGCAATGAGCGTTGGGTTCATGTTAATGGCCTCTGTTGCGCCCAGTCTCCTGGTAGGGCTTTTTGCAGGTGTTATTGTAGACCGCTATGATCGAAAAAAGATCATGATCATCACGAACCTGGTTCGCACCGCCCTGGTTTTGTTGATCCCATTCATCATGGGTTACAACGTGGTCTGGTTGTATGTGATTGTCTTGCTGTCCAGTGCGGTCACCCAATTCTTTGACCCGGCGCATGAAAGCGTCCTACCAGAAGTAGCCGCCGAAGAAGATCTGGCAGCAGCCAACTCACTGATGGCGATCAGCGCCTTTGGGTCAACGGCCATTGGTTTTGCTGCGACCGGCTTTATTGCTTCAGCTGCTGATATTAGCTGGGCGTTCTATGTTAATGGGTTTGCCTACCTGTTCTCTTCAGTGTGCATCTTCCTGATTCCCATACAGCCCATGCATGTGGATCACAAAGCCGGTGGAACAAGGATTATTAACAATTTAAAACTCGGCATGCGGCACCTCTATCAGACCCCGATTCTTCGTTCAGTCTTGAGCTACCAGGTTTTTACTGTGATCGCAATGGGCGTCATGAACACGCTCCTGCTGCCGTTTGCCATGGGGCCGTTAAATGCCACAGAATTTCAATACGGTCTTCAGGAAGGCTTGACCTCGGTTGGTTTTGTAATCGCCAGTTTACTGGTCGCTGGAATCTTTGACCGGGCACGGGAGGGGGCCTGGATCACTGCCAGCCTGGTTGGCATGGCTTTTTCTGCCATCGCGTATTCATTCACACGCTCGATTACTTTGGCCATATTTATTGTGATGATTTCAGGCTTTTTCAACGCCCCACTATCCATTGGACGCCGCTTGATCATCCAGCGAAACACCCCTCGCGAGATGCGCGGCAGGGTGAATAGCGTCTTCTTCGTCTCCAGCGACATTCTCTACCTGATCGGTATGGCCCTGGCCGGCCTTGCGGATATCATCAATATCCGCATCGTGTACTTCGCCAGCGGAGTGCTGTTGCTATTCGGGGGACTCCTCGTGCTGGTTTTACCTGGATTGAGACAAAATAAATCAGAGTGGAAGCGGGCTTTAGCAATGCTAAAATCTGCACCCGCTACCCCAACCCTGGGGATCGGACGGGCAGCGATACTGGCTGATTTTAATGCCTTGGCAAGACGACTGCCATCCTTTACGGCTCTTTCTTCCAAAGAGCAGCAAGATTTCATCAAAGACGCACGCGTTTTTGAAGTCGATTCAGGCGAGACGATCCTGCGCCATGGAGAAACAGGTGATACGGCATATTTCATTCTTGATGGGAAGGCTGTAGCAGGCACTGTCACCGAGGACGGTACATATCGCTCTTTATCAAAGATGACCGCAGGTGATTTTTTCGGTGAAATTGCCGCCCTGACCGGCGTCTCCCGGACGGCTGATGTGATCACATCCGAACCCACCACCCTGATACAGGTACCGTCACAGGCGCTGCGCAATTTGATGAGCAACCCGGAAATAAGCAGCATCTTCCTTGCAAAGATGACCGAACGGCTCAGCCGCACCAATCTTAACGAACTACCAAGATTTTCTAACATCAATCACCGGGATGCCCAGGATCTGCGAACTGCTCCAACAACAAGCTAAAGCCACTGGGGAGAAAATCAAGCGTCAAGAGCCTCACCGCATGGGGATTGAGAATTGGATTAATCAACCAATGATCGAAAAGTAGGCGTCATACATATGCTGCGTTCACCCATAAACCCATTCTTGGGTAAAAACAAACGACGGCTGTCCTGATTCCGAAAGACAGCCGTCGTCGCTGTGTGTACTTCATCACTTTCTATCCCATGCCATTCTTATGGGGGGGTAAGGTTCTTTAGATAAGCAAACAGCGCTTTAAACCCAACCTATTGACCGGCGCCGGTGTTTCGAATGCGGATTTACAGCCGCGTTTATACGGTAGAAACGATCAAAATAAGAACAAGCGTGTTGAATACACGGGATAAAGCGTTTCGATCCCATCCTATTTACACCATGGGAGACCTGGGACGATAGGTCATCAACACTTGGGGAAGTTGGATGCCCTGGGCCTCCAATATCCGGATCCGGTAAAGGTAAGCAGCACCGGTCAGAATCTGTAAATTGACATCCACCACACAACGATTCTCAACATCTTCCAGGTAACTGCCGCGCACCCAATCATTAAAAGCTCCCATGGCAGGGCCGCACCAAACCTGGTAATCCATTTCACGGCCTTCAGTGCTTTGAATTGCCCAACGGGATGAAAGCCCAAGGTACCAGCGGAAGATCAAGGCCATTTTTTGTTTGGGGTCCCGGTTAGCACGGGCGATTTGGGCTGGATTGCGCTGGTCAAAAAAGGTCACGGTATCCTTCCAGACCTCTTCAAAAGAGCGCTGGAAGAACTTCTTTTCGATTTGCTCCCTTTCTTTGGCAGGAATCTCTTCAATGCTGCTGTAAGACCGGTAGACATCGTAGAGTTTGCTGGCCCGCATCGCAAACATGGTGCCGCGTTTGAGTACCTGAACTCTGGCCCCCATTTCAAACATATCAGCGGATGGCGCCATGGTCACGTCGGCCATATCTGCCTGGGCAAGCATCATACGGGTCTTAAGAGAAGTGTCTGCCTGATTGCAGGATTGGTTGATCGACCCGGTCACAATATAGGCAGCCCCAGCCATCAGCGCTGCCAGAGCTGACTCCGGGGTACTGATCCCCCCGGCGGCACCGATGCGGATATGATCCTGCAGGTGGGGAAAACGATGATAAACCGCTTCCCGCTCAGCAATCATTGTGGGAAGCAGGCACAGTAAGGGTCGGTTATCGGTATGGCCGCCCGAATCTGCTTCCACAGTGATATCATCCGCCATCGGTACCTGTGTTGCCATATTCGCCTGCTGCTGTGTGATGATATTTTCCTGAACCAGTTCTGCCAGGAGCTTTTCAGGCGCGGGCTGCATAAACTGGCGGGCAATTTCTTTGCGCGAGATTTTGGCGATGATGTGATTTTGGATCGCGATTTTGCCATCAGGTGATAAATTGAGCCCCTGGGCACGATAGCGCACCAAGCCCGGGGTGATCGTCAGGTAAGCCGATGCTTCCATGGTTTGCACACGGTGCCCGATAAACAAGTCAACAATTTGATCTTCTAAACCCGGTTCAAAGGGACTGTTAAGCAAATTAACCGCATAGGGACCCTCAGGCAGGGCGGATTGAATCTTCTCAATCGCATCGCTGACATCACCAGGTGCAACACCACCTGAGCCAAAAGAACCTAAAAAACCATGTTTTCCCAAGGCAATCACCATCTCTGGTGAAGAAATCCCATTGGCCATTGAACCAGCATAGATTGCAGATCGGCAGCAATAAGTAGACATAAAGGATGCATCACCCAATTTATTCACAGGTAGAGCTGGCGCATGCGCGATGGCTTTGTCAATAGGTTGTGCCCTATCCCTAGGTTCAATCAGGGTTAATGCCCCATCAAGCCCTTGTGAGAGGTACAGCGGTTGCGAAAGATCGAGTAAGCGGCCCCGTAAGTCTTCCCAGTGGGAAGCCTCCTGGGTAGTATGAAGTTGATTTAATAAATTTTCAGACGCCATGGTTGATAAACCTTTCTGGGTTGATTAACACAGTCCCAGCTGGTTGGTTTCTGCAAGTGCTAGGGTCGGTCGAGCTGGCAGACAGGCGTATGGCTCAATAACCCGTGTGCTTGGTGAAATTTAAACTAGATAACCCATCCATCTTCTCCCAGCAGATCCCTGACCACATCACATGCCCAATAGGACACTTGCCCCTGGCTGGAAAGCCGACGGACCGCGTCCAGGTCATTCCCCAGGGTCACAATTGCTGGTTCATCGTCATTAGTTGGATGGATGTTTCCTAGTCCCACAGCAGCCAGCAGTCCGTTGCACAAACAGCGTTTTCCCGCCGCATTGAAGGGCAGGCCGCGCTTACGGGTGAAATCCGACAGCGGTCCAGCCGGGCAGCGCTGAAACAGGTCTCGGACCCCATCAGGGTCGGGTTTGCTAAAACCGCGCTGCTGCAAGAAACCCAGGTCACACACCCGGTTGCGTCGCTCATAGACGGTTTCTTCAGCTAGGGTGCCGGGTAGTTGGGCGACCTTAAAGGGGTAACCCGTCGGTGAGAAGAGCGTTGTGCGCACCAAGTCGGCATCAGATGCGCCCTGCCGCAGTGAATCCAGTAGGGCAGTTTTGTGAACCAGCGAAAGTCCTGATTCCTGTGCCAGCGCAAAGGCTGTGCCGATCTGCACGCCAGTGGCACCGGCTTGCTTTGCTGCCAGCAATTTTTCTCGGCTGTTGTAACCGCCCGCCAGCCAGAAAGGTTTATTGTAACGGCTTATCACATCAAAGTCCGGTTCATCCTGGATGCTGTAAATCGGCTGATCCAGCGCGTCCTTTTTCAGTGGACCTTGCGGTGGGGCGTTATGCCCGCCAGCGGTGTGATGTTCGATGATAAAACCATCAGGCGGCTCAGTCGGGCTGTTTGCCAGTACCCCCACCAAAGCTTCCAGGGAAACAATCGCTAAGAAGGACGGGCGTTTGAGGGACTCTTGTGCCAGTCGACCGGCAGCCATCTCTTGGGGGTCAAAGTCGACCTGGAAGGTTTCCCCCGACTCACGGTACAACAGGCCGTGCTCGGTGGTGACTGGCAGGTGCTGGGCTAAGCGGGTGCACATCTGCGGCAGACCCTCCGGGTTACCCGCACCAACCACAATCCCATCTACCCCAGCCAGCATCGCCCCATACAGGGCATATACCAGCGGCAGCTGAACCTTATGGAGAAAGTTGATCAGGACCTTGCCATGATGACCGCGCTTTGCCAGCCAAACCTCGGCAAAGGCTGTGGCAATCAGCAGCTCAACCAATTCCTGGTCGACCAACAACTGGACTGGCAGCGGCAAATCCCCAGGAAGTGCCATTTTTTGGCTGCCATCCTGCGTGTAGAGGGTCTGCCGGGGGCCGTAGCGAAAGCGCTCACCGGGTGGTTTCCCGTTCGCGATCAGGTACTGGTGGATAATCTTCCCACCAATGTCAACCTGGAACTGGGCGTCAAAGGCTGCCAACGCGCTGCGAATATGTCCGCCAGGGTCGCCCAACTGCAACAGGCGCACATAAACGACATCAAGCGCCGTACCGGAAACGGTCCCGGCGGTTACACCCGGTTGACAAGCAGCGACTGCGTTTGCCAGGCGA
>Ga0114946_10002135_pt1 | contig 13564 bp, 16 predicted proteins | sample WalLakDeSediment_FD_88676 | JGI IMG/M metagenome (GOLD analysis project Ga0114946, IMG submission 88676) | Lake sediment microbial communities from Walker lake, Nevada to study Microbial Dark Matter (Phase II) - Walker Lake 11/02/13 Deep Sediment | ecosystem: Environmental > Aquatic >...
CGAGTGGGCGGCCAAACGCCTGGACAGGCGGGGTTGGCGTATTTGGGACGGGGCGATGCTGGTCCTGGCTGTGACCCATGGCCTCAACGGGACACGCAACGTCATCGACGACTATGTTCACGATCCGACGCTCAACCGGGCAGCCCACATCGGGATAGCGGTCCTCGGTCTCGGTTTGATCTCAGCCGGCCTAGCGGGCCTGATTTCTTTCGATCTGGACACGACCCTGAACAAGATGGAGGCTTGACCGATGCGCACACACGTGTTTGATGCGGTGATTGTCGGCGCCGGGGGGGCCGGCCTGATGGCAGCGCTGCACGCCTCACAGCAGGTCAAAACGGCCGTGATCAGCAAACTCCACCCCCTGCGCTCTCATACCGGGGCTGCCCAAGGGGGAATCGGCGCAGCCTTGGGCAACCTGGAAGAGGATCGCTGGGAATGGCACGCCTTTGATACCGTCAAGGGATCAGACTATCTGGCAGATCAGGACGCAGTCGACATCCTTTGCCGGGAGGCGGTGGAAGCGGTGATCGAGCTGGAGCACATGGGGTTGCCCTTTGACCGCACAGCGGAAGGCAAGATCGCGCAACGGCCGTTCGGCGGTCACACCAACAACGAGACCAGACAGCCGGTACGCCGGGCGTGCCATGCGGCCGATCGGACCGGTCACATGATTCTGCAAACCCTGTATCAGCAGTGCCTGAAGAACAATGTCACCTTTTTCGACGAGTTCGAGCTGCTCGACCTGATCAGGGTCGATGGCGAGGTGCGCGGTCTGGTGACGCTCGAGATCGCGACCGGCGAACTGCATCTTTATCATGCCAAGGCAGTGCTTTTTGCCACGGGAGGGTACGGTCGTATCTGGCAGATCACTAGCAACGCAGCAGCGCTGACGGGGGACGGTAATGCTATTCTCTTACGCCATGGATTCCCGTTGCAGGACATGGAGTTCTATCAGTTCCATCCCACGGGCATCTACCAGATGGGAATCCTGCTGACCGAAGGGGTACGCGGCGAGGGCGGAGTGCTGGTCAACGGCAAGGGTGAGCGTTTCATGGAGCGCTATGCGCCAACCATCAAAGACCTCGCTTCGCGTGATGTCGTGAGCCGCGCCATCTACCTCGAGATCGAGGCCGGCGGCGGAATCAACGGGCAGGACTATGTCTTCCTGGACATCCGGCCGGAGACGGTCAACCATTATTTCGCGGCCGACGGCAAAACGAACCCCGACGGCACGCCGCGACAGATCACAGCGGACGATATCGAGCGCAAGCTACCCGACATCGCCGATTTCGTCCGCACCTACCTGGGGATTGATCCGGTCCTGGAGCCAATGCCCGTTCAGCCGACTGCCCACTATGCCATGGGTGGCATTCCTACCAATGTCGAGGGACAGGTGCTGCAAGATGCACAGGGAACACCGGCGCCCGGCATCTATGCAGCGGGCGAGTGTGCCTGCGTCAGCGTCCATGGCGCCAATCGCCTGGGCACCAACTCGCTAAACGACATTCTTGTCTTCGGACGGCGAGCCGGACGCCACATGGCTCATTACTGCCGGGAACGCGAGCTGCAGACGTTTCCGCTGGAGCCCGCCATGGCAGTGGCGGAGCGTCTGGAGCGGCTGCGCTCCGGTCGGGGCGGGATTCGGGCAACCGATCTGTGCGCGGCGATGCAGGGCGTCATGATGAAGCACGTGGGGGTCTTTCGAACAGAAGAAGCAATGCAGCTTGCCCTTGCAGAAATCCAGCGGCTCCAGCGCGAATCGGAACAGATCGAGATCGACGATCGTGGTAAGCGGTTCAACACCGATCTGCTCGAAGCGTTACAGACGCAGAACCTGCTCGACTTGGCGCAAGTCGTTACCCTCAGCGCCCTCGCGCGAACTGAGAGTCGGGGCGCCCACGCCCGTGAGGACCATCAGGAGCGGGACGATATCCACTGGCTCAAACACACCCTGGCCTTCCGCCGGCCGGATGGCTCGGTCGAACTGGAATACAAGCCGGTGGTCATCACCCGTTTCGAGCCCAAGGAACGGATCTACTAGAGCGGAGGTAAGGACCCATGCGCGTTAAGCTGGTCGTCCAACGGTTTGACCCGGAGAGAGAGAGCCGCCCCTACTGGCAGACTTTCGAGTTGGTCGATGTGGACCCGACCGACCGGGTGCTGGATTTGCTTAGATACGTCAAAGGGCAGATCGATGGTACCCTGACCTTCCGCCATTCGTGCGCGCATGGCGTGTGCGGATCCGATGGGATGCGGATCAATGGCGTCAATCGGCTGGCCTGCAAAACCCTGGTTAAGGCCCTGACCAGGCCGGAGGCTGGATCGGTCGAGATCAAGATCCAACCGCTGCTGGGGCTGCCGGTGATCAAGGATCTGGTGGTTGATATGGAACCGTTCTTCCGGCACTATCGCTCGGTGCTCCCTTTCTTCATCAGCCACCAGGCACGACCCGAGCGGGAACGAGTACAGATGCCTCAAGATCGTTTGCGTATCGACGACGGCACCAAGTGTATCCTCTGCGCCTGTTGCACTACGTCCTGCCCCTCATTCTGGGCAGATCCCCGCTACGTTGGGCCGGCCGCCATTGTCCAGGCACACCGGTTCATCTTTGACAGTCGCGACACGGCCGGCAAGGAGCGTCTTACCATTCTGAACGCCCCAACCGGCGTCTGGCGCTGCCGGACTATCTTGAACTGCACTGACTGTTGCCCACGGGAGATCCAGGTCACTCGCCTGATCGGCGAGGTCAAAAAGGCGTTGACGGTGAATCGCGGGCGCGCGGTGGCGATCACCGGTGAGAGTTCGACCGGGGTGCGATAGAGCTTGGACGGCGACCAACCGTTGTCGTACCCCTGCCCCTATGTTATACTAGCGTGGTCAGGTCCCCGTAGCTCAGCAGGACAGAGCAGGAACCTCCTAAGTTCAAGGTCGGCGGTTCGAATCCGCCCGGGGACTCTTGAGCGGGCCGGTCGGTTTCGACCGGCGGGCCCGTTGGCAAGGTCACCTGAAGAGGGGGTCAATATGCTACGTATCTTGGTCCGATGGGGGATAAATGCCATTGCGATCTGGGTCGCGATCGAGCTGGTGCCGGGCATTGAGCACACGGGTTCGCCGGCATCCTTGATCCTGATTGCCCTGGTTTTTGGCCTGGTGAATGCGCTGGTGCGGCCGGTCCTGACTCTTCTGACCTGCCCACTGATTCTCCTCACCCTGGGCCTGTTTATCCTGGTCATCAATGCGCTGATGCTTGCCCTGACAGCCTGGTTAGTCCCATCGCTGTCGATCGCTGGGTTTTGGCCGGCTCTCCTGGGCGCACTGATCATTAGTGTGGTCAGTAGTGTCATCAGCATGCTGATCAAGGAGGATTCGAAGCGGCGTCCGGCCCGCTAGTTTCGTTGGCAGCGTGCACCTCCAGATCGGAACCAGAGAAGGCGCTCGCGGTTTCGACGATCTCACTGCACCGCGCCGTAGGGAGCCATAATCGTGTCACCAGGCCCAAGCGAACCCATGACTTCGGATCTGCTCCTGACCACCACTGCCTGGCTCGATCCCCAGGTCGTACACGAGACCCTGGTCAGTCGGGAGGCGATGGAAGCAGTTCACGGCTGGATCAGTAACCATCTGCGGGCGACAGCCAGCATTCGCAGCTGGAAACCCTACTGGAAGGAAATCGCCCTCTACCGCCCGGGCGATATCTCCTTGACCCTTCGTTTTCGGCTGGGCGGACCGGTGGAAGTCACCCAGTCTCGGGGATGGTCGCTGTCAGAGGGAGAGCGTCGCGAGCTGGAGAGTGCCCTCCTACCCTTCCTCAGCAAGACGGGAAACACGATGACGCAGGAGCGGGTGGCAGACGCTGTGCAGGCGCAATACCAGGACGCCAGCCGTAGCTCGCGCAGCGACCATACGGTTGTGCTGCGCTTTATGCCTCCGCCGTCGACCGCCCCCCTGGATGATCATCCCCAGCCACCGGTGGAAATGGCCGTGATCGTACGGCCCGATCTGGCCCTCCAGATCTTTGCCCGGGGGACCGACGAGGCGGCTTGCCGGGCCGCCATCCGTCGATTTCTGGCCAATCTGCAGGTCGCCGGCATTAACATCGAGGAGAACAGCCCCATCGCGCTTCGTCGCTAGCCGGCCGCTGCCGGCTTGATGTTGACCATCACGGTCCCACCGATGGTCAGCAAACCTCCCGCGACGAGCCGCCAGCTGAGCGCTTCGTTCAGGACGAGGACTCCCAATGCCAGCCCCACGATCGGGATCAGGTACGTCACCATTGACGCGCGGGTCGCCCCCCATTCCTGCAGGATCGTGTTGTAAAGCACGTAGGCAAGCCCCGACCCCAGCAGCCCAAGCCAAACCACGGACAGGAGCACTGGGCCGCTCGCAAGCGCCGCCAGATTCAGGGTCACCACCGTCGCCGGCCGCTCCAGCACCAGAACTCCGATCGAGGCAAAGAGACAGGCGAACAGGATCTGGCCGCAGGACAGCACCAAAGGCGGTAGATGGCGCAGTCGCTTTCGGATATAGGTGGATGAGACTGCGTAGCAGCCGGCGGCCGTAATGGTCGCCACTTGCCCATCCAGGCCGTTCAGCGCAGCGCCGTCCAGAACATCCTCTCCGAGCAGAACGAGAATGCCCACAAAACCGCCCGCCAGGCCGGTGATCGTTCCGGGAGTCACCGGCCGGTCATGTTGCCAGATATCGGCCATCAACACCGCAAAGAGGGGCGTGGTGCTGGTCAGGAGCGAGGCGAGCCCGCTGTCGATCCGCTGTTCGCCCCAGCTGATCAGCGTGAATGGGATCGCTGTGCCGACCAGCCCGACCACGGCAAGATCGATCCACGTCCGGCGCTCCCGCGGCAGGCGATCCCGCCGCCAGGCCAACACCGGAGCAAGGAGAAGGAAGCCGAGTCCAAGTCTGAGGCTGACGAGGGTCAACGGGCTCAGGTCTTGGACCGCGATCTTGATAAAGAGAAATGAGGAGCCCCAGACAAGGCTCAACAATAGGAATGCCAGGAGCGGTCGGCGGTGGCTCATGATTGTGTGCCTCCAGACAGGGCCAGAACTATACCAGGTGGAGGGCAATCGGCAAGTCTCGGTTGCACACGAGGGCTAACCCGTGATAGAATCACGCTTGACGCGAACAGGAGCGACAGGGGACAAGCTCGTGCCAATGAACGCCATCTATGTCGAAGACGAACCTGACATCGCCAAACTGGTCCAGAATGGACTTGGGACGCTGGGTATCTCAGTGGCAGTCTACGCCCATCCCGAGGATTTGTTGCAGCACATTGACGAACCGCAGGTGTCTGCCGCCGAGCTGTTGATCATTGACATTCGCATGCCGGGGATGACTGGGCTCGAGCTCGCTCAACGGTTGCGCACTTTGGGCGATCGGCGGCCGATCCTGATGGTTTCTGCCTACAATCCACCCTCTCGATCACAGCTCCGCGATCTTGACGCGACCTTTCATCCCAAACCCTTTGACTTTCCGGTGCTGCTGGACATCTGCCGCCGGCTCATAGCGACCAGCGGCCGGCCGTTGGAGTCGGCCTAGCGGGCCTCTCGTTCTTATGGGGGATGACGATAGGTCCCGCGGCTGCACGCCGTCGGGCCGGCAATACCATGGCGTTCGCGGCGGCCCAGGCCTGCCTAGCGCTTGCGCTTACGGGCACGCAGGGCACGGGTGTAGAGGGGCAACAGAACCGGAGTGACGGTCTCGATGACCCTGCCCACAGCCTGATTAGCCGTTTCTTTGACGCGGTCCAGACGGACCCACCGGAAGAAAGTCAACTCGGGCACCGGCTCGGCCGCGACACCGAACCGAACCACGGCTGCTGCCCAGGTAAGGCCGGCACCAAAGCCCACCAGAACAAGATTGGCGCCATCCTTGATCAGCCCATCATCCATGGCCTCACAGAGGGCCAATGGTATCGAGGCAGCCGAGGTGTTTCCGTAGCGTTCCAGGTTGATGTAGAATTTCTCCATCGGCATGCGCAAAAAGTGGGCCGCCATCTCGATGATCCGGGTGTTGGCCTGATGAGGGATCACCAGGTCAATGTCATCCATGCTCAGGCCGCTGGCAGCGACGGCCCTACGCACAGACTTGGACATAGTACGCGTTGCGAATTTGAACACCGCCGGCCCATCCATCTCGAGATAGTGAAGCCCTTCGTCCAGCATGCGATGATCCATGACCTCATTCGTGCCGATTCCACGGACAATCAGCGCCTCGGCGCCCGAGCCATCCGAACCCAGATCGTGGGAGAGGACGCCGGTAACCTCTTCCGAGGCCTGGATCACCACCGCGGCCGACGCATCGCCAAACAGCACGCACGTGTTGCGATCGGTCCAGTTGACGTTGCGGCTGAGCAATTCGGTGCCGATCACCAGGACATTTTCGGCGATACCGGATGCAATATATCCCTGGGCCGTCACCAGCGCATAGACGAAACCGGTACAGCCGGCAACGAGGGTAAAGGCACCAACACCCTTGGCCCCCAGTTTCTCTTGCACGATACTGGAGACGGGCGGCACCAGATAATCTGGCGAGGACGTGGCGACGATGATGAGATCCAACTCGCGCGGGTCAAGACCGGCCTTGTCCAGGGCAGCCTGGGCTGCCTTGACAGACATGTCCGAGTTGGTTTCCCCTTCCGCAACGACATGTCGTTCTCGAATGCCCGTCCGCGTGACGATCCACTCGTCACTCGTGTCGACCATCTCGACCAGGTCCGAGTTGGTCAGAACCCGAGCCGGCACGTACTTGCCCCATCCAGTAATCCGTCCGTATTTCATGTTGCCTCCTGGCACGAAAACTGTCTGCTAACCTGCCGGCGCACTAGCTTGCCAACAGCGGACTTCTCCGATGGCGACGCCTCAACCAGACGATCAACACACCGGTGGCTGAGACCAGCGACCCCGAGAGGACGGCGCCCAACCACAGCCAGCGCCGTGACGGCCGCCCAATCGTGATCTCCGCCGGTGCAGCCGCAGCTGCCAGACCCTGCCCCAGACCTCGAACAAACATTGGCGAGGCGCTCACGGGGCGCAGCACGGCCGACAGGGCCTCAACCAGCTGGACCAAATCAGCCTCATGACCGGCATCTTGCCCCCCCATAACTTCGAGCAGCAGATCGGCGATGTCTGACCGCTCGTCGTGGGGAGCCGTCGGGCCAAGATGGGTATCCTTCCTAGTCACTGATCCCCTCCCACTCATCGCCCAGATCCTTGCGCAGGGCGATCAAGGTGCGGTGGTAGAGCGATTTGATGGCTCCTTCGGTGCGTCCCATAATCTCACCAATCTCTTGATTAGAACAGCGTTCAACGAATTTGAGTACCAGGAGTTGCTGCCTTTCTGGCGGGAGATGGCGGACCAGTCGAAGCAGCTGCGCCTGCGCCTCTGACCGCTCCGCAAGCCGGAACGGATCGTCGCCGTGTTCCAGTTGGCCAGCCAGGTCCTCCAGGGCCACCGTCTGATTCCAGCGCTTATCCCGATGCCAGTTCGCCACCGCGTTGTGCGCGATGCGGTACAACCAGGCCGAGAACGGGGCGCCACGTTCCTGATAGCGGCCGAGGTGCTCCAATGCCCGAAAGAATACCCGGGCCGTCAGATCCTCGGCATCGTGGTGGTTACCCGTTCGATAGTAAACATAATTGTAAATCCTGCGTACATGGAGCTCGTAGAGCTGCCCAAAGACCTGCGGGTCGCTCTTGGCACGAGCCACCAGGGCGGCCTCCTCTTCGCGTGGTAGGTCAACCTCTGCCCTGGGAAAGCTCGCTTGCTCTGTCATGAGAAACACACAGACGCTCGTTTGGTTACGCAGCAACCGGCCCCCAAGCTCGGATCTCGAGCTTGGGGTAAGGTGGAACCTTCTGCCCGCGCCGGGGACCGACCACCGCGCCGGCTAGCGATAGATGAGATAGTCTGCCGCCACCCAGCCCTCACGACCATCAGGGTCGACCACGGCCTGCCACATGATCCCATTGACCTCCATCAGGCCGCCGCGGACAAAGAGGGTGGAACCCTCCGGCAGAAGGATCAGACCGGTTCCAAAGGGCTGGTCACGCAGCCACAAACCGCCGCCATCGGTCCTTGTGATGATGGCCTGACTCGTCAAGGGGATGGTGGGGATGGGTACAAGCGGCGTCTCGCTCTCGTCAACAACCGTGGCCGTCAAAGCCGGTCGCAGCGTTGGGGTGAATACCTCGGTTGGTTCCACCAACAGCGGCTCCAGCGGCGCATCAGGCGACTCGGGAGCCAGAGAAGGGACGGGAACCGCCGGCTCTTCCTCTCGCTTGGCAGCTTCGGGCAGCTCTAACAGCAACCACAGCAAAAGACCGGCACCGCCCAGGAGCAAGGCCGCTGCCTGGAGGTTCACCAGCAGAGCCTTCCGCCGCATATCCCTGCGCCCCACTGAATACCAGGCCCCTTCCGAAGCCTGGCCCGCCCGGCGGGCATGGAAAAATAAATAGATGCCAAAGAGGACAAAGCCGGCCGCGAGAATGGAGAGCGTGCCGTAGAACTGCATCTATCCCGGCTCCGATTGACTCGATTGCCATAGGGTTCCGCGTTGGAGGGAGCTCAGCGCTCCTACCGGGCATCCATTCTCGGCCGCGATTTCCTCGAGGGCACGGAGACGATCAATGAAGCGCTGGCAGGCGTTTCGCAGCGCTATTTCGGGGTCCACGTCCAGCCAGCGAGCCCAGTTGACCACTGCGAATAGTAGATCTCCCACTCGAAGAGACCTCACGCCAGGCTCAGTGGCCTCCAGCAACCCCTCCATCTCCAGGCGGACCTGAGCGACAATATGTTCAAATCCCGGTTGGTTGGCGCCCATCTGGACGGCTTTTTCGGTCAGGGCCCACGCCCGGGCCAGCGCCGGCAGCGCTACCGGGACCTTGTCGAGAGCCGACGTTGCGTTTCCCGGCCCCTGCTCTGTTTTCTTGATCTGATCCCAGTTGACCAGCACGTCATCTGTGCTCGAGACGTGAACATCGCCAAAGACATGGGGATGGCGCCGGCGGATTTTGGATTCAATTCCGGCAATCACGTCGGCCGTCGTAAAATCGCCCTCTTCTGTGGCTATCTGGCCTTGCATGACCACGTGCAAGAGCAGGTCCCCCAGTTCTTCACAAAGCCCGTCCATGTCATCGGCGTCCAGGGCATCCAACACCTCGGCCGTCTCTTCAAGCAGCCCGGATCGCAGGCTCTGATGGGTTTGCTCCCGATCCCATGGGCATCCATCAGGTGCCCGCAGGCGGGCAATAGTCTCCTGAAAGCTCTCCAGACCGCTGGTTCTGGGCAGAGCAGGCACATAGACCGAGGTCAAGTGCCCAATCCGCCGGCTATGATCAAGTGCGTGGAGAGCTACCGTCTCGATCCATTCTTCCTCTGTGCCGGCTCCATGCACCAGAGTAACCTGATGTTCGTTGGGATACTGGTTCATGAGGGTGAGTTTGACGTCGCTCGCCAGGTCACGATCGTACAGCTGTGCCAGGAGCGCGGGCACGTCCGGATTGAGCGGCGGATGTAGACGCAACGCCACGTCGATAGCGTCGACCAGCTGCAGGCCGGCAATCGGGTCGACACGCATCGCCGTCAGGGTAGGCTCAATAAAGCTCACACCGGCCACTATTCTGACTGGCAATCCCTCCACTTCGGCGCGCTCCAGCAGGTCGGTGATGGTCGACTCGCCCACGAGCGGATGGCCGGGCACGCAGTAGATGACGCCTTCCGGCCGTCTCCCCAGATCCAGGACGCGTTCAGTGACCTCGCGATAGACATCGGCGAAATCCTCGGCTTGCTCGTACAACGCATCAAAAGAATGGACCGTCAGGCCGGCAGGCAAACCGCCGACCGCGGGATGGCGGGTGGTGCGCAGGTAGACCTCCGAAGCGTGGGTCAGAATCTCCCATGCCTCCAGAGTCATGAGGGCAGATATCCCTGGTCCAAGACCGACGATCGTAATTGCCATGGGGTACAACAAAAGGAGGCAAGGGCTGGACCGTTGCCTCCGCGTATGAAACACGTTTGGCAGTCATTCCTGACTGCCAAACGTGACGCCAGTTTAGCGCTTGGTGTAGGTCGGGGCCTTGCGCGCCTTCTTCAAACCCGGCTTTTTGCGCTCCTTCATGCGCGCGTCGCGGCTCAGATACCCCGCCTCGCGCAGCGATGGTCGATAGTCCGGGTTGAGTTTGGCCAGAGCACGGGCAAGACCATGCCGAATCGCACCTGACTGGCCCGTCTGGCCCCCCCCTTCAACACGCACGGAGACGTTGATCACACCCAGCTGCTCGACCAACGTCAGCGGGGCCATCAGATGATCGATATCGCCGACACGCGGAAAGTACTCCTCCAGAGGCTGATCGTTCACAATGAACGACCCATCGCCCTGGGGATAGATCCTGACCCGCGCGGTCGAAGTCTTCCGCCGCCCAACGCCCTCATAATAATACGTTGTCTGTTCAGTCATCCTTGAACCTCGTTATACCTCGAGCACTTCTGGTTGCTGCGCTGCATGTGGATGGTCAGGGCCTGCATAGACCTTCAGCTTGCGATACATCTGGCGGCCCAAAGCATTCTTGGGCAACATGCCCCACACAGCTCGCTCGACTACCCTGGTGGGATGCTTCACCAATTGATCACGGAGCGAAATCTCGCTCAATCCTCCCGGATAGCCCGAGTGCCGATAGTAAACCTTTTGTTCCATCTTGCGTCCGGTTACATGGACTTTGTCAGCGTTGACCACGATAACGAAATCACCCACATCCATGTGCGGCGTATAGATGGGCTTGTGCTTGCCCTTTAGAATCGATGCTATCCTGGTTGCCAGACGGCCTAGCGTCTGGTCTGTGGCATCTACCACGTACCATGTGCGCTCAATATCTGTTGGCTTGGCTGAGTATGTCTTTTCCACTGCCAATCTCCTCATTCATCCTTACATGTCCGCCATTGGCTCTTTTCCAAGAACGAGCTGAGCGGGGTCGTCGCCAAACCCGGCCGGCTTATCCGTCGTAGCCGACGGACAGCAGAACAAGGCCATGCGGGGGGGCTGTGGGACCCGCCAGGGACCGATCTGCTGCCGCCAGCACACGAGCGAACTCGTCTACCGGCCACTCGCCTTCCCCTACCAGACAGAGCGTACCTACGAGGCTGCGTACCATCCGATAGAGAAAAGCATTAGCTTCGATGGTGAAAATCACCAGGTTCTCCCTTCGCTGCCATCGTGCACTGTAAACAGACCGGACCGTGTTGTCGCCAACAGGTGGCGTGCCGAACGTCGCATAATCATGCTCACCGGTCAACAGCTCACTTGCCACGTTCATCGCGTCCAGGTTCAGCCAGCGCGGCCTGTGCCAGGCAACTCGCCGCAGCAGCGGAGAGGGAACTGATTGATTGTTGATAAAGTACTGATAAGTGCGCCGCCGCGCGTCGAACCGCGGGTGAAATCCCGGGTCCGCGACCACGACGTTCCGCACCGCCAGGTCAGTCGGCAGGCTGGCATTGATCGCGCGGGCCAGGGCCTCTTGTCCATGACCCCACCGGGCATCAAACGAGACCACCTGTCCTCGCGCATGGACGCCGGTGTCCGTCCTTCCGGCGCCAACGACCCTGACCGACTGCCTCGTAACAACCGAGATGGCAGTCTCCAACGTCTGTTGAACCGTTCGCTCTCCCTGTGCCTGTCGCTGAAAGCCGCTAAAGTCGGTTCCATCGTATTCGACAATCGCCCGGTATCGCCTCGTGTCCATCGATCGGTGTGTGAGAGCACCCCTGCGAAACCGTGCTCCAGAGTCTGATCCCAGCCTCCACCGTAGAGATAACCACTACTCTACCAGCTCGAGCATCGCCATCTCGGCGCTATCACCGACTCGGCGCCCGATCTTGACTAGACGCGTATAACCACCGGGCCGCTCCAGGTAGCGAGGTGCGATCTCGGCGAACAGGTTGGCAACAACCTTCTGACCGTAGAGCCTGGCAGCCGCGAGACGTCGCGCGTGAACCTGCCCGGCCTCGTCTTTCTGGAGGCCCCGCTTGGCCAGCGTGATCAGTTTCTCAGCTTCCGCCCGGATCGCCCTCGCCTTTGCCTCGGTCGTCTCGATCTGACCGTGCATGAACAGCTGGGTAATCAGGTTTCGCCGCAGGGCACGCCGCTGCGCTGGAGTACGCCCCAGGATGCGGCCAGCAACTCGATGTCTCATCTCTTCTTTTCCCTTTTAGCTTTCGTTCTGTTCAGCCGCCTCGCCGTCATCCTCTGGCATGTAACCCTTGACCCGCAGTTGGCTCCGCAGCTCTTTGAGCGACTTTTCGCCGAAATTCCGGATCGCGAGCATGGCCTCATCACCCTTATCCAGCATGTCAATCACCTCCCCTACCTTGGAGATGCCAGTCCGTTTCAGCGAGTTAAAGACGCGCACACTCAGATCCAGTTGCTCGATCGGAACCTCGTAGACCTCGTTGGGAATCGTGGGTTCCTCTTCCTCTTGCCTCTCGAGTGCCAGCGTCTCCTCGCTGATGCCGGCGATTAACCGCAGATAGGTGACTAGTGTCCTTCCGGCTTGCGACAGCGCTTCCTCAGCGCGAATCGTCCCATCCGTCCAGATCTCAAAGACCAGGCGGTCATAGTTGGTCATCTGGCCAACCCGAGCGCGTTCGACGCGATAGTTAGCTCGCTGAACCGGGCTGAAAATCGCATCCACTGGTATCTCACCAATCGACAGCCTGCCACGCTCATCGGCCGGCGAGTAACCTCGTCCCCGCTCTACGTTCAGCTCCATCTCAAACTGCGCATCTTCCGAATCGAGCGTCAGCAGGTAGAGCTCAGGGTTGACCACCTCAACCTCCGGCGGAACCTGTAGGTCAGCAGCTGTCACCACACCTTCGCCCTGAACCTCAAGGCGCAGGCGCGCGTTCTCATAGTCCTTCATTCTCAATCGCAGCTTCTTGACGTTGAGGATGAGCTGGGTCATGTCCTCACGCGCGTAAGGAATATCCGAAAACTCGTGCTGGACCTCACTGACCCGAATAGAGACCACGGCTGCACCTTCCAGCGACGAGAGTAACACCCGCCGGAGCGCATTCCCAATCGTGATGCCGTATCCGCTCTCCAGGGGACCGATGTTGAAACGCCCATACCTTTGCGTCTTGACATCGTGGTCCACTTCTATCTTGGGTAATACCATGGTGTTGACGCTCACAAGAGAACCTCCCTCCGACCGCTAAAGCTAGTCACCCCAGCCTCGTCCTTCTAGCGCGAATAGTACTCAACGACGAGCTGCTCACTGAGCGACACATCGATATCTTCACGGCTCGGGAGCTGCAGAACCTGAGCGGTGAGCCCGGCAGGATCCAGACTGAGCCAACGGGGCACGCGCCGTTCGTCCAGCTGCTGGCCAATCGTCTTGAAATAAGGTTTGCGACGGCTCTCCTTGCGGACCGATACCGTGTCTCCTGGTTTGACCAGAGCCGACGGCACATCGGTGCGCCGCCCGTTCAGATCGAAATGCCCGTGCGAAACCAGCTGGCGCGCCTGGGCCCGCGAATCGGCATAACCAAGACG
>Ga0114946_10002136_pt1 | contig 13562 bp, 4 predicted proteins | sample WalLakDeSediment_FD_88676 | JGI IMG/M metagenome (GOLD analysis project Ga0114946, IMG submission 88676) | Lake sediment microbial communities from Walker lake, Nevada to study Microbial Dark Matter (Phase II) - Walker Lake 11/02/13 Deep Sediment | ecosystem: Environmental > Aquatic > Freshwater...
GCCTACCGCGCAATCAGGCGAAGTCGCCGACATTCGAGTGCATCGCGTCACCAGCTAAAGAGGCCAAATCACTGTAGCAAAAACTGTAGCAATGGGGGCGAAAAGGGGTGGAAATGACGGAAAGGACGGACACAACAGCCCAGCTACACGGACTGCACGGACAGCAGTGGACAGGCGAACATAAATGGGGTTCAAGAGGCCGGGAGTTCGAATCTCCCCACTCCGACCAGAAAAGACCAGGTCCGAGGCCTAACAGCTCCGGACCTGTTTCCTTTCACTGGGCGTTGGTGCCCCTATAGTGTGCCAACTCATTCTTACTTAGCGGCCATCTGCTCCAAGACGCGGCGCTATGCAATCTCGTCGGCGTACTTGGCAAAGCACTCGGGCGTCAACCAGCTCTGAAAAGTGCCCGCCGTCTTGCTGGCGTTGACCAGCGGCACAAGCTCAACGCCTTCGGCCTCGTCCACCTTGATGTACCCGTTGATGTGCGTCAACTCATCACGCTCCGCTCTGTCATGATGGATTGGCGCGTTGGCATCCCGCCCGCACGCTGGCGAATGACTGCGTGGGGCGGTGCCCTCCCGGGCACCGCCCCACGCCACCGTGCGCCTCAACTAGCATGCCGGTACCTGCCGTGCATTATCTCCGGCGATCCCCTAAGCAATGTGCGGCAGGATGTACGGGACCGCGTACTTCCAGTGGTCTGCGTACGGAGTCCTGTAGATGTTGACCTCAAAGCGCCTGAACACGGTCAAGGAGACCAGCATACCGATAACCGCCGAGCTGCCCTTGATCGCGAACGGCATCAATCTAGCGGCACGGCTGAGTTCCTGCGCATAGTCGGACCTAGCCCGGAAGTTGGCATACCGGACGGACAGTTTGTCCCCAGCTACGGGCTTGGGCGGATTCGCATGGAGCATCTTGGCCTTGTACGCATAGTGCCCGCCCAGCGCACCCGCCGCTGCGCCAATGCCGCCGCTGACAGCGATGTCCACCCAGTTGATGGGGGTGCCGGTTGCGGCGTAAGAGAGCAATCGCGCTGTCGCACTGGCGACGCCACCCAGAGCCGCTCCGCCGGCGACAAACGCCCCATGACCCCACGACGTCAGCTTGAGTCCATGCATGCCCGCGCCTCGGACCAGGCCGGTGACAGAGCCTTCGACGAGCGTCGCCACCCAAGACTTCCAGTTGAGGTCAAAGCCTTGGTTGATGATCAGATCCTTGGCCATCTTGGCGGTAGCGGCAATAGCTATGCCGATGACTACTTCCTTGGCAAAAACCCTAGCGACGGTGGCCAGACCATGCAACACCTTGGAGAGGCTGGTCTTGGCCGCTACGGCCACCAGCGATTTGGCGGCCGTGGTGATGGAGGTCTTGACCCCCTGAGCCATGGCGCTCGCGGCGGCGCTAGCCGAGCCGCCGAGTGCGTAGCCGCCGACGGCGCCCATGATCGCGCCGGTCACGCCCGCCGCGAGGTAGTAACGCCAGTTGGTGTTGAGCTTGCCGTCGTCGAAGAGGTCCTGAACCACGGTGCTGAGCGTGCCGCCGACGGCGCCGGCAGCGGCTCCAATGGCAATCATGCCGGCGGTGCCGACGCCGAAGCCCGCGGCGATGGCCACGCCCGCGCCGGCACAGGCGCCGGCGATAAAGCCGCCCAAGCCAGCGCCAACGTATATGTACCACGGGGTGTTGATCTGCCCGTCATCCATGTAGTCCGCTAGCAGCGTTGCCCCGACCGCAAGCACAGCCCCGACGACTGCCAGGACGATGATGATCACCCAGAAGAAGTTGCCCGTTGGGTCAGCATAGGTGACCGGGTTGTTGCGACAGTAGGCGTATAGATTGAGCGAGAGCGGGTCTTCGCTGTCCCCAAGGTACGGGTCCTCCTGCAGGAACCGCGAGCTGATCGGGTCGTAGGCCCGCGAGCCAAGCATGTAGAGACCCGTCTGATAATCCCAGAACGCGCCGGCGTGCCGGTAGGGATTGAGGCGCTCTCGGAACGAGTCGAGGATCCTGCCAAAAGCGTCGTACTGGTACTCGCGCACGACCAAGCCGTTCTTGTTGACAAGCGACATGACGTCGCCCCGCCCGTTGTAGAGGTAGTAGAACTCGCCGCTCTGGTCAACCCGCACCAGCAGGTTGAGGCCGTGCAGGTTACGGGCGCTTTGCCTGCCGTTTTGGTTCAACTCCAGCACCACGTCTTCGCCGTTGTACACAAAGTGCGTCGCCGTGCCGGTGTCGTGCTTGGTCACCAGCTTACCAGCGCCGTTGTAGGCATAGCGGTAAGCCTGGTTCCGGATGCGCGCCTCGACCAGCTGGTTGTAGGGGTCGTAGGTGCGCCGCTCCGCGAGTTTGGCATCGACCCAGACCTCGGTCTGGTTGCCGTTCTTGTCGTAGACGTACTGGGTGACTTCGACGGTCGTGTGCGTCCGGTTGCCGGTCCGCCTGTCGACCTGCGTCCGCATTCCCACCAAGCGGCTGAGGCCGTCGTATGTGTAGCCGGTGGTGGTGGTGAGGCCGGTTTCGACCTGTACCTCCTGCGTCCGGTTGCCGGCCAGGTCATAGGCGTACGTGACCACCTTATCATCGCCGTACTCTATCCTCGTCACCTGGTTGCGCGAGTCGTATGCGTAGGTCGTGGTGACGGTGGTGCTCCGCGGCCGCGTGTTGTGGTTGACGCGGGTTTCGGCGATGAGGTAGCCCGCGTCGTCGTACTCGTAGGTGTATAGCTCGAGCGCTGTACCGCCAGCCCGCCAGTTGGTCAGCGTCTCCAGACGGTAGTTGCCGTAGTAGGTGAACGTCTCGCGATAGCCGTTGGGATAGGCGACGCTCTTGCGCATACCCGTCGGATAGTAGTCGTAGACGGTTGCGTGGCGCGAATCGAGCCCGCCGTCCTTGACCGTCTTGAGGCGCCCCGCCTGGTCGAAGATGTGCGTGCTCACATTGCCCTTGGGGTCGACCGTGATGTCGGCATAGGCGCCGTCCTCGGGCGCCACGCCCGCGATTACGTCATAGCGATACCGGAAGGTCCCGGCGACCGGTACCTCCTTGGTAAGCGGCCGGCCCAAAGCATCGTACGTGTAAGCGGTCCTGCCGGCCCGATCGATCATCTCGAGCACGTTGCCGTTGCCATCGTACTTGAACGTGATCGTGCCGGCGCTGCTGGTCTGCGTCAGCTTGCGGCCGTGGATGTCGTAGCTGAATCCGAGCACCGAGCCGTTGCGGTCCACAGTTCGGATGGTGTTGCCATAGGCGTCGTACACGGCGTGCTCGGCCTCGCCGCCGGCGTCTATGCGCGCCACCGTCAGGTCGCGGATGTTGTACTCGAACCATGTGACCTGAGTGTCTCCGGGCGTCTCGCTAAAGAAGGTGGTGCGCCTGGTCATGTTGCCGGCCGCGTCAAACGTCGCCTCGAGCACCTTGACCTTGCGATCACCGTCGACCGTGTCGTAAGCCTCGACGATGCGGTCAAAGATGTCGTGTTGTTGCCAGGTGCTATGCCCGTTGCCGTCGATCTTCTCGACGACCCGGCTCTGCAGATCGTAATGCCTCTGCTCACTGACGCCCTCGGAATCGGTGATGATCGACTGCCGCCCATCGGCATCAAACTTGACCGTCGTCCGATTGTCCAGGGCATCAAAGGCCTCAACCGGCATGCTGGCGGTCGAGTAGTTGACCTTCTGCACCGGCGTGCCAAAAGCGTCGATCTTGCCGATCTTCTGGCCGCGGTAGTCGTACAGGGTGCGGTCGACGCGTACGACCGCGTCTGGGCCGTTGATCACCGCAATCCGGCCGGCAATCTCGTTGCCGTTGGCGTCATAGAGCGTGCCGATCGCGACCCAGGTTGTCTCGCCGGTGCGGGCATAAGAGACGCTCTGACGGTCGATCTCGTTGTAGACAAAGTCCTTGCGGTGACCATTGCCGTCAACCTCGTAGGCTAGGTTGCCGTTACCGTCGAAACCCCACTGCCGCGTGATCGCCTGCGTCCCGTCCGAGCGTTGCACGGTTTCCGCAATCAGCCGGTCGAAGGCGTCGTGCCGGAACAGCTCCTCGCGGCCCACGCTACCGCCCTGCTCGACGGTGAGCCTGCGCACGAGCCTGCCAATCGCGTCGTACCGGAGATGGCTTTCGGTCACTGGGATGGTTTCGTCACCCGGCAAGGTGTGCACCCTGACCAGGCCGAGCAAGTTGTATGTGTAAGTCTCGACCGCCGGGTCGCCGCTGGGGTGGACCTGCCGGGTCAGCTCGCCGGTCAGGTCGTACTCAAACTCCTGCGTCGCGACGGTCGTCATGTGCATCCTAAGGCCGGCGAACCCCGCGACGGTGGCGTCGCTGATGACTGCCCCAAGGTACTCGACCTTGGTCAAGTTGTCGTCGCACTCGTAGGTATAGAGCACCAGACGGCCGGAGAGCAGGCGCGCTTCGTTTGAGTCGGCCTCCTGCGCTACCTCATAAGCGTCGAACTCCGCCACCAGCCGCCCGAAGGCGTCATACTCGTAACGGTTGTTGCCGTTGGCGATGCCATCCTTGATCGCGGCCACGCTGCTCTCGGCGATGACGTTGCCCATGAGGTCGTAGCGACGCCAGGGGCCCTGGCCGTTGGCAAGCTTGTCTTCGAAGTTCGCGCCTGGCGCGTTCTCGTAGGCCACGGCGTCGAGCTGCTTGGTGACGTTGCCCCAGTCGTCGTACGCAAAGGCGCGGTCGATGCGACAGGCGTCAGTGTCGACCCAGTCGCCCACGCTGGGACGATACTCCCTGTCGGGACCCGAGTAGATCAGCGCCTCAAGCTCGCCCTTGGCATTGTAGCGGTAGTAGGTGTGGGGCAGGGCCGCGTAGCCGGGGGCCTGGGCGTACTGGTCAGCCGGGTAGTTGCTTGGCACCGCCTCGGCGATGCGGCGGCCGGCCCGGTCGTACCAGGCGGCGCGCACCGCAAGGTGGCCGTCGATCAGCTGAGCCGTGCGGGTTTCCTCGCCGCGCGGGCCGTACTCGTAGACGATCTCGTTGCCGTTCATGTCCCTGGCCCAGAGCGGACGACCATCCCAGTCGTAGCGGACCGCATTGGCTAGGTCGCCGCGGCGCTCGCTGATTCGACGATTCATGGCGTCGTAGGCGTACGTGACCTCGTCGCCGTTGGCCCGGGTCTCCATGATCAGGTTGCCGGCAAGGTCGTACCCGTAGAGCGTGATGAGTCCGATGAGCTCATCCACATCCGGGTTGCCCTGGATCAGGTCGCCAGGGGCGATGATCAAATCCCTCGGCTCGATCCACTCGACCATCCGGCTCGCCAGGTTGAGGTGGTTGTATTCCCAAGTGGTCAGCCGGTGGGCCGGATCCGGGCTACTGGAGACGTATGTCTTCCTGGAGCTGAGGTTACCCTCGCGGTCGTACTCATACGACTCGCGCAGCACGCCGTTCTTGTACTCGGCGGACGGGTTGCCCGCGGCATCGTAGGCCCAGGCGATGGTCTCAAGCAAGTCGCCGTCAACGCTCGTCGAGTAGCGGGCCCGTTGCGTCTTGCGGCCGGCACCGTCGTAGGTGAAGATCGTGTAGGTGCCATCTAGCTCGGTCAGCGAGACATAGTCGTCCACGCCGCATAGGGGTCCATAGGTCAGGGTCCTGGTCCGTCCGCCTGCATCGGTGATGCTGCGCAGACGGCCGTCAGCGTAGTAGCTGTAGAGCTCCGTACCCTGCGGACTCTCCACCGCGACCTCGCGGCCGGCGAAGTCATAGCGATAGGTGATGTCCATCCAGTCATACTCGTCGAAATAGACCCGGCTCGCGCGCGACGTATAGTCGTCTTGGTCCGGGAAATCGTTGTACAGGTTCGCCTCGAGCATGATTTCGGCCAAGCCGGGCTTGGACGTCAGGAAGACTTGGAGTTGCCTGCCCATCAGATCATTGACGTAACGATGGGCGGCGCCACCGGGCTGCGTCTCCGTGGCAACGTTGCCGTGCTCATCGTAGGTGGTGACGAACGAATAGCCGTCGGGGGGCGTCTTGACCCATACCTTGCCCGAGCCAAACCAGTACCGGTAGAGCGTTACGTTGCCGTTGGCGTCGATGTCGGCCGTCGTCCGGCCGGAGGTGTCGTACTCTCGTTGGCTTTCGCTGTCCGCTCCATCCGGGTCGACCTTGATCTCGGCGGTGACGCGACCGCTGGCGTCGTACTCAAACCGGGTCACGCGCCCCTCAGGTGACGTCTTGGCCGAGATGAGCCCGTTTGCCCTATACTCGTAGCCCGTCAGGGCCCCCGATGGACCTGTCACGCTCTCGACCAGGCCGCGGGGGCTGTATTCGAAGGTTGTGGTGCCCGCGCCGTCGGCAATCGTCTCTACGAGGCCCTTGACTCCCGAGGTGTGGGCGTCGTAGTACGTGTACCTCACGTATGCCGCAGGCGGGGCAGCCGACACCCCGGCGTGCAGGTTGCTGATCAAGGTTTCAACGACGGTACGCCGCACCGTTGCCCCGTCGAACCACCCGCTCGTGTCCAGCGGGCCAAGGCAACGATAGGTCGCCTGCAAGGTGACGCCGTCCGTCGCGTAGATATGGAAGGTGGCAAGGCCAACCTGATCCACATCGGCAAGGACGCTGTTTTGGTCGTTGTAGACGCGCACGGTCACAGAGCCATCGGGGGCGGTGGTCCTCTCGACGTTACCGTTGGCGTCACGCGTGTAGTCCGTCCGGAACCCGTTGTAGAGCTCGTACGCCGGTTCGTTGTAGGCGTTGCGCTCCGAGTCGCCGCTGCCGCGGGTGGTGTACTTGATCGTGACCTCGGCGAGTGACTCCCCGGCAGGGCTGATGTCGGTTATCGTCCGAGTGAACGCCTTGGTGTCGTAGACGTTGAGCTTGACCAGACCGCGGGCGTCGGTGATGCGGACGGTGACGATCGACCCGCCGCCGTCCTTGTCCTCGGAAGCGTAGTCATAGGTGCGGACATTGCCCATTGAGTCGTAGGTCTGCATGACCCGGCCGTACTGCTTGCCATCCCGGAAGAACCGCATACCCTCAATGAGGTTGCCGTGCTCGTCCCTCAACTCGTGCAGGAGCTGCCGGTAGTACGAGAGGACCACAGACCTGCTGACGTCCCCGCTCGCGGCGTCCTTGAGGTTGACGCCGGTGAGGCGGTTACCGTCCTCGTAATCGTACTCCACCGTCCGCACGGCGGTGCTCGCGTGGTACTCGGTGATGGCCGTCAGCAGGTTGTCCTGATACGTGATCGCAAACCGGCGGCCAGTGCTGTCCGAGATCAAGGCGATACAATCGGACTCGTCATAGACGAAATTCACTAGGTTGCCGAACTGATCGCTGATGCCCTCGAGGTGGCCGGACTCAACCCCAAAGTGGTATACCATGCCTTCCGGCAGCGTCACAAGGTAATAGCCCCCGTCTTTGCTTAGCCCGACCCGCGAGTCATATGCAGTGTAGCTGCCGTCGTCCTCGGCGACAAACATCAGCATGCCGGCATCGGGCAGCTTGACCACCTTGACGTTGGTCGACGGGTCATCGTTGAAGTACTTGATGGTGGCATACTGGTAGGCCAGATGCCAGCCGAAACCCATCGTGCCACGCCCCGCGACGGGGTCATAGATGCGCCCAATCTCGTAGGTGCCCAGGCCGTACTTGACGCTTAGGTCGGGGTAGTACTTGGTGTAGGAGAGCTTATCCGTCTCGACGCGGGCAATCCGCCACATCTGGCTCTCCCTGATCTCGTAGTCATACTTGTCGGGATCGTCTACGTCGTCGTCATCGTCGCCGTTGGTGCCGTTGCCATCATCGTTATCTCGGGGCTTCTTGGTCGCCTCTTGTACGTCTACGATCAGACGGGCGCCATCGTCGAGGCTGGGCTCACCTTCGTCGTTCTCAACCGTCAGGAAGAGCCGTCGACCGGAGCCCGCTTCGGGAGGCTGCTGCTTGGGCACGATGCTGTAGTAATCATCGCTGCCCAGAACCCGCTTGAACTGCCACATCTGCTTGTCATCGCCAGCGTATGCCGCTTCGATGACGCTTGAGCCCTTGGTGGTGCCAGCAGCGGTGAGCGCCAGTCGGGTGGAGACATTGACTATCGAGTGGAAACCGTCCCCGACATCAGTCAGCTCCCACCGCTGAGTGTCATCGCCGATGAACGCAAACTGCACCACATCGTCGGTTCCCGTCGCGCCTTGCGCGAACTTGCCGCTGTGCCTGACGTACAGGAAGGCCGGCTCGGCGGTGTCGGCTGCGGTGAGGTCGGAGCCGCCGCCGTCTGACGCCACGATGGTGGCCGCCTTGACTGGCACCGTCCAGGTCTGCGAAGCGTCGCCTGCAACCACGCCGCCGGCCAGGATCAGGCTCGTGCCGTCAGCGTTGGCTGAGAGGGGTCGGGCATCCGGGTAGGCTGCCGACAGCAGCCGGTAGACCCCGCTGCCGGCGTCCACAATGCGCCAGCGCTGGTTGGCGGCAGTGGTGTATTGGCGTGCCCCTATTGCGGTACCATCGGCCGCGACGGTCAAGGCATAGTCGGTCTCGCCGTACTTCATCGAGTAGAGGCCGCCTCCGGCGTCCACAAAGCTCCACAGCTGGGCGGTACTTGCGTCGTCGCCTGCCTGCAGCGCCACGCCCCGCTGCGCCTGGTCATCCGAGCCGAGGATCGCGGCGTGCAGGTCTCCCGCCCCGCCGTTGACCAGACCGCGGAAGTCCGCACCGGGCGCATCGGTCCCGTCGGCAGTGAGCCGGATGTGCCAGCGGTACTGCTCGGGATAGTAAGGCAGGGCCGGCGGCGGCGGTGCCACGCCCGGCATGCCGCCCTCCCAGACCAGGTAGGCCTGGGTCTCGCCGACCCCGGCCACGATAACGTAGTCGCCGCCCCCGACGTCGTAGACCTGCCACTGCTGGCCTGCGGGCGCCGCATAGTCAGCGAGGCTCAGGGCGGAGCCGGACACCGTCAGGCATTGGCGCGTGCCGACGGTGGATTGCAGCTCAAGGCCGCCCTGCGCCAAGGGCAAGAGGTGCCAGCGGGTACCGCTGCCGCCGAGCTGCAGCAGTCCCCCGGCGACATCCCGCGAGGTGATCTCGTAGTGCCTCAGGAATCCACCGATATGATGAGCGGGCCGCTCCGGCAGCGCCGTGGGAGGGGGCAAAGGGTCGGGTACGGCCGGTAGCTGATCATCCCCAAGGCCGGGGGTGACAAGCTCACCAACCCTCTGCCAGTCGGGATCCCCGCTCGGGCGGGAGGCAAGAAGCCGTGCGATCTGGGCTTGAGTGCCCGGTGTCCCCGGGCTCCAGAAACCCTCGGCGGCAAGAGCCACCAAGGGCGACGAGGTCACAAGGACGGCCGCCAGCAACAGGTAAGCTATAGAGCGAAGGAATCGATTCTTCATGGGTGGTCCTCCTGACGCCGCTGAATGGGCGGCTTGGCAAGCACAGCGGTTGCAGCACCAAGGGCGGCACGTCCTGGAATTTGGTAGAGCCTTCGCCAGAGAATATGCTTTTCCTTGACATCCGTGCAGAATACTTGAGGCGTCAAATGATGCTCAGCTGGCCATTCCGGCCTAGGCGGCACGCTCCGGCGGCTAAGAACTACGGAGAACACACCGGCCGCGACCCGCTCACATCGACCATTGCTGGCGCTATGGGATTATGAGAGAGCCCGCTTCGAGCCTTGTGAGTGCTCGTACATTTCAGCCAAGGTGAGGTACTGTAGGGCCGCCATCTCTTTGCCATGCTCAGTCCCGAACCGGATAAGGATGCCGTCGGAACCAGTCCGGCGAGAGAGGGGCACATTTTCAACGCGCACTGCCCGTCTCGATTCGCGTGGGTGCGGAACTGTTCTGGGCTCCGTCACCTCGTAGTGCGCTTCCATCCAAACCAGAACACCCTGCTATAGGTCGAGTTCAATCTTCGCACGCAGCGCCCAGCTGTCCTAGCCGGCGTAGCGCCACCGAATCGCCTGAGCGTTGTTCTAGCAGAGCCAGATCAGCTCTACCGCCTCAGGTGTCAACGCTGTACGCAACTGTGGCGTTGTCGGCATCGTTTAACTGGAGTTGCTGCTTCCATCAGCACACAGAGCATGTGGCTAGCGCAATGGAAGCCTGAACCTGACACGGAGTATCCAGAACTCATGTCTATGCGTATCGGGCATGTCTAGCGTCCAACGGCCCTCAATAATGTTCCAATACCCAGCGGTTTCGCTGGTTCGTACAATGGATTTGCTGTGCATTTCAACCAGGGTGTTGTAATGCCTCGCCACCATCATGTCGCGAGTCTCGAAACCGAGCATGACGCTGTCGGTGTGGCCCGAGGGACTGCGAGTGAGTGGCACATTCTCCAGGCGTACCGTCCACGTTCGTTCCTCTTCATGACCCGTATGGGACTTGCTCTCCGAGCGGATCTCCAGCCAAATCAGAACATCCTGCGCTAGATCAATCTCGCCGTCGCACCGCACAGAAGCCGTTCCTGAGGCGGAGTCATACACCCTTTGCGCGGTGAAACGGTTACCATCCCAGAGCAAGTAGGGACTCGTCATATCTGGGGTGACCTGTGAGCGAAAGGTTTCCTGCACATTGCACGACTCCCACCCTGTAAGTGGGTCGCTGCTTCTCACTCCCCCGAAACCTTCTCTGCGCGCTTGCGCGTCAATCCGCACCCCAACCCGAATCTCAAGGGCTGTGTCTGACGGTTCTTCTATCTCCTCTTCCTCATCCACAGCCAGCCCAGGCGCAATCATCACGCGGTAGCACCTTCCAGTGTCCCGGCGCCTCACATGGAGAACAAGGGTGTAGGCGTCATCCTTCTCGCGCTCCACAGACCACTTAGCCTCTCCCTGATCGGGCACCATCTGGACGCGGTCTGCCGGCGCCTTCGCGTTGCCCAAGACCAGGATCTCAAACTCGACCGGCTCCTTCTCGAACCCCTTGGGCCTTGCCGTGATCCCATACTCTGCCGGCCCTCCGGTGGCCGTCACCTCGAAGTCACCCATCGCCAGGAGGTCCTCGCGGGTCAGAGTGCGCTCGCCCTTCTCCGACCGGACCAGGTTGACCATGTGGCAGAACCGCATTGTCCACCCGGAGAATCCTGCCGCTGACATTGGCAGGGATGGAGACGTCCGTGGCTCGTGCCGGAGGGGGGCCGTCGGTGAGATCACCCTGGGCCCGGACGGTCGGCGCGGCGAAACTGGTTCCGTTAGATGTTCCGCTGGTGTGGTCCTGCTCGCCCTTCCGCGCCCACGTATGGGTGACTATGCCAATCCCAGGCGCGGCAATCGAGATCTCAAGGTCCGAATCCGCGCTCACGAGATTGGACGTAGCGGACTTGAGCCCACCATAGTCCAGCCCAGCCACGGTCATCACGTTGCCCCGCTGTTGACCGAAGAAGCTAACGTTCGGACTCACGGCACGGTCTTCGTTCCCCGCTGCCGCGACCACAAGGATTTCGGGATGATGACGCTCAAGCCAACCGAAGAAGCGGGTGAACGCCTCGTGAATCGACGGCATCGCAGCTAGGTAATCCTCAGTGACCTCGGGGCCAACCAGCCTGGGGCCCCATGAACAGTTGATAATGGTAGCCCCAGCTTCCACCTGCGCCTTCAGGTTGAACAGGTTGTTGCACACCCATGTCCAGCCCTGGTGGTGAACAAGCGTTGGGTCAGCAGTCCCCCCCCTCTTCGTCCGGATTCGCGGGAGCAGGCGTGGGCCACGCCACGCCTGCCCAAGCCGATTGCTGCCATAGGTCGCTGGCCATTACGGATAACTGGCCTCCCATGATTGAGGCCACACCCACCGCCCCGCCCAATCTATGGGCGGCCGCGATCACATGCATAACCACAGTTCCGTGCGTAGCGCTACCACTCTCCTCATAACCGCTGCCCTGAAGATGCTCGGGCGCCAACCCAACCATACGAGGCCCCCCGGCGTGGTTCATCTCTGGAGAGAGACCGTAGACCACGGAGTCCACAACTCCAACGCTCACTGTGCCAAGCTCCAACCCTGATGCCGTGACCATGGTCCATGCGTCTCGGAGCCCGATCATCTGATAGGGACGGGCAAGATCTCCCGCGTAGCTCGCGTTAGTGGTGCTGTCACACATCTCAGTCGTGATGGTGCCGGCTACGGTGTTGATGAGAAGATTGGGCATGACCAGTTCCACGCCATCCAGCTCTGCAGCCTGGCTCAGCCGGACCAGGAGTTCCTCGACCGAGCCATCGGCAAGGAACAGCCAGACCTGATTAGCGGGGGCGTAACCGATGCCCGGAAGCTCCAGGAGATCCTCCGGGTCCGGATACTTCATCTCGGCCCGACCAAGGTCATGAACCCGCTCGGTCAGCACCAGGTCCTCGATCCTGAGCGAGTCGCGCGGGTCCTCCGGCTCATCCCCAGGTGACGGGTCGGGATCAGGCTCAGGATCGGATGCAACCGGCTCCTGTGCCACTGGAGGTGGCGGCGCAGGCCGACAACTCACCGTTGTCACAAGCAGAGACACGCACAACAGGGCGATAAGCCCGATCCAGATACCCCTCAACAGCCGCGTTGGTCGCCGCCTTGTCGATAGCTGCTCGTCTCCGCCTGGTGACCACTCTTTGTGCATGGCTTACGCCTCCTCCGCAATCCGTGGCAGCGAATCGTCATGTAAGCGAATGCTTGCACGCCAGTCGTCTGGGATATTCTGGCTTTCAAGGCGGATCGGCATCTTTCCTTCATGTCCGCAGCCCGCTCAGAACTGCTAGCACCGAACGGCAGGATGCGCTAACCGTGATGTTGAAACCCATTGCCATATTCTAGCCACCCGCCAAAGAAGGAGACTTGTCCAATGGCCGGTACACGCCACCGTGGTCTCCGCTACCGTGATTATGAACACCCGTATGACCGCAGAGCCCTTGCCTCACTCGAAAGCAACTCGGCGCTCAGTGTCGCGATGACCAAGCTCAACCAGTTCGGCATCGAGAGGGTCTTGCGCGTCCAGTACGCGGGCAGCAACGTCCGGGCCACGCGCCGCAGCTTTGCCGAGGCCTGCGAGGCCCTCGCCGAGGCGGCGACGAACCTTGACCTGCCAACCCTTCCCGACCTCTATGTTGACTGGCACAAGGGATACGAGGCCTACACCATCTGCCCGCAAAAGCCGCTCGTGATCATCAGCTCAGGTCTGCTGCGCACACTGACCTACGAAGAACTGCTGTTTGTGCTGGGACACGAGATCGGGCACATCAAGAGCCGGCAAGTGGTCTACAGCCAGATGGCCCTGATCATGCCGATCATCGGGGAACTGATCAAATCGGCGACGCTGGGGATTGGTAGCCTCCTGTCCGGCGGCCTGCAGGTTTCGCTCACCAACTGGCTGCGGATGGCCGACTTCAGTGCCGATCGGGCCGGCCTGCTGGCGTGCCAGAGCCCTGATGATGCCGCGCGCGCGCTCATCAAGCTGGGCGGGGTGCCCGGCGACCTCTTCGGGGCGATCGACCTGACCGGTTTCTGCGCCCAGGTGCGCGATTTCGGGACCGCCTACGACTTCGAAACCCTCGACAAGGCGGCCAGGGTCGTCAACGCTCTGTCCTCACAGCAGGAGGGCGAGTCGGCAGAGCTCTCGGAGGTGCC
>Ga0114946_10002137_pt1 | contig 13561 bp, 14 predicted proteins | sample WalLakDeSediment_FD_88676 | JGI IMG/M metagenome (GOLD analysis project Ga0114946, IMG submission 88676) | Lake sediment microbial communities from Walker lake, Nevada to study Microbial Dark Matter (Phase II) - Walker Lake 11/02/13 Deep Sediment | ecosystem: Environmental > Aquatic >...
AGAGCACCTGCAAGCCGGCGTGTACGGGTCCGATGGTCGTGTCCTCCCTGCCAGGAGGTCTTCGGCCCGTGCCGCCGGGGCGTGCAGGGTTTCTTTAACAATTTTTTAGCGAGGCTCGAGCTGGCGGATGCCGGCTCCTCGACGAGGGTCTCCTCGACCGCAGCCGCGTCGCGCAGGTCGGAGGCCAGCGCCGCAAACTCCGACGCGTAGCGCTCGGCCGCGACCTCCAGCCACCGCGCGATCCCGTGGGAGAGGCTCACGCCAGCGCGCTGGGGTAGCCGGCGGCGGTGACTCGCTCGCTCAGGGCCGAGGCGAGCAGCGCGGGCGCGTGGCGGATGCGGACGGTGCCGCTGGCGAGCTCGACTTCAACCTCGTGGACGCCCTCGAGCTGGCGCAGGGTTCGTGTGACGCGGCCGGCGCAGCCTCCGCAGCTCATGCCGGTGACCTGAAGTGTGGTGTCGTTCATGGCTGGACAGACGCGGCTGGGGTCGGGGCATTACCGGGAAAATTAACTCGGTAATCGATCACGGCCGGCTGCGTCGGCGGCGGTGATGCAACCAGGCAACCAGCCCACGACGACCGAGATCCAGATCGGCGGCATGACTTGCGCCACGTGTGTGGCCCACGTGGAGCACGCGCTCGCGGGGGTGCCGGGCGTGAGCGTGGTGAGCGTCAACCTCGCGACCGAGCGGGCCTCGATTCAACATGAGCCGCGCGTCGCGTTCCCGACGCTGGCGGCCGCGGTCGAACAGGCTGGCTACGAGGGCCGGGCGGTGACCCGCGGGCCGAACACCGCGCGCGACGAGGATCACCGGCAGCTCAAAGGCTCGCTGATGCTCGCGGCGATCCTGACCGTGCCGCTGTTTACGGTCGAGATGCTCGGGCACGCGAGCCCGGCAATTCATGCCTGGCTGAACCTCGCAATCGGCCGCGAGCTGCTCAATTGGATCGGCCTGGTGCTCGCCGGGATCGTGATGTTCGGGCCGGGGCTTCGCTTTCATCGCAAGGGCTTCCCGGCGCTTTGGCGGGGGCGTCCAGACATGAATTCGCTGGTCGCGTTGGGGACCTCGGCGGCCTATGGCTATTCGCTGATCTCGGTCGTGTTCCCGACCCTGCTCCCGGCTGGGACGGCGCACGTATACTTTGAGGCGTCGGCGACCATCATTACGCTGATCCTGCTCGGCAAGCAGCTCGAGGCCCTGAGCAAGGGCCGCAGCTCGGCGGCGATCGAGCAGCTCTTGAACCTCCAGCCCCAGACCGCTCGGGTCCGGCGCGGGCGGGCGTTCATCGAGGTCCCGGTCGCGCAGGTCGAGGTTGGCGAGCACGTGTTGGTCCGGCCCGGCGAGCGGCTGCCGGTCGATGGTGAGGTCGTCGAGGGAGCCTCGCATGTCGATGAATCGATGATCAGCGGCGAAGCCGTGCCGGTTGGCAAGCGCCCGAATGACGCGGTGGTTGGCGGCACGATCAATGGCCTGGGCAGCCTCGAGGTCCGCGCGACGCGTACCGGTGACGCGACCGTGCTCGCGCAGATCATTCGCATGGTCGAAGCGGCGCAGGGGGCCAAGCTGCCGATCCAGCGCTACGTCGATCGGGTGACCGGCGTCTTCGTGCCGGTCGTGCTCGGCATCGCCACCCTCACGCTGGTGACGTGGCTGGCGTTCGGGCCCGAGCCCGCGCTCACCTTCGCGCTGGTCAACACGGTCGCGGTGCTGATCATCGCGTGCCCGTGCGCGATGGGCTTGGCCACGCCGATGTCGATCATGGTCGGGACCGGGCGCGCGGCTCAGCTCGGCGTGTTGTTTCGCCGGGGCGACGCGCTCCAGACCCTCGAGCGCGCGGAGCTGATCGCGTTTGACAAGACCGGGACCTTGACGCTGGGGCGGCCGACATTGACCGATGTTCGCCTGCTCGGCGCCCTCGATGAGGCCCGCTTGCTCGCCTACGTGGCCGCGGTCGAGGAGCGCTCGGAGCACCCGATCGCCGGGGCGATCGTCGCGGCCGCGCGGGTTCGGGAGCTGCCCCGCTTGGTCGCGGGCGAGTTCGAGGCGGTGCCGGGGTTCGGCGCGCGGGGGGTCGTCGAGGGCCACGTGATCGAGGTTGGCGCGGACCGCTATATGCGTGAGCTTGGCCGCGAGCTCGGCGAGGGGCGAGCGCTGATCGAGGCGCTCGCGAGCGAGGCCAAGACGCCGGTATGCGTCGCGGTCGATGGGCGCGTCGCGGCGATCCTCGCGGTCTCCGATCCGATCCGCCCGGGCGCCCGCGAGGCCCTCGACGCCCTGCGTCAACGGGGCTTGGCGATCGCAATGATCACCGGGGACAAGCGCCAGACCGCCGAAGTCGTGGCCGCGCGCCTGGGCATCACCGAGGTCGTCGCCGAGGTCCTCCCGGGGGGCAAGGTCGCGGCGCTCCAGGGCTTGCGCCGCGGTCACGCCAAGCCGCGGACGATCGTGTTCGTGGGCGATGGCATCAATGACGCCCCGGCGCTGGCCGAGGCCGACGTCGGCGTGGCGATGGGGACCGGGACCGATATCGCAATCGAGAGCGCCGATGTGGTCGCAACCTCGGCGCAGCTGGGCGGGATCGTGACCGCCGTCGAGCTCTCGCAGGCGACCATGGGCAATGTCCGGCAGAACCTGTTTTGGGCGTTCGTCTACAACGCGAGCCTGATCCCCGTGGCCGCGGGGGCCTTGTACCCGCAGTTTGGGATCTTGCTGTCGCCGATGATCGCGGCCGGAGCGATGGCCTTGTCGAGCGTGTTCGTGATCGCCAACGCGCTTCGGCTCGAGCGGGCTGGACGCCACGCTTTGACCGGAGCCCTTGGCGCCAGCGTGGACTAAAGCGCTCGGCGCGAGCCCCGACCCGCGACACGCAATCGCAGCCGGGTTTCGCTGGAGTCGGAGTCGGCGAACGGGTGTGCCACTATGCATCATCGACACCGGGGCCAAATCGGCTGAGGCTGCGACCATGCAAGCCCTGATGGTTTTTCTGCTTGGGCGCGGGCGCGGGCGCGGGCGCGGGCTCATACTCGGATTGGCGGTCGCGTCGCTCAGTTCGGCGTGCTCGCGTGAGCTCCCGCCGGAGTGGCCGACGAGCTCCGCCGCTGCACCCGACGCGCCCGCGGCTCCGCCTAGCGATGTGACCTTGGCCCTCGACAACGACCCGCCGCTGCCGGGCGAGCCCCTCGATGGTTGGTTTGGTCTCGACCGGCGTGATCACGAGCGCCACGATCACGAGCATCACGATCATGGCCATTGAACGCGCATGGGCGCTGGCGTTGATCCTGCTCGGCGCGAGTGGTTGTGCGTCCGGTCAGGCGAACGACCTCGCCCGGCTGCGGGCGATCACCGAGATGCCCGTACCCACGCAGCTCGGGCCCGTCGACCCGGACATCGAGCCCGAGATCACGCGCTTGCTCGCCGCGCCCCTCGACGTGAATACGGCCGTGCGCGTTGCGATCGTCAACAACCGGGCGATCCGCGCGACGCTGCGCGAGCTTGGGATTGAGCGGGGCATGCTGACCGACGCCCGCTCCGTCGCGAATCCGACGATCAAGGCCGAGCTGTTTCCCGAGCGCGAGACCCAAGTCGAGCTCCGCGTCGAATACCAGATCAGTGATCTGGTGCTCGCTCCGCTGCGGGCCAAGGTCGCGCAATCCGAGCTCGACGAGGCCCGCTATCGGGCGGCGGCGGAGCTGGTGGTGCTCGGCTATCGGGTCCGGGCGGCCTACCGGTGGGTCCAGGCGGCGCGCGAGCGGCTCGCGGTCGGGCAGCGCCGGCTCGACGCCCTCGCGGCCGCCCGCGACGCGGCGCTGGCCCTCGAGCAGGCCGGCAACATCATCGAGCTCGACGCGGCCTCGCAGATTGTTGGCTACGAGCGCGCGCGGGTCGGCGTCGCCGATCTCGAGCTCGAGCTCGCCAACCGCCGCGAGGCGCTGCAGCGCTTGCTCGGGCTCTACGGCGAGCATACGGATTGGGAATTGGCTGAGCCGCTGCCGCCGATCCCCGAGGCGCCGCCACCGATGCCGGAGCTGGAGTCCGGCGCGCTCACGGCCAGCCTCGAGCTCGCCGCCAGCCGCAGCCGGCTCGACGCGCTCGCCCACCGCACCGGCCTCGAGCGAACGCAGGGCTGGCTGCCCGCGATCGTCGTTGATTATCACGCGCTGATCGGCCGCCCCGATGCTCCCCGCGGGGCGTCGGAGGGCGGCGTGCTCCACGGTGGGGGGATCAGCCTAGCGGTCCCGCTCGTCAATCAAAATCGCGGGAGGACCCGGGCTGCCGAGGCCGAGTATGACGGGCAGATCGAGCGCTACATTGGCATGAGCGTCGATATTCGCTCGGCCGCGCGCGAGCTCGACAATCGCATCCGCTCCGCCCACGGCGTCGCGCGTCACTTGGCCAGGGTCGTGCTCCCGGCCCAGCGGCGGGTGCTCGATCAAACCCTGCTACAATACAACGCCATGCAGATCGGCGTGTTTCAGCTGCTCACGGCCGAGCAGGCGCTGCTCGAGGTCGAGCTCGCCGAGCTCGCCGCCCGCGCCACGTATTGGACGACCCACGCCGCTTACGAGGCCTTGGTCGCCGGTGTCCGCGTCGACGTCGATCGCCGCCGCGAGCCCCGATCGCTCGACGCGAGGGATCAACCCATGGGAGCCCACTAATATGGACCGACGTGCATTTTTACGACTCGGAGGGCTGGCCGCGACCGGCTCGGCGCTGACCCTGCCCTCGACCTCAGCCGCGCGTTCGGACCAGGTCACGACCGGCGCGCTCGCGGTCGTGACCCCCAATGGCGGGACCTTACCCTGGCGGATCGTCGATGGCGTCAAAGTCGGGCACCTGATCGCCGAGCCCGTCGATCACGAGTTCGCGCCGGGCCTGCGCGCCCGCGCTTGGGGCTACAACGGCGGCACCCCGGGTCCGACGATCGAGGCCGTTGAAGGCGATCGCCTGCGGATTTACGTGAGCAACCGGCTGCCCGCGGCGACCACCGTTCATTGGCACGGAATTATCTTACCCAACGGCATGGACGGGGTCGCTGGCCTCACCCAGCGGCCGATCCCCCCGGGCGAGACCTTTGTTTACGAGTTCACCGCTCGCCACCCGGGCTCGTTCATGTACCACCCGCACCGCGACGAGATGACCCAGATCGCCTTGGGCATGACGGGGATGCTGGTGGTCCACCCTCGCCGGCCTCGCGGGCCCCGAGTGGACCGCGACTTTGTGCTCATGACCCACGAGTGGCGCATCGACGTCGGCGCCGCGCGACCCAACCACCTCGAGATGACCGACTTCAACGTCTTGACCTTCAATAACAAGGTGTTCCCGGCGACCCAACCCATGCTCGTGGGTCGCAACGAGCGGGTTCGGATCCGTTTGGGCAACCTCAGCCCCATGAGTCACCACCCGATCCACATCCACGGGGTCCACTTCGAGGTCACCGAGACCGACGGCGGCCGGGTCCCGGACTCCGCGCGCGTGCCTGAAACCACGGTCTTGGTCCCCGTCGGCGCCGTCCGGGTGATCGAGTTCAGCCCCGAAGAGTCCGGTGATTGGATGATGCATTGCCACATGACCCATCACATGATGACGCAGATGGGGCACGATCTCCCGCCGATGATCGGCGTCGACACCCAGACCCTCGACCGCCGCATGGCCCGAGTCAATCCTCGCTACATGAGCATGGGGACCACCGGGATGGCCGGCATGGCCGAGATGGACATGCCGGTCCCGCCCAACAGCCTGCCGATGCGCGGCGGCACCGGGCCATTGGGGCCCATCGACATGGGCGGCATGGTCACGATCCTGAAGGTCCGCGATGACCCGGATACGGCCGATGAAGCCGGCTGGTACACGCACCCGCCTGGGAGCATGGCGGCGCCCGCCGATCCAGACCGGATGCGTGCGGATGGGGTGGCGTTCTAGCGCGCCAGCTGCTCGCTGAAATGTCCCGAGTGCTCGGCGAGCTGCTCGACGTAGTCCCGGACCAGCGCCCGCGAGCTCGCGCTGAGCCCCTCGAAATCGACGATCAGATCCTCGGGCACGGTCCGAAACGAGACGCTCACCCGGCGGGCCTCGAAGCCCGCGAGCCGGCAGCCGATCGCCGGCTCGCGGCCGTGCCGGACCTCGGTGATTCGGTGGTAGAGCCGGTCCTTGTATTCGGGTCCGCTGAGGATCGACACCGAGCGATGGCGGGTCCAGATTGCGAGCTCGGGGGCGTCGGGCTGATCGGGCTCGAGGAATTCGAGCAGCCCCGGCTGGCCGATCGAGAACATCACGACCGGGCCCGGCTCGCCGTCGCGATGCATCCGCAGCCGGGCGTAGTCCCGCGGCGGGCCCTCGCCGACCTCGCGCCCGTAATAGTTGATCAAGCAGCTGTTGGGGACCTCGTCGCGGCTTGGATCGTGGCGCCGCAGGCTCGGCCGGAGGCGCTCGAGGATCGTCCGCATGACCGGCGGGAATGGCTCGGCCCGGACGCAGCGATCTTCGCGATGGTGGGGCTCGGCGTAATAGCCCAGGCACGCGAACTGCCACGCGCCCAGCCAATAGACGGGGCGCGTGAGTCGGCGGCTGTGGTCGCCGGGGCGCGCGTGCTGATCGCTGCGGTGGCGGTGCTCCCAAAGCGGGACGAGCTCCGCGAAATAGCCGATCAGCTGCTCGGCTTCGGCGGCGCTGATGAAGCCGGGCAGGTAGGAGAAGCCTGATCGCTCGATCGTCGCGCGGCCGTCATGGGGGGCGCCGGTCATGGGCGCCACTCATGCCACGATCCGCGGCTGTGCGCTCACCGCCCGCGGATGAACGCGAGCGCGGCCGCAGCTGCGGCTTGGATGTGCTCGGCTTGGCGCAGGCCCGAGCGCGCGCGCGGGACGAAGCGGTGGTTGCCGTCGCGCAGCCACACGAGCTCGACGGCGTCCGGGAGCGCGTAGCCCCGCACCTCGGCCTCGCTGCCGTGGGGGTCTCGCGTGCCTTGAATGATGCACGTGGGGACCTCGACGGCGGCCAGCGCTTCGAGCCCATGGCCCGCGCTGGGACGCTTGGCCTGGTGGAAGGGGTAGCCCAAGCACAGCAGCGCGAGCGGTGCGAGCTCGGGGCACAGCTTGGCGGCGATCCGTGCCCCGAGCGAGAACCCGCCGATGATCACGGGCCCGCGGACGTGCGTGAGCGCGGCCCGGTATGGCGCCTCGTGGGCCGCGTCGTTGGTCGCGTTGGGGTCGAGGCGGACGACGATGACCGGCACACCGGCGGCTTGGATCGGCGCCGCGATCGCGGCCAGCAGGTCGGCGGGCCCGTCGTGATCCGGGCTGCCCAACACGACGGTAGTCACCGCTAGCTCGTGCTCGCGGTGAAGTCTTGCGCCCAGCCACAGGGGGTCGTGACCCCGGTCAGCATCTCGAAGGTCGCACAGTCGGCGCCCACACAGGTGACGACGATCTGCTGGCGTCCGCTCATCGCGGTCTCCGACGAGAAGCTGCCCGTCGCGCTGACGTTGTAGCTGACGATCGCAGCGCCGATGTCCTGTTCGTCGTGGAGCCGACTCGGGCAGCTGAAGCTCGCGCCGTCGATCGTGCAGTCGAATACGTTTTGAGAGTCGTCGACGGTGAACGTGCCGTCGCCGTTGTTGGTGAGCTTGAACGTGCCGGGGTTGTCGACCGTGAGCTGGTCGAGCATGCAGGTGTCGTTGATCGCTGCGCTGCCCACGAAGCTCCAGGTGCCGTCGCGGGGCTGGACATCGTCGTCGCCGCCGCAGGCGGTCACCAGGATCAGCGGCAGGGTGAGGAGCGCTCGAGCGGTACGCATGGGGCGGATCGTATCAAGAAGGTCGTCGCCGTGAAGGGCATCCCGGCAACCACGCTCCGTTCGCGGTTGCGGGAAGGGTCGCGTGTTCGGGCCGTCAACGCGAGGACCCCGTCGCTCGCTCGAGCCCGTACGCAAAGCAACCGTTCGTGTCGCGGTTGCCGGGATGCCCTTCATGGACGAAGCCGCCGGAGGGTCCGGCGAATGACCGGGTACCACGGGGGCCGACCGAGCAACACTGGTGGGTGGTTCAAACGTGGTTTCGACCCACGTCTCGCCGCGCGCGCTGGACCGGGAGTTGGGAGGGGCCCGCGCTGAAAGCCAGGCGATCTCCCCGCGTTGGCCCGACGATGGCGGTGTTGATGCTGATCCTCGCGCTCGCCCTCGGCCTCGCGGGCGAGCCGGTGGTGGTCGACGGCGGCGAGGTGATCGAGGTCGTGGTCGAGAAGAAGCAGCGCCGCAAGCTGGCGTTCGCGACCCTCGATGACCCCCGGGTGCAAGCCTTCTTTCGCAGCGGATCGAGCACCGGCGCCTCGTTGATCAGCGGCGAGCGGTCGGTCGAGCGCCGCCCGCTGGTCCGGGCCGGGAGCGTCAGGGTCCTCGCTGGGGTGTCTCGGGTTGCCACGTCCCGGGCCGAGCGTCGGGAGGTCCGTCGCTTCGCTCGCGCGCTCGTCAACGAGGCCCGGCCCGAGCTCGAGGCCTGCTACGTCGAGACCCTCGGGCGGGCCGAGGCCGACACGGTGCGGCTGACCGTCCGCGTCGAGCTCTCGCGCTCCGATCGTGGCCCGGTTCGGCTCAGCGAGGGCATGCTCGGCGACGTGCTCGGCAACGCCTGCGTCCATGGGGTGCTCGAATTCGCCGACGCCGAGGCCCCGCTCCTCGATGCCTCGGTCGAGATCCCGGTATGGTTTTGGGTCCAGACCAACTACGGGCCTGGCCCGAGCTAATGATAATGATTTTCAGATTCTAGAAATTAAATGAGGGGCGCGCGAATCTTGCCGGCGGACCCCGCGGGGTGATAACCGGGGGCGGATGAACACCCTGCTTTTAAACCGCTTGGGCCCGCGTGCTGGCGCGCTCTGCTTTGCTTTTGTTCTCGCCGCTGGTGCGCTCGCCTGCGACGACGGCGACGACGGTGACGATGTTGCGTCCGAAACCATGGGCGAGGGCGACGGCGACGGTGACACGGCCGACACGGGCGACACGGGCGACGGCGACGAGACCGAGACCGGCGACGACGATCCGATCTCGCACGCGGCTTCGATCCAGCCGATCTGGGACGCCAGCTGCGTGTCGTGCCACGTCGAAGGCGGCGCGGGGGCGGTGCTCGTCCTGACCAACGGCTTCCCCGCTTTGGTCGGCGTCGACTCGCTCCAAGCTCCGGCTCTGAAGCTCGTCCTCGCCGGCGACTCGGCCAACAGCTACCTCGTCCACAAGCTTCGCAACACCCACATCGAGGCCGGTGGGAGCGGCGGGGTCATGCCGCTGGGCGCTGCTGCGCTGCCCGAAGCCACGATCGTGCTGATCGAGGACTGGATCAACATGGGCGCGCGGCCCTGACCGGTCGGCTATTCAATCGACCGGCGGCGCTTGGCGTCGCCGGTTTTGATCGTTGAGCGTTGGCCGGCTCTTGCAGTACGGTGTGAGCTTCGAGGAGCTCCTTCATGCAACGACTGCGCTTGATTTCTCTACCTATCCTCTCCCTCTCTCTGCTCATGTTCGGGATCTCGCTCCCGGCCTGCACCGACGACGGCACCGACGAGGCCGGCTCCAACGAGACCGGCGAGACCGGCGACGGCGACGGCGACGGCACCGAGGTCGGCGACGGTGACGGCGACAACACCGAGGTCGGCGACGGCGACGGAGACGATCCCGGCGACGGCGACGGCGATGATCCCGGCGACGGTGACGGAGATGATCCCGGCGACGGCGACGGAGACGATCCCGGCGACGGCGACGGCGACGGCGACGGCGACGACCCCGGCGACGGCGACGGCGACGACCCCCGCGAGCTCTCGTTCGCCGCCGACGTCTACCCGATCATCGCGGACAACTGCTCGTGCCACCAAGCCGGAGCCGGCGGCCTGACCCTGAATCCCGGCGGCGCCTACGACAACCTGGTCGGCGTCGCCGCCGTGCAGGATCCGAACCTCAACCTGGTCGAGCCTGGTGACCCCGCCAACAGCTACTTCTACCAAAAGCTCGAGGGCACCCAGGCCGGCCTGAGCCCAGGCAACGCCCAGATGCCCAAGACCCAGGGGTCGGCGCTGTCGGCCAACCCGCTGTCCGACACCGAGCTCGCGACCATCGCCGATTGGATCACGGCCGGCGCGCTGCCCTGAGCCGCGTTGCTCTCGCGCGTGCCTCCCTGGCTTGCCGCTGGGGGGGCACGCCGCTATGTTGGGCCGCTCCGATCCGCAAGGAGACCGCCGATGGCCCGCGAATACCTGCTCACGACCCACGTTCACTTCGCCGCCGGCCACCGGCTGCGTGGCTATCAAGGTGACTGCGAGCAGCTCCACGGCCACAACTACAAGGTCGAGATCGAGGTCCGGGCGACGCAGCTCGACGCGCTCGGGATGGGCGTCGACTTCCGTGCGATCCGGACGGCGGCCCGCGAGGTCGTCGCGGTCTTGGATCACCGCCTGCTCAACGACATCCCGCCGTTTGACGAGGTCAACCCGACCGCCGAGAACATCGCGGCGTATGTCTATGAGCAGCTCGGCGACCGGCTCGGGCGCGTGGTCGACCGCGACCACGCCCGGGTCCACGCGGTGACGATCTGGGAGACCGATCGCGACAGCGTGCGCTACTCGTCCAGTTGAGCTCAGCAGGCGCCGAACACCTGGCGGGTGAAGGCGTTGAGGAACTTGCCGTCGGGATCCTGGGCGGCTCGGATCGCCTGAAATTGGGTGAAGCGCTCGCCGTAGGTCTCGAGCATGTGCTGCGCGCTCATGTTGGTCTTCTTGCCGAGGTGGGGCTGGCCGCCGTGTTCGCGCAGGATGTCCTCGACGCGGGCATAGATCTCGCCGCGCGGCTGTGACAGGGGGGTGGCCAGCTCGATGTATGCGGTTCGCCGGCCGACGCCGGGGCCGAGCAGCGCCACGCTGGTGTTGGGTGTGAACCGGGTCTCGACGATCGAAAAATAGTCGCGCTTGCGCAAGAGCGCGAGGACCTCGGCGAGGCAGCCGAGGTAGTTTTCGAACGGCACGCCAAATTCGATCTCATCGTGGCGATAAAATAGCTTGCGCCCAAACCCCTGGGTCCCGGGCACGACCAGGGCGCGATCGGGGGCGAGCACGTCGGACAGCCAGGCGTCTTCGTCGATGTCGGCGAGGACCTCGGCGACCTTGGGAACGAACGCGCTGATCGCAAAGTCCGTCAGCTCGTCCCGGAGCTTGCGCCGCGCCCAACGTTTGGTGAGCGGCGCCTCGGTCCGGTTCCAGCGGTGGACGCGGACGGCCTCGTCGGCTCCGCCGACATAGTAAAAGCTCAGGTGTTCGTTGGCCGCGAGCAGGGCCTCGAGCTCGGCCTCGGATTGCTTGCGATCGACCATCTCGGTGATCTTCTCGAGCCGGTAGCCTTCGACGAGCTGCAGCTCGACCTCGGTCACGACCCCGCAGCAGCCGATCCCCCCGATCGCGGCGTGGAACAGCGGATCGCGGGGCCGGACCGTGCGCGCGGTCCCGTCGGCGGCGACGATCCGAAGGCCCCGGATCTGCTCCGACAAGAACCCGTGATCGCGGCCGGTCCCGTGCAGATCGGTGGCGAGCAGGCCGGCGATGCTCTGCGCGTCGGTCGAGCCGAGCACCGGGAGCGCGAGCCCAGCTTCGTCGAGGACCTTGTTGAGGTCGCGCAGGCGCACGCCCGCCTGCACGCGGATGACCTTGGCCTCGGTGTCGAGCGAGAGCACGCGGGCGTAGTCGTCGAGCGAGAGCATCGTGCCGTCGGACAGGGGCGCGGCGTTGAAGCTGTGACCGGCGCCGACGGCCCGCAGCTTCGTGGCTTGCCCGACGATCTCGCGCAGCTCGTCCTCGGTCCGCGGCAACCGGAATTGCGCGGGCTCGATCTTGTAATCGGCCGTCCAGTTGCGCCAGACCCCGCGCTTGACGTGGCCCTCGTGTTGGGGCGTGCCGGTCGCGATGAACAGCCCGCCGTGGACCACGTTGGCGCCCTTGTTGCGCAGTCGAACACCGAGACGATCGACGAAGCCGCGCACGCCCTTCGACGCGCGCCGGTGCCGGGTCAAGGCGTCGGCGACCCGGCCGAGCCCAGCTTGGTCGGCGAGTTCGTGGAGCGTCGCGTGGGTCCACGCCGGGACCCTAGCGCTGAGCGCCTCGATCCGCTGGTTGAGGGCGTCGAGCTGCTCGTCCCGACAAAAGCCGTCCTCGGCCTTGCTCGCCGCCGCGACCACGAGCACCCGGCTCAGATCCCGAGCGAGGTCGACGATCGCCGGACGATCGTCGACCCCGGCCAGCTCCGGCGCCACGTTGAGCATCGCTTCGAACAGCGCGTTCGCTTGGTCAGGCTGGGGACATGAGCTGATCATCGCCCACGGCCGGTGCTTGGTCGACGCCAGCCAAAACCGAAGGTCGCTGGCGTCGAGCTCGATCAGCCCGCCGGTCGTCGCCGCGACCGCGGGCGCGTCGAGGTGCCACGTCGCGAGCCGTCCGTCGACGGCGGCCTGCTCCTCGGCGGTCAAGGTCAGGTAGGCCGGGTGTGCGTGGAGCTGTTCGATATTCATCATCGCCATGCTAGTGCGATCGTGCGATGAATTGGCGTGCAAATACTGTTCCCCCTACCCACGCGCGGCTTCGACCCGACCGAGACCTCGGTGCCCTGGAAGGCGCTGCTCGACGGCGGCCATGAGGTCGTGTTTGCGACCCCCGAGGCCCAGCCCTCGGCCGCCGACCCGCGGGTCCTCAGCGGCCGCGGGTTCGGGCCGTTTCGCCAGTGGCTGCGGGCGACGACCGCGGTCCGGGCGCTCTACACCGAGCTCGAGGCGAGCGAGGCGTTTCGCCAGCCGCGGTCCTACGCCGACCTCGATCCCGACGACTACGACGGCGTAATCATAGTTGGCGGCCACGCTGAGGACATGAAGAGCCTGCTCGAGTCCAAGCAGATCCAAAATTTGGTCGCCGTCCACATGAACGCCGGCAAGCCGGTCGGGGCGATCTGTCACGGCGTCCTAGTCCCTGCCCGGGCGATCGATCCGGCGACCGGGCGCTCGGTCCTGCACGGGCGCAAGACCACGGCCCTGACCAAGGTCCAGGAGCTGTCGGCCTGGGCGATGACCGGGCTGTGGCTGGGTTCGTACTACCGGACGTACGCCAAGACCGTCGAGGACGAGGTCACCGAGGCGTTGGCGAAGCCCGAGGACTTTGACGCGGGGTCGTTCACGATGGCCCGGGAGGGGCAGGGCAAGGACGTCGGGTTTGTGGTGCGGGATCGAAACTATGTCTCGGCACGGTATTATGTGGACGCGTATAAATTCGCCGAGGCGTATGTCGGGTTGTTGGGCTGATGTAGTGAGCGGCTAGCACGGTAGGGACCCGGGTTACCCCGGGCCCCCCGTACAGATCCGGACGTGCGGGCACTACCGCATCCGGCTCCTGCCTCGGGTCCTGACGGCGAAGCGCTCGGATGGTGTTGTATTGCTTATCTTGGTGCTCTATGAAGTGGGCCAGCCACTCGAGACTGAGTGAATCGAAAAAGCGACGAAAGTAGTCTTAGAGGACTCACCACACCTTCTTGTAATGGATACCGAAAGC
>Ga0114946_10002138_pt1 | contig 13561 bp, 13 predicted proteins | sample WalLakDeSediment_FD_88676 | JGI IMG/M metagenome (GOLD analysis project Ga0114946, IMG submission 88676) | Lake sediment microbial communities from Walker lake, Nevada to study Microbial Dark Matter (Phase II) - Walker Lake 11/02/13 Deep Sediment | ecosystem: Environmental > Aquatic >...
CGTCGTACGCCTGGAGCGTGGACTTCGACGCGGTGCGGGTGATGTCCTACTACAAGGCCGACCTCCACCACGTGCGCTGCATCCGCGGCCAACCGGCACCGGTGGCCGAGCGCTTCGTCCGCGACACGTCGGTGGAGAACCAGCCGGTGGTCACGGACAACGTCACCGGCCTGATGTGGCAGGGATGTGTGGTCGGAAACAACGTCGATACATGCATCTCCATTTCTTCGAGCCAGGGTACATGGAAAGGGCTTTTCGTCGTTTGCGAAAAAGCAACCTTTGGCGGTTACACAGACTGGCGGTCGCCCGACATCTTCGAACTCAGAAGCCTTGTGGACACCCGCCGAGCGAGCCCGGCCATCGATACCACGGCTTTTGCCACCGTTCCGGCCCCAGGCGACACCACCTGGACATCGACGACTCACGCCTCGGAGCCGACCAGAGCGATCTTCGTAGATTTCAACCATGGCGCCGCCTACTACCTGCACAAGCGGAACCTGCGCCTGAGGCGCTGCGTCCGGGGGCAGTGAATGATCCTTGCTTGGCACAGAGAGATACCTGGAAGCATCCGCACCGAGCTGCGGCGCTTCCCAGTGGTGGAGCTGCGCCAAGGTGCCGGCCACGCGGGCGTGCCGGACAACGAGCTGGTAGACTGTCCCGCGGAGGTACGATGATCAGGGTCAACGGCGAGAGCATGACGCACGAGCAAGGGCTGACCGTGGCCGACCTGCTCGAGAAGCGGGGGTTCACCTTCCCCCTGCTGGTGGTCCGCATCGACGGCCGGCTGGTGGAGCGCGGCGCCTACGCCGACACCCGGGTGGAGGACGGCGCCGACGTGCGGGTCCTGCACCTGCTGGCCGGGGGCTGAGCGGCGCCCGCTCAGTCGAAACCAGCGCCCAGGTAGAGCTGGCGGGCGGTCTCGCTGGCGCGGATCTCGGCGGGCGTGCCGGAGGCGACGACGCGGCCCTCGACCATCAGGTGCACCCGGTCGCAGGCGGCCAGGGCCTCGCGCACCGCGTGATCGGTGAGCAGCACCCCCACGCCGTCCCGCTTCAGCTCGCCGATGGCCTCGGAGATGGGCGCCGTGGCCACGGGATCGACCCCGGCGAAGGGCTCGTCCGCCAGCAGGATCCGGGGATCGGAGCACAGGCAGCGGGCGAACTCCAGGCGCCGGCGCTCGCCCCCGGAGAGAGTGGCGGCGCGCTGGCCCGCGAGGTGGGCCAGCCCATGACGCTCGAGCAGGGCGGCCGCGCGCCTCCCGGGCTCGGGGCGGCCGAGGGTCTCGAGGATCATCAGCAGGTTGTCGCGGACCGTGAGCCCCCTGAACACCGAGGCGCCCTGTGGCAGGTAGCCCAGGCCCAGGCGGGCCCGCAGGTGCAGGGGCATGCCGTCCAGCGGGCGCCCGTCCAGCGCGACCAGGCCCCGGTCCGGCCGGGTCAGCCCCAGGAGCAGGCGGAAGGTGGTGGTCTTGCCCGCGCCGTTGGGTCCCAGCAGCCCCACCACCTCCCCGGGTTCCACGGCGAGATCGACGCCGTCCACCACCGCGCGCCCGCGATAGGTCTTGCGAAGTCCGGTGGCGCTGAGGGCCCCGCTCAACGGCCCCCCCCGAGATCGACCTCGAAGCGCCCGCGAGCGGAGGTGACCTCGATCCGTCCGCTTGCGAGATCCACCGTGATCCTCTGGCCCTCCAGCTGGTGGGCCCCCTGGCGCAACAGCGGCCCTCCCTCCAGCACCAGGATACCCGTGCGCGCCTCCAGGCGGGCCGTGGCCGCGCTGGCGCGGGCCGCGCCCCGTTGCACCCGCACCCCGCCCGACGCCAGCAGGGAGACCACCGCGCCGCCGCGATCGTAGTTCACCTCCAGGCGGGAGCAGGCGAGGGAGATGTCGCCGTACCGGGCGCGCACGTCACCCTCGAAAAGCGCGCGGCCGTGATCGTGATCGATCCTCAGGCTGTGGGACTCGACCTCGACGGTCGGCCTGCCGCTCCCGGACGCCGCCGCGGGCGGGTGGAGAAGGCAGGCCGCCAGCAGGGCCGCGACCAGCCGCGGGCCGCGGCTACCCATCGTCGCCGCCATTCGCGTCGTCCCGCGCCGCGAGCACCAGGCGCGCCCGCACCCGGCCCTCCAGCAGGGCCGCGCCACCCCCGGCGTCGATGGTGATGCGCTCGGCCTCGGCCTCGAAGAAGGCGTCGCCGTCGAGGGTCACCGAGGCATCCCCGGTCATGCTCAGCGATTCGCCCCCGGGATCGAAGGTCGCCTCCCGGGACCGGGCCACCAGCTCGCCGCCGTCCACCGGCAGCCGCACCGTGACTCCCCGGGCCGTGAGCGGCGGCTCCTCCGCTCCGATCGGCTCCGGCGCCCCGGGAGGGGCGCAAGCCGGGAGCGCCAGGGCCAGGACGAGCACCGCCGCTCGCGGAACGCCGCTCAATCGGTCCTCCGATACGGGCAGAGCAGATCCCCGGTGCGCTCGGCCAAAGTCGCGGGGGGATCCGGGGAGAACTCGAAGAAGTCGGGCACCGCCTCGGGGAGCTTCTCGCCTTCCAGGGGCTTCACGGAGATGGAGACGCGGCGGTCCTCCATGCTCCAGGTGCCCAGCCAGCGGATGATCCCGGACCAGACGCAGCGCGCCCCGGGCGGGCAGGGTGCCACCTCGTCCAGGGCGGCGAACCGGCCGTCGGCGAAGAACTCGATGCGCCGCCGGTACTTGCGCTCGCCGCAGGAGCCGTTCTCCCAGACGCCCACCGGGCCGTCGATCGCGCCCCCCTGGTCCGGCCGCGGCGCGATCGGCGTCGCGGGCGCGGGCCCTTGTTCCGGTTCGCCGCCGCCGCCGCTGTTCGCTCCGGCGGATCCGCACCCGCAGAGCAGGAAGGCGCCGAGCGCCGAGCGCGAGATCATCGTGAGAATCAGGATCCGCATCCTTGCCTCCTTCCTGAAACCACAGTTTGCGCCATCTTTCCGAGGTCGGTCAATCCCCGTCGGATCGCCCCCTCGATCCGATCGAAGACCGTGCCGAGACCGCGCCCGGCCGATTGACGGTTGATGCGTCGGCGCCTATAGTCCCCCAACCGCGTTCGTTCGTCCAGTGGCGCCGTGCGCGCGCCGGACGTCAGGAGGTGTCGAGATGGCCGAAGGTATCAACAAGGTGATCCTGCTGGGCAACCTGGGCAAAGATCCGGAGCTCAGCTACACCCAGGGCGGCCGGGCCCTGTGCAAGTTCCCCCTGGCCACCGGCGAGAGCTTCACCAACAACGCCGGCGAGCGCCAGGAGCGCACGGAGTGGCACAACATCGTGGTCTGGGGCAAGCAGGCCGAGTCCGTGGGCAAGTACCTGCAGAAAGGCCGCCAGGTCTACATCGAGGGCCGCATCCAGACGCGGAGCTGGGACGACGAGAAGACCGGGCAGAAGCGCTACATGACCGAGATCAACGCCCAGCGGGTGATCTTCCTCGGCGGTCGCGGCGACGGCGGTGGCGGTCGCGGCGACGGCGGCGGCGGTCGCGGCGACGGCGGTGGCGGTGGCGGTCGCGGCGACGGCGGTGGCCCGCCCGCCGGCGGGTATCAGGAGCCGGACAGGGGCGCGGACCAGGGATTCGGTCCGGACGACGACGACATCCCGTTCTGAACCGCGCCGGAACCCGATGACGCGACACTCCCTCCGCCGGTTTCCTCTTCCGTTGGCGCTGCTCGTGCTGTCGGCGCTGCCGGCGAGCCTCGCCGCGTGGGGCACCATCGACGATGTCCGCTACAAGCTGAAGGGCGCGGACGGCAACCGCTGGGCGCACCTGCTGGGACAGGGACAGATCGTGCGGGGTACCGAACGGCCGGGGACCATCGCCTTCACCTTCGACGACGGGCCGGACCACCGCACCACCCCGGTGCTGCTCGAGCAGCTCGACCGCCACGGTGTCAAGGCCGCGTTCTTCGTCAACGGGCACAGGTTCCACCAGCGCACCGCGGGCGGGATCGAGAATCAGGCCGTGCTGCGGGACATCCATCGGCGGGGTCACTTCATCGGCAACCACACCTTCGGCCACAAGGACATCACCACCCTGGACGACGAAGGCTGGCGGATCGAGGTGACCCAGGTGGAGCAAACCGTCCGCGGCATCACCGGCAGGCGACCCCACCTGTTCCGCCCGCCCTTCGGCCGCGCGGACGGTCAGACCCTGGGACGGCTGGCGCGGGACGGCTACACCGTGGTGATGTGGAACCTCGATCCACTGGACTGGAGGGCCGCCACCGCCGAGGAACTGCTGGCGCGCACGCGGGCCGTGGTGGAGGAGAATCCCGAGGGAGGCGTGCTCTTGATGCACGATACCAACCGCAATACCGCGGAGGCCTTCGGCCAGGTCATCGAGTGGCTGGTCGAGCGCAACGCCAGGCTGGCGGCCGAGGGGCGCCCCGGCCTGGAGATCGTCGGCATCGAGCACTATGTCAGCAGGCGGCGGCCGAGATCCGGGCCGATCGCCGCGACGAGGGAAACGCGGTCCGGGCGGGAATAGGCGCCTGGTTCGTACCGTCTCATCGGAATTGACGGGTCCCGGCAGGGCGAACTGTGGTACGATCGAGTTTCGACAATCGGAAAGACGCGGTCCGTAGGCGGGCCGACGAGGTGGATCCATGAGCGAGAGGACGAGGACTGCCGTGATGGCGCTGGGACTGGCCGCGGCCGCGGCATTCCATCAGGCGCCGGCGGCCGGCGCGGACTCGGACGCCGAAGCCAAGCAGGTCTACCGGCAGGGCGTGGAGGCCTTCGAGGATGGGCGCTTCGACGATGCGGCCCGGCTGTTCCGCCGGGCGAACGAGCTCAAGCCGTCCTGGAGGCTGCTGTACAACCTGGGCCAGAGCGAGGCCGCGGCGCGGCGCTTCGGCCTGGCCATCGACGCTTTCGAGAAGTACCTGGTGGGCGGTGGCGACGATGTGCCCGGCGAACGGCGGGAGGAGGTGCTGGCCGAGATCCAGCGGCTGCGGGTGCTGGTGGGCGCGGTGGAGGTGCGGGCCCCCGAGGGCACGGAACTGCTGATCGACGGGATCTCGTACGGCAAGGTGCCTTTCTCCGGCCCCGTGCGGGTGGCGGCCGGCGAGCACCGGGCCGTCTTGCGCCTCGGCGACGAGGTGCTGCTGGAGCGCAAGGTGGGCATCGCCGGGGGCATGACAACCTCCCTGGCGGTGGACGAGACCGTCGCCGGACCGGTGGACGACGGTGAGCCCCCGCAGCGGGAGGACCCCGAGCCGGGGCCGGATCCCGGCGGCGGGCGGGTCTGGACGTGGGTCGCCCTGGGTCTCGGCGTGGCGGCGGTGGCCGGCGGCGGCGTCACCGGCGGGCTTTCGATGAAACGGGAGGGGGACTTGATGGAGCGATGTCCGAACAAGGCATGCGCGGAATCCGAGCGGGGCGAGGCCGACACCATCCGGCGGATGAACCTGACCGCGGACATTCTGTACGGTGTCGGGGCCGTCGCGATCGTGACCGGGATCGTGCTGTTCTTCGTCGAGCCCGGCGCGCGGACCGAATCGCAGGTGACCGTGTTGCCGGCGAGCGGCGATCATCCGGGGTTTTCCCTGACGGGGAGGTTCTAGCGATGAAACCGATCCACCCTCTTCTCCCGGCGCTGCTCTTCTGCGGGTGCAGCCTGCTGAGCGACGTGAACGACCTCTCCTTCGGCGACGGTGCCGACGGCGATACCGACGGCGATACCGACGGCGATACCGACGGCGATACCGACACCGACTCCAACGCCATCATTCCGGACTGCTCCGAGTGCGTGGGCGTCGGCAACACAATCGAGGCCATGCTCTGCGCCCTGGACCTCTGCGATCCGGACACGGTGATCAGCCAGAACTATTCCTCGCCGACCGCCTCCGACCTGGACGGATCCTGCGCGGCCGTGGCCCACTACGGGGATCCGTCCAACGACCTCGCGCCCCTGCTGAACGGCTCCTACGCGATGATGGCGACCGGCCTCGCCGAGGGCACCAACAAGAACACGGACATGGGCGGCTATCCGATCATGGACATCCATTCGAACAACGAAAGCATCCACGATGTCTACCAGTGGAGGCTCCGTCTGAAGGCTCCGCCAGAGGCATCCGGTTTCCAGGTCAACTACGTGTTCCTGTCGGTGGAGTACGACGAGTTCGTGAGTTCCCAATACAGCGACAAGTTCTACATCCTGCTCGAGGCCGAGAGCACCAACGGCGGCCAGCAGACCGTGATCAACCACGCCGACTGCCGCGACCAGGCCGTGTACTACGACTTCTCCGGATCCGGGTGCAACACCCAGAGCGGCTACTGCTGCTACATCGGCGTCAACAGCGCGCTCAGCGAGTGCTGCTGGTACCCCCACGGCTCCGCGCATGCGCCGAACAGCCAGAGCCCTTCCTGCCCCGGGGGCACATGGGCCACGGACATCGCCGGCACCGGTTTCTCGTGCGCGTCCGGCGTGGGCGAGGACAATCAACTCCACGGCTCATCCACGGGCTGGCTCAAGACCGAATGGCCCATCGATCCGGGGGAGGAGTTCACCCTGATCTTCCAGATCCACGACACCTTTGACAGCCTCTTCGATTCCCAGGTGCTCCTCGACAGGTTCCTGTTCCTGAAAGAAGCCGGACAAGGCACCGGCAAGGCCGGGTGACGGCCCGCCCGGCCGCCTCGGGCTTCCCGTTCTTGACCGTTCGCACGGGGTGACTACCTTCGGGATGTCCGCGAAAACCCGCGCGGCGCAAAGGATTGGGAATGCGACTCGACAAGCTGACCGTGAAGTCCCGCGACGCCCTGGCCGAGGCCGACAGCCTGGCCCGGCGCCTCGGGCACCAGGAGATCACCCCCCTGCACCTGGTCCGCGCGCTCCTCTCCCAGGAAGGCGGGCTGACCCGGCCCCTGCTGGAGCGCGCCGGCGCCTCGATGGACGCGCTGGCGGCTCGCCTGGAAGAGGAACTCGAACGCCTGCCCGGGGTCCATGGCGCGGACACCTATCCGGGAAAGGACCTGCGCGACCTGCTGGACGCGGCGGGGAAGCAGGCCGACTCCCTCAAGGACGAATACGTTTCCACCGAGCACTTCCTGCTGGCGCTTGCGGAAAGCGGGAAGAAGAGCCCGGTAGGTCGTATCTTTTCTGATACAGGTATCAGTATAGATACATTGAGGCGGGCCCTGGTGGACGTGCGCGGCACCCAGCGGGTCACGGACCAGGAACCCGAGGGCAAGTTCCGCGCCCTCGAGCGCTACTGCGTCGACCTCACGGACTTCTCGCGGCGGGGCAAGCTCGACCCGGTGATCGGCCGCGACGAGGAAATCCGCCGCGCGATGCAGGTCCTGGCCCGGCGCACCAAGAACAACCCGGTGCTCATCGGCGAGCCGGGCGTGGGCAAGACCGCCATCGTCGAGGGCATCGCCCAGCGCGTGGCGGACGGCGACGTGCCCGAGAGCCTGAAGGACAAGCAGGTGCTGGCCCTGGATCTCGGCGCCCTGGTGGCCGGGGCCAAGTACCGGGGCGAGTTCGAAGAAAGGCTCAAGGCGGTGCTGAAAGAGATCACCGCCCGGGACGGGAAGGTGATCCTGTTCGTCGACGAGCTGCACACCATCGTGGGCGCGGGCGCGGCCGAGGGCGCCCAGGACGCCGCCAACCTGCTCAAGCCGGCCCTGGCCCGGGGCGAGTTGCGCTGCATCGGCGCCACCACCCTCGACGAGTACAGGAAGCACGTCGAGAAGGACAAGGCCCTGGAACGCCGCTTCCAGCCGGTCTACATCGGCGAGCCATCGGTGGAGGACACCCTGGCCATCCTGCGGGGGATCAAGCACAAGTACGAGGCCCACCACGGCATCCGCATCCAGGACGCGGCCCTCACCGCGGCGGCACGGCTCTCCCACCGCTACGTGGCGGACCGCTTCCTGCCGGACAAGGCCATCGACCTGATGGACGAGGCCTCGAGCCGCCTGAAGATGGAGGTGGAGAGCCTGCCTTCGCCCATCGATCAGCTGGAGCGCCAGATCACCCGGCTGGAGGTGGAGCGCCAGGCGATGAAGATGGAAGACACACCCCGGGCCGCCGAGCGCGCCTTAGCTCTCGACCTGGAGATCGCGGATCTGCGCGAGCGGTCCGCCGCGGAGCGGGCGCGCTGGGAGAGGCAGCGGGATCTGGTGAACCGCGGCAAGGAGATCGCCCGCGAACTGGACGCGCTCGGCACCGAGGCCGAGCAGGCCCGGCGCCGGGGGGATCTCCAGCGGGTCGCGGAGATCACCTACGGCCGGGTGCCCGCGCTGCGGAAGGAGGCGGAGGAGGCCCAGGCCGAGCTGGAGGCATCCCGGGCCGAGGGATCATACGTCCGCGAGGTCGTGACCGAGGACGACATCGCCGAGGTGGTCTCGCGCTGGACCGGGATCCCGGTCAGCCGGATGGTGGAAGGCGAGAGCGAACGGCTGCTCAGGATGGAGGAGCGGCTGCGCCTGCGGGTGGTGGGCCAGGACGAGGCCCTCTCCCGGGTGGCCCGGGCCATCCGCACGGCGCGGGCCGGGCTCGAGGATCCCGACCGGCCCATCGGCTCGTTCATCTTCCTCGGCCCCACCGGGGTGGGCAAGACCGAGCTGGCCCGGGCCCTGGCCGAGTTCCTGTTCGACGACGAGCACGCCATGGTGCGCATCGACATGAGCGAGTACACCGAGAAGCACACCGTCTCGCGGCTCGTGGGCGCGCCCCCGGGGTACGTGGGCTACGACGACGGCGGTCAGCTGACCGAGGCGGTGCGGCGGCGGCCCTACTGCGTGGTGCTGCTCGACGAGATAGAGAAGGCCCACTCCGAGGTCTGGAGCGTGCTCCTGCAGGTGCTCGACGACGGGCGGCTGACCGACGGTCACGGCCGCACCGTGGACTTCAGGAACGCGATCCTGATCATGACCTCCAACGTGGGCTCGCAGTTCATGCTGGAGCTGGACGACCGCGAGCGCATCGAGGGGCTGGCCCGGGAGGCCCTGCGCGCCACGTTCCGGCCGGAGTTCCTCAACCGGGTGGACGCCGCGCTGGTGTTCCACCGCCTGGACCGCGAGGCCATCCGCGGCATCGTGGACATCCAGCTCCGCCGCGTGGACCGGCTGCTCGAGGCCCGGGAGCTCCGCCTGGAGGTGGCGGACGCGGCCCGCGACGAGCTGGCGCGCCTGGGCTACGATCCCGCCTTCGGCGCCAGGCCGCTGAAGCGCGCGATCCAGGAGCGGCTGCTCGAGCCCCTGTCCGAGCGCATCATCGCCGGCGAGGTCGCGCCCGGCGACACCGTCCGCGTGGACTTCTCCGACGGCGCCTTTGTCTGCGACACCGTCCCCCGGCCTTGTCCGAGACCGGGTTGATCGTTTCTCTCACCCGTCCTTGGTGGAGGGCGCCTCGCCGGTATTGATGACGCCGAATCTGTAGAGGATCAGGTAGCGGAGGAACACCAGCACCACCGTGGTGACGAAAGAGCTAGAATACCCGGCCATGTCCAGGTGATCCACCATCAACGTCACCATCAGCACCGCCAGGGCGTTGAACGCGACGATGATCACGGTGTACCTGACGAACCCCCGGCGGATGGTTCCGGACTTGACGTAGGCGATGTAGGTGCCGATGAACACCAGCACGTAGGCGATGCCCGAGCCGATGAGGGCCGCCATCTCCAGGACGTCGATGAAGAGCCAGTTCAGGGCCACGGCCGAGAACGTCTTCAGCGCGCCGATGAACAGGAACTTGGGCAGCGTGGTCCTGTGCGTTGCCAGTTTCCGTTTCATCCGGGTGCTGACGCTGTCCATGGCGGGTTCTTCGGCCGCGGTCCTCACGGCGTGCCGGATGGTCGCGGCGTGCCGGGCGGACCCGAGAGGGTGGGCGCCCCGGGTCTCGGCGCCGCGTCCGCTTCGTTTTCGAACGCCTGCCTGATCGAATAGGAAACGCCGCGACCGGTCTCGAAATAGGTCTTGGCGATCATGTCACTGATGATGCCGAACAGGAACACCTGCAGTCCGGAGAGCAGGAACAGCGCCGAGAGCAACGGCAGGGCGGTGTCGGAAAGGCTCTGACCCCGGATGAACTCCACGACGGTCCATCCGCTGAAGCCGAAGCCGAGCAACAGCAGGATCACCCCCAGCGTGCCCAGCAGGTGCAGAGGCCTGACGGAATAGCGGTTCCAGTACCATACCGCCACCATGTCGACGAATCCCTTGAACGCCCTGCGCCAGTTGTACTTGGTGACGCCGGCGGTGCGGGCCCGGTGATTCACCGGCAGTTCTCCCAGGCTGAAGCCCTGGATATTCAGCACCGCCGGGATGAACCGGTGCATCTCGCCGTAGAGGGTGAGGTTGTCGAAGCATTCCCTCTTGTACACCTTGAGCGAACACCCGGAATCGTGGATGTCGTCCCCGACGATCGTCCTGCGGAGCAGGTACGCCACCCTGGAGAACAGCCGCTTGGAAAACCCGTCCCGCCGTTTCCGCCGCCAGCCCGAGACCACGTCCAGATCGTTCTCCCTCATGTGGGCGATGAGTCTCGGGATATCGGCGGGGTCGTTCTGGCGATCGCCGTCCATGGTGACGATCAGTTCCTTGCGCGCGGCCTTGATGCCGCAGTCCATGGCCGCGGTCTGCCCGAAGTTCCGTCTGAAACGAATGCATTTCAGCGGGGCCAGGGTCCGCGCGATCCCCGCCGTGCCGTCGGTGGACCCGTCGTCCACGAAGATGATCTCGTAGTCGTACCGGTTGGCCTCGCAGACGTCGACGATCTCGCGGTGCAGCGCCGCGACATTCCCCTCCTCGTTGAAGACGGGCACGACGATTGAGATGTGTTCCATCCGGGTTCCTCTATGTGATGGGGCGGCGCACGTTCTTCACGCGAAGAACGGGGTATCTCCCCTTGTTCAGGTCCTTGCGGATGAAGACCTTGATCTCGTTCTCCTGCAGGATGAGATCGTACTTGTCCTTCTCGAGGAACCTCTCGTATCTCTTGCGGTACTCCCTGCGGACGACGTCCTTGTCCAGCAGGATGTAGTAGTCGGTGTCGATCCGGTCCTTGAACTGGTAGATGTACCTGCGGGTGGAGAAGTGCGCGCCGATCATCTTGCTGGCGGTGACGGATGCGTCCGCCGGGATCAGCGCCTGGATCTTCCGCACGGTCCCGTATCTCGCGACCTGGAATTCCGTGGGGTTGCGGTCGAAATGGCTCTGACCCTGCTTGAACGCGGAGCTCTCGCGGAACACGCCGTAGTTGTAGGAAACCGCGACGGACGCCGCCATGATGACGGCCGTGAACGCGCCCATCAGCCTGTTCGGATCGAAGCCGATCCTCCCCAACAGGTCACTGCCAGCGATGTTCTTCAGCACGTGGGGGGTGAGGGCGAAAAAGAACGGATAGATGAAGGTCGTGTACTGGAAATTGATGTTGTAGACCGCCGGCTTGGAGACCAGCGCGGTCACCAGGATGCCGTAGAAGAAGACGAACCACCTCTTGCCCGCGAAAAGCGGCAGGCCCGCGAGCGGCAAAGCCAGCTGAATGAAGTACTTCAGCTTGTCCTCGGTCAGCGCCTGCCGGACGATGAACATCGGGTTGCCGAACAGGGTCGTCAGGAGGCTCCCGGCAAGGGAGCGGTCGCCCACTTGCAGGGCCTCGAAGTAGTAGTCGTAGCTGAAGGTCTTTTCCGCGGCCATCACCGTCCTGGTGATGGCGAAGTAGTAGGCAAGGCACAGCGCCATGGTCGCCAGGCCGGTCCTGGCCGCGTGGTTGCTGTAGAACAGGTAGAAGCCCACGAAGAACATGGCCAGGCCGAGGTCTTCCCGTGTCAGCAGCAGGAAGACGATGGACACGAAGTAGAGCACGGTCCTGCGCGTCTCCGCGAAGAAGAGCGACCACATGATCACCGGCCCGGCCAGCGTCACGGAGTGGAAGTCGTACATGGCCGGGCCGTGGACTCCCGGATAGAGCAGGTAGGCCAGGCAGAGGATCAGCGCCAGCCAGTGCCTCTTCAGGTGGTGAAGGGTGATCAGGTAGAGCGGGACGACGCCCAGGGCCAGCCAGATGGACTGGGTGGCGATGATGTTCTCCGGCTTGGGATCGAACCACATCACCGGCGAGAACAGGATCAGGATCGGGTCGAAGTGGGCGTAGATGTGGTAGCCGCCTCTCACGAGGGTGCAGCGGAGGAGATCGCCGCGGGCCGTGTTCCACAGGGTGTTGACGTACACCCCCAGATCGTAGTTGCCGGCTCTCAGGTTCTGCATGTGCTGAATGGAGAACCTGGTGATCAGCACGGCGAAACCCGTGGCGGCGGCGGCGACGACGACGATGGAGGCCCACTTGTACAGGTTCTCTTTCAGGGGCAGCCTGTTCCAGGCGACGCGGGGCAACCGGTAGAAGTAGATCCCGGCGACGACCGCGACGGCGAGGCAGCCGAACAGGGTGGCAAAAGGATGATCCCTGGCCAGGTCCTTGGTTTGAAAAGAAATGAACACCGGCAGCGCCAGCAGGATGAACGCGTGCCTGTTGATGAGACGAACCGATTCCTCCAGCGGTTTCTTCTTCAGCAGCCGAAGAGCGGCCGCGGCCAGCCCATAGAGGATGAGGACCACGCCCGTGCAGACGAGGGAAACGAGAACCGCCCTGTTCAGCAGGTCGTCGGCCAGTTTGTTGGTCAGCTGAAACGCGGGCGCCTTGTCCAGGATGGTTGCCATTCCCAGGCTGGCGCCGACGCTCAAGGCAATGCAGAAAGTCAGCGGAAACCAGGAAACCGCCGAGGCTGTCAATCTCTGAATGCGCATGGTTGGCATCGGCGGCCTTCCGCTGCCGGGATCGACTTCGACCGCGCTTCGCGCCCGCCGATCCGCAGCCGCGTCACTCTACAAGGACAGCCGGGAAGACACAACAGGAACCCCGGAGACAGAACCCCGGAGGCGCGCGGCGCGCGCCCGGCTCACGGACGCAGCACCAGGCCGGCCTGGAAGCCGCCCAGCGCGCCGAAGGAGCCGTCGTAGTTGCCGCTGAAGGAGACGAAGCCGAAGAACCCGTGCACCGCGATCCCCAGCCAGCCGAGGATCGCCACCTCGAGGCCCAGCCCCAGGTCGCCCGAGAACCCGGCCCCGCGATCCAGGGCCGTGCCGATGATCAGCGGCCCCTCGTCGATGAACACCCCGCCGATGCGGGTGCGGGTCTTGACCTCGAGGGGGCCGAAGGGCAGCCCGTACTCCAGCACGCACAATACCCTCTGCACGATCACCGTGCCCTCGTCGAGGAAGCGCCTTCCGCGGGCCCGCAGCTTCTCGGGATCGTAGCGGTAGCGCTGGGAATAGCCCTCCATCGTCATCGAAGACCAGGCGTACTCGGCGCCGACGCGCATCGACGACAGGCGCAGGCCGGCGGCCACCCCGGCGGAGAGCCCGCCGCCCTCGTAGTACGACTTGCGCCCCACCGGTCGCTGGGCGCTGCCCGCGGCCGCCGCGTCGGCGGCCTCCTTGTCGACCTCGCCGGTCTCGGGGTCCGCGGGAGGCGTAAGGCATAATCCCTCACCCTCCAGCGACTCGAGCGTCATCCGGTCGTAGACCAGCGTAGGCATCA
>Ga0114946_10002139_pt1 | contig 13552 bp, 13 predicted proteins | sample WalLakDeSediment_FD_88676 | JGI IMG/M metagenome (GOLD analysis project Ga0114946, IMG submission 88676) | Lake sediment microbial communities from Walker lake, Nevada to study Microbial Dark Matter (Phase II) - Walker Lake 11/02/13 Deep Sediment | ecosystem: Environmental > Aquatic >...
CGGCCACCGGCGGTCGACGGATGCCACGGTAGAGTGCCGGGATGATCCCCCCGCTCCGACCCCTCCTCGACGAGTTCGAGGCGCTCGAGCGGCAGCTGGCCGACCCCGAGGTGGCCGCCGATCCCGACCGCGCCCGCCGGGCCGGGCGCCGCTACGCCGAACTGCGGCCCGCCGTCGAGTTGGCGCGAACGCTCGAGCGGCACCAGGCACGGGCGCAGGACGCCCGCTCGGCGCTCGACGACCCCGAAATGGGCGAGATGGCCCGCGCCGAACTGGCGGACGCCGAGGCGCACATCGTGGTCCTGGCCGAGGCACTCCGCGACGCGCTGCTGCCGCGCGATCCCGACGACGACAAGGACGTGATCCTGGAGGTGCGCGCCGCCGCCGGGGGCGACGAGGCCTCGCTGTTCGCCGCCGAGCTGCTCCAGGCGTACCTGCGCTACGCCGCCGCCGTCGGCCTGCGGGCCGAGGTGCTCGACAGCCACGCCACCGAGGTCGGCGGCATGTCGAAGGCGTCGGCCGAGGTCACCGGCGCGGGCGCGTACGGGCGCTTCAAGTTCGAGGCCGGCGTCCACCGCGTGCAGCGCGTGCCCACGACCGAGGCCCAGGGGCGCATCCATACCAGCACCGTGACGGTGGCCGTCATGCCGGCGGCGGCAGAGGTCGACGTCACCCTCGATCCCGCCGACCTGCGCATCGACGTCTACCGCTCCTCGGGGCCCGGCGGCCAGTCGGTCAACACCACCGACTCGGCCGTGCGCGTCACCTACCGCGCCGGCACGCCCGACGAGCTGGTGGTCACCTGCCAGGACGGCAAGTCGCAGACGAAGAACAAAGAGAAGGCCCTGGCCGTGCTGCGCGCGCGGCTGCAGGGGCGCGAGCGCGCGCGGGCGCAGAGCGAGGCGCGGGCCGCCCGCTGGGTGCAGATCGGCGGCGGTGACCGCAGCGAGAAGGTGCGCACCTACAACGTGCCGCAGTCGCGCGTGACCGACCACCGCATCGGCCTCACGACCCACGACCTCGCGGGCGTGCTGGCCGGCGGCTTCGAGGCGCTCCACCGCGCGCTCGCCGGCGAGGAGCGCGCGCGCCGCGCCGCCGCGGCGGTGGCGGACGCATCGAACGGTGGCGGCGCCGAGGCGCCGCCGCGACGGGAGCATCGTGGCGCGCCGTGAGTTCGTGGTGGCGGCCGCCATCCTGCTCGACCGCCTGGGCCGCGTGCTGCTCGTCGGCAACGACTGGCAGGGGCTGGGCAAGGTGCGCTGGACGCTGCCCGGCGGCGTCGTCGAGCGCGGCGAGTCGATCGTCGACGCGCTGGCGCGCGAGGTCCGCGAGGAGACGGGTCTGACCATCACCGCCGTGCGCGAGCTGGCGTACGCGGTGCACGTCGAGGACCAGCGCCGCAACGATCGCGCCATCAGCTTCGCCTTCGTGGCCGATTACGACGGCCTGCTCAACCCGCGCGACCCGGACGGCTTCATCGTGGAGGCCCGCTTCCTGCCGGCGGAGGAGGTGCGCGCCATCGTCCCGCTCCCTCCCCTGCGCGATCCGTTGGTCAACTACCTCACCGACCGGGTGACGGGGCGCTTCTACGGCTTCACCAGCTGGGACGGGCGGGGACCGCAGCGCATCGGCTGACCCCGCGGCGGCCTCCGCTCAGCGCGACGGCGGGGCGAGGCGCTCCACCCACGGGTGACCCGGCGCCGTCGCGACCAACGCGGCGCCCAGCCAGGCGCGCGCCTCGTGGGACAGCCGCGGCAGCGCCCGCTCGAGGTCGGCGTCGTCCTTCGGCCGCGGCCGCGCGCGTCCGCTGGTCGTCGCCTTGAACAGCAGCACGGCCTCCGGCGCCATCACCGGTATCGTCGATCCCTCGACCGCGCGGTGAGAGACGGCCCGCGCCAGCGACAACGTGATGTCCGGCGAACGCCGGTATCGCCAAGCGTCGTCGTCCCAGGGCTCGAGCAACACGTCGATCCACCTCGCGCCGTGGCGGGCGTGCGCCTGGTGCCCGCCGCCCGGAGGCGGCTCGCCGGGGTGGCGGCGCCGGTACGCGCCCACGCCGTCGGCGCCGGGGACGACCCACGCGACCTCGGCGCCGCCCGCCGCGAGGGCATCGAGGACGCCCCCCGCGAAGCGCCGGTCGACGACCACGTCCACGTCGCCGTGGGCCCGCGTCGGGGTGCCGAGCCCGGCGTCGAGCGCCCATCCGCCGGCGACGGCCCAGCGCGCGGGCGCCGCGGCCAACCATGCTGCGACGCGGCGCACCGGCTCGAAGCCCACGCGCGCCACGCGCCATGCCTGCGCCTCGCGCTCGAGGGCCGCCACCGTCGCCGCCTTGCCTTCCCGATAGGCGGCCCGGGCGCGCCGCGGGTCGGACGCCGTCGACGCGGCCGCCAGCGCGCCGCGCTTCTCAACGGCGTAGCGGGCGCGCGCCCGCGGGTCCGCGCGCAGGAGGTCGCGCAGCGCCAGGTGCCGGTCCCAGTGGTCGCTCTCGACGCCGACGACGTGCAGGTGGACCTCGTGGCGGCCCAGCGTGTAGTAGGCGCGCCCCGGCAGCCCGTGCTCGCCGTGGGCGACGAAGCCGAGCGCGAGCAGGGCGGCCTCGGCGTCGACGCGCGGCGGCCACGGGTGTACGCGCGCCATGACGTCGAGCGTCGGCTTGGCGGGCAGCCCGGGCACGGCCGTGCTGCCGACGTGCGCCAGGTCGAGCAGGACGCCGCCGTCGAACGCGTCGCCGAGGGCGGCGCGCAGGCGCTTCGCGAGCGCCCGGTAGCGCCGCCCCCAGTCGGGCCCCACGCGCAGCAACCGGGGACGCAGGTCGGCATCCGCGGCGGCTGCGGGTCGAGTTCGCTCCGACGGACTCTCCAAGGGCGCCGAGCGTACCACGGGCCGGGTATGCTCCGGCATGGCCGGATCCCGAGGCATCTCCGTCCCCGACGCGATCGCGTGCATCCGGCGGGCGCTCGCCCCGCTGCCGACGGTCGAGCTTCCGCTCGAGCTCGCGCACGGACGCGTGCTGGCCGCCGAGCTTCGCGCCCGGGCCGATCACCCCTCGGCCGACGACAGCGCCATCGACGGCGTCGCCTGCAGCCTCTCGGACACCGCCGGCGCCAGCCCCGACGCACCGGTGCGCCTACGGCTGGTGGGCGAGGTCCCGGCCGGCCGGCCGTTCGCCGGCGAGGTCGGGCCCGGCGAGGCGGTGGTCATCTACACGGGCGGCCTCATGCCCGAAGGCGCCGACGCCGTCGTGCCGGTCGAGCGCCTGCGGATCGAGGGGGACACCGTGTGGGTCGAGCGGCCCGCCTCGCCGCGCGACGTGCGCCCGCGCGGCCAGGCGCTGCGCGCGGGCGCGGTCGCGCTCGACGCGGGCGCGCGCCTCGACGGCCACGCGCTGGCACTGGCCGCCTCCGCAGGCCACGGGCGCGTGCGGGTGGCCCGCGCGCCGCGCCTCGCCGTCGTGGTGACGGGCGACGAGCTGGTGCCGCCCGGCGACGCCGACCTGCCGCCGGGCCGGCTGTTCGAGTCGAACGGGCCGGGGCTGGCCGCCCTGGCGCGGGCGGCGCACGCCGAGGTCATCGCCGTCGAACGCGTCGCCGACGACACCGACGCGCTGCGCCGACGGCTCGACGCCGCGGCCGAGGGCGCCGACCTCATCGTGACCAGCGGCGGCGTGTCGATGGGCGCGCGCGACCTCGTGCGCGCCCTGCTCGAGCGCGAGGGCGAGGTGCTGTTCTGGCGGGTGGCGATGAAGCCCGGCGGGCCGACGCTCTTCGGCCGCTGGCGGGGCGCGCCGCTGCTCGGACTGCCCGGCAACCCGGTGGCGTCGCTGGTCGTGTTCTGGCTGCTGGGGCATCCGGCCTTGCAGGCGCTGGAGGGCGACCGGGCACCGGCGCCCAGCGAGGCGCCCTGGCCGGCGCGCGCCGGGCATGGGCTGCAGGGGGCCTCGGGGCGCATGCAGTACGCGCGCGTGCGGCTCCGACGACGCGGCGCCCACCTCGTCGCCGAGCCGGTCGCCACGCAGAGCTCGGGCGTGCTGCGCTCGCTGACCGACGCCGACGCGCTGGCCGTGCTGCTCCCCGATCGCAGCCCTCAGCCGGGCGACCCGGTCGACGTGCTGCCCTTCCGGCCGACCTTCCGAGGGTAGCGCGGCACGTCAGCCCGGGCGCCGCGACCGGCCCGGGAACTCGTCCGCCGGCACGACGTGGCCCTCGCGCCGGCCCTCCACGTAGGGCTCGACGTGCAGCGTGGTGGTGAGCCCGGCGAGGCGCGCGTGGACCCGCGCCTCGACCTCGGCGACGACCTCGTGGGCGGCGCGGACGCTCATCTCCGGGTCGACGAAGAGGTCGACCTCGGCGAAGCGGGTTCGTCCCGAGCGGCGGGTTCGGAGGCGGTGGAAGCCGAGCACCCGGGGGTGCTCGCTCAGCGCGTCGAGGATGACCTGCTCCTCGCCCGCCGGCAGGCGCTCGTCCATCAGCTTGGACACGTTGGCCGTCAGGATGCGCACGCCCTCGCGCACCACGTGGGCCGCGATCACCAGGGCCAGCAGCGGGTCGAGCCGCTCCCAGCCGCTGATCACCACCAGGCCGACGCCGCCCACCACCCCCAGCGACGTCCACACGTCGGTGAGCACGTGGCGCCCGTTGGTCGTCAGCGCGGCCGAGTCGAGGCGCCGCCCGGCGCGCAGGAGGTACGCCGCGACGGCGCCGTTCAGCGCCGTGGCGACCAGGGCCACGCTCACGCCCAACGCGACGTTCTCGAGCGGCTGCGGCGCCCACAGGCGCTGCGCCGCGGCGACGGCGATGGCCCCGCCGGCCAGCAGGATCAGGCTGGCCTCGAACACGCTGGAGAGGTACTCGGCCTTCTGGTGGCCGTAGGGGTGCTCGAGGTCGGGACCGCGGGCGGCGAGCCGCAGCGCCAGCAGCACGCTGACGCCGGCCACCACGTTGACGATCGACTCTGCGGCGTCCGACAGCAGCGTGACCGAGCCGGTGACCAGCCAGGCGCCGGCCTTGAGGGCCAACACCGCGAGCGCCGCCAGCAGGCTCCAGCGCGCGGCCCGCGCCCGCGCGCGCGACCGCTCGGCGGCCGCCGTGGCGGCCGGCGCGTCAGGCTTCGGGGCCGCCGAGGTCGTCGTCCTCCACCTCGTCCTCGAGCGCGTCGAGCACGCGCGGCTCGTCGTCGGGTTCGGCGGCGGGTTCGTCGTCCGCCGCGTCGTCGGGCTCGTCGTCTTCCGGGTCGATCGCGCCTAGCGCCGCCGGGTCGTCGGCCAGCTCGGCCAGCGCCCGCTCGAGGTCGTCGCCGTGGTAGTCGGTGACGGTCTCGGCGATGAGCGCCAGCGCCGCCTCCGCGTCGGCCTCCGGGACCAGGACGACCGCGGCGCCGGCGCTGCCGACCCCCAGGTGCGCCAGCGTGTCCCCGAGCAGCGCGATCCCGCGGACGACGGCGACGTAGCCCTCGTCCTCGAGCAGGGCGGCGACCATCTCCGCCAGCGGCTCGGCGGGCGCGACGTCGACGACCGTCCAGGGGTCGCCATTGAGGGTGACGGTGGTGCCCTTCATGCGGGCACCTCGCTGCGGTTGGCCATGGGGGTCCCCTCCCAGGGAAGCGGGCCGCGCAGGAACGCGGTGGCGAGCGCGCGGTAGCCGCGCACGGCGGCCTGCAGCGCCTCGACGGCGATCGCCTCGCGGGCGGTGTGGGCGAGCTCGGGATCGCCGGGGCCGAACCCCAGCACGGGCGCGCCCATGCGGGCCAGGTGGGGCGCGTCGGTGGCGAACCACCAGGTCCCGACCGGCGTCGGAGCGTCCAAGGCGCGGTCGAGCACGCCGCGCGCCCAGTCGACCGCCGGGTGGCCGGGGTCGACCCGGTAGGGCGGGATGATCCGCGGGAAGCGCCGCTCGACGCCGCCGTCCTCGCTGCGGGCGACCTCCTCGGTCACCTCGACTCGCGCCGCCGGGTCGAGCGCCGCCAGGCGCGCGACGACGTCGGCCGGGTCCTCGGCGGGCAGGTGCCGGTAGTCGATCGTCATCTCGGCGCGGCCCGGCACCACGTTGGGGCCGTCCGTCGGGAAGCCACGTAGCTGCGTCAGGGTGGCGCTGGCGGACCCGAGCACCTCGTCGACCGGGAGGGCGAGGCCCTCGAGCGCGAGGGCATAGTGCGCCGCGCGCAGGAGCGCGTTGTCGCCGAGCTCGGCCTTGGCGGCGTGGGCGATGCGGCCCGGCAGCGTGACGCGCGCCTCGATGCGACCCCGATGCCCGAGGCGCAGGCCCAGGTCGCTGGGCTCGCCGAGGACCACCAGGTCGGCCCGCTGCCGCTCGCCGAACCAGCGGGCGCCGAGGCCGCCGACCTCCTCCTGGACCATGCCGGCGACGACGAGGGTGCCGGCGAAGCCGTCGTCGGCGGCCCCGCGCGCGGCGACCGCCATGGCCGCCAGGGCGCCCTTCATGTCGACCGTCCCCCGACCCCACACCCGACCGTCGACCAGCTCGCCGTCGAGCGGGTCGACCGGCCAGGCGCCGTGGTCGCCCACGGGGACGGTGTCGAGGTGGCCGTTGAGCACGAGCGTCGGCCCACCGCCACGCGCGAGGGTGCCGATGGCGTTGCCGACCTCATCGACCTCGACGCGGTCGAAGCCGAGGTCGCGCAGGGCGGCGGCGAAGACCGTCACCGCCGGGCGCTCGCGCCCGGAGGGGCTCTCGGCCCGCACCAGGGCGCGGAGGAGTGCGACGACGGCGCCGGGATCGGCCGCGGGGCTGCTCATGGGGCCATCGTACCCGTGCGACGGAACGCACCGCGGGTCGCCCGCCGGCTGCGTAGCCTGGGGCGATGGCCTGGACCTGCCCCGCCTGCGGTCACGCCAACGGTGACGGCGCGGTGTGCGACGCGTGCGGCGTCGCGCGCCGCTGGCACGACGACCCGCCCCTCGACCTGCCGCGCGCCCCCGCCTGGCACGAGCTCTCGGCCAGTTGGCTGGCAGGCATGTGGGGCGGCCTGACCGCCGCCGGCGCCCTCGCCCTGGCGTTGCCGCCGCTGCAGGCCGCCATCGGCCTCGACCTCCGCTGGATCGCCCTCGAGGTGGCGCTGGCGGGCGCCGCGACCTGGTCGTCGCTGCAGGAGGCGTGGTTCGCCAAGCGTTTCAACCAGGCCCGCGTCGAGGCACCGACCACGGTGCGCACGGGCCGCCCGTTCGAGCTGACCCTGACGCTGGTGCCGTACGAGCGGGTCGAGCCCGTCGACGTCACCATCGAGTTGGTCGACCGCTACTACGCCGACGTCGAGCGCCGCGGGCGCAAGCAGGTCGAGACCCGCCAGCGGCTGGTCGAGCGCGTCGTCCTGGAGCGGGGCGCGCGCCTCGCCGGCCGGCGCGAGCACGGCTACCGGGCCGCCTTCGACGCGCCCTTCCCCTCGACCGTGCACGAGCACTTGGGCGCCAAGATCACCGCGAGCATCCTCGAGCCGCTGGGGTTCCTCGTGCCGGGCCTGCGGCATTACGCCGAGAACCTGCGCGAGCACGGCGGGTTCTACGTGCGGGCGACGGTGCGCTCGGGCATCTTCCGGCGGCGCTTCGAGCAGCGCGTGATCGTGGTGCACCTGGGCGCCACGATCGAGTTCGGCTGAGCGCCGCCCGCCGGCGGCTCAGGGCGGCGCGGGCGGGACGGTCCAGGGCCAGGCCTCGGGCGGCGGGTCCCAGCCCCAGCGGGCCAGGTCGACGCCGGCCTCGCCGACCTCGACGCCCTCGGCGCGCAGCAGCGCCACCTGCAGCTCGCCGGCCCCCACCTTGAAGGTCGAGATGCCGCCGCGGGCGTTGACCACCCGCTGCCAGGGCACGTCGCCGTCGGCGTCGCGCAGGCCGAACAGGACGCCGCCCACCTGGCGCGCCGCGCGCGGCGACCCGACCCACAAGGCCACCTGGCCGTAACTCACCACGCGCCCGCGCGGCACCTGGCGCACGACGTTCAGCACCCGCTCGCGGAAGGTCACGACACCAGCCTAGCGCCAACGCGAGCGAACCGCTTGCCGCTCGTGGGCGGCCGTGGTAGCACCGGCCCATGCCCCCCCGAACCACGGACCGCGTCGCGCTCCGGCCCCGGCGCCGACGCGCCCTACGGGGCCGCGCGCCCGCCGCCGCCGCGCTGCTGGCCGCCCTGCTGCTGGCCGCCGCGGAGGCGGGCGGCGGCTGGCTGCTGGGCGGCGTCGACGACGTCGCCGAGCCGCGGCCCGAACTCGTCGCGGCGCTGCATCACGCGGCCGATGCGGCGCGCGCCGCCCACGGCCTGGCGCCCACCGCCTGGGACGAGGGCCTCGCGCGGGCCGCGCGGCAGCACGCCGCCGAACTCGCCGCCCGCGGCCTCCTGGACCACGCGAGCCCCACGCCCGGACGCCACACGGTGGCCGACCGGCTCGCCCGGGCCGGCAGCCCCTACGCGACCCACGGCGAGAACCTCGCCCTCGTCCGCAGCGGGCCAGACGTCGCACGGTCGGCCGTCGACGGCTGGCTCGCCAGCCCCCCGCACCGCGCCAACCTGCTCGCGCCCGCGTTCGACCGCGTCGGCTTCGGCACCGCCGTGGACGCGGCGGGCGCCGTCTACATCGTCCAGCTGCTGGCCGAGGTTCCCTGGGCACCGCGGGCCTGGTCGGCCACGCTGGTCGAGGTCGCCGCCACCGGCATCGCGCTGGGGCTGCGCCTCGACCGGCGCCTCACGGCGTGGGTCGAGGTGGCCGGCCGCGGGGAGCGGGTCGAGCTGGCGGCCGGCACCCAACGCTGGCAGGCGGAGGCCGACGGACCCGGGCCGTGGCCGGTCCGGATCGGCGTCCTGACGCGCTCGCCGAACGGCTTCACCCTGGACGACGCGGGCGCCGTCGCCGTCAGCGGCCGCTGGCGCCCGGACGACGCGCCGCGCGCCTGGCTGCGGGTCACCGGCGCCGAGGCCATGCCCGTCCGCCGAGCCGTCGTGCGCCTGCGCATCGAGGCGCCCCCGCACGGTCTCGCGCTGCTGGTCGGCGGCCGCCACCGACCGGAGGCCGCCGCCGGCGCCGGCACCGTGGCGCTCGACCTCGACCTGGCCGACGGCGCCGAGGTCCGGCTCGAGCTGGCCGAGCCCGACGGCTCGGGACTGCTGCAGGTCCGCTACGGCTGGGTCGTGCGGCGCGAGGGCCCCTCGCTCAGCTGGGCGGCGCGCCCGTGAGCCCGGCGCTCGAGGCCTGGGTGTTCGGCTGCAGCCTGCTGTTCCTGGGCGGCATCCTGCTGGTGGTCGGATCGGCGGTGCCCGCGGTCCAGCGGCGCTACCCCCGGGCCCTGCTGCACGGCTTCCTGCTGGCGATCGCCTCGTTCGCGCTGGTCCTCGTCGGCGCGCTGATCCTGCCCTGATCGGCGCTACGCGCCCCGGGTCCTCCGCCCGTGGGCGCCGCGGGCGTCGGCCCGGCGCCGGGCCGCCACGCCGTCGGCTGGTACCATGCGCGCCGTGAACCACCCGGAGGCCAACCGGTGAGGACCCACGTCATCACCCTCGGCTGTCAGATGAACGAGTACGACACGCTGACGATCCGCTCCGAGCTGGTCGCCGGCGGGCACGACCTGGTCGACCACCCGAGCGACGCCGAGCTGATCCTGCTCAACACCTGCGCCGTGCGCGGCAAGCCGGTCGAGAAGGTGGTGTCGCTGCTCGGCGGCCTGCGCAGGGAGCGCCGCGCCGGCCGGGACGTGGCGATCGGCCTGATGGGCTGCCTGGCGCAGCTCGACGAGGGCCGCGACCTCGCAGACAAGTTCGGGGTCGACCTGCTCGTCGGTCCCGGCGCGATCACCGAGATCGTGCCCGCGATCGAGGCGCTCGAGCGCGGGCGCGAGTCGCGGCGGCGCAGGGCGCGGGTCGACCGCCTGGCCTTCCGCGCCGACCTGGTCGACCACCTGACGCCGCCACCCCCGCGCGGCACCCTGACGGCGTACCTGACGATCATGCGCGGCTGCGACCACCACTGCACGTACTGCATCGTGCCGCAGACCCGCGGGCCCGAGGTCAGTCGGCCGCTGGCGGCCATCGTGCACGAGGCCGAGGCGATGCGCGCGCAGGGCGTCGAAGAGGTCTTCCTGCTCGGCCAGAACGTCAACAGCTACGGCCGCGACGACGCGTCCCTTCCCTCCTTCGCCGGACTGCTGCGGACGGTGGCCGAGATCGGGTTCCCGCGGGTCAAGTTCACCACCAGCCACCCGATGAACTTCACCAGCGACGTCATCGACGCGATCGCCGGAACCCCGAACGTGTGCGACTACGTGCATCTGCCGGTGCAGTCGGGCAGCGACCGGGTGCTGCGGCGAATGGCCCGCGAGTACCGCCGCGAGCGCTACCTGGAGATCGTGCGCGAGCTGCGCGTCAAGGTGCCCGACGTCGTGCTCTCGACCGACATCATCGTCGGCTTCCCGGGTGAGACGGAGGAGGACTTCGCGCAGACGCTGTCGTTGTACGACGAGGCCCGCTTCGACGCGGCCTACATGTTCGCCTACTCCGCGCGCCCCGGCACACCGGCGCACGCCCGCTTCGCGGACCAGCCGCGGGAGGTCAAGAGCGAACGCCTCGGCCGGCTGGTCGAACGCCAGAAGCACTGGTCGCTCGAGGGCAACCGACGCTTCGAGGGGCGCGAGGTCCGGGTGTTGGTCAAGGAGATCGGCCGCGACGGCGCGCACGCCGTCGGCCACTCCGACCAGCATCACACCGTGCTCGTGCCCGCGGCCCAGGTGCGGCGCATGGGCCTGCACGCGGTGCGGGTCGAGCACGCCACGCCGCACGCGCTCTACGGCAGCGTCGTCGGCGCGACCTCGGTCGGCGTCGCGCTGCCGCTCGCGTCGTGAGCAACACAGGCGTCACCCGCGACTGGGCCGTCGCGGTCTTCGTGGTGTGGCACGATCGCGTCCTGCTGCACCGCCATCCGAAGCTCGGCCGCTGGCTCCCCTGCGGCGGCCACGTCGAGGCGGGCGAGCTGCCCGACGTGGCGGCCGTGCGCGAGCTGCAAGAGGAGTCGGGCGTGCGCGTGCGGCTGATCGGCCCGCACCCCGTCGACGCCCCCGGCCCGCGGCCGCTGGCGCGACCCCGCGGCGTGCAGCAAGAGGACATCGGCCCCGGGCACGAGCACATCGACCTGGTGTACTGGGCCGTCCCCGAAGCGCCGTACGACGGCGCCCTGCGCGGCGACCCCACGCTCGCCTGGTGCGACCGCGACACGCTCGAACGCCTCCCGCTCGGTCACGAGATCGCCGCCTGGGCCCACCTGGCGCTCGACGAACTGGGCGACCACGGGGCGACCGACGCGACCCCACCCCACGCGGCACCGGCGGCGCAACCACCAGCGGAGGTGTCCGACCTGCTCACCGTCGTGCGGCGGCCGCCGCGGCCCGCGCCCTGGACCGAGGGGGCGAACATCCCGTGGCACGAGCCCGGCTTCAGCGCCCGCATGCTGCACGAGCACCTGTCGCAGGCACACGACGCGGCGTCGCGGCGCAGCGCGACGATCGACCGGCAGGTGGCCTGGATCCACGCGGAACTGCTGGGCGGGGCGGCGACCCGCGTCCTCGACCTCGGCTGCGGCCCAGGCCTGTACACCGAGCGCCTCGCCGCCCTCGGCCACCGATGCCTGGGGGTCGACGTGTCGCCCGCGTCGATCGCCTTCGCGCGGGCGCGCGCGGCGTTCCCGCGCGCACGCGCGGCCACCGCCGGCGACGCCCAGCGGTACCTCGAGGGCGACGTCCGCACGGCCGAGCTGGGCGCCGGGCACGGCCTGGCGATGATGCTGTTCGGTGAGTTCAACACGCTGCCGCGCGCGGACGCCGCGGCGCTGCTCCGCGGGGTGCACGCGGCCCTGGCCGACGACGGGGTCCTGCTGCTCGAGCCGCACACGGACGAGGCCGTCCGCGCCATCGGCCGCGAGCCGGCCGGCTGGTCGACCGCCGAGTCCGGCCTGTTCTCCGATGCCCCGCACCTGCTGCTGACGGAGAGCTCGTGGGACGACGACGAGGGAGCCGCCACCGTCCGCTACCTGGTGGTGGACGCGGCCACGGCGCGCGTCACGCGGCACGCGCAGACGTTCGCGGCGTACGACGAGGCGGCGTACCGCAAGGCGCTGGCGCGGGCGGGCTTCGCCACGGTGGCGTTCCGGCCGTCGCTCACCGGCGACGCGGCCGGCGCGCAGCCCGGCCTGCTGGGGATCGTCGCCCGCAAGGCACCGGCCGCCACCTGAGGGACGCGCTATACTCCCGCACGGCGGGGCGTAGCGCAGTCTGGTAGCGCACCTGCTTTGGGAGCAGGGGGTCGCGTGTTCGAATCACGCCGCCCCGACCAGGCAAGGCGTCGGGTCCGGCGCCGATGGGTGACGAAGCGGTCGCGCGATGGCGGGGCCGCTTCGCTCTTCGCAGGGCACCCTCGCAGCACGCCTTGCATGGGCCTGAGGGATCGAGGGGAGGCCCGCAGGCCTCCCCTCCTCGTGAGACGGAGCGCGGCAGCCTGGGCTACCGGCGCGTGTTCGTGAGCGCCCGATAGGCGTGCGCCATGCCGTGCCCGAACATGGGGTCGAAGCCGGGCTTGCCCAAGTCCTCGGCCGTCTGCATGAGCCGCCCCTCGACCTGCGACGGCTTGATGCCCGGGTTCTGCGCGTAGATCAGCGCCGCCACGCCCGCCACCTTCGGGGCGGCCATGCTGGTGCCGATCGAGAACACCCAGCCCGCGCCCGGCGCCCAGGCGTTCAGCGGGCTGTAGGCGCTCAGGCAGTAGCTGAAGGGCGGAGCGGAGATGTCGCCGCCCGGACCCACCACGCGCGTCTCGGAGGCGCCGTAGTTGCTGTAGAACGCCAGCGAGTCGTCGGGACCGGTGGCGTTGATCGACATGGCCGCCGGCGTGCCAGAGGGCACGTTGAAGGCCGGCCGGACCTTCGTCAGGTCGAGCCCGCTGTTGCCCGAGGAAGCCACGACGAGCGTGCCCCGCTGCCGCGCATACTGCGTGGCCCGCAGGTACGAGACGTAGGCGGCCGCGCCGCCCGGCTCGTTCATGGTGCGCCAACCGCCGAGGCTCATGTTGATCACGTGCACGCCGTCATCGGCCGCCGTGACGATACCGTCGACGATCCACGACTGGTAGCCGATGCCGGTGGCGAAATAGCCAAGCTCATCGAGCGCCAGCACCGCCACCATGACCTTGTAGTTGGCGATGCTCGCCTCCGGCGCCACCCCGATGATGCGCCCCGCGGTGATGGCGCCAGCGATCGAGCCCGCCACATGGGTGCCGTGGCCCTCGTAGTCCTGGGGACCGCCCTGGTCCCACATGATCCAGCCGGGCGGGAGCGGGGCGGTGATGTCGACGAAGTCCTTGCCGTAGGCGTAGTTGGGGGCGATGTCCGGGTGCGCGGCGTAGACGCCGGTGTCGAGCACCGCCACGGTCGCGCCGGCTCCCTTCTGGATCGCCCAGGTGTCGGCGTCACCACCGACGCGCTTGATGTCCCACTGGTACGCCATGTACAGGTCGTTGTCCTCGATGCCTTGGACCGCGACATCCGCGTGCGCGATGCGCGCCTCGGGCAG
>Ga0114946_10002140_pt1 | contig 13551 bp, 9 predicted proteins | sample WalLakDeSediment_FD_88676 | JGI IMG/M metagenome (GOLD analysis project Ga0114946, IMG submission 88676) | Lake sediment microbial communities from Walker lake, Nevada to study Microbial Dark Matter (Phase II) - Walker Lake 11/02/13 Deep Sediment | ecosystem: Environmental > Aquatic > Freshwater...
CAGGAGGGTGAGGTGGAACCCCGTGTCCGGGGCCACGGGCTCGAGGGCGCCGGTCAACGGCATTCCCCGGCCGATACCGGGTCCATGACCGCCAGCCCAGTCCTCCAGCCCCGGCCCCGTGGCAGCGTCGACGCTCAACTCCGTTCCCGTGATGGGCTGGATCCCCTCTTCCTTCGCCGCCCGGGCGAACTCCATGGAGCCGTAGAGCCCGTTGTGGTCCGTGAGGGCCAGGGCCGGATAGCCCAGCTCCTTCGCCCTCAAGACCAGCTCCTCCGGGTGGGAGGCGCCATCCAGTAAGGAGAAGCCCGAGTGGGCGTGGAGCTCGACGTAGGGGGGAGGGGACATGGCCTCTGGCGTCGCTCTCTGAAACACGTGCGTGTCGCGACCTTCTCTTTCGTTGCCCTCGATCTTCCGGGAGTGGTCCGGCAACGCGATACCGAAGAAAAACCGAAAACAAGATTAGGCAACGGGAGGTGAGCACGCAAGGGGTGATGTCGAGAAGACAAGAAGCTGTCCTCTCCGTTCCAGGAATCGGTTTGGCTCTCCTCACCCTACTTCTTTTATGGCCCCTTCGGAGGAGGTCGCGGTTCCCGGGGGTGCTGACCGAGGGTATGGGTCACCGATACACGTCCTTCCGGTGACCGATCTTCAGGACGATCACGATGAGCTGGCGACCCTCCACGCTGTAGAGAATACGGAAGACTCCGACCCGGATCCGGTACACATCCTTGTACCCCGTGAGCTTCCGTGATCCGATGGGGTGGGGATCGTCGCCCAGGGCCAGCATGGCTTGGGCGACCCGGCGGCGATCATCGGCCCCGAGTTTCCGGAACTGCCGCTCTGCGGTCCTGCTGATCTCCACCCTATAGCGCGCCATCACGCTTCAGCTCGGCCAGGACCTCCGCGAGGGGACGGGTGGGCTCATGGCGGATCGCCTTGAGGTCTTCGATGTCCTCGAACTCCTCCAGCCGGTCGAGGATGGCCTCCTCGATGAAACGACTCATGACGATGCCCCGCGACCGGCACACTTCGTCGAGCGCCTTCTTGAGGCGGAGGTCAATACGGGCATTAATCTGGACTGTGGTCATAGGGTCCTCGCATGATAGGATATGATAGCAAGCAATTTACAATGCTAGCGCCCGCGGTGCCAGTGACGTAGCGGTGGCCCGGTGGAAGGCGAGGTCCGCAGGCTTGAGGTCAGGGCCTCGGAGGAGGGCTTCACCTTCCTCCATCCGGAAGAAAGCGAACGGGTGCGCAGGGTTGAAGTGGAGGCCCTCTCTCCAAGCTGACCACACCATGAGGGGGAGGTGACTACCCTGTCCGTCGGAAGCGCAGGTCTTCTCACTCCGACCGTACCACCTCTGCCGGGTCCACCCGGGGGCAGGCCCTGGCTCCGACCGCTTCTCTGGCTGCCGCATACTACCTCATTCCGGATGTCGACCTCTCTTACGGGCATCACTTCCCCGCGGACCTCAATTCCTGCCCTGGTCATGCCCCCGGAAGAAGAGGAAGTAGTCGTACACGGCCCGGGAGACCTGGGCGATGGCTCTTTCCCTCTCGGGAACCGGTCGAGGGGATCCCTTCACGAAAGCCACCAGGACCACGTGTCCGGCGTCGTCGGGAAGGCGCATGATTCCCACGTCGTTGGTGGTCCCGCCGATGGTCCCTGTCTTGTGGGAAACCTCCGTTCCCGGAGGAAGGATGCCCTTGATGCGATCCTGTCCCGTGGTGCTCCGGAGCATGATGTCCAGAAGAAGGTCACTACTCCCTCGGTTCAGGGCCTCCCCCCGCCAGATCATCTCCAGGAGTCGGGCCATGGCCTCGGGCGTGGAAGTATCTCTGGGGTCGGTGTCGAAGCCCTTGGCGGCTTCCTCCCTCTCCTCCGGGGAAACCTCCTCGGAAAGGCGACGGAACTCCTCCAGGGAGACATTCCCGTCTTCGGGAAGCTCCCGCACACCCAGGAAGTCCCCGATGAGGAGAGATGTGGGACGATCGACCCGGATTCCCTCGATCCCCAGCGCCCTCATGCGAGCCGTGACGGCCTCTCCGCCGCCGGCTTCCCTGAGCACCACGTCGGTGGCGCTGTTGTCGCTGATGAGGAGCATGAGCTCCATGAGATTCCTCAGGGAAAGGGCTACCCCCGGAACCTGGAAGAGCTGGGACAGGGTCCCGCTTCCAGGATGGATGTCTGCTGACGAAAGCGCGATCATTTCCTCCAGGCTCCGCTCCCTCCGATCCACCCGGGTGAGCATCTCCACCGCAATGGGAACCTTGTAGGAGCTGGCCATGGGAAAGGAGACTCCGGGATTCAGGTAGACCGACTGGCCCGACTCCAGATGCACGGCCGCCAGCCCCATGACCCCCCCAGAGAGGTCGGCCAGCCGCTGGACCTCCCTTTCCAACAGGAGCAGTCCCGGGTCGTCGGAAGCCCGGGAGGCCTGGGCTGCCAGGTCCGAAGTCCCAAGGGTCAGGGTTAGAGCCAGAGCCAGGGCAGACAATGAGCGCCACGAAAGTGCCAAGGTCCGTTTCACAGGTCCTCCTCAGAAGGATCGGCCGGGGTCAGGGAAGAGGGACTCCGAGGCTTCCCGGCTGATTCTAAAACCCCCTACCTGTATACGGCAAGGTATACGGATTTGTTCTTGTGGCATCTGAAAGGACATGCTATACTTCCTGCCCTTACAGAACAAGGCCGAAAACCAGAAATCGAGACGTAGTTGAATATGTCATCACGTGCCAGTCTGGACTCAACCAAGCCCCGGAGTCGTGGAGGGAGGGTGGACCGCACCACCCTCGCCTATCGTCGGCTCCGGGAGGCTATTGTCCACGGGCGCCTGGCTCCGGGTGCCCCCATCATAGAAACGGAAGTGGCCCACCGCCTCGGGGTTTCTCGAACCCCGGTCCGGGCAGCCCTGCAGCAGTTGCGGCAGGAGGGGTACATCGTCTCTGCCGGAGATCGGTCCTCCCGCCCACAGGTGGCTCCCCTGACCTGGGAAGACGCTCGGGAGCTCTTCGGCATCGTGGGTGAAGTGGAGGCGCTGGCCGCTCGATGGGCTGCCGAGAAGCCTGAAACCGAGCGGGCGCCTCTTGTTGCCCGACTCAGGGAGACGAATGACGAGTTCCTGCGGGTGGCCAAGGGGGATCGATCCGATCCCAACACTCTCTTCGACCTGGACATGCGCTTCCACCTTTCCTACGTGGAGGAGGGGGCGGGCCCCCGCCTTCTGATGCTCCACCGCGCCATCAAGCCCCAGGCCGAGCGTTACATTCGCCTCTACATCTCGGCCTTCACCGACGAGATCGCCACCTCGGTGGCGGAGCATGGGGAAATCGTGGAGGCCATCGACGCCGGAGATCCGGACGGGTCGAAGCTTGCGGTGGAGATCAACTGGAGAAACGCCGCCGACCGCCTTGGCCGGGTGATCCGGAGGATGGGCGAGAAGGGGAGCTGGTAGGGGAGGGCTTTCTTCTCGTCCCGCCCGAAGGCCCGGTGGGAGGGTCTTTGCAGGAACACTTGCGCACTCGGTTCGGGGCGTATATTGATGTTCCAATCTGGATACAATTCTATATGCGAAGGGGTGTGCAGAAGGTACTTCAACCTCCACCGGAGCACCGCCGGCGAATGCGGCGCCTCCCCCCTGAAGATGACCCTTGTCGTACTTGGGGTAGAGCAGCGAAGAGACCTACCCCTGCTTTCCCACCGTACCAGGATAGGAGGCCGGCTCATGATCGATCCGAGGTGTTCGAACCGCAGAAGGGTTCCGCGGTGTTCAACGGGCCCACGGGGGAGGCGGCTTCAACTAGGGATTGCCCTTCTTGGGGTGGCCTTGTTGACCCTGCCGGCATCGGCTCAGCAAGGTCCAGTTGGGGGGGTCGTGATGGATGCCCGGACCCTGCAACCCGTAGTGGGTGCACAGGTTGTTGTGGTCGGCACCACCCTTGGCACTCTCACCGATGCGTCGGGGCGCTTCCGCGTGGAAAACGTTCCCGGGACCGAGGTCACCCTCCAGCTGCTCATGCTGGGGAAGCGTGACGCCTCCGCCACCGTGCGGGTGGGTGACCTCTCCGTCCGCATCACCATGGAGGACCAGGCCATCACCCTGGACGAGCTGGTGGTGACGGGGACGGCGGGAGGCACCCAAAGGCGCGCCCTGGGGAACTCCGTGGCCAAGATCGATGCCTCCAGTATCGTGGAGGTGGCCCCCATCCAGACCATGGCGGGTCTCATCAACGCCCGGGCCCCGGGGGTGGTGGTGACGCCCGGCACCGGGATGGTCGGGTCCGGACCCCGGATCCGTATTCGGGGGGCTGCAAGCTACTCCCTGAGCGACCAGCCCCTCATCTACGTGGACGGGGTGCGGGTGAACAACCAGGTGGCCTCGGGGCTCTCCATCCAGGGATTCGGCTCCGGGGTGGTCTCCCGCCTCAACGACATCAACCCCGACGACATCGAGTCCATCGAGATCATCAAGGGGCCGGCGGCGGCCACCCTGTACGGCACGGAAGCCTCCAACGGGGTGATCCAGATCCTCACTAAGAAAGGGGTCCATTCGGACCGGCCCCGCTTCACCATGTCCGTGCGCCAGGGGGCCAACTGGTTCTCCAATCCCCAGGGCCGGGTCCCCGTGACCTACTGGAGGAACCCCCAGACGGGAGAAATCCTCTCCCAGAACATCGTCCAGCAGGAGAAGGACCGGGGCTTCGACATCTTCCGCACGGGCCGCATGCAGGGCTACCACATCAGCGCCAGCGGCGGGGGGACCAACGTCCGCTACTACACCAGCGTGGACTACGATTTCGACCAGGGGATTGAGCCCAACAACTCCCAGAAGCGCTTCAGCACCAGGACCAACCTGAACTTCACCGCCACCGACAAGCTGGAGGTGAACACCTCCCTGGGGCTCGTGGACCAGAGGACCAACCTGGCGTGGGAGGCGGGGGCCGGCGGGATCTGGTTCTCCACCTTCTTCAACACCCCCGCCCTTCGGGACACGCCCCGGAGGGGCTTCCTCTTCATTCCCCCGGAGGCGGCGTGGGCGGTGCAGCAGCCCAAGCAGGATGTGACCCGCTTCACCGGCTCCCTCCAACTCAACCACCAGCCCTTCGAGTGGTTTGCCCAGCGCCTGGCGGTGGGGCTGGACTGGACGCTGGAAAAGGACGAGAGCCTGGTGGAGCGGATCACCGATCCGGAGGTGGCCCAGTTCTACTCGGCGGCCGCCCAGATGGGCTCCAAGTTCATCCGGAACTGGGCCGTGAGCTTCACCACCTTCGACTGGAACGGAACCGCCACGTTCAAGCCCACCGAGAGCCTCTCTTCCAACACTTCAGCCGGGGCCCAGTACTACCGCCGCTTCGCCCAGGCCGTGGCTGCCAGCGGTACCGAGTTTCCGGCGCCGGCCCTGAAGACTGTGGACGCCCTGGCCCAGACCTTCGGAGGGGACGTCTACGTGGAGAACGTCACCGTCGGGGTCTACCTCCAGCAACAGGTGGGCTGGAAGGACCGTTTCTTCCTGACGGGTGCCGTGCGGGCGGACGACAACAGCGCCTTCGGTGAGAACTTCGAGTTGGTCTACTATCCCAAGATAAGCGCCTCCTGGGTCATCACGGAGGAGCCCTTCTGGCGCTGGAATTTCATGGAGGCCATGAAGCTTCGGTTCGCCTATGGCGCTTCGGGGCAGCAGCCCGCGACTTTCGCGGCCCTCCAGTCCTATCAGCCGGTGACGGGAGGGAGCGGAGGTGGAGTGGTGTCGCCTCAGTTCATCGGCAACCCGGATCTGGCTCCGGAGCGGGGGGAAGAGGTCGAGCTGGGCTTTGAGGCAGGCTTGCTCGAGGATCGTCTGGGAGTGGACTTCACCTGGTACCACCAGAAGACCCGGGATGCCATCCTCCTGAAGCAGGTAGCTCCCTCCTTTGGCTTCCCCGGCTCTCAGTTCGTGAACCTGGGGGCCATCAAGAACGCCGGAGTGGAGCTCTCCCTCCGGGGCACTCCCCTGAAACGGCCCGGACTGAACTGGGACCTGCAGTTTACCTATTCCCAGAACGAGTCCGAGGTGCTGGACCTGGGCGGCGAGGAGTTCATCATCATCGGGAGCCAGCGGCACCACCTGGGGCTTCCCGTGGCCGGCTGGTTCCGGGAGAAAGTGGTGAGCGCCGAGGTGAACGCTGCCGGTGTGGCTGTCAACGTCATGTGTGACGGAGGCCGGCCGGCTCGCCCCGGTGGGCCGCCGGTCTTCCTGGGTGGAGATCCCGTTCCCTGCGCCGGAGCACCGCGCCTCTACCTCGGGCGAGCAAGCCCCAAGTACGAGGGCGCCGTCTCCACCACCCTGACCCTCTTTGACCGCCTGCGTCTCTATGCCCTGGTGGACTACAAGGCGGGACACAAGGCCTACGACAACAACACCCGGGCTCGTTGCCAGATCTTCCGCAACTGTCTGGAGACCATCGAGCCCGAGAAGTACGACCCGGTCATCGTGGCTCAGATGCAGTCCCCGGGAACACTGGTGGACTTCATCATCAACGACGCCAGCTTCGCCAAGCTACGGGAGGTCTCATTGGCCTACACGATGCCCGAGACCCTCATGCGGAGGATCGGAGCGGAGCGGGGTAGTGTTTCGTTAGGTGCCCGGAACCTGTACACCTGGACCCGGTGGACCGGGTTGGACCCGGAGGCTTTCTTCGTGAGCAATCTTCACACCCGGCTAGAGCAGGACAACACGCCCCAGCTCATGGCTTTCGTCACCACCTTCAACGTCACGTTCTGATCGGAGCCACTTATGAGAACCACGAGCATGAGCGAGCATGGGTCCGGCCGGAGCGTGAGGTGGATACGGCCAGGGACCCTGGCCCTCCTCCTCCTTCTGGCCTTGCCCCAATTGGGTTGTCAGGACTTCATGGACGGCCTCCTGGAGGTAGAGGCCCCCAGCCAGGTCATTGGGCGTACCCTGGCGGTGCCAGCCAATGCAAACCTTCTGGTTGAGAGCGCCATCGCCGACTTCGAATGCGCTTTGGCCTTCTACGTCATGTCCGGCGGCCTCATCGGAGACGAGCTGGTGGACACCCAGCTGGCGGCCGCCCAGTGGGACTACGACCGGCGGGGCTTCGAGAACGCCCTGGGAGCCTACGGCACCAACACCTGCAACAGCACCGGGAACATCATGGGCGTCTACACCCCCGTGGCCACGGCCCGTTGGTCGGCCGACAATGCCCTGCGCCTTCTGGAAGAATGGACCGACGCCGAGGTAGCGAACCGCCAGACCCTCATCGCCACGGCGGCGGCCTATTCGGGGTACGCCCACCTCCTCCTGGGGGAGGGCTTCTGCAGCGCCGCCGTGGACGGAGGGCCGGAGCTTACCCCGGCCCAGGTCTTCGCTCTGGCGGAAGAGCGTTTCACCAGGGCCATCACAGTAGGTCAGCAGGCCGGTGCCACGGACATCGTGAATATGGCCCGGGTTGGGCGGGCCCGGGCACGCATCAACATGGGGAACGGGGCTGGGGCCGCAGCCGACGCGGCCCAGGTGCCCACCACGTTTGCCCGCAACGCCCGCTACAACACCCTGTCGGCCCGCTCAGGGAATCACGTCTACCGCTGGATCAACCGCTTCTTCTGGTCCTCGGTGGACCCGAAATACCAGGACCTGACGGTGGAGGGAGTGCCCGACCCCAGGGTTCCCGTGGTGAACAGCGGTAGGGCGGGAGCCGACGCCTTCACCATCGTCTGGCACCAGATGAAGTACCCCACCGAGTCCAGCCCCATTCCCTTCAGCACCGGAGTCGAGGCCCGCCTCATCGAGGCCGAGGTGGCTGGAGGCGCCACGGCGGTGGCCATCATCAACCAGCTCCGGGCCCGCTTCGATCTCCCGGCCTACACGGGAGGCCTTGACGCCGCCTCCGTTCGAGATCTCATCATCGACGAGCGCCGACGGGAGTTCTTCCTCAAGGGGCATCACATCTACGACCTCATCCGCTTCGACCTCCCTCTCATTCCGCCGCCAGGGACCCCCTATCCCCTGAAGGGGGGCGTGTATGGGAGCACGACCTGCCTTCTCCTTCCCCAGGTGGAGCGAGACAACAACCCGACGCTGAAGGGAGGTTGAGGAGGCTCGTTCCGGTCCTCTGAGTTCCTGCCACTTCCCGAGACGGGGGGCGCTGCCCGAGGGCGGCGCCCCCCCACGGAGGCCCCCATGTCGTTTCTGCTGCAGAGCACTCGCGCCGGCGCCCTGTTGGTGGCCGGCTTTCTTTTCGCCGGCCTGCACCCCGCTGCACCCCAGGTCGGGCCCTTGCAGGGTTTGGACGCCTACGTGGAGAAGGCACTCCGGGATTGGAAGGTCCCGGGGGTCGGGGTAGCGGTGGTGAAGGACGGCCGAATCGTCCACGCCCGAGGGTACGGCGTCCGGGAGGTGGGTCGCCCCGACAGGGTGGACGAGCACACCATCTTCGCCGTGGGCTCAACCACCAAGGCCTTTACCTCAGCTGCCCTGGCCATCCTGGTGGACGAGGAAAAGGTGGGCTGGGACCACCGGGCCACGGAGCTCCTCCCGGGCTTTCAGTTGCATGACCCCTATGTGACCCGGGAGCTCACGGTCCGGGACCTCCTCACCCACCGGAGCGGACTTCCCCGGGGCGACCAGCTCTGGTACTCCAACGGATACGACGCGGCGGAGGTGCTGAGGCGGGTCCGCTTCCTGGAGCCGGCCTGGGGCTTTCGGGCTCAATACGGCTACCAGAACATCATGTACCTGGCCGCCGGTGAGGTAGTATACCAGGTCTCGGGGGTGAGTTGGGGCGACTTCGTCCAACAGCGCATCTTCGAACCCCTGGGAATGTCCAGGAGCTATACTAGCGTGGCTCCTCTTCCCCATGTGGACAACGTGGCCGTGCCCCACGTCTGGGTGGAGGGTGAACCCACCCCCGTCCCCTGGAAAGACCTGGACAACGTGGGTCCGGCAGGGTCCATCAACTCTTCGGTCCGGGACATGGCGGTGTGGTTGCAAATGCACCTGGCCCGTGGAGAGCATGAGGGCTCACGCATGCTCAGCGAGGATCGCATCCAGGAGATGCAGACTCCACAGACCGTCATCCGCCTCTCCCAGGACCAGCGGGAGCTCTTTCCCGAGGTGAACTTCGCCGCCTACGGGTTGGCCTGGTCGCTCCGGGACTACCGGGGAAGAAAGCTGGTGGGACACGGGGGGGCCATCGACGGGATGCGGGCCGAGGTGATGCTGGTACCCGAGGAGGGTCTGGGAGTCGTGGTCCTTTCCAACATCGGTGGGGCCGCCTTCCCCCAGGCCATCATCTACAACGTGGTGGATGTTTACCTCGGGCCTCGTGATAAGGATTGGAGCGCGCTCCTCCTGGAGCGGCAACGGAAGAGTCAGGAGGAGGCCCATGAAGCCCGGGCTCGGCGGGAGGCCGAACGGGTGGAAGGCACCCGTCCCTCCCTTCCCCTGGAGCGCTATGCGGGGAGCTACGCCGACTCCCTTTACGGCGAGGTGAGGGTGGAGCTGGAGGGAGGGAAGCTGACCCTCCGGTATGGGGCCGACTACCATGGGGAGCTCGTCCACTGGCACTTCGAGACCTTCCAAGCCGTCTGGCGCCGAACGGGTTATGGACCGACCCTCGCCACCTTTCAACTGGACGGGAGAGGGAATCCGACACGACTGGAGGTAGAGGGGCTCGCCACGTTCGGCAAACGTCCGGACCCAGTGCGAGAAGACGGTCCAGGAGAAGGAAGATGAGGGCGGCGGCGGCCCCATCCGTGGCCTGGGCTCTCGTTCTGGCCCTGGCGCTGGCGTTGCCCACTTCCACTGGAGCCCAGCAGCCTTCTGCCACGCCACAACAGCTCCACAGCCTGGTTCAACGCATCTTCGAGGCCTGGGCTCCCCCGGGGCTGGCGGTGGCGGTGGTGCGCAACGACTCGCTGCTCTGGGCTCGCGGGTACGGGGTCCGGGAGGTGGGACGCCCCAAGACCGTGGACGAGCATACCCTCTTTGCCGTGGGCTCCACCTCAAAGGCCTTCACCACCGCCGCCCTGGCCATGCTGGTGGAGGAGGGGAGGCTTCGATGGGACGATCCGGCCGCCCTCCACCTCCCGGGCTTCCAACTCTTCGATCCGGCGGTGACCCGGTATCTCACGGTCCGGGATCTGGTGACGCACCGGGTGGGCTTGGCCAGGGGCGACCGCCTCTGGTACGGGACGGAGTACGCCCGGGAGGAGATCCTTCACCGGGTGCGCTTCCTCGAGCCGTCCTGGTCGTTCCGCCATACCTTCGGCTACCAGAACGTGGCCTACCTGGCTGCCGGGGAGATTGTCCCCCGGCATACGGGCATATCGTGGGACGACTTCGTCGCTGAGCGCATCTTTGCGCCCCTGGGAATGACCCGGAGCACCACCTCCGTCCGCCGACTGGCAGGGAGGGACAACGTGGCTCAGCCCCATGTGTGGCGGGACGATGAGTTCCAGGTCATACCCTACCGCAATATCGACAACATCGCTCCGGCTGGATCCATCAACTCCAGCGCGGAGGAGATGTCCCGCTGGCTCCGGTTACACCTGAACCGGGGCGTCTTCCAGGGGCAGAGGCTCCTCTCGGAGACCTCCGTGGAGGAGATGCACACCCCATGGATGATCCTCCCGACCCACGGAGGGTTGGCCACCAGCTACGAGGTGGGTCACTTCCTCTTTTACGGGCTTGGTTGGTTTCTCCAGGACTTCAGGGGCCGGAGAGTGGTGCAGCACGGCGGCGGAATCGACGGGATGACGACCTTTCTGGCCATCGTTCCCGAAGAAGGCCTGGGCGTGGTGGCCATCACCAATGGGGGTGGACTTCCCGTGTACGGGGTGGTGTGGGACCTCCTGGACGCTCTCCTGGGGGTTCCTTACCGGGGAGTAGCGGAGAAGTTTGTCCAGCAGACCCGTGAACAACTGGCCCGAGCCCAGGAGCAACAGCGGGAGGTGGAGGCTTCCAGGGTGCCAGGCACTCGCCCCTCCCTGGCCCTGTCGGCGTACGCAGGGGAATACCGGGACGCCATGTACGGAACCGTGCGGGTGGAGGAGTCGGAGGGTCGCCTCATCCTGTCCTGGGCGGGGCTCCGGGGCCCGCTGGAGCACTGGCACCACGACACCTTTCGCCTGATATGGGAGGATCCCGTCTTCGGGCCCACGTTCGCTGTGTTCCGTCTGAACGCGGCAGGGGCGGTAGGGGCGGTGAGCGTAGAGGATCTGACGAGGTTCCTTCGGGTTCCGGCGGGGACCCAGGGTCAGGGAGGCCCTCCATGAAGCTTCGCCCAGAGGGGCGAATGACCCCCCGGACCGGGAGCGCCGCTCTCCTCCTCGTGCTGGCGGGGGCTGCCATGCCCTCCGCCACGACGGCCCAGGAGCTACCCACCTGGACGGGCCTGCTGGAGGCCGAGATCCAGCGCGTAATGGAAGCCCTGGAGATTCCTGGCCTTGGTATCGCGGTGGTGAAGGGGAACCAAGTGGTTCTGGCCCGGGGGTACGGGCTCCGAGAGGTAGGGCGGCCGGAGCCGGTGGATGAGAACACCCTGTTCGCCGTGGGCTCCACCTCCAAGGCTTTCACGGCGGCGGCCATGGGGATGCTGGTGGACGAGGGCAAGGTGCGCTGGGACGATCCGGCGACCCTTCACCTGCCGGAGCTTCAGCTCCATGATCCCTACGTCACCCGGCACATCACCGTACGGGATCTCCTCTCCCACAGGAGTGGGCTGGGGCGCCGGGCCGATGCCCTTTGGTATGGAACCCGATACGATCGGGCTGAACTCCTCAGGAGGATCAGGTACCTGGAGCCCTTGCCGTCGGGATTCCGGGGGGGGATGGGATACCAGAACATCATGTACCTGGCTGCCGGGGAGGTGGTGGGGCGCGTGACGGGCACCACCTGGGACGACTTCGTGAAGGAGAGGATCTTCGTGCCCCTGGGCATGAGCACCTCCGGCAGCAGCCCCCTGGATCTCCCTCCCGGTGGGAACGTGGCCATGCCCCACGTGAGGCGAGATGGCTCCGTGGTGACGGTCCCCTACCGGAACCTGGACAATGTGGGGCCCGCCGGCTCCATCAACTCCAGCGTGTCCGAGATGGCACGGTGGGTCCGCATGCTCCTCAACGGGGGGGAATTCGAGGGAGAACGCCTCTTCTCCGACTCAACGCACCGGGAGCTCTTCCAACCCAATGTGGTCTCTCCTGTCCCCCCCCAACTCACGGCGGCCACCGGGATCCACTTCCGCTTCTACGGATTAGGGTGGGTCGTGGAGGACTACCGAGGACGCTTCGTGGCATGGCACAATGGTGGGATTGACGGAATGCATGCCCAGGTGGCTCTCCTTCCCTCGGAGGGGGTGGGGGTGGTTGTCCTCGTGAACTACACAGGGACGGGGGTTCCCGAGGCGCTCGCGTACCGGGTCCTGGACCTGCACCTGGGGGAAGCCCTGGACCGGGACTGGGTAGGGGAGCAGATCCAGGGAGTGGAGGCATCCCGCCAGGCAGTCGCCCAAGTAGAGCAGCGAATGGAGGAGTCCAGGGCTCCGAATACCCGCCCCTCTCTTGCCCTTTCCGCGTATGGAGGGTCGTACCAGAACGATCTCTATGGGAGGGTTACCATCCGGGAGGAGGGCGGACTGCTGGTCCTTGAGGACTTTGCGGGCCGCTCAGCCACCCTGGAGCACTGGCATCACGACACCTTTCGGGCCGCTTGGGCGGACCCCATGATGGGGCAGAGCTTCGTCTCCTTCCAGTTGAGCGCCGGGGGGCGTCCAAGCCGGCTGATCGCGGATGCCTTTCAGCCCGGCGACTTCATCCGGGTGCCGGGTGAGGGCATGCCTCGCTGACCCCGAACGAGCACCCTGACCGGTCTGACACTTGTCAAGGAGTCTTCCGTGACCCGAGCCGCACGCTTCTCCCGATACCTGACCCTTCTTGCCTTCGCCGTTATCCTGATCCTGCCCGGGTGCGGATCCCCCGACTTGCAGGATGGCTCCAGGAGGGACGCTGATGTTGGCGAGCTCCTGGACCTTCTCATCCGGGATGCCCGGGTGGTGGATGGAGCAGGGAATCCCTGGTACCGGGCTGACGTTGGGATCCGGGGAGACCGCATCGTGGCGGTGGGTTCCCTGGAAGGCCGCACCGCAGCCCGCACCATCGACGCTGGAGGCCGGGTACTGGCCCCGGGCTTCATCGACATGATGGGAACCAGCAGCCTTCCTTTTCTCACTGACCCCCCCGCCGCTGAGGGCAGGCTCCGCCAAGGGATCACCACCATGCTGGTGGGGGAGGGGAGCTCCCACGCTCCCCAGAACGAGGGGACCCTGGGGGACCCGCCCCTGGTGGACGGGCAGCCCGTAACCTGGCGCACGTTCGACGAGTACCACGCCCTTCTGGAGGAGAAGGGGATTCCCCTGAACCTCATCCACAACGTGGGACTGGCCCAGGTTCGCCGCGTCATCCTGGGGGACGAGGCGGTAGACCCCACCTCCGAGGAGCTGGAGGCCATGGGGGCTTTGGTGGAGGAGGCCATGGAACAGGGGGCGGTGGGTGTGAGCTCC
>Ga0114946_10002141_pt1 | contig 13549 bp, 16 predicted proteins | sample WalLakDeSediment_FD_88676 | JGI IMG/M metagenome (GOLD analysis project Ga0114946, IMG submission 88676) | Lake sediment microbial communities from Walker lake, Nevada to study Microbial Dark Matter (Phase II) - Walker Lake 11/02/13 Deep Sediment | ecosystem: Environmental > Aquatic >...
GCGCCGCCAAACTATGAGATGCCAGCCAAAAAAATTCCCGAGAACGAATACTTCGTCCTCGGCGATAATCGCAACAACAGCAACGATTCACATAATAGCTGGACGGTGGCCCGAGATGATATCATTGGCAAGGCCTGGTTTACATACTGGCCAGCAAACAGATGGGGTATGATAAAGCATTACAGCTACTCGGAGTTGCTTGGAGCCGATGGGCAAGAAATAGTGCTTCGTCAATCGCCTGGAGGTATCACTTGAGTAACGAGGTGCTAAAGATATTCAAGACGGTTGGAGCAATAAAGGAAGGACATTTCCTGCTCGCCTCTGGATTACATTCACCTGTTTATTGGGAAAAGTTTCGTATCTTGCAGCACCCACATCATACCGATAGACTGTGTTGTCTTATCGCCCAACACTTTAAAGGGCAAAAAATAGATGTAGTGGCCGGACCAACTATAGGTGGCGTTATTCTTGCTTTTGAAACCGCTCGCCAATTAGGAGTGAGGGGCATCTTTGCCGAAAGGGAGGGGGAGGCAAGGGTCTTCCGACGCGATTTTGAAATTGCGCCCGGCGAACGCATCCTTATTGTTGATGATGTCCTGACCACGGGGAACTCGCTCAGAGGGACGATAAGTGCTGTTGATAAACTTGGGGGAATCGTCATTGGTATTGGAGTACTTGTCGACCGCGCTGAGGAAAATATAGACTTCAACCTGCCCTTCTTCAGTTGCCTTCGTGCCCCCACCACAGTTTATTCACCTGAAGAATGTCCCCTTTGTGCTGCCCACATCCCTCTGGTCAAGCCCGGCGCTACGCAGTAATGGCTTGCTTTATATTCCACCCATGTCATTCTGAGGAGTCCCGATGAAATCGGGACGGCGAAGAATCCTTCGCATAGCTCAGGACGGCGTCCTGAGATTTTTCGCGGAGTTTACCCTGAGCGGAGGCGGAATTCTTCGCCTTCGGCTCTGAATGACAAAGCAGTGCTATTAATCGACCTCAATCTGGCTTGCTTGACACTAAAGTGCGGAAAACCTACAATATCCCTAAAGCCGAGGTAGCTCAGGTGGTAGAGCAGCGGACTGAAAATCCGCGTGTCAGCGGTTCGACTCCGCTCCTCGGCACCAGGAAGGTGAAAATGGTAAATTATCCGAAAAGGCAATGGAGCTGTTTAACGACCATCAGGCTATGAAAGTAATGGCTGCGGTGGATGCTGCTGACAAGCCACATCTAACTCCCAAAGGAACTCTGATGGCCATTGATGATGAAACCATGGCTCATTCCGAAATGGCTGGTGGCAGAGCCAAAGCAAACCTGGAAGCGACTAAACAAGCTGCCGTGTTAGCTTACCGGGAGCTAAAGGGCTGGAAGGCGAGGGGTGGGCTTCAGGGAATATACACTTCAGGGGATGTCTTTGAGCAATTTAAAAAACGGGCGAAAGAAAATCTTGGCCTGGATGTTAACAATGTAGTAACTATAAAAGCCGAAGAGGTTTTTACCAGTGCGGGCAAGAAAATAGCCTGAAGCCGAAGTGGCGGAATGGTAGACGCGGCAGTCTCAAAAACTGTTGGGGGGCAACCCCCGTGTCGGTTCGAGTCCGACCTTCGGCACCACCGCTACTATAGTTAACCACAAAACCCTTCATAATTCTCCTTCCCCTGGCGGGAGGGAGTTAGAGGGAGGGGGAATACACCCTCCCCTTAATCCTCTCCCATCAAGGGAGAGGAAATTTATACGGAATTGTGTGGAAGACTATAATTTGAGGAGGTGCTATAATGCCAGTTCCGTATAAGGTGCATGTAAGGATAACATCTATAAAAGGTGAGTGTGCACTGGGGCACAAGGTGGGTGATAGTTGGCTTATTGAAGGTGGCAAGACTCCGGGTGGTGTTTGCGGTGGTGCCTGGAATGCCATCTTCCCCTATGTCAGGGTGCTTGCCGCTGGTGGCGAATTCCACTGGGCTAAGGACAAAGATGTAGTGTCGTTTGCCTGTCCTGATGCCGAGAACCCTGTTGTTTTTGAATTGAGGAGACTTAATTAAACTGCCGGGTTGTGTAGCGGTAGCACAGAGGACTTTGGATCCTTTAGCCCAGGTTCGAATCCTGGCCCGGCAGCCAATGAAAAGGAGATAACCACATCAGGGAAGTCAAGAATCAACTGGCAGCCACTCTTCAGGAGGCTGGCTTCAATATTCAAGTGAAAGACTTGATGTCTTGATGTCAGGGCAGAGAGTAATGGAAAAACTTAAGCGCGTGACTATATATACCGATGGCGCATGCATTGGAAACCCTGGTCCAGGTGGGTATGGAGCAATACTCCTCTATCAGGGTCACAGGAAAGAGCTATCCGGGGGCTATCGCAAAACTACCAATAACCGAATGGAAATAATGGCTGCGGTTGTCGGATTAGAGGCTCTAAAAGAGAAAAGCAAGGTGATGTTGTATAGTGATTCTGAGTACTTAGTCAAGGCAATGTCGAGAGGCTGGGCTCGGAGATGGCGAGCAAACGAGTGGAGGCGCAATAAACGGGATAAGGCCTTGAATCCTGACCTTTGGGAAATGCTCTTACAACTATGCGAGTATCATGAGGTGCAGTTTAGGTGGGTTAAGGGGCATGCAGGAACCGCTGAAAATGTACGCTGCGACGAGTTAGCCATGCAAGCTGCCCAGCAACCGAATTTGCCTGTTGATGAGGGCTACATCTCGTATTCGCCAAAGTGGAAGCCACGCTGTTTATCACCAGGCTGATGGAAAATGGACAACGGTGCCGATACATAAAGGCAGAGACTTAGGGGGATAGGCATCTTGAGAAAAAAACCAAAAGATGCCAAAATCAGCATTGTCGAATTTCAGCAACAGCGCGAAGGATATATATCCTGAGTGCCCAGCAGTGAAAAGACATTCCCCGGTAGCTCAATGGTAGAGTGGGCGGCTGTTAACCGCTTGGTTGCAGGTTCGAGTCCTGCCCGGGGAGCCAGGCTAACGGCGGGGAGCGCGGCAGAGCTTTCACAAGAAATAGCAAAGCGGCCAGTGAAAGTATACTGGCGTGCAGACCACAAAGCAGACCGCAAAGTTTTCTGTGCCGTTACCGTGGACTCCAAAAACATGCCCTTGAAATCTTCTCCTTGATATGATATAGTAAGACTGTTGGAAAGTTAAACCAGAGGAGTTTCACTATGTCGGAGTTAGTCCAGGTACGCAAGAAAGCCCAGGTTACCTTGCCCCAGTCTGTCCGTCAATCCCTGAACATTGAGGAGGGCGACTTCCTCAGCGTCCGAGTGCAGAATGGTGAGATCGTGCTCCGAGTAAAGAAGCTGGTGGACAAAGAGCAGGCGTGGTTCTGGACCAGGCGCTGGCAGGAAGGCGAAAGGGAAGCTGAGAAGGATATTCACGCTGGGCATATCCATCGCTTCGACAGTGCCAAGGAAGCCATAGCCTTTCTCCACAAGCGCGTAGAGGAGAGAGCAGGCACAACCAACGAGGCTTAGCCAGCAATGCCTATCCAGTTTACCGAGCGGTTCGTCAAACAATACGAACGACTACCCAAGAGCATGCAAAGGAAAGTGGATAAGGCACTCCGCCTGCTTGATGCAGACTTCCGATATCCAGGCCTGCGAAGTCACCCTGTGGAAGGGATGCAAGGTATCTTTGAAGCCTATGTAGATGCTAAGTATCGCATGACTTTTGAGCGATATGGGGATGTGTTTCTTATGCGCAATGTGGACAATCATGATGAATGCCTGCGGAATCCCTAATTCGTACTCACCCGGCAAGCCTCCGATGGTGTTTCAGACCTGCTGTCAGACCTGTCCGCCAGGGCTTGGCAGGCAGGTAGGCTCTGGTCCTGTCCCACACCAAGGTTCTCCGCGCCGTTACCCCTGGGCCTGCCGCACTGGTCAAAGCTATGATTGGCCAGAAATCGACAGAGGTTCGGGTTCTATCCGACTCGGGCAGACTTATCCGCTGCTTTTGCCAGATATGCATACTTGGTGTCATACTTGTTATAATAGTAGTGTTGCAGCTAAAATGGGAGGGCAAGCCCTCCCCTACGATGCTTCCGACACCCAGGCCTGCGAAGTCACCCTGTGGAAGGGATGTGTCACACTTGTTCTAATAGCCAAAAAGGGAGGGCAAGCTGTCAAAGTCGGGTAGTACGGTATTTTCTCTGTGCCCAGCAAAAGATATGGGACATGTTCAGTATCTTAAGTGGGAAATTATTTGAAAAACTAAAATATTACCTAAAATATGGTGGATGGAATGAAGAGCCAGACTGTGCAGGGCAGCCTTTTCCAGAGTTTGGGGGATGTAGAAACGCAGGTCATCTCGCGCAGGGAGGACTTTGAAGCCCTCTTTGACGGGTTCACCAAAATGCACGCTATTGCCTATGTGGTGTCGTCTGACCTCTTGCGGGAATTCTTCCAGAAGCGTGGCTACCAGGAGATCGAAGTAGTTGTTGGAGAGGAACTGACGGAGCCAGCCCTGCGCCAGGAGCTCCAGCACAAGCCCATCGATGTCGTGGAGGCTTTGGCGTCGCGAGTGGAGAGCGGCGCTATGCGCGTCCTCGTCCCACGACGCAGTATACACACCAAGTTGTATATACTCGAAAAGACCGGGCTGGTGCGGGTAATTCAGACCAGCGCCAACCTGACCGAGACGGCCCGTAAGGCCAGCCAGGTGAACTACGCCTGGTATGCTGACCTCCCCGCTGGGGATGACTTTGTGGAACGGGTGCTCCGGGACTACCGGGCGCACGCCAAAGGCTGCTCCCTCTTCATGGGCGAGCTAATTAGACCTGTTCAAGGACCGCGATAGCATCCCCAGGCGTGAGTTAATTGAGGTGTGGGTGAAAGGGGAAACGGCTCCTGCACCGGAAGCGGAAGCGGCAAAGGCTTTCCAGGAAATCTCTGCCCAGTCTCTGCTGGTCACCAGCCAGAGGGACGCAGACATCGTGACCGTAAAGCTACCGGAGGCACCAGCCGCCAAGAAGGAGCTTGAGCGCCTTTTAAAACCACTGAGACCAACGATAACGGCCAGCGGGGTCACCGTGAGCTCGGCAGCCTTTGTCAACCATGTGCACGCGACATACGGCATACCATTGATGCGGGTAGATCCGGCCAGACAAGAACTGCGACTGGGATTTAAAGGAGCCATACTCTGCCTGTCAGAGCCGCTGCCCGACGCGCCGACCGTAAACCAGGGGCTTGAGCACATTGAGGACTACATTCGCACTGTTGACCTGGGGAAAAGCCCTGACCCTGGGTTTGCCAAGGCGAGCATGTTCGAAGCGCTGCTGTATATCTTCTTCTCCCCCTTCGCCAATGAGTATATGCGAAGGAAACGTACGGCCTATGGTCTGGTGGACCCCAAAGGTCCCAGATTCCTTTACATCTATGGACCTACGCAAAACGGAAAAACCACCTTTCTCCGCTTCGCCCTGAAGCTCTTCACGGGACAGGATATGGAGGCTTTGCCAAGGGGGGAGTTCTCCAGCCGAAAGATCAAGGGAGCGGCCGCTGTGGGCACTGTCTTTCCACTGGCCTTTGATGATGTTGAGTTCTCCAGCAAGCGTTGGGTGCCAGATGTTCTCAGGGCTTACTGGGAGACCTGGTGGAGGGGCAATCTGGACATGCCACAACTCGTGTTGTCCTCAAACGAGCCCAGACTTCAGGACTGGGCCAGGTCCCGTGTGAAGAGAATCGATTTTGATGTCCATTTCGCCTCGACTGAAGGGGGGAAAAGAAAGCTCAAAGAGCTGTTCGATCGCAGCAATGGTATTTTCAGGTGGTTCTCTCATCTCTACCTTCAGCATCTGAGGGACAACAGTGAATTCAGCGACGATGAACTTTACTTCGCCCGTGCTGTGATGCGCCAGCTCTATTCCCACGCTGGCCGAGCACTGCCAGAGTTCTTCCTTGACCAGCCGGTGGAAACAAGATACGACCTGGGGCGAAAGAGGTGGGCCGACCTGCTCTACCACCGGAGGGATGCAAAGCTGCTGCGGGAAAAAGAAAGGCTATTGGTGCGCTTCCCCGACCAGATGCAGTTCTGGGAAATTCGCCGCTTCGAGGGGTATCTTCCGCCCGAGGTAAAGGCCCGCCAGGAAGGCCACACGATAATCATTGAGACACCGGGGGAGTTTGATGCCTGGTGCCCACCGCTCCGTCGCAAGTTATGGTTATTAGGTCGCAAATAGGGGGAATTTCAGGTACACTTGACATTAAAAAACCAGAGCAAAGGTCTTCTCGAAAGTTCGAATTTACCTTTTATCCAGGATGGTTGAGCCAAATAAAGCAAAACTGTAAGACCAAAGCCATGCAAGGCAGGAAAAATGTTCTCCGCTGGAGGCCAGCGCAACTGCATCCCTTGCCAAGTGACCTAACAATCCTCGTTGACGAAGAAGACGAAACACAGTAGTCAGTTAGTACATCAGCGATTAGATAGTAGCTTGGATAGTTAACCAAAATCTCCCTATGAATACAAATGAAACAGGCATCAACAAATGGGCACAGTCTATTTGTGTATTGCTTGCTCAATAGTATAAACTGGTTTACAATAGAGATTAGGCAGATAAGCTACCGGCAATTACCTTTGGAGACTTATTAATGATGTAAACACGAAAAGGGTTGGGTTTCTCAAGGTCAGGGATACATCTCAACTTATCGAGGTAATATTATGGAAGACAGAGTGGCAATATTTATAGACGGGAGTAATCTGTATCACGCGCTGCGCAGCAGCTTCAATCGCTATGACCTTAACTTTGTGAAATTCGCTGACAAGCTCTGCGGAGAACGACGGCTCTTCCGCGTATATTACTACAACATTTTACAAGAGCAGAACCAATATCCTGAAGCCTATCGAGAACAACAGGAGTTTCTTGAAGCTCTGTATCGTATGCCCTACCTCGAGGTTAGACTGGGCAGAACCAAGATAGCCCAAGGCATTCCCGTAGAAAAGGGCATCGATATTATGTTAGCCACAGACTTGCTCCATTTCGGCTGGACTAATCTCTATGATGTGGCAATATTGGTAAGTGGAGACGGGGATTTTGCCTATGCCCTGCAGGCGGTAAAGAATACAGGTAAGCATGTGGAAGTAGCTTACTTTGAAAACAACATCTCCAAAGACCTTTTGGATGTGTCCGACCAAAGGCATCTGCTGAACCAGGCTTTTCTTAAGGGCTTATGGATAGGACAGCGCCGCACCTGGCATAAGAAAGCAAGCACCCCGCGGAGGAGACGACTTTCTGAAACTAAATCGGAGGAGAAAAAATAAATGGAACTCATAAAAGCCAAACAGCCACTCAGCAATATAGCTACGTGGCACGGACTGTAACAGATGACCTGAGTGCCTTTAGCGGGCATTCCCAAAGAAGCCTCCCCACCCTACAAGACCAGGTTCTGCAAGCTGCCCATTATTACTGCTGCTGCTATCATTATTCCGATAGCTTTAAGCACGTCTCTGGCCCCCAGTTCCCGAGCCAATATCACAAAGGTAGCTACGCAAGGGAAAAACATAGCCAGAACCGTACTGCTGATAACCAGTTCTTTAGCAGTCAGCGCTAAGGGGGCTAACATGCCCATAGCCACATCCTTACGCAGAAAGCCAATGACCAGGGCTACGATTGTCTCCCTGGGTAGTCCCCACAGCCCGGTCAATACCGGGGCGGCAATATTAGCAATGGCATTGAAAAGCCCAAAAATATAGAGGATATTTACCATCAGCACAGTGCCGAGGACTATGGGCAAGGCCTCTTTAATGAAGCCAGAGACCCGCAGCCAGAGTTTCTCACCAATGACTCGCCATGGCGGCAAGCGATAGGGGGGAATCTCTACCAGGAGTTCCGGATTGAACCCTTTGACAACACGATTAAGGATTAGCCCTATAATAACCCATGATAGAAACAGACTTCCGTAGACCATAGCTACGTACTGTCCTCCCTGCTGCCCTACCAGTCCTATTATCATGGCATTCAACGCGGCGCAAGGAACGCCGATAGAAATCAAAGTAGCTGCAATAAACCTTTGTTTGCGGCTCTCTAAAATACGGGTTGCCATAACCGCAGGAACATTACATCCAAAGCCCAGAACAGTGGGGATGATGGCGTAACCATGCAGCCCCATTCGGTGCATTATAGTGTCCATTAAGACCGCCAGGCGGGGCAGGTACCCAATGTCTTCCAATATCCCCAATGCCAGGTAAAAAGAGACGATATACGGCAACACAGCAGCGAGGGGAATGTAGAATCCAGTGCTAATCAAACCGAAGGACTGAAAATAGTCAATTTTCCCCTCAATCAGGTTACCTATCAAGACGCTGTGCCAGAAACTCCCTGGCCCTAAAGCAAGGCTCAGTCTCACTAACAGCGGTGTCCACAGCCATTCAAAGAGGGGCTCAGTTATATAGCTAATTATTCCCTCGCCAACGAGTCGGATGAACCAGAAAGTGGCAAAAAGAACCAGCAGGGCGATAACCACCCCACCTGCCGGATGATTGCTGGCATCCTCCAAATTCTCATACCATGTATGGTGGCGATGGCTCAACGATTGTACTTGACTCACGATGTTGCCCACTCTTGTCCACCGTTCATCACCATCAGAATAAGTATGAGTGGTTTTAGTCGCCTTCGCTTCAGGAAGACGCCTGATTAATTCCCTTATTCCCTGGCCTGTTACTCCCACGGTGGGGACGACCGGCACTTCAAGAAGTTCTTCCAATTTGGCAACATCGATATTTATACCGCGGTGACGAGTATCATCCCACATGTTGAGGGCAACTATTACTGGAGTTTGTCTCTCCAGCAACTGCAAGGTTAGATTAAGATTTCTCTCCAGATTGGTGGCATCAACGACATTTATGATTAAATTCCCGTCTTTGAGCATCTCCACAGCTACTTCTTCCGCCTTAGAACTTGGTTCAATGGTATAGCTGCCGGGGATATCGATAAGCTCAACTCGCTCCGCTCCCAGCTTCAGATGCCCTTTAGTGAACCCCACAGTAGTGCCGGGGTAGTTAGAGGCGATAATGTGCGTACCGGTCAGTCGAGAAAAGAGGGCGCTCTTGCCCACATTGGGATTACCCACGAGCAGGATTCGCATCATCTTCGGCCCAAACTATCAGGTAGATAGTTGTCCACCTGGACGATTATTTTTTTAGCCATACCAAAACCAAGGGCTACCTGGGAATTATCCACCCTGAGAGTAACCGGGCCGTGAAATAGCGTAGAACTTATCTTGGTCACTTTCTTCCCCGGCCTGATATCCAAAGCATCCAGCCGCCGGATTAAGCCATGCCCGCCCAGAACTCTTACCACAGTGCCTGTCTGTCCAATCCCCATCTGGGCCAGGGTCAATTGCCCTCCTTGCTGTATGGTCATAGCTTATCCCCTATCTCTAATAAGTTAGCCTTGTTTAACCAGCAAATATCAAATTGTTTTACCGTTCGCTTTTCCTTTTTTTCACACTTCTTCCCAAGCATTCTCGAGGGAGCTCTCCGTGCTCTAAATAGTATTCATACCTGCTGGGGAAATTAGCCCCTCCCAGTGGACATGCCTCTATAAACTCCACAAACTTTGTCAGCCTTTCCATACTCAAAGGGCTGATGACATGCTCAATCTTGCAGGCATCCTCCTTCGCTGTCTGCTGGTCAATGCCCAGAGCTTGAGCAAAAAAGCGAGCCAACGCTCTATGGCGGCGAATCACATCGTCAGCAACCTTATCACCTTGAGGAGTAAGCTTTATGTGGCCATATCGCTCATGCTCCACAAGTTCCTGTTCTGAGAGTTTTTTCAAGGCCGAGGTAACACTGGGCATCTTAACCCCCAGCATTTCGCTGATCTGCTTTACTCTTACCACCTTTCTTCCTCCACCGAGGTTGGCTATCGCCTCAAGATAGTCTTCCATACTGGCGGTTTGTTTCCTTTGTGCTTCTTGTTTTACCATTGCCTACCCCCATAATTATTAGACATGTCTAACAATTATAAATCAGATTGGTTTTCCCTGTCCAATTTTTCTTGAGAGTGTTCAGCAATCCTCGATGTCACTGCGAGGCATCGTGTGCCGAAGCTGAAGTTGCGGACGAAGTGAAGCAAGCTCCCGGGATTGCCGCACTTCGCGCCCAGTGACGGACGCAGGGTCAGTAAGCAGCCTTTCCCTTGGGCTTTCACAAAATGGGGAAAAAGATTCTGGTCGGGGTGAGAGGATTTGAACCTCCGACCTCATGGTCCCAAACCATGCGCGCTAGCCGCTGCGCCACACCCCGTATTTACTTAATCTCTTATTTTAGACTGAAATCTCATTGACAGCAAATTCCGTCCTGGCTTGTCCTGGGGGTAGTCTCAAATACTGCACTCCTATATTTGGGTAAAATATTCTGCCTATTTTTTCGATACCACGGAATGTACCAGACCAGAAAATTATAATGAACCACAAAATGTGGTATAATGCCCTCACCCCCAAGAGAGGATGTTTGTGGATATTCTCTCTCCCCTCTTCTGATTACTGAATTCTGGCTGCTGACTACTGGATGTTTTGAACTTTGATTTGTAATTTTGATATTGTTTAGTCCTGCACTGAGCGAAGTCGAAGGGGTTTGGAGATTAGAATTTAATCTCCGGGGCTTATACGCAATTACTTAGTGCCCTGTGTAAGGAACCTTTCTGAAGATGGCGAAAATGGCCAGGGTTGCTTATTGGACATTCATAATTTGTTTCCCCGTTCTGCTTATTACCAGCACTATCCGCCTGCAGGTGAACAGCATACACACTTATGAATATGGTTTTGATAAATATGAGATAAGCGAAGTTACGGGGATAGACGAGCCCCAGCTAAGCCAGGTCGCAACAAGGCTCATCGACTATTTCAATTCCCGGGTGGAGACGCCCCAAATCAAGGTAGTTAAGGAGGGAATGGAATTCGAGCTGTTTCACGACTACGAGCTTGTCCACCTCGAGGATGTAAAGGGACAGTTTCAGCTTGCTTATTGGGTGCAGAGGATAGTTCTGGCCTATGTCGTTATTTACGCTGCGCTTGCCGTCATTCTGGGAAAGCGAAGCAACCGAAGAATCTCAACCAGGACAGGCTTTTTACTATGGGAGAAGGGTCGCTGGCAAGATTTAACTAAAGGAGTAACTCGAGGGTGTATCCTTACCCTGGGCATTATCGGTGTGTTAGGCATCGTCTCCATTTTCAACTTCAGATGGCTATTTATCCGCTTTCATTATCTTGTCTTTGGTGACCCATCAGTTTCGCCCTGGATGCTCGACCCGAGCAGAGATTACCTCATTATGTTGTTCCCTTCGGGCTTCTGGCAGGACATTGCCATAATTGGAGTCGGGGCCGTAGCCGCGGAGGCTTTGTTTCTAGGTGGCATCGCCTGGGCGGTTTCTTTTATTCACCAAAGGCGCAGTTGCAGGACGAAGCTCAGTAGTGAGAAGGACTCCTGACCCTACAAACCTTGTTGCCTGAGCCATTGATTGAGTCATAGCCTTTATGGTATAATAATTGAGAAGTGGCTACTGAGAAAGAGAAGGCAGTAGAATTAGCCATTGAGCAAATCGAAAGGCAATATGGCAAAGGCTCTATTATGAAGTTAGGCGAAGCCCCAGCTAGAGTGCCTGGGGATGCTATTCCAACCGGGGCATTGGCTCTTGATTTGGCTTTAGGAATAGGTGGTATACCTAGAGGGCGAGTTACTGAGATATTTGGCTCTGAGGCTTCGGGTAAAACTACACTCGCCCAGCATATAATCGCTGAAGCTCAAAAAACTGGCGGTATTGCCGCATATATTGATGCTGAGCATGCGCTTGACCCTGGCTATGCCGCTAACTGTGGTATCAAACTGCGCGACTTACTTATCTCTCAACCTGATACCGGCGAGCAAGCCCTGGAAATTACGGAAACATTGGTGAGAAGCGGTGCTGTAGACGTGATAATCATCGATAGTGTAGCCGCATTAGCGCCTAGAGCAGAACTGGAAGGTGAGATGGGCGATGCCCATATTGGTTTACAGGCACGATTGATGTCCCAGGCACTGAGAAAATTGAGTGCCGCTATCAGTAGATCTAAAACAGCGGTTATTTTTATTAACCAGTTGCGAGAAAAAGTAGGCATTATTTTCGGTAATCCGGAGGTAACTCCCGGAGGAAGGGCGCTTAAGTTCTACAGCTCGGTGAGGATAGATTTACGGCGGGGTGATTCGATTAAGCTGGGCACAGAAATAGTGGGCACAAAGGTAAAGGCCAGAGTGGTTAAGAATAAGGTAGCTCCCCCTTTTCGCAGCGCTGAATTTGATATTATGTTTGCTTACGGGATAAGTAAAGAGGGTAATCTGGTCGACCTTGGGGTGACAACAGGCGTGGTAAAGAGAGCTGGTGCCTTCTTTACTTACGGCGACGCAAAGTTGGGGCAGGGTAGAGAAAATGCCAAAGATTACCTGAGACAGCACCCTGAACTTGCTTCGCAGCTAGAAAGCACAATAAGGGCTTCAACAACTATTCCCAGCATCTCTCTCGGAAAAGCTCCGGAAACCTCCACGCAAGAAGATTGATATATAGTCAACCGCAAGAACCGTTATAATTCTCCATTCCCTGGCGGGAGGGAGTCAGAGGGAGGGGGAATACACCTTCATCCTTCGATAAACTCAGGACAGGCTCTTAGTCCTCCTCGTCTGCCAAGGCTTGGCCTGCTTGCGCTAAAGCTTCCGCCTGCCATAGCTGTGCGGCGGGCAGGTCAGCGAAGGCAGGCGGGCAGGTCACAGCAAGGGAGGGAAATTTATACGGAATTGTGTGGAAGACTATATTCGAGGGAAAAGTCGGTTGACAGAAAGTAGTTCTTTGCAGGACTGCCTCAACGCAGCTTACCGTTATCTCAGTTATCGCCCGCGCAGCGAAGCAGAAATCAGGCAGTGGCTTCATCGGCGCGGCTTTGCTAATGAACTGGCAGAGAAAGCAATTGCCAAACTTAGGGAGCAAAATTTGAGCGATGACTTTACCTTCGCCCAATTCTGGAAGGATAACCGTCTCTCCTTCAAGCCTAAGAGCAAAAGCTTAATAAAAAAAGAACTAAGAGATAAAAAAGTAGCTGCAGAAATCGTTGAACAAGTAACCGATGACATAGACGATGAAGAGATTGCTTATAATATAGGCTTCAGCCGGATGCATATCCTTGCCCATCTGGATTATCCAGACTTTCGCCGACGCCTGACAAGTTACCTTGCTTACCGCGGTTTCGGTTACGAAGTTATCCGTGACACAGTGGCCCTCTTATGGCGGGAGAAATAAAACAAACGGTTAAACTGCCACTAAAGATAGAAACACTCCCGCTGCGGCAACCGTGCCAATGACACCAGCGGCGTTGGGCCCCATGGCATGCATCAAAAGAAAATTCCTGGGGTTGGCTTGTTGTCCCAATCTCTGTACCACTCTGGCTGCCATAGGAACCGCTGAAACGCCAGCGGCCCCAATCATAGGATTTATCTTCGGTTTCAAGAACAGATTCATTAGCTTGGCAAAGAGCACGCCACCCATGGTAGCGAAGGCAAAGGCAACTACACCTAA
>Ga0114946_10002142_pt1 | contig 13548 bp, 10 predicted proteins | sample WalLakDeSediment_FD_88676 | JGI IMG/M metagenome (GOLD analysis project Ga0114946, IMG submission 88676) | Lake sediment microbial communities from Walker lake, Nevada to study Microbial Dark Matter (Phase II) - Walker Lake 11/02/13 Deep Sediment | ecosystem: Environmental > Aquatic >...
CGACGCTATGACGCGACACCGGTCACCAACCCCACCGGGCCTAGTGGCCAGGACCGAGTGGTACGCGGGGGCAGCTGGAACGACGAGCCCCGCAGCGTCCGCGCCGCCTACCGGCACTGGTACGGGCCGGGCAGGCGCGGCGTCATCCTCGGTTTACGCCTGGTTCGAGGTCAGTAACAGCGCCAGGAAGAGCGGAGCGAGCGCCCCCAAGCGCAAGGGCGAAGCAAGGGAGGAAGCAAGGGCGGGGACCGCCCGGCGACGAGCGGCGTAGCCCGCCCGGCACGCGCGACCCCTCGCAAACAACGAACAACAAGCCCCGGATGCCGAAACCCGCTGCATCTCGCAAGCCGATGATCCGATGACCCATCCGCTCGCGAATCTCGAGCAACCCTCCCGATAGACCAGCAACTCCAATTCGACCCCACCCTCGAGCGACCCGAGCGCCAGGTAACGAATTCACGTGAGCGCCGTTGACATCCTCGCCATGACCGAATTCACGATTCACGACGTCGCCAGCGCGCCCGAGGCTTCAAAGCCGGCGCTGGAGAACATCCGCTCGGCATACGGGATGATCCCCAACGTGCTGGGCATCCTCGCCGACTCTCCGGCCGCGCTTGGCACCTACATGGGGATCCAAGCCGCGCTCGCCTCGAGCGCGTTCTCGAAGGGCGACCAGCAGATCATTCAGCTCACGATCGCGGTCAACAATTGTTGTGAGTACTGCGCGGCGGTCCACACGATCTACGCCAAGAAGATGGGGGCCGAGGCGGCCGACGTCGAGGCGATCCGTGAGGGGCGACCCATCGCCGAGGCCAAGCGTCAGGCGCTGCGCGGGTTCGTGGCCCAGGTGGTCGACCAGCGGGGCGCCGTCGATGCCAAGGACGTCCAAGCCTTCTTGGACGCGGGCTGGGAGCGCCAGCACGTGCTCGAGATCATCGCCCACGTGGCCCTCAAGACCCTCACCAACTACACCAACCACATCACAGAGACGCCGCTCGACGACGCGTTCGCTCCTGCCCGATGGAGCGCCAAGCCAGCCGCCGAGTGAGTCGGTCGAGGTCGCGCCATGGCCGTCGCAGCCGACGACTCACGGCGCGGGCTCATGCGGGTCTGGGCGTTGCGATTCCCACCACGCCTCGAGCGGCGCCGTGTACTGCCGCCCATAGGCCTTGCCGGCGGCGGCGAGGTACTCCTCCACGGCCCGCGCCCCGCCGCCGTCGCGCAGGCCCTCCATGAAGGCGATCCTGTCGCGGGCGCGGGCCGGCTCCCACTCGATGTAGTACGGCAAGGGCACCTGGCCCTGCTCACGCGACCGCGCCTCGGCCACGAGCCCGGCGATGGCGGGCTCGATCGTGAGCGTGTCGGTCCACGAGGAACGGTAGTGAACCCTTCCCCCGCGCCGCAGCACGTAGGTCATGTTTGGCAGCAGACCATACGCGCGGTGGGTGCTGCCAGCCAGGTCGTCCACTAGCACGGGCCGACGAACCCCGAAGCGCTCGATGAGCAGGCGCGCGCTCGCCAGCTTGTCTTCGAACGTCTCGTGATGCCCGTGACGCTCGCCGGGGTGAGCCTCGCGCGTGTACACGAACACCGAGTGCAGATCGGGGCCGAAGCGGTCGGCGAGTTCGTCCATGGCTGGGCACGCCAGCCCGCAGTAGGGTCACGTCAACGAGCCGAATTCGAGCACCAGCGGCCGCTCGCGCCACAGCGACGAGAGCCGCAGGCGCTGCCCGCTGACGGCATCGACGAGCTCGGCATCGGGCGCGCGCAGACCGACTCGGGAGGTCCGTCGAAACGCATCGAAGGCCGCTTGCTCTTCGTCGCTGAGCGTGAAGTGATCATAGTTGTAGTCGGACACGGGCGAAGGTTACCCCATCGCGGCCTTGGTCCGGCCGGTGGTAAGCTGGGCCATGGCCAACCCCGAGCTCGACGCGATCGTAGTGGGCGCAGGTCTGTCGGGCCTCGCCGCCGCGCAACGCCTGCGCGCGGCTGGCAAGCGGGTGCGGGTGCTCGAGGCCCGCGAGCGGGTTGGGGGGCGGACCGAGACCGTCGACTTTGACGGCGGGTTGGTCGATCTTGGCGGCCAGTGGGTCGCGCCCACGCAGACGCGGATCCTCGCGCTCGTCGATGAGCTGAAGCTCGAGCTGGTCCCGCAGTTTTGTGGCGGCGCGCGGCTGCTCGACTTCGATGGCGCGGTCCGACGCTACCGCGGGCTGCTGCCGAAGATCCCGCTGTTCGCCCTCGGCGAGCTCGGGCTGAGCATGGTTCGGCTCGATCGGATGGCCCGTCGGCTGGCCCGCGAGGCCCCGTGGAAGGCGGCCGAGGCCGCCGGCTGGGATTCGATGAGCGTCGAGGACTGGCTCGCCGCCCACGTGCGCACGGCCGGCGCCAAGGCGATGCTGCGGATCGCGACCGAGGCGATCTTCGCCGCCCACCCGCGCGAGCTCTCGCTGCTGTACTTCCTGCACTACATCCACTGCGGCGGCGGCCTCCAGCGCCTCGCCGAGGTCGAGGACGGCGCGCAACAGTGGAAGATCGAAGGCGGCGCGCAGCAGCTCTCGCTGGGCATGGCCGAGCGACTCGGGGCGGCGCTGACCCTCGGCGAGCCGATCCACGCGATCGAGGGAGACGGCGAGGGGCTCACGGTCATCGGTGCGCGCGAGCGCTACCGGGCCGCGCGGGTGATCCTCGCGGTCTCACCGGCGATCGCGGCGAAGATCGATCTCCCGCCCACGGTCTCCGAGCGCCGCCGCGAGCTCCACGAGCGCATGTTCATGGGCAGCACGATCAAGTGCTTGGCGGCCTACGATCGGGCGTTTTGGCGCGAGCGCGGGCTCTCGGGCGAGGCCGTCAGCGATCGCCTGCGCGTGCGCCTGGCCTTCGACGCGTCGTCCTCGTGCGGCGCTCATCCGCGGCTGGTCGCCTTCGTATTCGACGCCGAGGCCCGCGCGCTCGCCAAGCTCGACGCCGAGGCCCGGCGCTCGGCGATCCTCGCCGACCTCGCCCACCTGTTTGGACCCGAGGCCGCCTCGCCCACGGCCTTCATCGAGCGCGACTGGCAGGCCGAGCCCTACTCGGGCGGCTGCTACGTCGGGCTGCTCGGCGCGAAGTCGTTCGCCCCGCTCGGTCCGAGCCTGCGCGAGGTCGCCGGGCGCCTGCACTTTGCTGGCACCGAGGCGGCCACGCGCTGGGTCGGCTACTTCGAAGGGGCGGTCGAGTCGGGTGAGCGGGCCGCCGACGAGGTCCTCGCGGCCGGCTCTCGAGGGGCACTCCCTTAGTTGGCCATGTAGGCGAGCTGCAGCTTGATGTCGGTAATGCCGTTTTGGGGCATCGCCGTGCACGGCTCGGGGGTGGTCCAGCCGCAAGAGCCGCCGCCGGTGATGTTGACGATCTGCCCGTCGTTAGAGAAGATGGCCTCCCCGACCGGCATCCAGCCGCACTGAATGAAGTTGTGATCGACGGAGAATGGCGTATCGACGAGGTTGATGTTGGCGACGCCGTTGGCGGCGCCGTTACAGCCTATCGCGAGGCCATAGGAGATGTCGGTGACCGCGTCCTGTCCGTGGATCAGCATGCCCATGGAGCTCGCAAAGGTGCGATCATCGATGTCGACCTCGAGCAGCAGCGGGTCGATGCGCAGGCGCTCGTAATTGGTGCGGACGTCGGACCCATTGCTGAACGCGGTGTACTGGCCAAAATTTAACTGGGGGCCGACATTGGCGAGGGGCAGGTATTCGGTCGGGCTGCCGAGGTTCATCTCGTGGCAGTAGGCGGTCCACGGCTGGTCGGGGTTGGCCTCGTAGTAGAGCGGGTACTCGCCGCTCTGCGCGAGGGGATCCGCGGCGAGGTAGTCGGCGCAGGTGGTCGGGATCGTGCAGTTGGTCAGGCAGCCGTCGTCTTGGACATCGTTGCCGTCATCACACTGCTCGCCGGGATCGACCACCCCGTTCCCACAGCCCACGGCCGGGGGAGCATCGCTCCAGGGGCAGGTGTTGACCCAATAGGCCGTGCCCGAGATCATGTCGTTGGCGTTGGTGACCTCGTCGAGGGTGAGCTCGCCCATGCCTTCATTTAACTGCCACAGGCGCACGGTCTCGGCGTCGTGTTCGAAGGTCTCGGGCGGGACGAAGTTGCCGTCGTAGCGTGCGCCCTCGGAGATCCGGACCGCGTTGAACTCTCCGGTGAATAGGCTGGAGTTGCCGCGACCGCCGATGCTCATCGGTATGTCGGCGATCTCGTAGGCGATGCTCTGGGGTGAGAAGAGCGTGCCATTCACGCCGGCGCGCAGGCTCGCGCCGTCGTAGATCGCGACGACGTGATGCCACTTGTTGGGGGAGTAGACCCCGGACGCGGTGGCGGTGGTGTTCGACATCCCGTTGCCGACGTCGAAGCGGACCTGGTTTACCGAAAACGCCAGCTGAAAGCCGCCGTTGAGGGACTTTTGCGCCACGAGGTAGCTGGGCGTGGTGTTCGTAGGCCTGACCCATGCCTCGATCGTGAAGCTCGTGGCCGTGAGGGGATCGACGAGGATCACGTCATCGACTCCGTCGAGGTGCAACGACATGCAGCCGTCGCCGATGGGGTCACCGTCACCGTCACCGTCACCGTCGCCGTCACCGTCACCGTCACCGTCACCGTCGCCGTCGCCGTCGCCGTCACCGGGCTCGCCGTCGCCGTCACCGGGCTCGCCGTCACCGTCGCCGGGGTCGCCGTCGCCGTCGCCGCTGGTCTCGCTCGTTTCCGCCGAGTCGGTCGCCGGGGTGGGCTCGATCGGGCACGCGACGAGCAGCGGGAGCAGCAAGACGGTCGAAGGGAGGAGGAGAGTCGAGTTTCGTGTTGTATGCATGATGAATCCGCCGGAAAATTTGGTTTTTATGTGTCGTCCCGTCGGGTTCGGATCCAAAACAAATTGATTGAGAACACCGCGCAGTCGCGATTTCGCGCATCGCGTCGTGTTCTGGTAGAGATCGAGCATGTGTGACAGCGTCGCGATCGTCGGTGACTCGGGCGGCCCGGTGTGGCTGGCCAAGAACAGCGACCGCGAGCCCTCGGAGGCGCAGGCCGTCGAGCACCACGTCGCCGCAGCGCACGCAAGCGGCGCGGTGCTCCGCTGCACCCACGTCGAGCTCCCGCAGGCCGCCAAGACCTTCGCGATCACGATCTCGCGGCCGGCGTGGATGTGGGGCTGCGAGATGGGCGTCAACAGCCACGGCCTCGCGGTCGCCAACGAGGCGGTGTTCACCCGCTTGCCGGTCGCCGGCTCGGGGCTCACGAGCATGGACATGCAGCGGCTCGCGCTCGAGCGCTGCCGCAGCGCCGACGAGGCGCTCGCGTTGATCATCGAGCTGCTCGAGCGCTACCCGCAAGGCGGCCGCATGAGCCACACGGGCTCGCTGCGCTATCACGGCTCGTTCCTGCTCGGCGATCCCCAAGCCGCGTGGGTGCTCGAGACCGCGGGCTCGCTGTGGGCGGCGCAGCGCGTGCGTGGGCGTCGATCGATCTCCAACGCGCTGAGCATCGAGGACGACTTCGATCAAATTCACCCCGGGGCGTTCGAGTTCGCCCGGCGGCGCGGCTGGTGCCGATCGAGCCGCGACTTTGGCTTCGCCCGCTGCTTCGCCGGGCGGTTCTACACCCTCGCCGCCGGCGGCCGGGCGCGGGCGGCCCGAACCTCGACGAGCACGGCCGGGCTCGACGTGCACGAGCTCGCGGCCCCGGAGCTCGCGGCCACGCTCCGCGATCACGCCGACGATCGCCCCGCGGCCGGCTTGCGCATGCACATGCCCTGCGCCCACGCGTCGTGGCTGCCGACCCGCCGGGCCGGGCAGACCACGGCCAGCATGATCGTCCGGCTCGACGCTGGCGGCTCGCGGGCGTGGATGACCGGCACCTCTTCGCCGTGCTTGAGCGTGTTCAAGCCGGTGCCGCTCGAGCTCGGCCGGGCCTGGGCCTGTGGCCCGCCCGAGCAGCCCGACGACGACAGCCTGTGGTGGCGACACGAGCGGTTTCATCGCTTGGTGCTCGGCGACTGGTCAGCGCGCCGGCACGCCGCCGCCGACCAGCGGGCCGCGCTCGAGGCCTGGGCGCTCGCGCTCGGGCCCGCGCGCTTCGAGGAGATCTGGCGGGCCCACGCCGAGGCGCTGCCCAGCTGGATCGAGGCCGCCGCCTCGCTGGGTTCGCCGCTCGAGCGGGGCGCGTTCACGAGCTACTGGCGCCGGCAGAGCCGCCGCGACGGGCTCAGGCGCTGAGCCGCGGATGCAGCGCGCGCAACGGGACCGATCGTCGAGTTGGGTTGGGACCACGACAAAAAACCAGGTAGCCGGTGCCGCCATGGCTTGCTAAGCAGCCCCCCAACGAGAACGCGAAATGCTCCATCACCGCATGCAATCCGCCGCGCTTGGACTGGCGCTCATTCCACTGGCGCTGATCGGGTGCGTGCCGGCGATCCACTACGACGCCGATGCTCCGGCGCTCGGCGGCGAGTCGGCCGAGTTGCCGGCCGAGCCGCGCGTGCGTCCGGCGATCGTCGTGGCCCGGTCCTCGCAGAGGGTCCTGGCGTTCTCCGCTTGTGAGGGATGCTTGGAAGCCGCGACCTTGGTCGAGCCGCCGGCCGAGTTGGCCGAGCTCTCGGCGGCGCTCGACCGCGACTGGAGCGGTCAAAAGGTCCGGCTCGAGCAACTGCTCGCGCACGCTCGCGAGCACTCGCCGGCGATCGCCCGATCGGAGGCTCGGGTCGCGCTCGGGACCGCGCAGATCGAGGGCGCCAAGCCGCTGCTGGCCGAGAACCCGGTCGTCAGCGCGGCCCTCGGTGCGCGCGTCAACCCGCTCGGCACTTCGTTCGAGTCCCAGGTTCAGATCTGGCAGCCGTTCGAGATCGCCGGCGAGCGACGCCTACGGATCGCGGCCGGACAGGCGACGGAGGACGCCAGGCGGGCCGACGTCGACGTGATCTGGTGGGAGACCGAGGTCGAGCTTCGGGCCGCCTACGCTTACGCGGTCGTCGCTCGCGAGGCGGCCGAGGCCCAAGCGAGGGCCGTCGAGTTTGCCGAGCGGATGATGGCCGGGTTCGAGCTGTCGGTCCAAGCCGGCGACCTCGCGCCGCTCAACCTGCGGATCGCCGAGACCGACGTCGCCGACGCGCGCCAGCAGCAGTTCCAGCTCGAGCTGGTCTATCAAAACGCATGCGTACGCTTGGCGGCGCTGGCGGGCTGGCCTGCCGGCCGCGGGATCGAGCCGATCGGCGATCTGCCCCAACCGATCGGGGTCAACGCCCTCGACATCGAGGAGCTCGTCGATGAGCATCCGGCCGTGGCCGCGGCCGAGGCCCAGGTCGAAGCGGCCGAGTCACGGCTGAGCGCGGCCAACCGCGACGCCTGGCCGCACCTGGCGCTCGGCGTCTATGTCGCCCACGAGCAGGAGCCGGGCACGCCGTTCGCCTCGAACGTCGGGCTCGCAACCTTGACGGTGCCGATCCCGATGTGGCAACGAAACCAAGAGCGCCGGGCCGAGGCTCGCGCTCATGTCACGGTTGCCAAGGCCGACACCACGGCGCTCGAGTATGAGCTCAGTCAGTTGATCGAAGCCCGGATGAACGCCGTGCGCACGGCCGCCCGTCGGATCGAGGCCTACTCGCTCGAGATGCTCCCGCGCTTCTCGGAGAACCTGCGGATGCTCGAGCGGGCGTTCGAGCTCGGCGAGATCGACATCCTTCAGGTGTTGGTCGCGCAGCAGCGCTTCATCACCCAGCAACGCCGCGCGCTCGAGATCTACGCTGAGTACATCGAGGTCGTGCGCGAGTTTGAGCTGGTCTCTGGACAGACGGTGGAACCATGACCCTGGCCACGACGCGCCCGCCCCAACTGCTGCTAGCCGCCGTGCTCGCGCTCGGATCCGCGTGGGGCTGCGGCTCCGATGACGACGCGGGCGCGGTCGAGCCAGCGACGGCGGCGGTCCCGTTCTATCGCGATGGGGTGATCGTGGTGCCCGAGGGCTTCTTCGAGCGGGCCAAGCTCGGCGTCGAGGCGGTCGAGCGCCGGACGATCGTCCCGGTGGTCGAGGCCACCGGCACCGTCGACTTCTCCCCGAACAAGGTCGCGGCCGTCGGCGCGCGGATCTTTGGGCGGGTGCTCGAGGTCGAGGTCCTCGAGGGCGACGTCGTCGAGGAGGGCGAGGAGCTCGCGCGGATCGAGAGCGCCGAGCTCGGCGAGGCTCAAGCCGCGCTCTCGACCCTGCGCGCGCAGACTGAGCTGGCCGAGGCCGACAACAAGCGCAAGGAGATGTTGGTCCAAGAGGGCATCGCCTCGCAGCGGGTCGCCGAGGTCACGGCCAAGGAGCTCGAGGTCACTCGTGCGCAGCGGCGCGCGGCCGCCAAGCAGGTCCAATCGATGGTCGGCGGCGCTCGCCGTGGCGGCCAGCTCGGCGAGTTCTACCTCGCGTCGCCGATCGACGGCGAGGTCGTCGCTGTCTACGTCTATCAGGGCCAAGCGGTCGAGCCTAGCCACACCGCCTTTCAGGTCGCCGACCTGTCCGAGCTGTGGGTCGTGCTCTCGGTGTTCGAGCGTGACTTGCAGCTCGTCTCGGTCGGCGATCGCGTCAAGGTCCAAGCCGGCGGCGAGCAGACCATCGTCCCGGGCGTGGTCGACTACGTCGGCTCGGTCCTCGACCCGGTCACGCACACGGCCACGGTCCGGGTGATCGTCGACAACGCGGACCGGCGCCTGCGCGTCAGCCAATCGGTGGTCGCGCGGATCGAGTCTCAGCAAGCGACGGTCCAAGCCGTGGCGGTGCCGCACCGGGCCGTGGTGCTCGTCGACGGCGCGCCGATGGTGTTCGTGATGACGGCGCCGGATCAGGTCGTGCCGCGGGTCGTGAAGCTCGGCGCCCAGGATGACGAGCGCGTCGAGATCGTTGAAGGGCTCAGCCTCGGCGAGCAGCTCGTCGTCGACGGCGTGTTCGCGCTCAAGTCCGAGCTGTTTCGTTAGGAGCCGCTCCGATGCTCGATCGAATCGTCACCCTATCCGTCCGCCTGCGGTTCCCGCTGCTCGCGCTGCTCGCCGTGCTGATCGGCACTGGCGTCTACGCCGGGCTTCGTCTGCCGATCGACGCGGTGCCCGACATCTCGCCGGTCCAAGTCTCGGTCATCACCTCGGCGCCGGGGCTGTCGGCCGAGCAGGTCGAGCGGGCGGTGACCTTCCCGATCGAGAACGCGCTCAACGGCACGCCGGGGCTCGTCGAGCTGCGCTCGGTCTCGCGCGGTGACACTTCGTCGGTGACCGTGATCTTCGAGGAGGGCATGGACGCGTGGTTCACCCGCCAGATCGTCCTCGAACGCATCCAGCAGGTGATCCCCGACCTGCCCGAGGGGGTCGGTCCGCCCGAGCTCGCGCCGCTCTCCAACGGCCTCGGTGAGATCTACCAGTTCGTCCTGCGCTCCGACTTCCACACGCCCAAGCAGCTGCGCACGCTGCTCGACTGGGAGGTCATCCCGCGCCTGCGCAGCGTGCCGGGGGTCATCGAGGTCAACTCGTTCGGCGGTGAGCTCAAGCAGTACCAGGTCGTGGTCGAGCCCGACCGCCTGCACGCCCACAACCTGACCGTCGAGGACGTCGCCGAGGCGATCCGCAGCGCGAGCGCGTCGGCCAGCGGCGGCTACGTCGATCGCGGCGCCGAGTCGTACACGCTGCGGGCCGTGGGGGTGTTTAGCGGCCTCGACGACATCGGCGCGGTCGTCCTCCAGGCCGACGTCGATCGCCCGCCGGTGCTGGTCCGCCACGTCGCCGAGCTCCGGGTCGGCGCCGCGCTGCCGCACGGCGTCGTCACCTTCCAAGGCGAGGAGCTCGCGGTCACCGGCATCATCATGATGCTGCAGGGCTCGAACAGCCGCGAGGTCATCTACGCGGTCAAGGATCGGGTCGCCGAGATCCAAGCTGAGCTGCCGCCGGGGGTCATGATCGTCCCGGTCTACGACCGCGCCGAGTTCGTCGAGCGGGCGCTCAAGACCGTGATGACCAACCTCGCCGAGGGCGTGTTGATCGTGACGCTGGTGCTGCCGCTGATGCTCGGCTCGCTGCGTGGGGCGATCGCGGTGGTCCTGGCGATCCCCGCGTCGGCCTCGATCGCGCTCCTCGGCATGCACGGGTTCGGCGTGACCGGCGATCTGATGAGCCTCGGCGCGATCGACTTCGGGTTCCTCGTCGACGGACCCATCGTCGTGCTCGAGGCCCTGCTCGCGGCCACGATCGCCAAACACATCCGCCCGGACATGGGCCCCGACGAGCGCCTGCGCGTGCGGCTCGAGGCCATGCGCGAGACCATCTCCAAGGTGATGCGTCCGGTGTTTTACTCGGTCGCGATCATCATGCTGGTCTACCTCCCGCTGCTCGGTCTCGAGGGCGTCGAGGGCAAGATGTTCCGGCCGATGGCGATCACCATGGCGTGTGCCCTCGGTGGGGCGCTCATCTACTCGGTGCTGTTCCTCCCGGCGGTGCTCGCGGTGCTCAACCCCGAGGTCAAGGGTCACGGGCCGGCCTGGCTGGTGCGCCTCGAGAACGGCTACGGGCGCATCATCGGCCGCGCGATCCGCTGGCGCTGGCGGCTGCTGGGCGTGTGCTCGCTGGCCGCCGCGGCCGGGGTCGTGCTGCTCGCCGGAGCCGGCGCCGACTTCGTCCCGCGGATCGAGGAGGGCGACGCGATGGTGACGATCCGCCGCGCGCCCTCGATCAACCTCGAGACCGCCCGCGACCTCGATCTCGCCGTTCAGCAAGAGCTGCGAAAGTTCCCCGAGGTCGAGCGGACCCTGGCCATGAGCGGTCGCCCCGAGCTCGCGACCGACCCCGTCGGCAAGGACAACACCGACATCCTCGTCGCGCTCAAACCCCGGGCCGAGTGGACCGTCACCGACTTCGACGAGCTCTCGCTGCTGTTCAAGAACGCCGCCGAGTCGGTGCCCGGGACCTTCGCCTCGGTCTCGCAGCCGATCGAGGACCGCACCAACGAGCTGATCTCGGGCTCGCGCGCCGACGTCCAGATCATGCTCTACGGCGACGATCTCTACGAGCTCACCGAGGTGTCCGACGCGATCGCCGACATCGTCTCGCAGGTCGAGGGCGCCGGTGACGTCCGGGTCGAGCGGGTGCTCGGGCTGCCGAGCATCACCATCGAGCCTGATCGCGCGGCGATGGCCATGCATGGCGTGTCCATGCAAAGCGTCCTCGCCGCGGTCGGGGCCGCCCGCGTCGGTCTCGAGCTCGGTACGGTCTGGGAGGGGCCGCGCCGCTTCGGCCTGCGCTTGCTCGTGCCGCCGCGGACCTCCAACGCCGAGGCGCTCGGCGATCTGGTCGTCGAGGGGCGCCGGGGCACCAACGTCCCGCTGTCCGAACTCGCCAAGGTGGTCGAGTCCGACGGGCCGGCCAGCATCCGGCGAGAAAACCGAGTCCGGACCTTGCGGGTCGAGGTCAACCTGCGCGGCCGCGATCTGGTCTCGTGGGTGGCCGAGGCGCGAGCGCTAGTCGACGCCGACGTCCAGCTGCCCAGCGGCATGCGGGCCAGCTGGGGCGGTCAGTTCGAGAACTTCGAGCGAGCCAGCGCTCGGCTCGCGGTGATCGTGCCGATCTCCCTGGCGATCGTGTTTGGCATGTTGATGGCGATGTTCCAGGAGGCCCGCTGGGCCGCGGCCGTGTTCTCGATCGTGCCGTTCGCTGCGGCCGGAGGGATCTTCGGTCTCGCCGTCCGCGAGCTGCCGTTTAGCATCCCTGCCGCCGTCGGCTTCGTCGCGCTCGCGGGTGTGGCCGTGCTCAACGGGGTCGTGCTGACCAGCAAGGTGCGCGAGGCCTCGACCAACGGGCTGCCGCGCGAGCGGGCCATCATCACGGGCTCGGTCGAGACCATGCGCGCGGTCCTGACGACCGGCGCCGTCGCGGCGCTCGGCTTCCTTCCGATGGCGCTGGCGACCGGAGCGGGCTCCGAGGTTCAACGGCCGCTCGCGACCGTCGTCGTGTTCGGCATCGGCATCTCGACGGTCGTCACCTTGTTCGTCCTGCCCGGGCTCCTGCGCATCTTCATGCCGAGCGACGCCTCGGCGAGCGAGCCCCTCGGCCAAGACGCTCAGCCCTGACCCAAGCCAGCGCCGCTGAGACGATCAGCGTCATCCGGGACACGTCCGAGGCGTCCGAGGCGTCCGAGGCGGCCGGCGACCGCAGATCTTGCCGTGGGTGAGCGTCTGTCCGCTCGTCGAATTGGGCCTACACAACCCGACGAGACCAGCTCCATGGACACCGCCGACTTGCAACGATTCGTCGAGAATTTCCTTCACCGCCTGCGCGGCGGCGGCAAGAGCGAGCCGCCGCTTGGGCCGAACATCGCCTTGCAGATCAACGCGCCAGCGCCGGACTTCGAGGTCACGACCACCCACGGTGAGCTCCGGCTGTCGAGTTGGAACAAGGACAAGTGGGTGATCTTGTTCTCGCACCCGGCCGACTTCACGCCGGTGTGTACGACCGAGTTCATCGGCTTCGCCAAGCGCCACAACGAGTTCGAGCGGCGCGACGTCGTGCTGCTCGGCAGCTCCGTCGACAGCGTCTACTCGCACATCGCCTGGGCGCGCAGCATCGAGACCACGCTCGGCACCAAGATCCCGTTTCCGATCATCGCCGACCTCGACATGAAGGTCGCAAAGCTCTATGGCATGCTGCACCCGGCGACCTCCGACACCTCCGCCGTGCGCGCGCTGTTCTTCATCGACCCCAAGCGCACGCTCCGGGCGATGATCTACTACCCGCTCAGCGTCGGTCGCAACATCGACGAGGTCCTGCGGGTCGTCGACGCCCTGCAGATGGTCGACGAGACCGGCCTCGCCGCCCCCGCCGACTGGCGCCCAGGCGAGCCGGCGATCATTCCGCCGCCCAAGACCATGGAGGAGGCCGAGGCGCGCATGAAGGAGACTGACGCCGAGGTCAAGGACTGGTACTTCGCGAAGAAGGCCGCCTGACGAAGCTCAGTCCCGCTACGACGGTTTAGGGGCAGGGTCCGCAGGCGAGGTCGCCTTTTCCGCACTCTTGCAGCGGCGCCCCGTCGGGGCAGATCAGCGAACAATCACCGCTACCCGGGCAAGTCACGCTGCACGGCCCACTGCAGGCCATGTCGCAGTCTCCGCTGCCGGTGCACGCGGCCGTGCTGCCCGGTCCCATGTCGGCCACGCAGTGGCCCGAGCCCGTGCACCGGACCTCGCACGAGTCGCCGCAGATATAGTCACAGTTGCCCGAGCCCGCGCATTGCAGGCTGCAGTCGGCCGTGCAGTCGATCAGGCAGTCGCCGCTCGCGGGACAGATGCAGTCGTTGCCGGAGCACTCGCAGTGGCCGTCCTCGCACAGGGCGTCGACGCCGACGCAACCGAGGACGACGCCCAAGCTCGTGGTCCCGAGCAACAAAGCTAGCAGCCCGTGGTGAAAGTCCTCGCGCCGCCTCGCTTGGCCTTTTCGCCGAGGGCGTTGTCGCCGAAACTTGTAGTACGCCCGGTACAACTGCGTTTCGGCTCCTAGCCCTCGACGAAAA